>Ga0075421_100000425_pt1 | contig 43687 bp, 39 predicted proteins | sample SoiMetdeltSBSDD5_FD_75292 | JGI IMG/M metagenome (GOLD analysis project Ga0075421, IMG submission 75292) | Bulk soil microbial communities from a Populus tree surrounding site in Tennessee, USA - Soil MetaG P. deltoides SBSDD5 | ecosystem: Environmental > Terrestrial > Soil > Tree plantation... | reverse complement strand
CGGCCTTCCGGCTGCGGCTTGGAGTGCAAGTAGGGGGCAGCAATGCGAGCCGCATTGAGGCGCAGGTCCATGCTTTTGGACTCGTCGTTCATAATCTCAAGAGCAAAGGCAACCGGCGTTCTGCCGTCCGACACAAGCGCCAGCGTATCCGCAGTGAGCTTGTTGCGGCTTCCGGGGGGTCTGCCTCTGCCGGCGTTACCGCTCATGCGTAAATTTCCCTAGTTTATGCATCCGGGCCATCAGTGAATGCTCTCACTGCTATGCGCCACCTCAGGCACTGGATACTGAGCGAGACTGCCCAGATCGAAGGCAGGCGTTGACACCTGGCGAATGCGCTGAGCGACCAACCATTTTCTTAAGAGCGCCCGCTCCTCATTGTTCGTAAACTCATATCGAGGGCAGGGGCGCAGCCGTACATCGGGCGAAGATGTTCCGACCACACCGGCAAGGTGGGTCAGGTCTTCGAAGGCAAAGCGTGCGGAAATGGTTTTGTTCGGGCTATAGAACGCCAGCTCGCCGCCATCATGTGAGAGACCGAGATAGACGAGAAGGTTGCTTGAAAAGCAGGCTGCAGAGTCTACAAAGCCCACCATTGCCCACTGCCAAGGCCTCACGGGCTCCATAGTGGCCGCAATCAATTCTCCCGGTTGGAAAGCCTCAAAATCAAGAGAGAGGCAGGGGGCGTAAGAATACACATCCGGCTGATGGCCGAAGCGCGCTCGGATTAGCAGGACTTCCTTGGCCTTTCGCTCCATGAGCAAGGAATAAGCCGCCTCGGCTTCCGCGTGGCGATCTCGCTTTCGGAGGCTCCAGATGGTCTGGACCAGGCGGTGATCCTCGGTCTTGCTCGCGGACAAGGTTAGGTTCATCCTCAGGCCATGCCTCTTCTCGCCAAGATCGTTCTCGCAGCACTGTTCCTTTTTGTGATGTATTGGGTGAGCCAGTTGGGCATTTGGGGCGTTGGTCACTGGGGCTGGTTGTTCACTCTGCCTGCTCTCGCTCTTCTGTTTCTTTATGGGGCGTGGCATGACGGCTACACCTCACGCGGCGGGCTGCAGAAGTTTATTCGAGAGCAGCTGCCGCTGAAGCTTCAGAAGGTCCTGCTGAATGTCGGGCTCTTGCGAGCCGACGATGCCGAGATTGGCCGCGAACCGCTGAACCGCCGTTGAGCCTCTATCGCCGCTCTTTGCGAACGCAGCCAGCATCCGAATAAAGCGGGGCGAGGTCATCAGCCTGGCAGTTACCCAAGGACCGACGAGAATGCCTGCCGCGACATGGAACTGCCCGGCAAGGGCCGCACTGCCGGCTGCCGCATACTGCCCGGCTGTGAGGAGCTGGCGTGCCGTGCCTGATGTGTTTGCCATCCGGCCCACATCCTTTGCGGCCGACATGGATTTCACCAGGTCATTGATTGCCGGCGTAAGCCCCGCATAGCGTTTGCCTCCGAAGAGGATCAGGCGTGCCTCAGGCGAGAGCTTTTCCCAATGGGTGAGGAAGGTATTGAGTGAGAAGTCTTTGGCTGCTCCGCCCAGCTCTGCTGCGCCCCGAACATGCGGCTGCGCCTTGCCCAGCTGGTCAAATACGGTTGCGGCTACAGTATCCCATTCATCGGCAGTGAAGTTGCGCCGTAGCTTGGCAAGACGGGAGCCGCCATGCTGAGCGCCTTGCACCGCATAGCGATAAGCCAGCTCATCCACCTGCGTGTTTTCAAGCTTCTGCCAGAGCTTCTGGTTCACTGTGAGATTGAAGCGGGTGTAGCGATCCGCAACCGCAAGAGCACGCTCGGCATGAGGGCCGGCTTGCCTTGCCGCTCCTTGCATATCTTTAGTGAGGACAGCGTAAAGGCCTCTAATTTTGTCTATCTGAGCGGATTCGCTCATGCCTTGAGGCCGAACCTTCGTCATTCGGCCGATGTCTGTGCGCAGGCGTCGGAAGTCCTCAAAGGGAATACCTTTGGCTCCAGCTTTGACGATGCTTTGCACCTTGTTGATGATCGGCAAGAGAATGTCGTTGCGAGAACCACCCGCCTGCATTCGCTCGTCCAGAAGCCGATAAAGATAATCAGAGGTATGCGGTGTATGGGTCGCGGTTTGTGAGCCAATGTGGCTAAATGCTCTGTCGTACAACTCCTCTTGGCGCTGTTCGAAGCGCTGTGTTGCTGCCCTTGAAGCCTCACGGATCACTTCACCTGCGCCTTGCGGCGGGAGCGGTTCCCCGAAGCGATTTGCGAGATCGTCTGCCCGCTGTGCAAATTGATCGGCTTGCGTGGCGGCAACGATTTGCATACGACCGCCGCTGCCCGGTGTATTGGCGAGAGCCTGCTCAACCATCTGAATGGGCCGGCTGCTCGTCACTGCGCCTGCTGTGGGCCTCACGCCGGCACGATCAAATCTCTGCAGGGTATCGGCTGCACGCTGGTCGCCAAAGGCTTTCGTCAGGCCACGATAACCAGCACCCAAGACTGAACCTGCCACCGGCACAGTGCCACCAATGAAAGCGCCTGTTGCCGCACCTTCGCTCGCTTTCTCCAAACGATTATCAAGGCCATCCCCGGAGTTAAAGCCATAGAGTCCGCCATAGCCCGCACCGGTCAAAGCGCCTCGGCCGATCTTGTTTATGAGATGAGGGGCTTTGATTGCTGCCCGCGCTCCAACTCCACCGGGAGCAATGACTGCCCCTGCAAACTCCGTTACCGGAGCTGCTATTGGATGCTGCTCATAGGTGGCGGCAAGCTGGGCATCGAGGTAAGCCTTTTGCTGATCGTAGTTCTCGCCGATGGAGGTGGGGCCTTCCCCGCGCAGCCTATTCTCCAGCGCCTTAATGGGAGAGGTCACACCGGCGGCAAACTCATCAGCGCCGCCCATGAGAATTCCCTGAGTGGTCGTGGCATGGAGATCGGCAGGCACACGGTCGCCAGGAGCCATGTTGCCTTTGTGTGCGATATTGGGCTGTTGCTCCTGCGACGCCATGTCATCGAGCACGAAACCGAGAGGCAAATTGGCTGAGCCAGCATTTGGCACCGGGTCTAGGACGAATCCGGGTGGAAGTTGGTTTGTCATCTGTTCACACTCCGCCTGCAATGTTTGGGAACTTGCGCGACCACCAGGTAGTGCCGAGCCGGTTCATGTCCGCATCCGCTTCAAGCAGGTCTATTGAATCTCTGATGGCTTGCGGCGAGCGTTTGTTGGCCTGATTGGCAGCTTTGAACTGTTCCCAGGCGGCATCGTTGCGGCCCTTGCCAATTTGGCCTGTGATTTGAATCTGCCGCTTGTTCTTGGCAGGCCGAGGAGCGCTCATATACGAGCCAAGCAAGCCGGACTGAACGTGTGACGGATTGTTGGGGGAGGCTAAAGCCATCATCCGGTGAGGCTTGTCGGGAATGGCAGAGCCGCCCCGCAAGGCAGCCGTTTTGTCATGGCCGCGAACCTGCAAGGCTTCCTCGGCCGTTTGGTTCTTGTAACGCATGGTCGTGAAAGGGTCGGGAGAGGCCAAAGAGCCAAATGCCGGTCCTCCATTCATCATCCGCTGCAGGAAGGCCTTGTTCACTGCATCGGCCTCCACTGCGTGCCGTCCCAGAGCATCCGTTCGCCTGTCTGCGGATTGGTGGCAGTCTGTCCACGCCTGAGCTGTTGATTGTCAGGCTGACTCCCCTGGCTCTGCGCTGCCTCCGGAAAGATCGGGTTTTGCTCGGCCCACTGCGCGAGGGCCTCATCAAATTCAGCGTCGAGATATTTTTTGCCGGTCTCCTTGAGATAGTCGCGCGCCATCTGCGCAATGTCGGCCTTGCGTTGTGCGAGCGAGATTTTAATTCCGACCAGCTGCCTGTTGCCCTCCGGCGTAAAGTCGAGATTTGCATTGGCCTGGCTGAGAAATAGAACGTCGGCATTTGAAACGCCCGTTCCAAGAGAGCCGATCTCCTGGCGAATGGCGTCATTGCTGAGCGCCTTAAAACTTTCGATGTTCTTCACGCCATCGGGATTAATACCGAGATTGCGGGCCAGCTGCTTGGCCTTCATCACCTGCGATGACATGGGGCCGGAGTAGAAGTCGGGCGACTGTGTCAGGTGCAGGAGCTTCTGATAAACATTAATTGCGCTGCGCGCCTTCATGCCTTCAGACTGCAGCGTTTGGTTCTGCTTGAAGCGCTCCTCGCCGCCTGTTTTCCATTCGAGCTCTTGCTGCTTAATGCCGAGATCGCGTTCCTTGATGCTCAGATCAGCAGCGCTTTGCATTCGGGAGATTTCAGCACCGAAGGCTTGCGCCAGGTTGTTATCCCCACGCAGCTCAGCTTGTGCCTTGAGATGGTAGAGCTGCTGAACGCGGTCTGGATCGTAACCGCCGCTCATGTCGCTGGCGCTGACTCCAGCCTCAGAAGATTCACTGCCCTCGAACATGGGCGCATATTGTGAGTAGATTCTTTGCGCGGCGGCCTGTGAGGCTGAGCCTTTGTTGAAATCAATATAGGCCTCAGGACTGAGGCGCGCCCAATCCGGGGCCGTCTTGTCGCTCTCCATAGCCGTCCAGAGTTTGCTCTCACGGAGACGCTTCTGCCGGCGATCCTCCATCTCGGCTTGTGAGTTCTCCATCTGCATCCGCCGATAAGCCTGCTCAGGCGCATATTGCTGATATTCCGATAGAGCAGTGCCAATGGCCTGCATGGGGCGCATGGTGGCGTTGCGGAGCATCGAAGCTCCGAGAGCACCGAGCATGTCTGCGCCAGGGCTTTGGCTGAAATTCTGAGGGGTGTTAGCGTCGGCTGGTGAGAGCGAACCGAAACTCGGTCCGCCCTGCATCCGGATTGCCATGTTATCGAGCCATTTCATTGATCGTGCCTTTCCGCCGCTGGTGCTTGCGATTCCTGGATGTGATTGGTTGGGGCTCCGCTTTGAGAGCAGCAAGGATGCGCTCTCTTGAGCGCTCGCTCAGCCCGCCGCTGTTAAGGGCGGCGACCGCCAGTGACTTGTTTTTGATGGAGCCGGTCATTTGAACCTCCTCAAGGTGCCGATAAGATCGGTAAGATGATAAGAAGGGGGGTATTGAGAGAGGTTCATTGAAGCCCCTTCTGGAGAGAGTTTCTTATCTTCTTATCGTTCTTATCGGGGGGTAGAGGGGTGGGCTTGGAAGGGTGCAAATACAGCCCCCGGCCCACCTTTTTGACCTCTCCATCCCTCGCCATCTTGAAAAGTAGCTGATCTACGTTGCGCCTGGACATCTGGGTGCCGGCAACGATCTCGCTAATTCTTATCGGCTCATCAGCATCGATAAGAACCGATAAGATTGCGCCCCGCTCATCAGACCTGCGGATATCTTCGGCGGTGCCCTGGACGGTCCATCGGCAGGTCTCCGCATTGAACGCGATTGCGTCTTCGACGGTTTCGATGTCTCGGCCCCTTGCGTATAGTGTCGTTCCTTGTCCGTCGCGATTAAGAATCATCACGTAGTCGGCAGCGCCGGAGAGACCGAGAGTGCCGCTTACTGTGTCGAAGGGATCAGAGTCGGCCCCTGCTTTGCGCATGTGGTGGATGACGATGATCGCAATGTTGAACTCGGAGGCGAGCTGCTGGAGCGCTTTGATGGCCTCATAATCGGCCTCATACGGGCTCTGCTGCGCTCGCTTGGGATCACGGAAAGCTGCCAGGACATCAACCACAACCAGCTTGGGATTGCTGGCCGTCTCGCACCATTTGCGGATTGCCTCGATGCCGCCTTCACCAGCGCGGGGCCAGTCCGTCGCATAATCGAGATCAGCTGGCCATTCGCCGGAGGGAAGAAGCTTCATCAGCCGGCGCTGAAGCCGACGTTCATTGTCTTCAAGAGCAATGAACAGGACCTGGCCCTTGCTGCATTTTATATCGCCAAGGCAGTACCGCTCGGCCGCCACCGAAATCGCGAGATCAAGGCACAGCCAGCTTTTGCCAATCTTCGGTTTCGCGGCGAGAAGGGTCAGCCCGGGAGCGACATAGCGCGGCACGATGAATGGGATTTCGGGAAAGTCTCTTTGTTGAAGCTGCGCTGCACTTCGAATCGTCGGAAACGAAGTTTTGCCCCCATTCAGCACTATCAGATCACGTTCTGGAGGGGTCTGGAGGACCTGGGTGGCCGGAATAAGACCATTAACGTTCATGCCGCAGTCCTCGCCGGCACCATGAGCTTCTCGACGGCGACTGCACCTGATTGAACCAACCACCTGGCGTGATCTGCATCCTCGCATTGGAACAGCCCCGGTGCCCGGGCCAATATCGGCGCAGCCAGTTCTGCGTTCAGCACAACTGCCCCTCTCAAAGAGGTTTGCAGCCAAGCCAGCGGACTTGCCCAGATAGGGCAGGGAGCTTCCTTGAAGCTTGCAGGGTTCAGCACCGCGTCGCCGCCGAGCAGGCCGGCATGACCAAAGAATGTGCCGTACAAATACGGGCGAGTGGCAGACCAGGCTAAGATATCAATTATCAGGTCGGGGTCGTCTTCACTGTGAACGGCCTGCACGTAGGCGCGCTCTCCCAGCTCGTCGATGGCAAAGCGCCCCATTTCGAGATTGAACCGAACGGTTCGCAGAACCAGAGGCCCCGTGCGGTCGATGGTCTCGTCATAATTGACACGGCGCTCCGAAAGGCCTCGCCACACTGAAGGATCAGCATCATCCGCATACAGATAGGCGGCCGCAATCTTAGCCCTGATTACCTGGTGCGGGGCGCGGCCAAGGAGTGCCTGCTCAGATTCTGTTTTGTGGGGCAGAACACCCTCTGCGGTTTCGGGGATCATGCCGGGTCTCTCGGAATGTATCCACTCAGCCAATCTGCGGCGAACTGTTCCGGTGGTTTGCCGGCCCACAACGCCGCGCGCCTAATGTTTGCCGCCACCTTCCCAGAAATGGTTACTATTAAGGGCGAGCCGTCGTTCGGACGAGGCGCAACGGCAAGAAAGCTGGTTACAAAGCGCTGCTGTTGTACGCCAGGAGGAAAGGAGATCACCTTAGCCATCAGTTTAGGCTGCTTTTGCATCGAAACGTGACGCAATCCACCGTTCAACATCGGCGGCTCGCCAGCCACAACGACCGGGCGAAATTCGTACGCTTGAGGGGAAATCACCCGCTTGCATCAAACGCCAGAGCGTCGTTCGGCTTAGCGACGTGCGGCGAACGACCTCTTTTGGAGCAAGAAGCCGTTCCTCGTAAACGCGAGGAACTTCACCAGAATTCGATAGCATTTGGTCCTCCATCAGAACAGGATGGAGGCACAAGAAACACATTGGGCGAAGTGTTGCCCTGAGGGTATTACCCCGTAGGAGAACCCAATTCTCTTTGTCTATCGCGCCAGTGGGTAATTCTGTGGCTGATCATGTTGTTTGTAAGCCCGAAATCGAACGCGAGGCTGACTTCCTCGATGAACCGATGACACGGTCCATACTCCTCCGTTTCATCAGAAAAAAACGTGTCGGCCGATGAAGGATATGAACCCCCATACCTAAGATAGACATCTATGAGTGCGCCAACTAAGAAATCCTGCGCTTCATTGCCAGGTTGTCCAGGGCGAACTGCCCGTTGTGCATCCTGAATTGCGATGCTCAGGATATTCTGAACATCCGATATAGCAGCTGTTAGCACCCGAAATTTCTCGAGAGGCGAGGGGAGGGCGGGGTTTCCCTCCTCATCAACACCCAGTACGGAATAACCTTGTCCAGCATGAATGAAGTGGCGCTTGGCCACCTCGCTCATGGACTGAATAATGTGCTTCGCTTTCTCAATTGAGTCTGCCACCTCTTTAAGCTCTTTTGAGACTTCGGAGGGCGACGGAGGCTCAGCCGCTTCACGCGAAAGGTCATGATCATAGTGATTCAAGACACTAAACAAATCACCTGCGAAATCTTGGTGCCGTTGGGATGGAACTGCTAGGAAATGAGCAATTTCAATGAAGCGGGGGTCATCCCTTTTCCGAATTGGTCGATGAGCGCCTCCACGACCCGGAGAGGACCAGTTCCATTTAGGTTTGTGCGTTTTCGTCACTGTCGAGGCTTTCTTTTAAATCATCCCACATGGCTTGCTGCTCTCAGCCATCCTTCGCCGCCTTGCGGCGAAGCTTCACCACATTAGCTGCCGGTTTGCGCTTGCTGATAATCCGCTCCAGCTCCTGCGCCCAAGATTCAAGGGCCCGACGCTTCTCCTCAGCAAAGCTGTGTCGGATGTAGACGCTTCCCGTAATCGTCTTTCCGATCTCGCTGGCATGGTTCAACACCCGCGCCACAATGTTCTCACCGATTCCCATCGCCGCCATGTGGCTTGCCACCGTGCGCCGCAGGTCGTGAGGTGTGGCGGGATTATTCTTGAGTCCTAACTTGTCCAGATTGTCTGCCATGGCATGGCTTACCCCTGCAGAAGCCAAAGCCTGGTCCCGTATAATCGTCTTTGAGCGAGGCCGACTCGGAAACACGTATCTAGTTTCGCCTGAGAGGCTTAGCGCTTCCATGAACAGGCCCATGGCTAATTTGGAGAGCGGGACAGCGTGCTCGCGACCGTTTTTGGACCGGGAGGAGGGGATTACCCACTCCGCTTGCTTGAGGTTCAACTCTCGCTGTTCAGCGCCGGCAACTTCTCCGACCCTCTGACCTGTGACTAGCGCGAGCTTGAGCACAAGCTTTGAGGCAACTGACATGGTGGCCTCATCCATGCCTTTCCAAAATGCCCTGATCTCGTCTGCTGTTAGCGCGCGTGAGCGTGTCTGTTCCTTGACGCGTGGAGCTATACCAGATGCCGGATTGTCCTGGATGTAGCCTTCACCCTTCGCCCAGTTAAAGGCCTTTCGCAAGGCAGCCAAGGCCCGATTTGCCCCCACGCCCGCTCCTCGGTCCTTCATGGCATTTAGGATGGCCAGAACATCAGCCCGTGTAACGGTGCCAATCCTATGATTGCCAATGGCCGGCCGGACATCCTTGTCGAACACCCGCCGATCCTCGCCGGCAGAGCGTTTGCGAGGCTCGGCATAGTCCTTGAGGTAGCGGTCGAGCAGGGCGTTCACGGTTTCAAGCTTGCGAAAGCCTGTAGCTTCGGCAGCAGGATCGCCTCCACCAGCCACCTCCACCCGGAGTTTGCCCGCTTTCAGCCGTGCGTCTGCCAATCCAATGTCGGGAAAGTCCCCAAGTGTCACACGGCGCCGCTTGCCATCCGACTTACGCCTGTATAGGAAGGACCATGACTTTGCCCCAGTGGGCGTTACCCGGAAAATGAGCCCTTTCTCACTCGGATCGATAAAATCTGACCGCGTCGTTACCCTGACTGCTTCGAGTCCGCGGGCGGTGAACTTGGCCTTTGCTCCTCTGTCGCTCATTAGTCCTTTAAGCCAATTGGGGTTCCAGTGGGGTTCCAGCAGAACAAAACTTCATGGAACGTTCTGCAACCATATGAAAGCCCGAAATGCCGGTAAATAGCCTACTTGTCAGGTTCAACAGGTTTCAGTATATACCAGCAGGTTTCATATGCAATTGACTTTTAATCAGAGGGTCGATGGTTCGATCCCATCCGGGCTCACCAGTCAAATCAATCGTTTATTCGGACGAGGGTTCGCCCGAAGGCAGCAGGGCAGAGCGGATAAGTGCACTCTTCACGAGCGCCAGCATTTGCATTGTCTCAATGGTCATGTTCTATGACCCAGTTGGAGGTATAAGTGTCGGTCGACCCAAAGTCCATTACACCAGGAAAGCGCTACGTGACGGCTAGCCGGCATATTCGCACTGTTTTGGAAGTGACGGAGGACCGCATACGCTTTGCGTATGGCGGCAGCGAGTCCGGTGGTGTGCCTCAATGGCGATGGATGGCTAAGGCCAGATTTGCTGATGATGCGGTCAAAGAGATGTCGGAGAGCCCCAAGGAAGCTACTGAGCCAACTCCAACTCAGCAAGACATCAGCAACGGATCGAAGCCGAAGGACGTAAAGGAACCCGGTGCTCGAAAAACGCTGACGAAACGCCAATAGGGTTCGATAAAGCTCCGCCGCCCGTCACTGATCGGGTGCCGGCTCCTGTCCAAGCCGCTCCAAGCTTTCATCAGCAACAGACTGAGTCGACGGTCAGTGAGACAACCTGACCGGTAGCTCCGCGGATCATGACCCAATCCGATTAAACAGGCAGCGAATTCGCCGGCTCTTTGGAGCGCCGGTCGTCGACGATGCGTGGCAAGTGCAATTTTGCAGTTGCTCACACCGACTGGAAGCCACATCACAAATTTGTATAGTTCCGGCGATTCTCCCGTAACAGCACTCGTCCCTAATCAGGGCTCGCCAGGAAGTCCTGCATCAGAAAGCGAGGACTGGGAGATGGGAATGTCAACGAACCTGCCGGTAAGCTGCACAACGAGGGGTGGCCCACAGGCCGAGCCTTGAAAATACTATCAAAATTAGAGAGTGGATGCTTGCAGAGACGTGATTGTTTTGAGCTATTGAAAACACGAATATGGCGAGAGGACGAATTACCACTGTCTCACTCGGTGCTGCTTAGCGAGTAGTTACACCTGCGTTGCACTTTCATGCAGGTGTTGGAAGGCCCTGGCCCCTCTCCCCTCAGCAGGGCCTTCCTTCTTGTCCATCCCTCACTCTTTCGAAATCAGCCCTCACGTTGAAGCTGCCGAAATAGTACCGGTTGCAATAGTATAATGACGCGCATAGTCCACTCTTTGCGACTTAATGCCGCCCGATAATTATGTTTGTTGCTGCTATGAGTTTTGCTCAATTTCCTGTATCGCAGGGAACTGCTAGTTCTATCAATTGGGGTAGAACAGTTCACCGTCTGGGAAACTGGGCGTCGAGGGAAACATTCAACTTGAACGTGGAAATGACAATGAGATTAAGCAGGCGTGAGCGTGAATTGTTGCAAACGATATTTTCTCTGTCTGAGAAGCTGCTGGACAGCCCTGGCGGCCCCAAGACGAATGGCGTCAGACATCGCCGGTCAAAAGCAGATGCTGTCGAATTGCGCAAGCAAGTGCGAGCCGCCCGTCGGCAGAATGTTCCAGTGAAGCAGATTGCCGACAGGCTCGGTATTACACCCTCATATGTCTATCAGCTTCAGAGATGATCGAGCGCCGGAGCGCTTATGATGTCTCACGATGGGATTCCGTTCGCTCAATGAAAGCGCGTAGCAAATCCTTCGCAGATTCCACAAAGTCCGGATCAAGATCCAAATAGCTCTCGACTTGTTGTGTGCTCCACCCCACGCCCCCATGGAACGCTTCCTGCGGACGTTGGTCGAGCTTGAGCAGCATGGTCCTCGCTGCTTCCAGAAAGGAGGCATCAATCACCAGATCGAGTGTACTGCTGGATTGGGAGGCTTTCGCCAGATGCTCGGATAGTTCGACCAGCTGCGCCTCGCCGGGCGCAATGTCGGTAATTTTCATTGTCATCGTGGTCTCACCGTGACACTCGACAGGTTCGGAGCTCTGCTCTTCGAATCTGCCGTAGCTTTATGCAAGAACTTAGGATGTGCCCAAAATAAGGCACCGACAGTGTTGACTGCCATGATCGGATAAGGATCGGCGCCGCTGAAAGTTCCTAAGAATTCAAGCGAACCTCATTTTCCCGGAGGGAGGTGCATCGCCTCGGTTACCTTTTCGAAGGGAATGTTGCACTCTCGATTGAGCTTCTCCACGTCCTTGGCGTCCTCGGCCTGGAACATGCACAGGCATCGGCCATCGCCGGGGACAAAAGTTGAATGGAGATAGCTCACCGGGGTGCCGGATTTTGTCATTTGTCCGGCTTTCTGGATTGTGGCCTTTTGCGCACTGCCCAGCTGTTCCATGCTGATGCCTTTGAGGCTGCGCTCGACCATGAACGTTTTCATCTTATCCTCCCTATCGTTTCTATGGTTTCCTGATCTTGCGAGAAAAACTCAACCTTCCGCGACAAGTTCGCTGGAACCACCCATTTCCTTGGGTAGATCCTTCTGTTTGGGCAACCCGTCTCGCATCGGCAGAACCGTCTCTTGGTAGTTGACATGCAGTTGCGGCTTGAAGGCTAAGGACGGGATAACCGCCGCATAGATGTCGACGAGGTTCCAGGGCCGATGCTCGGTAAACAGATGCCCTCCACAAGTCTTGCACCACTTCCGAATGCTCAGATCGGTTTTCTGATAGCTGGCAATCTGATCTGCACCTTTGGTGACATTGAGCGCGTCGGGAGGCCAAAGCGTGAAGGCGTTCACCGGACCCGCCGACCAGTGGCGGCACGACGTGCAGTGACAATAGCCCATGGCTGCCGGTTCGCCCAAAACAGTAAAGGTTACGGCGCCGCAGAAACATTTTCCTTGATTGGTGCGCTGACTCAAGAAGTCCTCCTGTGTTGGTAGAGAACCTAAGGCTTCAGCGCCATGTTGCAAATCGCGACCGCGTGATACGGGGGGTATTTACGTCAAGTAAGAAGGCAATGCTTATCTGGAACATTCCCTGAACGGATCGGTCGCGCAGCCGATTTCATGCATTCACAGGTCTCCAAACTTGGCTGACGCAGGAATTGCGCAGTCAGTCGCGCGACTGCGGCTGTGGTTTGAACGTGGCGACACGCCAGAGGTACCAGAGCAGCAGCGCAATCATGATTGCTGTGGAAACCGGGTTCACATAGGCCGAGACATCTTGATATTGGGCCTCAAGTACATATCCCGCCGCTGTCAGGAGGCCGGTCCAGCCGACTGTGCCAATGGCAGAGAAGAGAAGGAATTGGCCTGCCGGCATGTGGTGGATCCCCGCCGGCACTGAAATCAGAGTGCGTATTGTCGGCACCATTCGACCAATGAGAACGGCAGTGCTGCCATGACGGTTGAACCATGCGGATGCGCGCTCGATATCGGCAGGACACAGCGTGAGCCAGCGGCCATGCTGTTCCGCCAGACGCTCGACGCGTGCGCGCCCAAAGCGAAAACCGATCCAATACCAGAGAAACGCACCGGCCAATGAGCCGAGTGTTCCGGAGAAAACCGCAAGCGGTAGGGAGAATTCGCCGCGTGCAGCAGTAAAGCCGACGAGGGGCATGATGAGTTCAGAGGGAATTGGCGGGAAGAGGTTTTCCAGGAACATCAGAAGCGCAATTCCGGGATAGCCTGCGCGGTCGAGCACGGCGACGATCCAGTCGAACATCGGTCTAATTGCCCCAGCTGTGGAATTCGAACACGGCCCTCCCTATAACAGTTGGCCTATGGTCGTGCCCGAATAAATTGCAGCAAGCCCGGAGGAAGCTCATGTGCCGAAACATCAGAACACTGTTCAATTTTGATCCCCCCGCGAGCGATGAGGAGATCAAGGCGGCTGCGCTGCAATTCGTTCGCAAGGTGAGCGGCTTCACCCATCCATCCGGAGTGAACGAGGCTAGCTTCGATCTCGCGGTAGCTCAAGTGAGCGCTGCAGCGCGGTTGCTCATAGATTCTTTGGTAACTCAGGCGCGGCCGAAAGATCGCGACCGCGAACGCGCCAAGGCTGCCGCAATGGCGCAAAAACGCTTCGGCCGGACGGCCTAGCACTCACTTATTGCGGCAGGGCTGCCGTTATCTCGCTGCCATTATAAGGCCGCGGCTTACAGAACACGACCTGCGTATTGATCTTGCGGCAATGCGCAGCCGCCATCTCTTCGGTGTCGAATGGCCCCGCGATCAGCAAAAACACGGTCTTGCCCCTGTCGTCCTTCGCTTCTTCGACGCGCGGTTTGAGCTGTCCCAAGGCAGATGGGTGATTGCGCTGGAGAAGTTCCCATCCGCGCTCCGCCATTGTGCGATCGACGAAGGAGGCGAGATGAATGCCGAAACCGCTGGGGGCCGAGGCTCCGGCCGAGCTGTCGACCGGGACGGCGCTGACGGGCACGTCCGACAGCATGAGCTCGACGCTCGGTGCCATCGGCTGTGGCAGGGAGGATTCTTCCGCCTCTGCCGACTGATCCTCTGGAGACTCCGGCACTTGCAGCTCGGCGACTTGAGCCTGCGCCTGCGTCGGACCGCTGTCCTCGGCTACCGTCTGTGTAACCTTCTGCACAGCCACGCGCACGGGCTCGGCAGCAGGGGGCTTGGCAGCGGCCATGTCCATCAGCTCGGTTTTTTCCGCGCGTTCCTTGTCGAGCTCCGCCTTGAGCTGAGCGATTTGCTGGTTGAGCACGTCCTGAGCGATGCTCGGCGCAGCTGTTCCTTGGTCCTCGGAAGAAGGCCATGCGGCGTGCACGACGCCGGCGACCGCGAGCAGCATTCCACCCATCAGGATCACCCAGGAAAAGGCAGAGGTTCCGCTGTGGAAAGGCCCGGCGGTCCGAGGTTCCTCCAATGGGATTTGGTGGGGCCGCTGCTGCCGGACCCGGGTGGACGGAAGCATCTCCGGGCTCCTGGAGCCTGGAGCGCTAGTGGATGGGCCTTTCAACCGCAGAAAACCGCGGCGGCGATCATTTATTCGTGGTTCAGCCGATCTGGCGCGCTGCACGTTATAACCCCTCTTCCAAAGCCGCTCGGACTATTCTTAATGCCTGAATCTGGCTAGAATTTGGGCGAAGAGGCGGACGAAAGGACCGGCCGAAAGGCTGATTCGACCGAAATTCATCTAAATGACATTAACCTCCTTCGAGTTTATGGAGGAGCCGCTGATCTCCGGCTAAGTTGTTTGGAGACGTTCGTCGGGTTAGGCGAAGGGCGCGACACTTGGGCAAATCGATGTCTGGGACAATGGTTATCGTGCTGGCAGCTGGGCTGGGCACAAGGATGAAGTCATCAAGGCCCAAGGCCTTGCATCGCGCGGCAGGGCAAAGCCTGATTGGACATGTGCTTACAGCGGCTTCCGCGCTAACGCCTGCAAAAGTTGTCGTAGTGAGCGGACCTGGTGAAGACGACGTGACGGTGGAGGCTCGCCGTTTCAGCCCGGAGGCGATCACCGTTGTACAAGCGGAACGAAAGGGCACTGGTCACGCCGCCATGACGGCGCAACCGGTGGTCGCACCTTTTACAGGCAAGGTGCTGATACTTATTGCCGACTGCCCGAATGTGAGGGCTCAAAGTCTGGCCAACCTGCTGGGCAAGGTTACGGCGGACTCGCCGCTCGCGGTTCTAGGATTCAAGGCGGCCGATCCCCATGGCTATGGGCGGTTCATTCAAAATGACCAAGGCGATCTCATCAACATCCGAGAGGAGCTGGACGCTTCGACCCAGGAACGCAAGATCGATCTCTGCAACTCCGGAATAATGGCGATGGAGGCCGCGCTGTTTCGCGAACTCGTACCACAGCTCAAGGATGCCAATGTCAAAGGCGAGTTTTATTTGACCGATCTCGTTCCTCTAGCGGTAAAATCGGGAAAGCGGGTGGCCCATAGCGTCTGTCCAGAAGCGGAAGTCGCCGGTATCAACACGCGCGCCCAGCTCGCCGCGATCGAGTTGGAGATGCAGAAGGCACTCAGGCTCGCGGCTATGGACAATGGTGCGACTCTCATCGCTCCCGATACTGTTTTTCTTTCCGCCGACACCAGGATTGGAAAAGACGTCGTCATCGAGCCCCATGTGATTATTGGTCCAGGCGTGACCATTGAGGATAATTGCACCATCCGAAGCTTCTGCCACATCGAAGGGGCTTCCGTTCGAGAAGGCGCCATCGTGGGTCCTTTTACGCGATTGAGACCCGGCGCCGAGATTGGCGAGCATGCGCATCTCGGCAACTTCGTCGAAATCAAGAACACCAAAGTTGAGGCGGGCGCCAAGATCAATCACCTCGCCTATGTCGGCGATGCCAGGGTGGGAGCGAAGGCCAATATCGGGGCCGGGACTATCACTTGTAATTACGATGGGGTGTCGAAGCATTTCACCGACATCGGGGCGGGAGCTTTCGTCGGTTCGAACACCTCCCTGGTCGCTCCGGTAAAAATCGGCGATGGCGCCTATGTTGGCTCGGGCAGCGTGGTCGATCGCGACGTTGAAGCAGATTCACTGGCGCTTGAGCGTAGCCCGCTGGTAATCAAGCCGGACTGGGCCAAGCGGTTCCGTTCGGCGCGGCAAGCACGCAAGACGGCGAAACGCTAATAGGGGAGAGGCCTTGGATGTGTGGCATCGTCGGAATCTTGGGGACCGAGCCTGTAGCGAGAAATTTGATCTCGGCCCTGAAACGGCTGGAATACCGCGGCTATGACTCGGCTGGAATCGCCACGGTCGAGAAGAGTGGGATCGAGCGGCTCAGAGCGCCCGGTAAGCTCGGAGAGCTCGAGCGAAAGCTTAATGGGGCATCACTTGAGGGGACAGCAGGTATTGGGCACACGCGCTGGGCCACCCATGGCGTGCCGAACGAGATCAATGCCCATCCCCATGTCGCGGGAAAGGTGGTCGTCGTTCACAATGGTATCATCGAAAATTTCAGGCCTCTCAAGGAGGAACTTGAGGCGCAAGGCGCGGTCTTCGCCACCCAGACTGATACGGAAGTCGTCGCGCATCTGCTGAACCAGGCTCTGGCTCAAGGCCGATCGCCCCGGGAAGCTGTGCAGCAGACCTTGAAAAGGCTCGAAGGCGCTTTTGCCCTCGCCATCATGTTCACCGACGAGGCCGACCTCATGATTGGCGCGCGCCACGGACCGCCTCTGGCCATCGGCCATGGAGAAGGCCAGATGTTCCTCGGCTCAGACGCCATTGCGCTCGCTCCGTTCACCAATCGCGTGACTTATCTCGAAGACGGAGACTGGGCGGTGCTCACGCGCCAATCGGTGAACATTTACGACATGGAAGGCCGCGAGGTTCGTCGGCCCGTCGCTTTCACCCAGGCGTCCTCGCTTCTCGTCGACAAGGGCAATCACCGCCATTTCATGGCAAAAGAGATTGCCGAACAGCCTGAGGTGATCGGCCATACGCTGGCGGAGTATATAAACTTCGCTGAACATCGCGTCGCGCTCCAAAAATCCCTTCCGTTCGATTTTGCGAAACTCGACCGCCTGACGATCACGGCCTGCGGCACCGCCTATCTTGCGGGGCTCACCGCCAAGTACTGGTTCGAGAGATTTGCCCGCCTGCCCGTGGACGTCGATATAGCCTCAGAGTTCCGTTACCGGGAAGCCCCGCTGCCGAAGAACGGTTTGGCGCTTGTCGTCTCCCAGTCTGGCGAAACGGCCGACACCCTGGCGGCTCTGCGCTATTGCAAGGCTCAAGGACAGCATACGGCGGCTGTGGTCAACGTGCCGGAATCAACCATCGCCCGCGAGAGCGACATCGTTTTCAGAACCTATGCCGGGCCGGAGATCGGCGTCGCTTCGACCAAGGCCTTTACTTGCCAGCTTGCGGTCCTTGCCTGTCTTGCCATAGCCGCAGGCAAGTCGCGCGGCGCTATAACGGGGAAGCAGGAGACGGAGCTGGTTGGCGCCCTCAATGAGCTGCCGCGGCACATGAACGAGATCCTCAAACGGGAAAAAGAAATCAGCGAGGTCGCTCGGAAAGTGGCGGATGCGCGAGACGTGCTCTATCTCGGACGCGGCATCAATTTTCCGATTGCCATGGAAGGGGCGCTGAAACTCAAGGAAATCTCCTACATTCACGCCGAAGGTTATGCGGCAGGCGAACTCAAGCACGGACCCATTGCCCTCATCGATGAAACCGTGCCGGTAATTGTCATTGCTCCACGCGACGAACTCTACGAGAAGACTATCTCCAACATGGAAGAGGTGGCAGCCCGAGGCGGACGTATCGTGCTTATCACCGATAAGACCGGAGCCAAGGCCAATGGCGGTCGCGCCTTCGAGGTAATCGAGGTGCCTGACGCTCATCCCTTCATTGCCCCCATGCTCTATGCCGTACCCGTGCAGCTCCTGGCCTATCATGCCGCAGTTTTCCGCGGCACGGATGTTGATCAGCCGCGCAATTTGGCGAAGTCTGTGACCGTCGAATGAAACTGGGGTGGCGGCGTGGTTAGTCAAGATTTGAAACTTTAGCCAAGATTTAACTTTGTTTGGCGAGGATGCAGTCAACATGAGACCGTGTCAGTTGCTTCTTGCGTCCGTCAGTGCCGTGTTGCTTGCCGCCTATGCAGCTGCACCGACAGCTTCGGCCGCGCCAACCCCCGCTCCGCAGACCATCACTTACGAAGCCGCGACAGCTCAACTGTCTCAGGCTTTTAAGGACCAGCGAAACGGAGATTATGCAGCCGCCATCCGGGGCTATGGAGAAGCCCTGAAGGGTCCTCTCTCCGACAAGATAAGAGTTGCGGCTATCTACAACAGGGCGCTCGCCTATCACCAATCGGGCAATCCTGCACTCGCCATTCACGATTACAGCGCTGCGCTTCTGCTCAATCCTGAACTCGCCCATGCCTATTACGGCAGAGCGAATGCGATGCGCGAGATAGGACAATATGTCAGCGCGCTGGCCGACTATCAGAAGTCGGCTCAATACAAATACCCGCACGCCCATCTGCCTCGGTTCGGGCAGGCGCTCACCTACGAACTGCTCAACCGGCCACTCAGCGCCGAAAAACTCTTGGAGGAGACGCTGCAGATCGCCCCGGACTTCGCGCCGGCACGCAGGAAGCTTGCCGAGCTCCAGGGCCTTACGAAGACGGTGAGTGCAGATTCTTCTGAAGCGCCGGCCCGGATTGCCGTCGCGGTGAGCGTTGAATCCGTCTATGGCAGCATGACGGATCGCATCGATAGTATCGTCACGAATTCAATTCCTTCCGTCGCGCCCGATCAGATCGTGCGCAAAATCGGCTACCCCGCTGCGGTTCGCCCACCCTCGCACCTTTTAGATGCGGCTGAGCAGGTGGAAGTGGCGACCATCAAGCTGCCGGGCCTCGCGAGTCTTTCCGTGGCCGAGACTCCGGCATCCATTTCGCCTGCATTTCTTGTGAGCGAGAAAACGTGGCGTCAGAAGATCCAGGACCGTTTGCCATCGGACGAAGAGGGTGAGCCCATGGTTGCGGCGGCAGACCTCAAGATCGAACCTGTGGCGGCGCCGGTTGAATACAAGACACGCGCCATGGAAGAGGCGCGTACGGCTGCGGCCCTTGCCCCTCCGGTTGTGGCTGAACCAGAGGGTTTTCTAATTCAGATCAATTCTCAGCGCAGCGAGGCCGCAGCCTGGGCGGCCTGGGACAAGCTCAAGGAAAAACACGGCAAGCTTTTGGCCGACCGGGAAGCCATCGTTCAGAAAGCCGATCTTGGCGAGCAGGGCACTGTTTACCGCCTGCGCATCAAGAATCTGCCGACGAAGGACGAAGCCGTCACCGCATGCGAGAAGCTCAAGGCAGCGGGCCTTGCCTGTTTTGTCGCCAAAGCCGGAGCTTAGGCAGCAACGGCAATTGAATGCGAACTTACCCAGCTGCGAGCAGCCGGGCAGCCTCGTCGCGCTCGAATAAGTACAACAGAAGACGCAAGGCCTCGCCGCGCCTCGATTTGAGTAACGGATCCCGCTCCAGAATAGCTTGCGCCTCATCGCGTGCCAGGGGCAACAGATCGGCATGCATCGAAAGATCGGCAAGTCGGAACTGTGGTAGCCCCGACTGACGGGTGCCGAGCGCCTCGCCCGCACCCCGGAGGCGCAGATCCTCCTCCGCGATGAGAAAGCCGTCGTCCGTCTCGCGTATAATTTCAAGTCGCGCCTTGGCCGTGACGGTAAGCGGCGGCGCATATAGGAGGATGCAGGACGACTTGGCCTCACCGCGGCCGACGCGGCCACGAAGCTGATGCAACTGGGCAAGTCCAAAACGCTCGGCATTCTCGATGACCATAATGGTGGCCTGCGGAACGTCGACTCCGACCTCGATCACGGTGGTCGAGACTAGAACCGAAGTCTCTCCGGCCTGAAATCGGCGCATAATTTCATCCTTTTGGGTGCTCTTCATGCGTCCATGGATGATCTCCACACGACCGGGGAAATATCCGGAGAGGAATGCCAGGCGCGCTTCGGCGGCTGCCTTGTCCAGCTTTTCACTTTCCTCGATCAGCGGACAGACCCAATAGGCTCTCTGCCCCTGCGCCAAAGCCCGGCCCATGCCTTCAACGAGTTCATCCAGGCGCTCGACCGAGATGATGCGCGTGTCGATGGATTGTCGGCCGGCAGGTTTTTGCGTCAGGCACGACACGTCCATGTCACCATAAAGAGTGAGACTGAGGGTGCGCGGAATAGGTGTGGCCGTCATGACCAGCATGTCCGTCGCGGTGCCCGCCTTCTGCTGCAATGCGAGCCGCTGGTGAACCCCGAAACGATGCTGCTCGTCGATGATTGTTAGGGCGAGATCCTTGAATTCTACGCTTTCCTGGAACAAGGCATGAGTGCCGATGACGATGTCGCTTTCTCCTGAGCCTATTCGGTGCAGGACGTTTTGTCGCTCGCTACCTTTCTCGCGACCCGTGAGAATGTCGATACGGATGCCGGTTCCTGCCGTCATCACCGAAAGTGTCGCAAGATGCTGCCGAGAAAGAAGTTCGGTCGGCGCCATTATGACGCCTTGCGCGCCGGCCTCGACGGCTGTGGCAAGCGCTAGGAGCGCGACCACGGTTTTGCCTGAACCGACATCGCCCTGCAGCAAGCGGACCATGCGTTCAGGCGCGGCCATATCGTGCAGAATTGTGGCGACCGCCTCCTCCTGAGAAGTCGTCAACCTAAAAGGCAGCTTGGCCACGATTTCCTTGCGCAGTTCGCCCGAGCCGCGAAGCGACCGCCCGCGCGCGCGCGTCATGTGCCGGCGCACCAGGAGAAGAGCGAGCTGATTGGCAAGCAACTCGTCAAGGGCAAGTCTTTGGCGGGCAGGGGCGTCGACTTTCGCCTCTTCGATGTCGGAGGGCTGATGGATCGAGCGCAGAGCTGGGGAGAAGCCTTCCCAACTCCATTTCTGGAGCGTGTCCGGGGTATGCCACTCGGGAACCGCAGGCAGGCGCTCGAGGGAGGCGCGAATGGTCTTGCCGAGAATCTTGAGCGTCAGTCCTTGGGTGAGAGGATAGACGGGCTCGAGCAGCGGCATCCGAGAAAAGTCTTCAGCATTCAGCACATGGTCGGGATGCACGATTTGCGGCTCGCCCTGATACCAGTCGATGTGGCCAGAAATGAACCGGCTTTCGCCTTCCGGTAATAGGCGGTTGAGATGATGGGCGAAGCTGTGGAAGTAGACGAGCGTGATCCTCCCCGTGGTATCGAAACACTCGATCCGATATGGAATGCGCCGGTTTTGCGGCGGAGGCGGCTTGTGCCGTCCAATAGTGACTTCCAGGGTCACAATGCCTTTGTCGGGCAGGTCGCGAACCATATAACGCCGCCGGCGATCAAGGAACCCGGAGGGCAGGTGAAACAATAAGTCGATGATGCGGGCCTTTGACGCTTTATCCTCGCCACTTGTCGCGAGGAAATGGGAAAGGGTCTTTTCCAAGCCCGGACCCACGCCCTTGAGGCTCGAAATGCTTGCAAAAAGCGGATTGAGAATGCTTGGCCGCATGAGAACGAAGTAATACCCCGGCACCTGGTGATCAGGCCGGCGGGTAGGATTGCATGGAAACGAGGCTACGCCTAAGAACCCGCCATCATGATAGATCATCTTCCCAAAGATCTGGAAATCCGTCGTAAGACGATTTTATGGCGCGCCACCCATCGCGGCACGAAGGAGATGGATCTGGCGCTCGGCGGCTTTGCCCGGACCACGATCGAGTCCATGCAGCCATCCGAGCTCGACGAGCTTGAAGCGCTTGTTAACCTGCCAGACCCCCTGCTGACGGCCTGGATTTTGGGCGAGGAGGCGGTTCGGGAGGACTATCGCAATGCCACGACCGAACGGTTTCTGGCTTTCCGAGTGAGATAGCGGCATCCATGAGCGTGACTTCCGTATTGCGAAGGCCGGGCCGGCTGGTCTTGAGCCACGTGCCCGAGGGCTACGTCGCTTTCGTACTGGCCGATTTGGCGCGCGAAGGGGCGCCTAAGCTTCTCGTTCACGTGGCTCGCGACGATCAGCAGCTTACTGCACTGGCCGAGGCCATCGGTTTCTTCGCGCCGGAGCTGAGGCTGCTGCAGTTCCCAGCCTGGGACTGTCTGCCCTACGACCGAGCGGGACCGGTGGCCGAGATCGTTGCCAGACGGCTCGCAACGCTGACGGAGCTCGCAACCGACCAAAAGCAGCAAACTGCAACGCTCGTGCTCACGACTGTCAATGCCGTTCTTCAGCGCGTGCCGCCCCGCCGCGCGATGGCCGAGGCCCAGTTCAAAATTGCGCCCGGCAATGTCATCCCCACCGATCGGATCCTCGATTTCCTCGTCGCCAATGGCTTCTCGCGCACGGGAACCGTAGTTGATCCAGGAGATTTCGCCGTGCGCGGCGGTATCATCGACATTTTCCCGCCGGGCGTTTCCGAGCCTTTGAGGCTCGACTTTTTTGGCGACGCGCTGGAATCGATCAGGAGCTTCGATCCGCAGTCGCAGCGCACGACAGGCCAGATCAAGAATCTCACCCTCAGGCCTGCAAGCGAGGTTCTGATCAACGAGCAGAGCATTGCTCGGTTCCGTACGGGCTATGCCGCGCAATTCGGCGGCATGGATCTCGATGACCCCCTCTATGAGGCGGTCACGGCCTCGCGGCGCTACCAGGGGATGGAACACTGGTTGCCGCTGTTTCACGACCGCCTTGAAACGCTTTTCGACTATGCCGGCGAAAGCGCGGTGAGTTTCGACCACTCCGCCGAAGAGGCGATTCGAGCGCGGTTCGAGTTGATTGATGACTACTATGAGGCACGACAGGAGGCGCTGGAAAAGGGCAATTATGGAAGCCTGCCGTACAAGCCCCTTCCGCCTGCCATGCTTTATTTGGGCCGGGACGATTGGCGTGGGCGACTCGACGGGCTTCCGGTCATCACGTTGAGCCCATTTGATCTGCCGGCAAGCGACCAGCAGCCGGTTTACCCCGTTCATGCGCAAGCCGGCCGCAATTTTGCGCCCGAACGTGCCACCCCCGGCGCCAATGTTTATGAGGCGGTGCGTGACCATATCAACACTCTGCGCCAACGCGGCAAGCGGATCGTCGTTTCGGCCTGGACGGAAGGCGCTGCCGAGAGACTTGAAACCATTCTCTCCGATCATGGTGTAGCGCCCATAACCCGCGGACAGAGTTGGAGAGACATTCAGGGCCGGCCTAAAGATGTCGTCGGCACTATCGTGATTTCGGTTGAGAATGGCTTCGAGACATCCGATCTCGCCCTGATCACCGAGCAAGACATTCTCGGCGATCGACTGGTCCGCCGCGTCAAGAAATCCAAACGCGCGAGCGATTTCATTTCCGAGCTTTCGAGTCTCTCGCCCGGCGATCTCGTCGTGCATATCGACCATGGCATCGGCCGTTTCGAGGGCCTGCGGACCATAGAGGTTCAGGGTGCGCCCCATGACTGCCTCTTCCTGCAGTATGCCGGCGGCGACCGCCTGTTCCTCCCCGTAGAAAACATCGAGCTTCTCTCCCGCTATGGCTCAGACGTGACTGGCGTCGAACTCGACAAGCTCGGCGGCGTGGCGTGGCAGGCCCGCAAGGCGCGCCTCAAGGAGCGCATCCGGGAGATCGCCAACGATCTGATCAGGACGGCGGCAGAGCGCGAGCTGCGCCAGGCCGATGTGCTGAGCTCTCCCGACGGACTCTACGATGAATTCAGCGCTCGCTTTCCCTATGACGAGACCGAGGATCAGATGTCGGCTATTGAGGCCGTCATCGACGATTTGGGCAGGGGACGCCCCATGGACCGACTGGTCTGCGGCGACGTCGGCTTCGGTAAGACTGAAGTGGCCCTGCGCTCGGCCTTTCTCACCGCCATGAACGGCAGGCAGGTAGCGGTGGTTGTGCCGACCACGCTTTTGGCGCGGCAGCATTTCGCCACCTTCACCCAGCGCTTCCAAGGGTACCCTGTGCGCATCGAGCAGGCTTCCCGGCTCGTTCCGCGTAAGCAGCTCAAGGCGGTGAAGGAGGAACTCGCCAGGGGTGACGTCGACATCGTCATCGGTACACACGCGCTGCTCGCCAAGGACGTCAAATTCCGCGACCTTGCCCTCTTGATCGTCGACGAGGAGCAGCATTTCGGCGTGAAGCACAAGGAGCGGCTCAAGGAGCTGAAGGCCGACGTCCACGTGCTGACGCTCACGGCGACACCTATTCCCCGCACCTTGCAGCTGGCATTGTCGGGGGTGCGGGAGCTATCGCTCATTACGACACCACCTGTCGACCGGCTGGCGGTGCGCACCTACGTATCGCCTTTCGATCCAGTCATCATTCGTGAGACATTGCTGCGGGAGCTCTACCGCGGCGGGCAAAGCTTCTACGTCGTGCCGCGAATATCCGATCTTGGTGAGGTTTCGGATCTGCTGAAAAGTCTCGTGCCAGAGGCCAAGGTGGCGATCGCCCACGGGCGGCTTCCGCCCACGGAGCTCGAAGACATCATGACGGGTTTCTATGATCGCAAGTACGACATATTGCTGTCAACGACGATCATCGAATCCGGCCTCGATATCGCAACCGCCAACACGCTGGTCGTGCATCGCGCCGACATGTTCGGGTTGGCTCAGCTCTATCAGCTCCGCGGCCGCGTAGGGCGCGCGAAGCAGAGAGCATACGCGCTGTTCACCGTTCCTGCTGACCGCGCTCTCACCACCACTGCCGATAAGCGCTTCAAGGTCCTGCAGTCGCTCGATTCTCTTGGCGCCGGCTTCACACTCGCCAGCCACGATCTCGACATCCGCGGCGCCGGCAATCTCCTGGGCGAGGAGCAATCCGGCCATATTCGCGAGGTCGGCTTCGAGCTCTATCAGCAAATGCTGGAGGAGGCAGTGGTCAAACTTCGCACGAGCGAGCAGGCTGCTGAGGTTGATGAAACATGGTCGCCCCAGATCAATATCGGCACCTCGGTGCTGATCCCGGAAACCTTCGTGCCGGATCTGCAGGTGCGGCTTGGGCTTTACCGGCGCCTCGCCGATCTCAACGAGCAAGGCGACATAGATGCCTTTGCCGCCGAGCTGCACGACCGCTTCGGACGACCGCCCCCGGAGGTGCAGCATTTGCTGGAGATCATGGGTATCAAGCTCATGTGCCGTGCCGCCAATGTCTCTGCTTTCGACGCAGGGCCGAAAGGCGCGGTCATAAGCTTTCGGGGCGATCGCTTCGCCAATACTGGGGGTCTGGTAAAATGGATCGGCGAACAGGGAACGCTGGCGAAACTGAGACCGGACATGAAGCTCGTCGTCATGCGCAATTGGGAGGCGACGGACGAACGGCTGCGTGGCGCCCGAAATTTGCTGGCGCAGCTGGTGCAGCTAGCGAACCCTGCCTAGGCCGAGGGCGGCTGTTCCGCTTCGGCGCGGGCTCTGGCAATAGCACCCGCAATATAGCGGGATTCTTCTGCTCCGATCACCGCATAGCGGTTGGCGATGAAGAATGTAGGAACACCGGTCACTCCCATGCGCGAAGACATCTGTACCTGCGCCAATACTTCCTCGCGCCGATCCCCGCTAGCCAGGAATTTCTCAGCCTCTTCACGATCGAGTCCAAGCTCGGCAGCGGCCTGGCTCAGGAGGTCCCTGTTGCCGATATCAGCGCCCTCGATAAAATAGAGTCGGAATAAGCGTTCGACCATTTTTTCCTCCATGGACTGGTCGGCCGCCCACTGGATCAGGCGATGTGCATCCAATGTGTTCGGCGAGCGCTTGATGAGATCGAAGCGAAAATCGATTCCTTCAAGGGCGCCGACCGTCAGGAGCGCGCGATGATTTTCAGCGACGCGCTCAGGTCCGAACTTGCGTCTGAGGTATTCTTCACGAGGAAGGCCTTCCACTGGAATGGTAGGGTCGAGCTGAAAAGGCCGCCATCGAACTGCGACCGACGTTCCCTCCAAGGCCGCTAGCGCCTTTTCGAGTCGCCGCTTGCCGATGAAACACCAGGGGCAAACGACGTCGGAAACAACGTCGATGACAATCGGAATGGACATGGCGTGCAGAGCTTAGCCGATTTTTTCTCGCCATGCAGTCGCCGGTTCGAAGCCATGGACCGGTTGGTGGTCGGGCCTGCCGATATGCTTCCATCGCGCTAGCCATTGCCCGCCGGCATCGTAGAGGGGAACGATATAACGTCCATTGACGAGCAGCCGGTCGAGACTGCGAACGGCGGTAACAAAATCTTCCCGTGTTCGCGCCTTGAGCAGTTCTTCGATCATCCGGTCGACATGTGGATCGGCTATGCCAGGGTAATTTCGGGTGCCGTCAACGGTCCGACCGGCGCTGCCGTAATAGAAGACTTGCTCGTTTCCGGGAGAGAGGGAATTGTACCAGCTAATCGGCACCATATCGTAATCATAGGTCTGCAGCATTCGCTGGAATTGCGCTGAATCGACCGTGCGCACGGTCATGGCGATGCCGATCTGACGCAGCGAGCGTTGGAAGTGAAGCGCGATTTTCTCCTGTTCGCGGCTCAGCACCGATAGGGTGAATCGAAAACGCGCCCCTGTCTCCGTGTTGACGAGACGTGTTCCTCGGAGCTCGAATCCGGCTTCGAGCAAAAGTTCTAGCGCCCTGCGCAAACTTCGCCGATCGTGGCCGGTCCCGTCACTGACCGGTTGGCGGTAGGTACCATTGATTATGGCCGCATCGATTTCCCGTGTCGCCTCACCGAGCAGCGACAGTTCCCTCTGGCTCGCGGGAATACCTGCCGACGACAATTCCGAGCCCGAATAGTAGCCATGCGTGCGACGCAAGAGACCATGAAACAGATTGCGGTTGGCCCACTCGAAATCGAAGGCATGAATCATGGCGTCGCGCACGCGCTTGTCAGCGAATAGAGGCCTGCGCGTATTCATGGCGAAGCCCGAAGCGGGGGCCGGCGCACGCTGTACGTGCTTTTCAAGTATGACGTCGCCCGATGTGACGGCAGGAAAGTCATAACCCGTCGACCAGCGGGTCGGGTCGGTTTCTATGCGGAAATCGGCAAGGCCCTTCTTGAAGGCTTCGAAAGTGGCATTGTTGTCGCGGTAATAGTCGATGCGTACCTCGTCGAAATTCCACTGCCCGCGGTTGATTGGCAGGGCCCGTCCCCAGTAATCAGAATTGAGACGATAGGAAATGCCTTCTCCGGGGCGGACGTCCTTCATGCGATACGGACCTGACCCAATTAGAGGCTTGAGAGTGGTCTTCTCGAAATCCTTGCTCTTCCAGAAATGCTTCGGCAGCACCGGCATTAGTCCGAGGATCATCGGCAATTCGCGGTCACCCGCTGTCTGTTCGAAGGTGACGGTATGAGCATCCGGCATCACAATCTTCGACACCTTGGAATAGGAATTCGCGAAATTCGGCCGCCCATGATCGCGCAGGAGCTCAAGCGAGAAAGCCACATCTGCAGCAGTCACAGGCTTGCCGTCAGAGAATCGGGCCTCGGGCCTTAGCTTGAAGGTCGCGGAGGAGAAATCTGGGCTGACGTTGATGGATTCGGCGAGCAGTCCGTACAGAGAAAACGCCTCATCGGCATTTCGGCCAAGTAGACTCTCGAAGGTGTAGGTTCGAACGCCATACACTGGTTGTCCCATGACGATGAAAGGATTGGTGCTGTCGAAACTTCCAGTGATTGCAATTTTGAGAACGCCGCCCTTGGGGGCGCGCGGATTGGCATAGGGCAAATGTGTAAAGCCTGGAGGCAGTGCAGGCTCACCATGCATGGCGATGCCGTGCCGCGGTTCTGCATCTGCAGAAATGAGGGAGCTCGACAGAAATAAGAGGATGATGAGAAGGCGCAGGGGAGCCTTACTCCCATGAAAACGAAACCTTATGGGATGATCTTTCAGGATTGCCGCCGCCGCGCAAAGTTCGATCCACCGCTTCCCCCAAACATCGCTTGTGGGAGAGTGATGGTCAACAGGGGCGACTTTGTCATCGCCGATACGATTGAGGTAGCCGTCGTACCGATACAGCGTGCAGAAGACGTTCGGCAGCTGGCTAAGGACAGGCCGAGCGCAAGCCAAACGGCGGCAGCAATCACCCGAATCCACCATGTGTCCTTGCCCGCCAGCTATTCCAATACTCCGCAAGCCCTGGCACGTGAGCGGCCACGACCTCTCTAAGCGATAGAGGCAGCTCCGGCAGCTTCTCATCCTGCATCAAGGCGAGGCAGGCAGCACCCGAGGTGGTGCCCTCTTGCACATCGGAAAGGAAGACCTTTTGTGACCGCGCGGCCCGAAGCTGCGCCAGCAGGGTGACGAAGACCGCGTTCTGTGCAAAGGGTCCATCGATGATGATATCGTTCCGGGATTCGATGGCATCGAGGGCTTCGGACACCATGAGCGCGCAGTATAGCGCCGCCAGCGAGGCTCGTTCCTCCGATGAATGGGGAGCAGGGCCATCGATGCGGCCCTTCCCGCCGCTGTTCGCTATCGGCCCCCCTGAATTCGTGAAGGAGGGCAGAGCCATTGTTTTCCGCGTCACGAGTTGAGCCACTGCGGACAGGCTTGCGCTATCGGTCGGAACTCCTTGTGCGATGATCTCGAACTCCCGTCCACCATAGAACCTGCAACTCGACACAGGCCGTCCCAAGATGTCGGTGTTGCTGGCTGTATCCTGCTCGTGCTTCAAAGCTGTCAGCGGCGTCGATGGATTGAATCCGATAATCCACGTGCCCGAAGACAGAAGCGTGAAGGAATCAAAGCCCGCCGCTAGATAGCGGAGATAATTGGCGTTTGAATCATGGACGCCCGCAAGAACGAGACCTCTGCCCCGAAAGCTAGACCCTTTGAATTCCGGCCTGAGCTCGCCGATCGTCTCCCATGCTTTGGCCAATGGGGCGAACAGTCGATCCCATCCACGCGCTCGTGCGAGAGACGAAAAGCGGTTCTCCCGCACGTCCATGAGCTGCGACTGACAGGAGAGACTGGAGATCTCACTGACCGCTTTTGCGCCCAGCATATGGCCGACATATTGGATCCAGGTGAGGATCGTGGTGGTCTTTCCGAATTCAACCGGAAAGTCCCTTTCCTGCCAATAGAGCTGCAGTCCGTGCGTTAGCGCCATCGGCAGAAGTCGACAATAAACCTCGGAAAATGGGGGTTCCAGCTGGCGATACTCTTGAACGACAGTCTGAGGAGGTTCCGCTGTGTAATCCATGATCGGCATGGCCAGCGAGCCGTCCCTCGCGATGAGAGCAAGGGCTGCCCCATGCGCGCAAGGCACGACTGCGTCGACGGGTGCAATCCGATCAAGCTCGGGCAGCGCTTCTCTGCACAACTCTGCCACCGCCTGGGGATCAATATGTCTGTACGGCGGCCCTTCGACATGGCGGCTCGTCGCCTTCCGCTCGGCCAGCCGCCGGCCCTTTGAGGAAAACAGGACGACTTTCGTATTTGTCGCTCCCGCATCGACAACGGCGATTCCGCGTAGAGAGTCCAAATACATGGTAAGCTCAAATGTCTTGTCTTTTACAAAAAGAATATCGCAACATGCCAGCGGATGAACAGAGACCTGTCATGTGGCGCAATAGTTGGCGTCGAATAAACTTGCTGGTGCGCGAACCTCGAGAGGATGCGGAATGAGGGCGGACAGCCAGTCAGCGTCGGCAATTTCCCTGTCGCATGTTTCGAAGTCTTTCACTGGCCTGAAGGTGTTGAAGGACGTCGATTTTGATGTTCGGGCCGGGGAGGTGCACGCTCTCCTGGGTGAAAACGGCGCCGGAAAGTCAACCCTGATCAAGATCATGGCGGGCCTCTACCAACCGGACGAGGGGGAAATCGCCGCCGAGGGCAGAGTTGTCAAATTCGCCACCGCCCGCGATGCTCACGCTGCCGGTATCGCTACCGTTCATCAGGAGCTTTTGCTGTTTCCCGAACTCACTGTAGCCGAGAACATCTTTCTTGGGCAGGCGCCCAAGATGGCTTGTGGGGTGCTCGACTGGACAGCGATGCGCCGCCAGTCGCGCGAGCTTCTTGATGTCCTCGACAGCCCGGAGCTCGATATCGATGCCAAGATTGGCAATTTGTCCGTTGCCAATCGCCAGCGCGTCGAGATTGCGCGTGCCCTGTCACAAAAGGCGCGCGTGGTAATCATGGACGAACCAACCGCAGCCCTGGCTGAATCCGATGTACAAAGATTGCTCGACATTGTGCTGCGTCTAAAGGCTCGTGGCGTGGGCATCGTCTATGTGAGCCATCGCCTGCCGGAGATATTCGGCCTTGCCGACCGCGTCACTGTTTTACGCGACGGTGTGCGCGTCGGCACCCATCATATACGCGAGGTTGATGAATCGAGCTTGGTCAGCATGATGGTGGGCCGCGTCATCGACCGGCTTTACCCTGGGAAAGTCGGCGCCAGTGGCCAGACGGTTCTGGAGCTTCGCGATTTATCCTACCGCTCGACGGTCCGGAACATCTCGCTTGATCTGAAAGCGCGCGAGATTCTAGGTATCGCTGGACTGGTTGGTTCGGGCCGCACCGAACTCGCCCTTACCCTCTTTGGCATAACGCCAGCTACCTCGGGAAAGATCCTCCTCGATGGCAAGGAGGTGCGAATCGACAGCCCGGAAACCGCACGCGAACTGGGCATCGCCTATATCCCAGAGGACCGTGGACTTCAGGGTCTCATCCGCAGCCAGACGATCGCCGAAAACGTAGCACTTCCCAATCTCGATCGCTTGTTGCGCGGCATCTTCATCGACATCGGCCGAGTTTTGATGCTTGCCCGCGAGACGATCGCAAAGTTCTCCATACGGGCACGCGGCCCCAACCAGATCATACGCGAGCTCTCTGGCGGCAATCAGCAGAAAGTGGTCTTGGGCAAATGGCTTTCGACGGAACCGCGGATTTTGATCATGGACGAGCCCACACGCGGCATTGACGTGGGAGCAAAAGCCGAAATCCACCAGCTCATGCGCAAGCTTGCTGCTGATGGCATGGCCATTCTCATGATCTCGAGTGAATTGCCGGAGGTGCTTGGCATGAGCGACCGGGTTCTGGTCATGAATGGCGGTCGCATCGTTGCGGGCTTCGGCGAGGGGGAGGCCAGTGCCGAAGCTGTCGGCGCCGCCATGACCCGTGCGCGCTCCTCGATGGATGCTGCTTGAGCACCGCCGCAGCCACGCTCCGGTTCCACCGGTCGAGGACGCGCCGCTTTCTGTCGGATTACGGACAGGAACTCGTTGTTCTCGGCGCCATTGTCCTGCTGTTCATAGCTGTCGGCGCTTACAATCCGCGATTTCTATCGAACACCAACATCAATAGCATCTTCGCGGGCAACGCCTATATCGCAGTCGCCGCCATCGGCATGTCGATGGTCATCATCTCTGGCCACATCGACGTCTCCGTCGGCTCTCTCATCGGCGTGATTGCAACGATTGCCGGCACCCTCGCAGTGAGCGGCTATCCCATATGGGTGGCATGGCTTGTCCCTATTCTCGTGGCAATGGCCATCAATACAGTGGTCGGGGCGCTCGTCGCCTACACACGCATTCCTTCGATCGTCGTGACCCTCGGCATGCTATCGATCCTCAAAGGCGGCCTGATTAGCGCCACCGCAGGGGCATGGATTACCGACCTGCCGGCCGATTTCATGATTGCCCAAGTGCGTATCTTCGGCATTCCCTCACCTGTTTATTTCATGGTGGCGCTCACTGTCGTTGCGGCGCTCTTCATGCGCTACACGGATTTCGGTCGCGCAATATACGCGGTCGGCGGAAATTTGGACGCGGCTCGCGCCGCCGGTCTCAACCCCGAACAGACCGTGGTGGGCGTCTTTACCTTGCATGGGCTATTTGCCGGTATAGCCGGACTGCTTTTTGCGACACAATTACAAGTCATCCAGTCGACCGTGCCGCCCAATCTTGAGCTCACCGTCATAACAGCTTCCGTTATCGGCGGAGTTTCGATACTGGGGGGCACAGGCACGGTCGTAGGTTCGACGCTTGCCGCAATCCTGTTCGCCACCATTGGATCGGCTCTCATTTTTCTCAACGTATCCGCCTATTGGCTGCGTGCCGTGCTCGGTCTCCTTATTTTAGCGACGGTGCTCGCCGATATGGCGAGGCGGCGGAGATCAGTATGAACGCAACTCTCCTGCGCCATGAGACAGTTTTGGCGCTTCTCGTCTGCCTCGCCCTCGCCAGCCTCGCCTTCCTGTCCGAACGCTTTTTCACCCCCGAGAACCTGCTCAACCAGGGCCGTCTCATGTCCGAGGTCGGCCTCGTCGCTCTCGCCATGACGTTCGTGATCATCACCGGCGGCATTGATTTGTCGGTAGGATCGATGCTTGGCTTAAGCGCCATTTTGCTCGGCGTCTTCTGGCACAACGTCGGATTGCCGCTTCCCGCCGCTATCGTACTTGCACTTGTGTGTGGCACGCTGGCGGGCTTGGTGAATGGGGCTATTATCACCCGGTTTCGCGTGCCTCCCCTGATCGCGACGCTTGCAACGCTTGCGCTTTATCGGGGCTTGGCGGAAGGCATCAGTCAGGCGCGCTCGGTGCGGGGTTATCCAGAGTGGTTCTTCTTTTTTGGGCAGGGCGAAATGCTCGGCGTACCCTTTCAACTTTGGGTTCTTGCCCTCGCAACTATTGTTTGTGCCGTCATTCTCGGCCTGACCCCATTCGGTCGTGCCGCCTACGCCATTGGCGCTAATGAGACTGCCGCGCGCTTCTCGGGCATCAGAGTCGACGCGACAAAGCTTTGGATCTATGCCGGTGCGGGCCTGTTGTCGGCCATCGCCGCGGTGATTTTTGTTTCTCGCGTCACCACCACGCGCTCCGATATGGGAACAGGGCTCGAACTTGATGTTATCACCGGCGTGGTTCTCGGCGGCACCAGCATCTTTGGCGGCCGCGGTACCATTATCGGCACTGCACTTGGACTCATTCTCATACAAGCGCTCAAGAATGGTCTTGCTCTTTCGGGTGTAAAGGGAGACGGTACCATTGTGGTCATTGGCATCGTGCTCATCACCGCTATACTCGTGAGTGCGATCATTGATCGCAGCAGAGGCGGCTGAGTTTGGGAGGAGAGCCGGGATTTGTCCGCCGAATGTCCCGGAAAGCAAGAAATGGAGCGTTGGAGATGATGAAGCTAACGATGGCCGCGGCCCTCTGTCTCGGCCTCATGAGCGGAACGGCACTCGCGGCATCAGCCTGGACTGGAGGCGATGATCTGCCTACCAATCCACTCGCATGCGACGGCACGGCCGCAGCGTCTGAGCCAAAGCCCTATGACGGTGGCCAACCAACGAGTGCTCCTGATCGTGCCGGCAAGAAGATCACGGTCGTCGACATCCCGAAGCTGATCGGCATCGGTTATTTCAATGCCACTTCCAAGGGCATTCAGGAAGCTGCCGCTGAGCTGGGCAATGTTGACGCTAAGACCGACGGCCCGACCAAGGCCAATATCGACGAGCAAATCACCTTCATCGACAACTACATTACCTCGGGTGTCGACGGCATTCTTTTTGCGGCCAACGATCCAGTCGCCATTGCCCCGGTGCTGAAGAAGGCTCTTTCCAAAGGGATTAACGTCGTCGGCTATGACGCCAACTCCACACCCGACGCCCGCCAGTGGTTCGTAAATCAGGCCGAGTTTAACGGCATCGCCAAAGCCCTCATCGACAACCTGGCCAAAGAGATCGGCGAAGAGGGCGCCTTCGCCATTGTCACTTCGACATTCACGACGCCCAACCAGGCGCGCTGGATCGCCGAGATGGCGGCCTATGCAGCCGCATGCCATCCGAAAATGAAGTGGCTGGAGACTGTTGAAGCCCAGGAGGACAACAACCTGTCCTTCAATCAGGCGACAACGCTCATCAACAAATATGGCGACGAGCTCAAAGGCATCTTCGGAATGACTTCCGTTGCTACCCCGGCTTCGGCGGAAGCCGTAACTCAGGCCGGCAAATGCGGCCAGATCGCTGTCGTCGGCCTCGCTACGCCAAACGCAATGAAGCCATATGTTGAGAAGGATTGCGTGAAGTCTGTCGTGCTCTGGAATCCGGTCGATCTCGGCTATGCCGCCATGCATGTCATGCGCCAGGTCGCCGACGGTACGCTCAAGCCAGGGGCTACCAGTGTCAAGGCAGGGAAACTTGGCGATCTTCAAGTCATAAACGGATCGGAAATCCTCCTCGGTCCCCCCTTCATCTTCAGCAAGGACAATATCGGCCAGTTTGATTTCTGAGCAATTGGTTCTTGCGGCGCGCCGTCTTGATAAGGACGGCGCGTATTTGCAAGCCGGCCATGTGTGACCAAGCCATGATTCCCTCCCTGTGGGACGAGGCCAAGGCTGCCCGTCTCGACGAGCCTGGTCTCCTTCTTTATCGCTCGAATCTCCTGGGTTCGGATCTGCGCATTACGAATTTTGGCGGTGGCAATACCTCTGCCAAGATCGGGATGCATGACCCACTCACCAAGGAGGTGATTGCCGTCCTGTGGGTCAAGGGCTCAGGCGGTGATCTCGGCTCGATGGGTCTCGACGGTTTCGCCACCCTTTATCTTCATAAACTGGAGCAGTTAAAGTCACTCTATCGCGGCATAGAGCATGAAGACCGGATGGTTGCCTACCTCGAGCACTGCACTTTTAATCTGAACCCGCGCCCCGCTTCCATAGATACTCCGCTCCACGCCTTCATACCTGCCAAACACGTCGATCACGTCCACCCTGATGCGGTGATCGCCATAGCTGCGTCGAAGGATGCCGAGCGCTTGACCAATGAAATCTTCGGTGGCGAGATTGGATACCTTCCCTGGCAGCGCCCCGGCTTTGATCTGGGCCTCAAGCTCGGCGCCATGGCGAGAGAAAACCCGACCTTCCAGGGAGTCGTCCTCGGCCAGCACGGACTCTTCACTTGGGGACTCGACGCGAGGAGCTGTTACGAAACCACGCTTCGGATCATCAACAAGGCTCACGACTGGCTCGAGCGGCACGTGAGAAAGCCCTCGTTCGAGGGACACGTGGTCGGACCTTTGTCGGAGGGAGAGCGCTCCTCCACGCTCGCCCGTTTAATGCCGCTCATCCGTGGCCTCATTTCAAAGGAGCAGAGGAAAATCGCTCACTTCACCGATGAGCCCGATGTGGTGGAGTTTGTGAATTCCAAGGCGCTGAACGAACTTGCGCCACTTGGCACATCCTGTCCCGATCATTTCCTGCGCACTAAAATTCGGCCCCTTATCCTGCCCCACGACGCTGACGAGACCATGCTGCGCGAGCTTATCGAGCAATATCGCAATGACTACGCCAGCTATTATGCTCGTAACCAGCACCCGGATTCGCCTCCCATACGCGATCCCAATCCGGTGATCTATCTCGTGCCGCGCCTTGGCATGATCTCCTTCGCCAAGGAAAAATCGACCGCTCGTATTGCCTCCGAGTTCTACCTCAATGCGATTCACGTCATGCGCGGCGCCTCTGGAGTATCCTCTTATCTGGGCCTTCCCGAGCGCGAGGCATTTGACATCGAATACTGGCTGCTCGAAGAGGCAAAGCTTCAGCGCATGCCGAAATCAAAGGGTTTGGCCGGGCGCATTGCGCTGGTCACCGGCGGGGCAGGGGGCATAGGAACGGCGATTGCACGCCGGTTCCTTGCTGAGGGAGCTTGTGTCGTCCTCGCCGATATCGATCAAGCCTCACTGGCTGCGACGACCGAAACCCTTGGCAAGTCATTCGGCAAGGACAACGTGCGCGGCGTGCCCATGGATGTCACGCGGGAAGACTCCGTGATCCAGGCCTTCGAAAGGGCAGCGCTCGAGGTCGGCGGCCTTGATATCCTCGTGAACAACGCCGGAATTTCCTCGGCCGCTCCCGTTGAGGACACTACTCTCGAACTGTGGAACAGAAACATGTCCATTCTAGGCACCGGTTATTTCCTCGCTGCACGCGAGGCCTTCCGGTTGATGAAGCGGCAGGGTCTGGGAGGTTCCATGGTGTTTATCGGTTCGAAAAACGCAGTGGCGGCATCGCCTGGCGCTGTGGCCTATTGCACCGCCAAAGCGGCGGAGATTCATCTCGCTCGTTGCATGGCCCTCGAGGGAGCGCCTTTGGGTATCAGGGTTAACGTCGTCAACCCCGACGCGGTTTTGCGGGGCTCGAAGATCTGGCAGGGCGAATGGCGCCAGCAGCGCGCTGCGTCCAACAAGATCGCAGAGGAGGAGCTTGAAGAGCACTACCGCAAGCGTTCCCTTCTTCAACGCTCCGTCTATCCGGAAGACGTGGCGGAAGCGGTCTATTTCTTCGCGGCCGAGCTTTCCGCGAAATCAACGGGCAATTTCATCAATGTCGATGCCGGCAACGCGCAATCTTTCACGAGGTAGACGGTGAGATTCTCCATCTCCGCCGACTTCATCGCCAACGAAAACCTCCAATGGGAACCGGCGCTTGCCGAGAACTACGGGGCGCTGCAGCGTCAGCTAGACCATAGAAATATCGATATTGAGGCCATCACAGCCAAAGCGACGAGATTTGCCGTCGCCGTTCCCACCTGGGGTGTCGGCACCGGCGGCACTCGATTTGCGCGTTTCCCCGGGCCTGGCGAGCCGCGAAACATTTTCGACAAGCTCGAGGATTGCGCCGTCATTTACCAGCTGTCCCGGATTACACCTGCCGTCTCACCACATTTCCCCTGGGATAAGGTGTCCGACTATGCGGCGTTGAAGGAAGCAGCGGCTTCTCACGATCTTGTCTTCGACGCGATCAACTCGAACACTTTTCACGATCAGAAAGGTCAGTCGCTTTCCTACAAATTCGGTTCACTGACCCATCCTGACAAGCCCACGCGCGATCTCGCCATTGAGCAAAACGTAGAATGCATCCAGATCGGACGTAAGCTCGGATCGCGTGCGCTCACCGTATGGATCGCGGATGGTTCAAATTTTCCCGGTCAGTCGGATTTGAGCCGCGCGTTTGATCTCTATGTCGACTCGATGAAGTCCATTTATGAGCAGCTGCCGGATGACTGGAGCCTGTTTTTGGAGCACAAGCTGTACGAGCCTGCTTTCTATTCGACCGTCATTGCCGATTGGGGCTCGAGCCTCATGGCTGCAACCGAGCTCGGGCCCAAGGCCAAATGCCTCGTAGACTTAGGTCATCACGCCCCCACGACAAATATCGAGCAGATCGTTGCCCGCCTCATTCGCGTGCAGAGGCTTGCAGGCTTTCATTTCAATGATTCCAAGTATGGGGATGATGATCTCGACTCCGGTTCCATCGATCCGTTCCGGCTCTTCCTCGTTTTCAACGAGCTCGTTGCAGCCGAGACCCGTAAGGCTCCAGGTTTCGCCGCGGCCTATATGATCGATCAGTCGCACAATGTCACCGATCCAATCGAAAGCCTCATCGGTTCTGCGGTTGAGATACAAAGAGCCTATGTTCAGGCCCTGCTGGTCGACCGCCAGGAACTGGCAGAGGCCCAGTCTCGCTGCGATGCCATATGGGGGCATCGTCTGCTCAAACAGGCTTTCACCACGGATGTCAGCCCTATTCTCGCGGAGGCTCGTCGCCGTCAATTGGGCGCCGTCGATCCGCTTTTGACCTACCGCAGGAGCGGATATCGGCAGGCGAAAGCGAAGGAACGTCCAGTGCAGGCAGCCACCACCGCCGGCATTGTCTAGTGACTTTCTGGGATCGTTCGAAGGGACGCGGGCACCGATTCAAAAGAATACAACGATGCCCCAAACCACAGCGCACAACGCGACCAAATTCGTTGTTACCACCCAGCGCACAAAATCAGATCGATCATCCATTGATCTCACTCCACACCAAAGAAAAAAGCCCCCATACGGGGGCTAGTCTCGGGAGGACCAAACTTTGCAATGTGTGCCCCTGCTTCGAATGTAGGTTTGATTCGGCGCGCACTGATTCGCAATTGGTTAAAAAAGAGTTAACGGCTTTTCTGCACTCTGTTGCCTTAAAGCCACACCACGACCGCTTGGGGTATCGCTGGCTCAGGATCGCTTGGAATCAAAGTCTGCCCTCCACTGCCGGATAATTGCAGAAGAAGGGTAGGGGAAAGTTTGCTCGGCGCGAGCGATTCCTATTTGAGCGAGCACAGGGGAAACAGAGGCTCTGGAAGCCCGCGCACTCCTGCTTCTAAGACGAAGAGATGTCCTGCCTCTGGCTCTTCTTTACGCGGATCCTTCGCGGTAGTGACGAAGAGTCGCTCGTACTTCTGTCCGCCAAAACACAAGCTGGTGACATTGCTGACCGGAAACTTGTAAGTCTGAAGGCGTTCTCCCTCGGGAGACAATCGTGTTATGCGGCCACCTTCCCAATGTGCAACCCATAGACAACCTTCCGCGTCGACCGTGATCCCGTCGGGGTATCCCTCCTCCGAATCATATTGTGTCAGTATGGTTCGATTGCGTGGATAAGTATCGTTGGGAGAAATCTCATAGCGAAGCGTTCTGCGACCTAACGTGTCATTAAAGTAAAGCGTGCGGCCATCGGGCGAGCAGGCGGGACCGTTCGAAACGGCGAATCCGACATCGCCCAGTGTCGCCTCGCCGCTCGGCAGCACGCACCACAGAGCCCCCCGTGGATCCTTCTCGTCAATGTGAGACGTGCCTACCCAGAATCTTCCAAAGCGGTCTACCTTACCGTCGTTGTAGGCGACGGCATCGCGTTTGCCCTCAGGGTTGCCAAAGGGCCGGATGACTCCATCCGATATACGATAAGTCACGATGCCGCCGTGATGCGTGATGACCATGATGTCCGGATCTTCGGCAGCGACGAGGGCGCCAAGAGGCGCTTCGAGCGGCAAACCACGTCGCTGGGCCTGATCGCCGTCCTCATGAATGAAGATGGTAGGATCCAAGAGATCGAGCCAGATCAGTCGTTGAGTTGCCTGGTGCCAAACAACCGACTCCCCCAGTTTGTTGGCACAGGGGATCAGGACGTGGGGCGCATGCCCTCTCATGACCGCTTCCGACGAAGTCTCATGATGTGGCGCTCGATCTCCGTGTGGAGTTTTTCCGTATCACCACGCGCGATCAGGTCCCTAAGCTTTCGATGTTGCGGACCCACGATTTCTGCGTCGCGCTCGTTTCGAATCTCTTTCCCGAAAATTATGAAGACGTGTCGGGCCAATGTCTCCCAAAGGGTGGCAACGATGCCGTTTCCTGAAGCTCGGCAGACTTCCCGATGAAAGCTCAGATCCGCCTTGCTTACTTCCATCCATTCAAGCCCGCTGGCAGCATGCTCCATTGTGGAGATAATCTTGTCCAGTCGTTCTAAATGCTGTTGATTTTGCTGATATTGGGCAACGGCAGACTTCAAAGCGATGCGTTCGAGCGCCACTCTTGCTTCGCAAATCTGCGTCGACCTTGCTTCATCGAACATGGCCACGCGCGTTCCTCGATGTGGTGTGTTTTCGAGGATGCCCTGGGTCTCCAAAATCTTAAATGCCTCGCGGAGCGGCACGCGGCTTATCTTGAGGAAGCTGGCCACGTCCGTCTCCACGAGACGCTCTCCGGGTTTGAGCGCGCCGGCGGCCACGCCCGTTACGATGGCATCTGCAGCTTGCTCCGCGAGACTGGGAGAGCGGGCCATGTTGAGAATTGGCACATCAAGCATTGCTGGCTTCTTGTTTCTTGAACTAACTAATTGTATACAATTAGTCATCGCGCAGAACAATAATCGCAGATGAGTGTGCGTCTCAAAGGCAAGCGTGTGCTGGTTTATGGAGGAGGTTCCGGCATCGGGCTGGCTTGCAGCGCCGCGATGCTGACCGAGGGTTCAGCCATCTGCTTGTCCGGACGGCGTGAAAGCGTTCTGCAGGCCTCTGCCGATAGCTTGAAGCATTTGGGTCGAGTGTTTTTTTGCGCCGGAGATGCCACTTCGGTTTCCGATGTGCAAAGGGTCACTAATCAGGCCGTCGGCTTTCTCGGCGGCTTGGATACAATCGTAATAAGTGCGGGCGTTGGCGGTCGCACGACAATTCTCGACTGCGAGCCTGGTGAGTTCCAGCGCATCGTCGACGGCAACATTCGTGCGGCATTCCTCCCTATGCGCTATGCCGTCGGGCACCTGATTTCCGCCGGGCGTGCGTCTATCATCGTGATTTCCTCGACCTTCGGCCTTGTCGGCCAGAAGGAGCGAGTGGCCTATTGCGCAGCCAAGGCCGGCGTGATCGGTCTCGTTCGCTCCGCCGCCATGGACCTCGCCGACAAGGGGGTGCGGGTAAATGCGATCTGCCCCGGCTTCGTTGAAACGCCACTCGCTCTTCAAGTTGCACGAGGCGAGCCCGACCCCCAAGCCCATCTTGAGGCAAGACGAAACATGCATCCCATCCCGCGGGGCGGTCGCCTCGATGAGATGGGAGAACTTGCCGTCTATCTGGCCTCCGATTTATCGGCCTTCGTCACGGGCCAAGCGATTGCGATCGATGGAGGTTACAGTGCTCGCTGACAAGAAGAAGGATTAGTAGAGATGCTTGCAGGCAGACGCGCCTATGTGACCGGGGGTTCGAGTGGCATCGGCGCGGCGATCGTCCGGGCGCTGGCCGCCGAAGGTGCCCATGTTGCAATCGGCGCATCGAAACACGCTGCAGAGGCCGAGACGGCGGCAACCGAGCTCCGCAAAAAAGGCCGAACGGCGCATGTCGTGAAGGCAGACTTGTACGATCGCGGAGAAATCGATCGCGCGGCGGATGAGGTCGTTTCCAAGCTTGGGGGCCTTGATATTTTCATGCACTGCGCCGGGATCGATGTAAGCAAAACCGCTCCAACCCACGAAACCCCCGACGATACGTGGGATCGAATGCTGGCGCTGCATCTCACCGCAGCCTTCCGCCTATCCAAGAGGCTAATACCGGCTCTGCTGAAAGGCACCGATCCCTCCGTGACCTTCATCGGCTCGGTCGCTGGCCTCGTCGCCTGGGAAGGAGATGTGGCCTACAATGTCGCGAAGGCAGGCCTCCACCATCTTGCACGCTGCATCGCCGCCGATTATGCGAAGGCGGGCTTGCGCGCCAATGCTATTGCGCCAGGCGTGATAGACACGCCTCTGACACGCGGCTACGCCGGCGGCATGGAAGGTGGCGAGGAAGCTGGCATGAAAGTCTTGGCAGGCCTTCACCCGCTCGGCCGCTACGCCAGGCCCGACGAGGTCGCCGGGGCGGCGCTCTATCTTGCATCTGACAAGGCCGCATTCATCACGGGCGTCATTTTACCCGTCGATGGTGGCATGACCATGATTTAGTGGGACTCTCATGTCGCAGCTGAAGATGCAAGCCGCCGTCTGCGATCGACCTGGAGAGGGCGATGTGCTGGAACTGCGCGAGGTGCTGGTCGATGACCCTCACGAGATGGAGGTTCGGGTCAGGCTCCTCACTACTGGAATTTGCCGCAGCGACATCCATTACTTGCGCGGTGTCTGGGTCCATCCCAAGCCAGTTATTCTAGGCCACGAGGCCTGCGGCGTCATCGAGGCTGTGGGCCCAGGCGTGCCCAAGTCTCGCATCGGAGAAAAGGTCGTCCTCACCTTTACCCCCTCCTGCGGTCGTTGCCGCTTTTGCGTGAGCGGCAGGAGTGTACTTTGTGAAGAGGTTGCACGCGCCGCAGCGCAGGGAACAATGTGGGACGACACAACCCGCTTTTTCGAAAAAAACGGAAAGCCTATCCATCATTTGAGCCTCGTCTCCTCCTTTTGCGAGTACACGGTGGTGCCCCACAATGGCGCGGTTCAGATCGATGCCAATGTCTCCCCGGCAGATGCCTGCCTGCTCGGCTGCGGCGCCATGGCCGGAATAGGCGCGGCCTTGAATACCGCTCAGGTTCGCCCTGGCGACAGCGTTGCGGTCTTTGGTTGTGGCGGAGTTGGGCTCAGCGTCGTTCAGGGTGCGAAGCTGTGCAATGCCTTGCCTATCGTGGCTGTCGACGTTCGATCCGAAAAGGAGCCCGAGGCTCGCAAGTTCGGTGCCACTCATTTCGTCAATGCCGCGGAGAGCGATCCCGTCGACGAGGTTCGACGGATTACCGGTGGCGGCGCCGATTTCACCTTTGAGGCGACCGGCCAGACGGAGACGGCCGAGATCTGCTATCGCGCCACCTGCCGGGCCGGAACGACCGTGCTCATTGGCCAGCCGACCGAGAATGCCGTCGCCGGCTTTCCGCCTTACTGGATTGCGCAGGACGAGAACCGCGTGATCGGCTCCAGTTATGGCTCGACTCGCCCCATGATTGACTTTCCAAAAGTGCTGCGGCTCGTGAAGCACGGCATGCTAGATCTTCACTCGCTGGTATCCGAAGTATGGCCGTTCGACCGAATCAACGAGGCCATCGCGCAGGTGGAGACGGGCCGAGTCAACAGAATGGTGCTCCAGTTCGATAATTAGGTGTAACGCTTCTTGAGCAGTAAAATGGGAGGAAAGGCTATGATTTCAAAAAGAATGATCGATCGCCGGCAATTTCTCGTGAGTTCTGCCACACTCGCCGGTGCTGCCGTTGCAGCACCGGCCGTGCTGCGCGCACAAACGCGGGAACTTCGTATTCTGACCTGGGAAGGCTACGCCGAGCCGGAGTGGTTGGAGCCCTTCAAGAAGTCGACGGGAGCCACGGTCAACATCGTGTATTCAGGCTCGGCCGACGAAATGTTTGCCAAGATGCAAGGTTCACAAGGGGCCGATTTCGATCTTGTCTCCTTCGATACCTCGCTTTTCCCGCGTTACGTCAATGCCAAGCTGATCCAGCCCTTTGACACGTCCATGATTCCGAATCTTGCCAATTTGGCTCCTGAATTCCAGTCGGTGACGGCGGTCATGCAAGGACAGGACCGGTATGGCATTCCCTTCGCCTGGGGTTCGCTTCCACTTGTCTACGACGCCGATGCTTTCCCCACGCCTCCCGATTCCTGGGAAGTTATGTGGGACTCTCAATACGCCCAGCAGATGCTCTGGCAGGACGATGCCAATAACTCCATTACCTTGGGCGCACTGATCGTCGGCGCTGCCAATCCCTACCAGCTCACCGATGACGACTTGGCAAAGATCAAGGCCAAGCTTATCGAGCAGAAGAAGCTCTTGCTGAGTTACTACGCAGGCTTCGACGACGGCGTAAATCTGTTCGCCCAGAATGGTATCAAGCTCATGTATTCCATGGGCGAGCCGCAGGTTCCCGCCCTGAAGAAGAAGGGAATCAATGCGGCCCTGACAATACCCAAAGAGCGCGCCGTGGGCTGGCTTGACTGCTGGGAACTTAGCGCCGGCGCCAAGGACAAGGAACTGGCCCATGCCTGGATCAATTCTTGCCTTGATCAGTCCGTCGGTAAGGTGCTGACCGAAAAGCTTAACTACGGCAACACCACAAACCTCGAAGTCAACAAGGCGGCTGGCCTCACTTATGGAGACAGGCTCTCTTGGCTCGAGACCGCAGAGAATTACGAGAAGCGGGTCGCCACCTGGAATGAGATCAAGGCAAGCTGAGAGTTAACCTCCAATCATCTGGGCCGGGCAGAGCAGGGGTCTGCCCGGCTCCTGCGAAACTTACATCTCCCGCAGTGATCTGAATGTCGCTCGCCACCGTCTCTCCTCAGCTGAATACCAGGCCGCCGAAACTGAAGATCACCGGTGTCGACTGCCATGTGCTTCTGGCGCCTGATTTCGACCCAAGCTTCACCTCCTCCGCTCAGGATAGTCTTTTGGTTGTCATTCATACCGATGGGGGAGTTTCCGGTGTCGGAGAATGCGACGCCAACCCTTGGATGGCCAAGGCCTGCATTGAAGCCCCAGGCACCCACACCATGGGCTTGTCGATCAAGGAGATGCTGATGGGTGCCGACCCTTTTCGGATCGGCGAG
>Ga0075421_100000423_pt1 | contig 43708 bp, 46 predicted proteins | sample SoiMetdeltSBSDD5_FD_75292 | JGI IMG/M metagenome (GOLD analysis project Ga0075421, IMG submission 75292) | Bulk soil microbial communities from a Populus tree surrounding site in Tennessee, USA - Soil MetaG P. deltoides SBSDD5 | ecosystem: Environmental > Terrestrial > Soil > Tree plantation... | reverse complement strand
GTTCACCCCGGTTCGATTCCGGGCGAGGCCTCCAATGATTTCAATTACTTAAACGAGTATTTGATCAATTCGAATCCTCTGGCCACCAAACACCCACCAAATGAACGCGGCGAACGCCAGCCGCGCCGGGTTTTGGGAACTGCCTGCCCCTGACAAACGCTTATCTCCATCGCTTAACAGGAGGCATGGCAATGACCATAAGAACAATCATGCTCGCAGGCGTGGCGGGTGCCGCGATCTTGGCCACGGTGCCCATCGGTCCACAGCCGGTCATGGCTCAAAACACGTATGGCGCGCCAGATCAGGGTCAGACAGGTGGCCAACCGCAGGAAATGAGGAAGCGGCAACAAGGACAGACGAGTGACGACCAATCCACCCGGGAGATGCGAAAGCAACGTGCGGAGGGTCAGGAGGATGACGAAGAAGCATCCCGAGAAATGAAGAGGGAAGGCAAGAGGGAAGGTAAAGTTGTCTGGGACCGCGATCGGCACGGCGAACGGAGTCGGCGTCGTGAAGGGCGGTTCCGCCATTTCCACGACGGCTTTTACTATGCAACGCCATGGTGGACCACCGGCATCGTGGTGGACGGCGGCATCGGTTGCCGAGAAGGTGCTCGGATCGTCTCCCGGCGCGGCTTCAACAGGGTCGTAGCGATCGATTGCGGCGGCGAGACTTATACCTACCGAGGTTGGCGCGGCGGCGAGCCATGGCGCGTCCGGGTCGATTCTGACAGCGGTCGCATCGTAGCGGTTCGTCCTGCCGGTTAACGGTCTTGGCCCAGAGGCGGGCCGCGTGACCCTGCGGCCGCCTCACGATCGTAAACATGGACGAACGAGATAGTCCGGCAATCGTTATGGGGTTCCGGCCTGGCGCGAAAGGCCGGTCAGGGGCAAGCCAAACTCCTTGCAACTCGCCCCTAGCTCTCGCACCTCGTTTAAACGAGCCGCGAAAGCACAAGGGGGCGGCGGCGCCCATAACCGCCGCCCCGTTTTGCGCCCGACCATCCGCCTGGAACACATTGGCTTGAACAACCCTCGAGGGGTATAGTGGTGCACCTGGAGGTAGAGCTTGCATGCCGAATTGGTGTTTGAAGAATTGAGTTGTCTCTATTGAGCGATGGATTGAACCTTCCCCCTCCATTTCGCTTGGTAAGCTTGCGCGAGTCCGGCGATGCCTTCTCCTACGCCTGCGCAAACGCTCCGGCGCTCGGTGCAGGCACGCTGGTCTGGACCCGCCGCTTCGATCTGGCTGAGTTCGCCGTCGTTCTCGAACCAAATGAAAGCCTGCGCACCGCCCGGAGGGCTTTTCTCCTGGGCATGAATGCCCTCATCGAAGCGCTGGCGGCGGTCTCGCCGCCACAGATGCCGATTTCGCTCGACTGGCCAGACGCGATCCGGGTCGATGGTGTGCTTGTGGGAGGAGGACGTCTCGGCTGGCCCGACGGCGCCCCGGAGGAGCAGGAGCCCGAATGGCTGGTTTTTGCGGCCATGCTCCGGACCGCTCTCCTCCAAGCCGCAGATCCTGGTTTGCGGCCCCTGAGCGGAGCGCTCGAGGAGCTTGGCTTCACGGAACTCGACATAGGGTCGCTCCTGGAAAGCTTTGCCCGCCATCTGCTTGCGGATTTTCATGCCCTCGCGGAAGACGGGTTCGAAGCAATCCAGCAACAGCACAGAATGCACAGGACCAACGGGCAGCCTGACAGCCTCGACCTCGCCCAGCTTCAGAACAAGTTGATCACGCCCTCCTGGCTCGATCGAGCAACAGGATTGCCATGGCTTTGAAACTGCCTCGCACCATCCGCCTCGATGCTTCCGACACTTTCGTTTACGTCTCGGCAGCACAACCCGGAGAGCTGGCGGTTTCCGGCACCTTCATGTTCACGGGCCGGGACGAAGCGGCACTGACCGGCAAGGAACGTCAGGCCTTTCGCGGCGGCTTTCTCGGGATCGACAGTTTCGGCTGGTCCACCCTGGTGATCGTCAGCGAGGTATCGGGCGAGGAACGTGATGCTGCGGTGCATCGCCTGGCGGCGGGCCTTGTGCGTTACTGCGGTGCACCGGACGAAAATACAGCCCTTCCTGCTGCGGAAGAAGAAATCGCTTTCGCCGAAACCCTCTGCGATCACCCTTGTGGCACATTGCTGGGACTTCTCAGGAGGGTCGAAGGCAACGATGTGAAGGAAAGCTTTCGGACATTGCATCGACGTGCCGGCCAGCTTTCCCCCGCGGTGGCGTTTGAACTCGTTGCTCTCGAAGACGACCGCAACACGACCGAAGAGGTCGATTTCGGCGAGCTGATCAAGAGGCTCGAAAAATGAAGGATTTCTGGCTGTCATCCGGCCATCATCTCCTCGACCGCGATGAGCGGGGCCATTTGGTCGTCACGGATGAATTTCTCAAAGCCTATCTGGCTCGACCAGAGCTCCTGCCGCCAGCCGACGCCTGTGCTGCCGAGAGAGAGTTGCATCACCAGCTGCTGATGCATCACCCCCGCCGCATCGTCGATGCCGCAGAGATCGCTGCCATCAGCGATCCTGACGCGCAAGAGAACTGGCGTTTCATGCTTGCGTTCCGGGACCGCTTGCTGAGATCACCCTCTCTCGAGGCCGCCTATATCGATCTTGTTCGAGATCCCACAGGCACGCCGCCGATCTTCTTCAATCAGCTGACCAGTCTGGTCATGCGCAATGCCCTTGACGGAATTGAAGATGCATTCGTGTTGCGCGCGGCCGAGCTGTTCTTCCGGCCGCAGCGCGTAACCGCTCATGACGGCACATTGCTCCTGGCGGATGCCGAAACGATCGAGTTGCACGAGCACGACCGGCATGCCTCGCCGCTCTTGGAAATGCTCGGAGGTCCGGCCGTCACCGAGCTCGAAGTGCTCGACGAGCAAGGAGCCGAGCACTATTTCGACCGCAGCGATGCTTTTGACCTGGTCCTCAACCTTGGTGGCAGCGGCAGGGCGCGTCGTGGACTCGCCGATGCGATGACGATCTGGATCCGTCATCTTCTCGGTGTGGAGGTCACAATCGAGGCCGTGGCTCGGATGGACGAGGAGAACTGGGCCTGGTTCGTCGGTCTGGACAGCGAGGCCACACGGATCGGCAATGCATTGTGGCGACAGGAAGAGATCGAGCCGGAATGGCTGGAGCGGATCATCGGGCTGTTCCGGCTGGAATTCATCCAGCCGCTGGATGCTCTGCCGGTGATCGACGGCCGGTCCGTATGGCTTATACTGGCGATGACCGAGGATAGGCTCGTCCGCATGAAGCCTCAGAACCTGATCACCGGCCTGCCGCTTCGGACCAACGCCGGAGTGCACTGACATGGCACGAGAAGTCATCGAGGTCGGCGTGGTTGTCGAGCGCCGGAAGCTGAAGAGCCCCTGGGCGGAGTTCTCCTGGCAGCCCGTTGCGATCCTGCCGGAGGCGCCGGCAGCCGCACCTTGGACCAAGTTGGAGGAAACGGCAGAGGCGGTCCGGTTTTATGCCGGCTCCTCATGGCTCGAGTTCTTCAGTTCAGAGACGACCGGTTACCGCGACAATCTCGACTCCGGGACGCCGAAGCTTTGGGTCGTTTTGCGCGAGGTCGCGGAAGAACCGGGTGTCTCCCTCTTGACCGTGACCGCCGATCCGGCAGAAGGGGAGTCGCTGACCGAGCCCGGCACCGATATTGTCGAGCAACTGGCCATGCCGCCGACGATCGTGGAACGGCTTTCGAGATTTGTTGCAACGCACCATGTGGAACGCGCCTTCGTCAAACGGCAGCGTGATCGCGCCGATCCCGAGGCCTTGGCACACCGCGATCCGACCATTGCATCTGGGGACGATTGAGCAATGAGCGATGCCGAAGACGGATTCCTTGCACGATGGTCGCGGCGGAAACGGCGGCCTGAAAATCCGCCCATCACCGAGTCACCCGAGGTCGATGAGCAAATATCCGAGCAACCTACTCAACATTCTGAATCCGTGGAAGCCGCCGATACCAGGCGAGAGCCGGAGCCGTTGCCCCGCATCGAGGACCTGACGGCGGAGAGTGATCTTTCCGCTTTTTTGCGTGCGGGGGTCCCGCCGGAGCTGCAAAAGGCCGCCCTGCGGCGAGCCTGGTCACTTGATCCCGCCATCAGGGATTATTGCGGGCCTGCCGATTATGCCTTGGATTTCAATGATCCAGACTCCCTTCCCGGTTTCGCTTCCAAGGAAATGGTCGAGCTGGCGAAGAAACTTCTGAGCGAACTGGCTGAGGCGGAACAGGTGCCGAAGGGCGATGCACCCTCATCCTCGCCACCTCCGCCGGATATTGAGAATTCCAAGGGTTGAAACCGGAGTTGATCAATATCGGTTGCATTCAATTGAGGCAGGATTAGTCTATTCGCGAGCTTGGCCGACGGGCCCGCCCCCGCGAGGGCAAGAGAACAAGAAGACGCCGGCATGGAGGAAGCAACCAGGGTTGTGGAAGATACCGATTCCCGTTTGAACGAGTTGGCCGCTTCTCAACACCAGGACCAGCAGTCTCGGGCAGATTTCGAGATCGACATCGCCCGATCGCAGGAATATGCGTTGCTGGCCACTCTTCTTCTGCGCGTACCTGACGATCAACTTCTTGAGCGACTGGCAAGTTTGCCAGAGGACGGGACGCCTATCGGCGCTGCTCATCGCTCGCTCGCACAAGCGGCAAGTCTGGCTTCTCACGAGATCCTGGTGCGGGACTATTTTCGCCTGTTCATCGGGGTTGGCCGCGGCGAGATTCTGCCCTTCGCCTCTTATTACCTCACCGGCTTTCTCCAAACCCGGCCGCTTGCCGTATTGCGCGAGGATCTCGGAGGTCTGGGACTCCAGAGAGCCGACTCGCATCACGATCCTGAGGACCACATCGGCACCCTGTGCGAGGTGATGAGCAACCTTGCCAGCGATCGTGAGCGTTTCTCGCTTGCCGACGAGCGCCGCTTCTTCGAGCGGCATCTGTCGCCATGGGCAATCCGCTTCTTCACCGATCTCGAGTCGGTGAAGAATGCGCGTTTCTACGCGGCCGTGGGCACACTCGGCCGCGTCTTCATGAACATCGAAGCTGAAGCGTTCGCTCTCAATTGAATGGGAGGAGAAAAATGGAAAGCAGGACAAAGCGTCTCGACCGCCGGCACTTCCTTCGTGCGGTCGGCGGGGTCTCCTCCGCGGCGGTTGCCGCCGTCACCACCGCCATAACGGCGGACGAAGCACAGGCTTACGATCCGGGTCAGGACGAGCTGGCATCACGCTATCGCGAGACCGACCACGTCAAGGCGTTCTATCGAACGGCCGGCTACGAGACATTGAAGAAGTGAGGTCGCCATGCTGATCAAGCGAAAAGATGCAGGTTCGACCCGCAGGACTCTGCAGTTCACCACCGCCGATTCTCAGCCGACAGGCATGGATCGGCGCACTTTCCTGCGGCGCTCCGGTCTCACGACCGGCGCACTGGCGGCCGTCGGTGCGATCAATGCAGGTTCGATCAAGAAGGCGAAGGCGATCAGCCCGCCTGAATTCGGCGTCCCGATCGTCCTCAAAAAGAACATCTGCACCCACTGCTCGGTCGGCTGCACAGTCCATGCCGAAGTCCAGAATGGCGTGTGGACCGGACAGGAGCCCGCCTTCGAGAGTCCCATCAATCGCGGTGCGCATTGCGCCAAGGGAGCGGCGATCAGGGAGATCGTCCATGGCGACCGCCGGCTGAAATACCCATTGAAGCTGGTCAATGGCCAGTGGGAAAGGATTTCCTGGGACCAGGCGATCAATGAGATCGGCGACAAGGTGCTGGCCATCCGCGAGCAGGCCGGGGCTGATTCCGTCTATTGGCTGGGCTCGGCGAAGTTCACCAATGAAGCCTCCTACCTGATGCGGAAATTCGGAGCGTTCTGGGGCACCAACTCGGTCGACCACCAGGCGCGCATTTGCCATTCCACGACCGTTGCGGGGGTCGCAAACACCTGGGGCTATGGCGCCCAGACCAATTCCTACAACGACATCCGCAACGCCAAGACGATGATCTTCATCGGCAGCAACGCCGCCGAAGCCCATCCCGTGGCAATGCAGCACCTGCTCTCCTCGAAGGAGATCAACCGTGGCAACATGGTGGTGTGCGACCCGCGGTTCACCCGGACAGCGTGCCATGCCACCGAGTATGTCCGCTTCCGCAACGGTACGGACATTCCGCTCATCTGGGGGATCCTGTGGCACGTCTTCCAGAATGGCTGGGAAGACAAGGAGTTCATTGCCCAACGCGTCTATGGAATGGACGAGGCGCGCAAGGAAATCGACAAGTGGAATCCCGAGGAAGTCGAGCGCGTCACCGGCGTGCCCGGTGAGCAATTGCGACGCGTCGCGGAAATGTTCGCGACCCAGAAGCCGGCAACCATCATCTGGTGCATGGGTGCCACCCAGAAGCATGTCGGCACTGCCAATGTCCGCGCCTTCTGCATAGCATGCCTCGCCACCGGCAATGTCGGCAAGCCGGGCACCGGGGCGAATATCTTCCGCGGCCACACCAATGTGCAAGGTGCGACCGACCTCGGCCTCGATATCACGACCCTGCCGCTCTATTACGGTCTCACCGAGGTCGCCTGGAAGCACTGGGCGCGCGTTTGGGAGGTCGAGTACGAATGGCTGCAGTCGCGCTTCGACGAAGTTCCCGCCAAAGCCGGTCGGAAGCCGCGGACGCGCAAGGAGAACATGGAGACTCCCGGCATCACCTCGACACGGTGGTTCGACGCCGTGACCTTTCCCGAGGACCAGGTCGACCAGCGATCCAACCTCAAGGCCATGATCGTCATGGGCCACAACGGCAATACCGTCACCCGCATACCCGAGATGGTGAAAGGGCTCGAAAAGCTCGATCTGATGGTGGTTGCCGACCCGCACCCGACGATCTTTGCGGCGATCAGCAACAAGAAGGACAATATCTATCTGCTGCCGGCATGCACCTCCCTCGAGATGGAAGGTTCGCGAACCGCCTCCAACCGTTCACTGCAATGGGGCGAGCAGATCGTCGAACCAGCCTTCGAGTCGAAGAACGACTACGAGATCATGTATCTCCTCGCCAAGAAGCTCGGCTTTGCCGATAAGATGTTCAAGAACATCAAGGTCGAGAACAACCGGCCGGATGCGGCCGATCTCTTGCGCGAGATCAATCGCGGAGGCTGGTCGACCGGTTATTGCGGTCAGTCGCCGGAGCGCCTCAAGGCACATATGAAGAACCAGGCGAAATTCGACCTGGTCAGCCTCAGGGCGCCGAAAGACGATCCGGAGGTCGGTGGCGACTATTACGGGCTGCCCTGGCCGTGTTGGGGAAAGCCCGAGATCCGGCATCCAGGATCGCCAATCCTCTACCGGACCGATGTGCACGTGAAGGATGGCGGCGGCACCTTCCGCGCCCGCTTCGGCATCGAGCGCACCGGCAAGACCCTGCTGGCTGAAAACTCCTACACCAAAGGCTCCGAGCTGATCGACGGCTATCCGGAGTTCACCATGGCGGTCCTCCAGAAACTTGGCTGGGACAAGGACCTGACCCCGGAAGAGCTTGCGATCATTAAGAAGATCGGCGGCGAGAAGGTCGGTACCGTGAGCTGGTCGATCGATCTCTCGGGCGGCATACAGCGCGTGTGCCTCGAGCATGGCGTGATGCACTACGGCAATGGAAAAGCAAGGGCCGTCGCCTGGAACCTTCCAGATCCGGTTCCTGTGCATCGCGAGCCTATCTACTCACCTCGTCCCGAACTCGTGGCCAAGTATCCGACAAGGCCTGACGAGCGGCAGTTCAGGATCATGAATGCCGGATTCACCGTGCAGCAGAATGCGGTGAAGAATGAGATCTCGAAGAAGTTCCCGCTGATCCTCTCCTCCGGCCGGCTGGTGGAGTATGAGGGCGGCGGCGAGGAAACCCGGTCGAACCGCTGGCTTGCCGAGCTGCAACAGGACATGTTCGTCGAGATCAACCCGGCAGATGCCGCGGAGCGCGGGATCAGCGACGGGCAATGGGTCTGGGTGCTCGGCGCCGAGGGCGACGCCAGGGCTCGGGTCAAGGCGCTGGTCACCGAACGCGTCGGCAAGGGCGTGACGTGGATGCCTTTCCACTTCTCCGGCTGGTTCATGGGCGAGGATCGCCGCAAATTTTATCCCGCGGGCATGGATCCGATCGTGCTCGGCGAGAGCGTGAATACATTGACAACCTACGGCTTCGACCCGGTCACCGGTATGCAGGAGGCGAAGGTCACGCTTTGCCAAGTCCGGGCAGCGTGACGAGGAGGAACAACACATGGCCCGGATGAAATTTCTTTGTGACGCCGACCGCTGCATCGAATGCAATGCCTGTGTCACCGCCTGCAAGAACGAGCATGATGTCCCATGGGGAATCAATCGCCGTCGCGTCGTGACGATCAATGACGGCAAGCCCGGCGAACGCTCGGTGTCGATGGCCTGCATGCATTGCACCGATGCCCCTTGCGCCGCCGTGTGCCCGGTCGACTGCTTCTACACGACGGCAGATGCCGTGGTGCTTCATTCGAAGGATCTGTGCATCGGTTGCGGCTACTGCTTCTACGCTTGCCCGTTCGGCGCGCCACAATATCCGCGCGTCGGCAATTTCGGCTCGCGCGGGAAGATGGACAAATGCACCTTCTGCGCTGGCGGTCCGGAACCCGACGACACCGCGGTGGAATATGTCAAATACGGCGCCAATCGCCTGGCGCAAGGCAAGCTCCCGCTGTGTGCCGAGATGTGCTCGACCAAATCTCTCCTGGCAGGCGATGGCGAGATCATCGCCACGATCTACAAGGAGCGGGTGAAGCAACGCGGTTATGGTTCAGGCGCCTGGGGCTGGCAGACCGCTTACCGCGAGACCATCACAGGCTAACGGCGACGAGCAGGATTGGGTATGATCATGCGTGTCCAGCAGTTTGTCTATTTTCTTGCTGCGCTGATCCTGGCAGTCGGGATCTTGTCAGGTTCGGTCGGCGCCCAGAACCAGGCGGGCATGTCGCAGGCCGGAACGGGCAGCAACCCGACAGCACAAGCGGTATCGGAGCAGAAGCTGCTGCAGGAGCTCGACAGAATTCAGGGTCGGGTCACGATTCCGGACCGCAAGTCCGGTGTGCTGCAGCAACCAGAGGGCCGCGAGTATCGGGCCTTTCATGAGCGCGCCCTCCCCTGGATCGGCGGTATCCTCATCCTCGGGATGCTTCTCGTTCTGGCCGTGTTCTACATGGTGCGCGGCCGCATTCGGATGGATGTTCGCTCGGGCCAGAAGATTCTGCGATTCAACGTGCTCGAACGCTTCACCCACTGGATGACGGCAACGGCGTTCATCGTGCTGGCCATCACCGGGGTGAACTATGTCTTCGGCAAGCGCCTGCTGATGCCGCTGATCGGTGCCGACGCCTTCGCCACCTGGAGCCAATGGGCCAAGCTCGCCCATAATTTCATTGCCTGGCCGTTCATGCTCGGCGTCCTTCTCATGCTCGTGCTGTGGATTCGAGACAATATCCCGGACCGTTACGATGCGGCTTGGCTGCGAGCCGGCGGAGGCTTCTTCAACAATGCCCATCCTCCTGCCGCCCGTTTCAATGCCGGACAGAAGCTGATCTTCTGGTCGGTCATTCTTGGCGGCGTGGCGATCTCCGCCTCTGGCCTGATGATGCTGTTCCCATTCCAGTTCGCCAACATTGCGGGCATGCAGATCGCCCAGTATGTCCATGCCGTCGCAGCAATTGTGCTGATCGCCATCATTCTGGCTCACATCTACATCGGCTCGTTGGGCATGGAGGGCGCCTATGAGGCCATGGGCACCGGCGAAGTGGATCTCGCCTGGGCCAAGGAGCATCACAGCGCCTGGGTCGAAGGAGAAAAGGTCAGCAGCTCCAGCGCGCGTCCATCCGCCACGCCCGCCGAGTAAAATCCCGCTCGGTCAGCTGGATTTCTCCTCGGCTGCTATATCGGACTTGGTGGGCTCGCCAGTCCATTTCTTGCCGACGAGGTTAAAGCCCGGATCTCCGACGCGGGTACTGGAGGTGCTGTAAACCTGCCAGGCCGGGCGCTCCTGCTCGGACGTCAGATAGGCGCCCGCACCGACTGCGAGCAGGATCGCGGCAACAATTCCGAAGATCACGACACCCATTGTCCACTCCCAATGCTGCCCCGCTGCGAATCCAATCGTTACTGGCTCTTGTAGAATTTCGGGTCGAGAGCTGCGAGGGCCAGCAATGGTGCGGGCACAGCCACGCCAGCAATTCTGAGCTTCCGCGAAGCATCACGGCAGGCAATCGGATCGTTGGCCTGGGCGAGTGCCTCCGCGTCCTCAAGCTTCAGCACGGAGAGCTTCGGCGTGCTCGGCGGCGATGCTGGTGTCGGTGCCGCTATTCCGGAAGTCTGCGGCGCATTCTGGCCGGACCCCTGGGTGGCCGGCTGTTGCGGAGCTTTGGGGCTCTCCACCGCCGGACCGCTCTGCCCGGCGATCTGCTGGGCCGATCCACCCTCGGTTGCCGGTTTCGGTGGGACAGCCTGGCCCGAAACCGAGCTCGATGGCTGCGCAGGGGCTGCAGCCGGAGCACCGGCTGGCGCCGGCGCCGCGGACGCTGGAGCCCCGGCAGGTGCAGGAGGCGGCGCCTTGATGAAGGCGAGGAGCTCCTGGCAGATATTGGCCGGGCCGGTCTGGGCGGCAGCAGGTGCTGTCGGTGCCGGAGCGGCGGCAGCAGGTGCAGCCGGTGCCGGAGCGGCGGCGGCAGGTGCAGCCGGTGCCGGAGCGTCGGGTGGCGCGGCAGCAGGTGCGGTTGTGCCGGGCGGCGTGGCCGTCTGGCCGGGCGCCGGCGCCGGGGCTGCCGTCTGGCCCATGGCCGCCTGCGACGCGATTGCGGTGAGCAGTCCGGCAACGAGGATCGCTTTCATCGCCCAAGCTCCCTTTTGCCTTTTAGACCAATGAACTCGGTGAATTTTGCCGAACAGATTCGGCCATCGCAAGCAAAATGGATAGGGGCTATAAAAACACAATAATGAACAGACGGGCCATTCAGACAAACCCAGCCGCCGGACGAGATGCCGCGGCAAAGGCTGCCGCTTTGCAGGCCATGTCCATGATTGCCGGGCCTGACCCGATCCAGGTCACCTTCGAGAGCCGGGGCAATACCCTTGTTTACGGCAAGGATGACGTTGCGATCGAGGCCGCCGAGCTTCTGAAGGATCGGATGGATGTCACTGTCCTGATCTGCGGGGATGACCAGATAACTCCCCCTCGCCTCGGCAATTACGAGATCTGTAAGGGCCGTATTGTTTCAGCCAAAGGCTATCTCGGCGCATTCGTCTTGACGATCGACGGCTTTTCGAAGCAGCGCGTGTCGTCGCGCGGATATCTTGCGTTCGAAACGGCCGAAACAACCGCAACGGTCGCCCCCGACATCATTATCGACCTCACCGGTCACCCACCGCTGTTCTCGGCCCATGATCTGAGAACCGGCTATATCCAGGCCGATTCCGCCAGTCGAAGCTCCATGCTGGAGGCGGTCCTCCGCGCCTCCGGCCTTGTCGGAACTTTCGACAAGCCCCGCTACATCAACTTTGCGCCGGAGCTTTGTGCACATTCGCGCTCGCGGATCGTCGGATGTCATCGCTGCCTTGATCTATGCCCGACCGGCGCAATCGCTCCGTATGGCGAGCATGTCGAGATCGATCCTCATATCTGCGCCGGCTGCGGCGAATGCGCCGCAATATGTCCGACCGGTGCAGCGACTTACGCATTCCCCGACGAGACCACGTTGCTCTCCCGTATGCGCGCCCTCCTCATCACCTACCGGCAAGCAGGCGGACAAACCCCGATCATATTGATCCATGACAGTTCCCACGGCGCCGATCTGCTGGCAGCGCTGGACCGCTTCGGTCCCGAAATCCCGGCCCACATCCTCGCTGTCGAGGTCAATGAAGTGACGGAGATCGGCATTGAAGCGATCGCGGCCGCATTCTCGTGGGGGGCAGCCGGCGTTGCATTTCTCACAAGGAGCCGTCCACGTCATGGAATGGAAGGGCTGGGCCGGACTCTGACGCTGGCCGGGGAAGTTCTCGAGGGCCTCGGCTATGGCAAGCAGGGGCTTTCACTGATCCAGACCGACGATCCTGACGCCCTTCATGAAAGGCTCTCCACATTGACGCTGGCGAGCGCCGCGGCCAGGCCATCGACCTATTTGCCAGCCGGCGGGAAACGGGAATTGCAGGTCAGCGCGCTGCGCGAGTTGCACGCCGCTGCGCCAAACCAAGTCGAGGTCATCGGCTTTTCGCTGCAGGCCGGCTTCGGCAGGGTTCAGGTCGACGTCGCGAACTGCACGCTCTGTCTGGCGTGCGTATCTGTCTGCCCGACTTCAGCTTTGCGCGACGATCCCGAAAAGCCGGCGCTGCGTTTCGACGAAGCTCTCTGTGTCCAATGCGGTCTGTGCAAGGCGACCTGCCCGGAGAGAGTCATAGAGCTCGAGCCCCGGATATCGTTTGCTGCCTTCGGCGCACCGCCTGTCACTCTCAAGGAGGAAGAGCCGTTCTGCTGTTCGGTCTGCGGCAAGCCTTTTGGCACCAAGAGCACAATCGGCAAGGTGATTGCCAAGCTCCAGGACAAGCACTGGATGTTCGCCGGCGGTAACGCCAGTCAGCTCGAGCTTCTTACGATGTGCGACGACTGCCGCATTACCAGAGTGACCAATATGGGGTTTGATCCCTATGCAGCGCACCCACGTCCGGTTCCGAGGACGACGGACGATTATGTCCGGGATCGTCGCGAGCAAAAGGACGATGCGTCAGGGAGCAATGGCGACTAGACTAGAGCACCATGCTCTAGCGCGTGACCTTGGCGAGCCACTCGACGAGAGCGGCGCGATCCGCCGGGTTGGTGATCTTCTGTTCCGGCATCTTGGTACCCGGCGTGTAGAGCGCAGGGCCGACCTCGAACAGCCTTGCCACGGTTTCAGGCGTCCAGATGATATCGAGCTGCTTCAATGCCGGCGAATATTCGTAAGAGGGTTCGGACGCGATCCGCCGGTTGAAGATGCCGTGGAGGGTCGGGCCAGCGCGGTTGCTATCGGCTGCCGTCAGGCCGTGGCAGGCTCGACAGGCGCGAAAAACGGCAGCGCCGCGATGTTGTGGTTCAGGAAGAGCGGTGTCGGTCGTCTCGGCAGTGATGGGATCAAGCGGCCGACCGGTCCTCCCGTCCCACCGTCGCACGACCCGATCGGCCCCGCCGGTATAGAGGACCGAGCCTTTGAGGTCGTATGCAAGCGACCAGACCGGCATGCCCGGTCCTTCGATCGACGTCAGCTTTCTGCGGGCACGACGTTCGACGATTGCGACACTTCCCTGGAGGCCGGCTGTTGCGAGAAGGCTACCGTCCGGAGAGACCGTCAGATTGGTCAGCGGCCCGAGCTGGATCTCGAGAGTGGCCTCTTGGTTCAGCTTTGGATCGAAGAACAGGAGCTTGCCGTCCGCCGTTGCCGCCACGAGCTCTTCATTGCCGGCCAGAACGAGATTGTTGACCGGTGAGCCGACCTGGACGCGTTTCTCCGTCAGCCTGTCACTCAGTTTGATCGATCGCAGAGAGCCATCATAGCCAGCGGCGAACAGGTTGGACCCGTCCGGCGAGAACACGATGCCGTTTACCGGCGCGTCGCCTTCGATGACAAAGGGTCCTTCGGCCTCCTTCACTATCGGCGAGACAATGATCCGCCGATCGAATGAAGCAGAAGCGACTCGCGTTTCGCGGCCATCGACGGCGAGCGCGGTCACAGGCCCCTGATGACGGGAGTATGTCCGGGTCGGGCGAGGTTCATTGCCGCACCACAGGGCGACTTGACCATCCTCACCGCCTGAGACGAAACATGCGTCCGACGCTCTTGCGAGCGCGGTGATAGCGCCATCATGAAATCCAAGCACACGGCGCGCGGTGCCGGAGTCGACATTCCAGACAATCATCCGATGGTCGAAGCTACCGGTGACAATCCTATCCGGAGCAAGGACGGCGATTGCGCGTACCGGGCCGCCATGTCCGCGCAGCTCGGCTCCAGATGGCGGGGCGCCTGTTGTCGCCATCGCCGCCACCATGAGGGCGTACACCACCGCTCGGCGGCATAGGTCTTTGTTCCACCGATCACGGAACATAACGAACAAGGCCTGCTCCGGAAAGTTCATACCCACCCATTTCGCTTGCATGCGCCGCGACCGGCGGTGAGGTCATGAAGCGGATCAGTTGCTGCAGAGGTTCGCGAAAATAATCGCGTTGCCGCATGAGCAGATCGAAGCGTTCCCAAAGAAGCGGCTTGAAATCCAGTCCAGCCGCACTGGCGACCGAGCGCGTGGCAATGCCGCAATCCGCGCGGCCGGCGCGAATGGCTTGTGCAACATCCGGCCCCGTAGGACAGACACGCCTTTCGCGAACCAGTTGGTCGAGAGTTGCTCCCTCCTTCCTGAGCAGAGTCAGGAGCAGCTGCTGGGCCCCGGCGCCTTGTTGCCGAAGCGCAACGCGGGCCCCTGTTGCAAGCACGTCGGCCAATCCGTCGAGACGTTTCGGGTTGCCCGGTGCAAGCAAGAGACCCTGTTCGCGCTTGGCGAAGGCTATGAGCACAACATCCTGCAGACCGGGCTCCCTCCTGACAGCGAGGATATTGGCATCGATGTCGTCATCGCTCATCTCATGAAAATGCAATGCGGTCGCGACGATCTCGCCTTTGCAGAATCGTGCCAACCCCGCCTCGCTTCCTTCATTGAGCATCGCCAGATTCGATCCGCTCTCGCGCAAGCACCATTCAAGCAGCGGATCATGGCTTCCTCCCATGATCGGCATGGAATCGAGCCGTGGAAGCCCTTCCGGACGGACCAGACCGGCGGCTACCCATTGATCGAGATCGGTCCTCGGAAATAGCCACCGTCCAGTCACCTTGGTGCAGGGCACTGCTTGTGCGGCCACCAGCTCATAAAGCTTGCGTTCCTTCAGGCGTAGATAGCGCGCTGCTTCCTGTGTCGTCAAAAGCTCCATGCATTGACCTGCAATTTTATGTTCTTGTTACAGTTTAGGCGCTTTTCGGTTGTCAACGCAATATTTTGAGGCCTATGGGAGACAATGCCTGATGGTAGCTCCACCCTGCCGCTCGTGCTTGCTGTCGATTCCGGCCTGCTCGACATCGTCCGTCTGTCGTTGATCGTCAGTCTCGCCGCGACTGCGCTTGCCGCCCTGATCGGTTTCCCGCTGGGCGCGTTCCTGGCCCTGGTGCAGTTTCCCGGACGGACCGGCGTGATCGTCGTCCTCAACGCCTTCATGGGTCTCCCCCCGGTCGTGGTCGGCCTGGTGGCTTACCTTCTCTTGTCGCGGTCCGGCCCATTGGGCTTTCTCAACCTTCTGTTCAGCCCACCGGCAATGATCGTTGCCCAGTCCATTCTGGTCCTTCCGATTCTCGCCTCGCTGACGCGGCAGACCATCGAGGATCTCTGGTCGGAATATCGCAATGAGCTGACGGCGCTGCGGGTGAGGCCGATGCTCCGGGTCACAACCCTGCTGTGGGATGCTCGTTTCAGCCTGGTCACGATTTTGCTGGCGGGCTTCGGGCGAGCCGCTGCCGAGGTCGGCACCGTGATGATCGTTGGCGGCAACATCGAGGGCTTCACTCGAACAATGACCACAGCGATAGCCCTTGAAACCTCCAAGGGCGACCTGCCGCTGGCAATCGGCCTTGGGCTCGTCCTCATCACCATTGTCATAGCAATCAATGCCATGGCCTGGGGCGTGCGGCGGATCGGCGAGATCCGCGCAGGGTAGAACCCAGCAACGAACTCAGCGCCAAGACAAGGAGCAAAAAATGCTGAACCGCCGCTTTCTCATCGCTGCCGTCCTGACGGTGGCAGTCGCAGTGCCGGTGTCGGCTCAGGAGAAGTCGATCGTGGTTGCCTCGACGACATCCACCCAGGACTCGGGCCTCTTTGGCCACATTCTTCCGTTGTTCAAGCAGAAAACCGGGATCGATGTGAAGGTGATCGCCCAAGGAACCGGGCAGGCCCTCGAAACTGCGAGGCGCGGCGATGCCGATGTGGTGTTCGTTCACGCCAAGGCGCAGGAAGAAAAATTCATCACTGACGGCTTTGGCGTGAAGCGCTACCCCGTCATGTACAATGATTTCGTCCTGATCGGGCCGAAGGACGATCCCGCAGGCGTCAAGGGCGAAAAGGAGGTCACGGCTGCCTTCAAGCGGATCAAGGACAAGGGCGCGTCCTTCGTATCGCGCGGCGACAAATCGGGCACCCATACCGCCGAGCTCAATCTCTGGAAGGCTGCCGGTATCGATATCGCGAAGGACAAGGGCCCCTGGTACAAGGAAATCGGACAAGGCATGGGAGCGGCGCTCAACACTGCCGCTTCGATGAACGGCTATGTTCTCGCCGACCGTGGAACCTGGCTGTCATTCAAGAACCGTGGCGATCTGGAAATTCTGGCGGAAGGAGACCGCCGCCTGTTCAACCAATATGGGATCATTCTCGTCAATCCAGCCAAGCACTCACATGTCAAGGCGGACCTTGGCCAAGCATTCATCGATTGGGTGGTGGCGCCCGAAGGCCAGCAGGCGATAGCCGACTACAAGATCAATGGCCAGCAGCTCTTTTTCCCCAACGCGACTGCTGGTGCTTCGTAATAGGGCCGGACACGGAGCATTCGCGGCCTCTTCCAGAATTGACGTTGACCTGAACGTTCCCGCCCGCGGCACGTGAGCAAATCCCCCTTTTCCCGCTTCTGACGCATTTTGAGATCAGGCGGCCAAAAATAAAACTGAATAGCTCGGTTGATTTGGCTGGGCCGCAATTGCGGGGAGAGGAACATGGGACGGCTGAGGAGTTTCCTCATATTGAGCATTATTGCATTGGCGTCATCGAGCTCCATCGTTGTTGCCGAAGAAGAGCCCGATCTGGCGCCGCCGAAGCGCTTCGACCATCCGTTCAAGGGCAAATTGGTCGAGCATTCAGGCAATCTGCGGCAAGTTCAAATGTGGTGCGCCACGATTTACGGCGAGCCATTTCCGTATCTCGTTGAAGGATGTGCTTTGCCGATGGGTAAACGCTGTGAAATTGTGTACACGCGCAAGAAAGTGCGCCGCCATGAAATTGCTCACTGCAACGGGTGGCCGGCACATCATCCCAAATAGTCAAACTGCTTTGCAACGAGCGAATGCACCCCCTTTGTACAAGGGGGTGCCAAACGCCTTTGCTACCACCAGCCGCCGTAACCAAATCCGAAGGTCACGACCGGTCTGCCGTATCCGTAGGGAACGCAGCCCCAGCGGTAGCTCCACCGGTAGCCCCAGGGGCAGCCATAGCCGCCATAGAACCGAGGCCCACCCCAACCCCACCGCCTGTATCCCCAGCCACGGCGGCCCCAACCGCCGCGCCTCCACCCCCAGCCACGGTGGCCCCAACCGCCGCGGCGCCAGTAACCGCCGCGATGTCCCCAGCCTCCGCGGCGTCCCCAACCTCCTCTGCCTCGGCGTCCGACAACATCGACGATCTTCGCCGATTCACCGACATCGGATACGATCAAGCGTGGCTGCACGGTCGCCGATAGAACCGGTTGAGCGAACAGCGTCGCCGCGGCCGTGGCTGCCGCAAACAGGGTGGCTCTCATCATTGTGGTCATTCCTGCCTCCTCATTGGGACATGTTGCCAGAACGACGGCTGTCCTGATGATACGCCGAAAGTATCAGGCTCCAAGAGGGGAGATCTGAGGCAAGGAAATTTCCTTCACCGGCCTATGGACAGGGAGAGTGGCGGGCGGCGCAAGAGAGCCGAGGCGGCAATGGCGGACTGTGTCGCTCCCCGATAAGCTGTCGCCGGAACCCTGCTGTCGCACTATCGCTCCTGGCGATGATCGCGCGATGGCTCGAAACTGCATGAAAGGTCGCCAATGGTTGAGTTCGGCAATCACGACTTGAAACTCTATTCCGGTCCCCTGAGCATGTTTGGCGCCAAGGCGGAGATCGCAATTCGAGAGAAGGGCGTCCCGTTCCATCTCGAAATGGTGCCGTTCACCCGATCCCATGCCTATGATCCCAAACATCCGGAGGTGCTGCGGATCAATCCCAAGCGCCAGGTTCCGGTTCTCATCCATGGTGACTTGGAGATTTTCGATTCGACCCAGATCTTCGAATACCTTGAAGACAGATTTCCAAACCCGCCTTTGTGGCCAGCCGACTCCGCGGCGCGGGCCCGGGCACGATTGCTGGAGTTGAAGTCGGACGAGGTGTTTTTCCCGCACGTGATTCGCCTGATGGGACTTCAGGACCTGCCCGACGATCCGGCTTCCATCGCGGCACGTGGTGCGCTGGCAAGCTTCTACGGCGACATGGACAGGCAGCTTGCCGACGGACGCGAATATCTCGCCGGTCAATATTCGTTTGCCGACATCGCTTTTTATATGGCGCAACTTTTCGCCCTTCGCATGGGCGCGCCGATGACCGAAGCCCGTCCGCAGTTGATCCTATGGCGTGACCGCATGACGGCGCGGCCGGCGGTTTCGGCAGTTGTCACACCAATGATCGAGTACATTGTAGCGACCGGGATGAAGCTCCCGAAGGAGCTCTCGAAGCTATTACCGATGTAACCAGCGGATCATTCTCTGGAAGTCAGTCGGCGAACGGAAACAGATGCCAGTACGGTCGCGCCTCCCTGCGGACGCGAGCATTCGATGCTCTTGCCTCCAAACGCTCCAGATATGCCGCGACTCTCGGGAACCGGCCCTTCAGCGGATGGGTCTTGTCGGCGTAGAACAACGCCGGCGCCGCAGCGCAGTCGGCCATGGTGAACGCGTTCCCCACAATCCAGCCATCAGGCAACACGCGTTCCAGCCAACCATATGCTACATCCAGGCGTTGGCGTGCCTGCGCAACGCCGAAACTGTCGTGCACACCCTCTGGACGAAGATGGTCAGACACGATGGCCTGCTGCCGCGCCATTATGAAGTTGTCGAAGACACGGTCGTAGAACCGTACCTCGAGTGCAGCCTCCGCGTCTTCGGGGATCAGTCGCGTACCGCCGGCGGCGATAAGGTCGAGATACTCGATTATGATGCTGGACTCGCGCAGCACGCGCTGACCGTCAGTCAGCACTGGCATATATCGCAGAGGCCACAGCTCCGCGAACTTGGCGCTGTTTTCGGGTGTCTCGCTCGACAGCAGCTTCCACTCGAATGGTACACCGTGCTCGTAAAGCGCAATCAGCACCTTCTGGCAATATGACGACAACGGATGGGCATAGAGTGTCAGGGCCACGTCTCGATACTCCGTCGGCAGTTGGCTTCAAGACCACCGGCACTTTCAATGAACTGGATGCCGAAGACAAGTTCCGATCTGGCCGAGCGATCATCCAGGTGGTGGAGGCAAGGTCGTGAACGCCGTCGAGATTGAAGCGGCTGTATCCGCACTTGCCGCGCAGCCGATTGACCCGGAGGAATTTCCGTTCACCTTTCTGCAAGCCTTCGGCAACAAGCAAACAACCCTCATACGCCTGCGCAAGGGCGAGTCGAACAAGTCCGACCTTGGCGGCGTCCTTCAAATCCACAACATCCACATTGCCGTCTGTGCCCCCGGCGCGGTCAGGAAGATGCTCGCTGCCCTCAAGGCCAGCCCTGCGACGGCCAGGGCCAAGGCGAAGTTCGTGCTGGCGACCGATGGACACACCTTCGAGGCCGAGGATCTGACAAGCGGCGAGACGGTTGCCTGTGCCTATGCCGAGCTCCCGGATCACTTCGGATTCTTCCTGCCGCTCGCCGGAATCACCACCGTCAAGCAGGTCCGCGATAGCTCGTTCGACATCAGGGCAACCAGCCGCTTGAACCGGCTCTATGTCGAGCTCCTAAAGGACAATCCTGAATGGGGTACGGCCGAGCGCCGCCTCGACATGAACCATTTTCTGGCGCGGCTGATCTTCTGCTTCTTCGCCGAGGACACCGACATATTCAGCAAACCCCTCCTGTTCACCTCGACCGTCGAACAGATGTGCGCGAAGGATTCGTTCGACACCCATGAGGTGATCGGAACGGTGTTTCGGGCGATGAATACGAGAGTCACGGACCGCGCGGCGGCGAGCGTGCCCCTTTGGGCCGACCAGTTTCCCTATGTGAATGGCTGGCTCTTCTCGGGTAGCATGGACGTGCCGCGCTTCAGCCGGATCGCACGGTCGTACCTTCTCCATATAGGCGGCCTTGATTGGAAAAGGATCAATCCAGACATATTTGGGTCGATGATCCAGGCCGTCGCGGAGGACGAGGAGCGCGGCGCACTCGGCATGCACTACACGAGCGTTCCGAACATATTGAAGCTACTGAACCCGCTGTTCCTTGATCACTTGCGCGCCCAACTGGACGAGGCGGGAGACAATCCTCGAAGGCTGCTGAACCTGCGCAACCGCATGTCGCGGATCAGGGTCTTCGATCCGGCGTGCGGCTCCGGCAACTTCCTCGTCATCGCCTACAAGGAGATGCGAGCGATCGAGGCAGAGATCAATCGCCGGCGCGGCGAGCCGGACCGCCGGAGCGAAATCTCCCTGACCAATTTTCGAGGCATCGAGGTGCGGAGCTTCCCGGCGGAGATTGCCCGTCTCGCCCTCGTAATCGCCGAGTACCAATGCGACGTGCTCTATAGCGGTCGGAGAGAGGCACTGCGGGATCTTCTGCCACTCGATACAGAGAATTGGATAATTTGTGGCAATGCGTTGCGGCTGGATTGGCTCAGCATCTGCCCGCCCGAAGGGGGCGAGACCTATGTCTGTGGCAACCCTCCGTATCTTGGGTCGACCTGGCAGTCGCATTCGCAAAAATTCGACCTGAAAAGCGTTTTCGCCGGCCGTACGAGAGGTTGGAAATCCCTCGACTATGTTGCGGGGTGGTTCATGAAGGCGGCCGACTACGGCTCGGCGACCAATGCTGTCGCGGCTTTTGTTTCCACCAACTCGATTTGTCAGGGGCAGCAGGTGCCGATTCTGTGGCCGCTGATCTTCGCGACAGGTCACGAGATTGCCTTCGCTCATACATCGTTCAAATGGGCAAATCTGGCAAGTCACAAGGCGGGCGTTACAGTTGTGATCATAGGTATTTCCAGGCACGTCGGAAACCGGCGCCGGCTTTTCTCAATTTCGGACGACGGCACGACTATCCTGAAGAGCACCGAGTCCATTAATGCGTACCTCGTGCCTGGGCCCAATATAATTGTTCGGAAACGATCAAAACCCTTGTGCGATCTTCCGGAGATGGACTTCGGCAGTAAACCGGTAGATGGTGGCCACCTCTTTCTTGATGCGTCCGAAGCTAAGGAACTCCTGTTCGAATGCATGAATGCCCAAGATTTCGTCCGAGCGTATTCCAATTCAGAAGAATTCATCCATGGCAAGCAGCGATATTGTCTTTGGATAGACGACACCGATGTGAAGCGAGCGCGGGGGATTCAGACAATATCACAACGCCTCGACGCCGTCGCCGAGATGCGGCGCTCAAGTTCGAAAGCGCAAACGAGGCGATCAGCCAGCACACCCCACAAATTCGGAGAAATCCGCCATCGCGTCAGTCGTCACACTGTTGTGGTCCCGCGCGTCAGCTCCGAGAATAGAGACGTTCTACCCGTCGGTCTTGTACGGGACGGAACGATCGTGGGAGATCGGAACTTCGCACTCTACGATGCTCCGCTGTGGAGCATCGCGGTCATCGCTTCGCGACTTCACTGGGTTTGGATCGCCACTGTCTGCGTTCGGCTCGAGATGCGCTTTTCGTATTCCAACACTCTCGGCTGGAATACCTTCCCGCTTCCGATGTTCACGGAGAAGAACCAGCAGGACGTGACTCGTTGCGCCGAGGACATTCTCTTGGCGCGTGAGGCGTATTCTCCGGCAACCATCGCCGATCTCTATGAATCCGACACCATGCCGGCCGGTCTGCGGGAGGCGCATGAGCGCAATGACGAGGTGCTCGAGCGCATATATATCGGCCGCCGGTTTCGCAACGATACCGAACGGCTGGAGAAGCTGTTCGAGCTTTACACCGAGATGACGGAAAGGCAGGGCGCGATCAGAAATCGCAAGGCGGGTCGTCGTCCTCCTGAAGGCCGCGCTCGCCTCACTTAGATCATTCTCCAGCAAGCACCAGGACCTCGGGACGGGCCGGGAGATCGTCGATCGAGAGAACGACCGTGGAACTCGGATTGGTTCTCGTCGTGAACGCTTCGCCCAGCCCGGAAAGGAAGCGGGCCAATGTGGTCGGCCCGAAAAAATGCATGGGGATTACAAGCCTGGCCCGGAGTTGCCTGATCACCCTTATCATGCTTGCCTGAGACATGGTGTAGCTGCCATCGACCGGTACCATGACGATGTCCAGGCGACCGATCGCCCCAATGATTTCCGGCGTGAGCTCATGATGCAGATGACCGAGATGGCCGATACACATCCCGGCAATCTCGAAAATGAAGATGGAATTTCCATCGACTATACGGGCGTTGCTCCAGCTGCGAATGTCGGTCGGAACATTTCGGATGACCACATCGCCCACAGTGAGATTGTGCCGTGCAGCGCCGCCATCGGGGTTCCAACCCCGCAGGACATGCTCAATTCTCGGATCGGGGGTGTCGGTGTAGTGGGTGTGGTGCGCTCGATTCATTGTGACGATGCGCGGGAGGAGGCCGGTTTCAGCGTAACCCGCATAGTCTGTCGCAATGGTCACGCCGCCCGCGCTCTCGATGAGGAAGGTGGAATGACCGACATAGGTCAAGCTGACCTGCCGATCCGTAAGCGGAGCGGCGACTGCAGCGGTTCGGATGATCTGGGCGGGGCGCTTCGCCATGGCAAGACACTCATTGGCTTTGGCACTGTTCGAGATGAGCAGCAGAAGCGCCAAAATCACCCACACGCGACCTTGACCTGACATCGAGAGACCTCCTCGAAACGGAAGCTGCAAAGTCGCACACTAGCCGAAATTCAGCTAGATTCTGATCAGCACATCACATCGCTTTTTCTGCGGAACGATGCCCGAATGAAGACCAGAGGGCAGCTGACCGCGCAAACCCGCAAGCTTCCCGGAAATAGTGGACCGGCACCCGGCACGAAATCTGAACGTTGGATGAATGCGACGTTCAGCGGTCATTCTGACGCGGGGGCGTTTATTGTCGCGAGACTTGGGAGTGGACTGCCATGACCCGATCAAACCACGAAGTTAGCGACCTCAATCTGTCGTCGCGACCGCCGGTAGAGATAATCGGCACAGCTATGCGAGATGACTATCGGGGTTACGGGAGGCCCGGATGGAAACAGCTGCTCTGTGCCTGGTTCATCGTGCTGACCTTCGCGATGCTCTTCAAGGTCGCAGATTTCATTTCGGCAAATCGAGCAACTCCTTTTGCGCGTGCTACTGACGTTGCACGAATGGCCGACTTCGACGAAGCCCGCGAGATCGAGCGTTGGGAACGCGGCGTGCCGCGACAGTTTACGATCACCGTGCCAAACCCCCGCGCCGCGGTGTTGGCGTCCCACATCGATCAGTGAAAACCCCCTGGCCTGCTTTGGCCTGAGCAGGACTGTTCCTCCCTCATGATTGAGTGAACGGGCGGGCTGCGGTTTCAATTTTCGCCATCTCAACAGAAGCAGTCGAGCAAGGTCGCGAGTGCCGGCCGATGAAACGACCCCGGTCCATGGCAGCGAGATGACCATAAAGGCTGCTCTCGGTGCTTGATCGGTGAATTCCGGATGAATGCATTGTTCAGCACTGGTTCTGGTGTTCAGGCACTTAATACGCTTAAACAGGGAGCGGAGTGCCATGACCCACATCATCCGTAGACTGAGGAAAATTGCTTCGAACTCGACAGCAGTTGGATTGGCTGCAACGGCAACATCGATGCTTGTCTTAATGCTCGGAAATGCCCCAGCCGCCGAGCGTGTCGGCTCGACGATCGAAGCCCGAAGCACTGTCAGCGGCGAGGGGGCGGTCGGCAAAAGAGTGATCGCAGCGGCCGATCCGATCTACCGGGATGAGCGCCTACGCTCGAACCTCACCGGTATGGGGCAGTTCCAGCTGGGCGACGGTACGAAGCTGGTGCTCGGCCGCAATGCCTCTTTGGTCATCGATCGCTATGTCTTGGGCGGCGGTGGTGGCAAGGCCAAGACCGTTACCTTGAAATTGCTCTCCGGGTCGGCGCGCTTCGTGACCGGCGCAAGCGACAAGAGGGCCTACAGGATTCTTACTCCGCAAGGTACGATCGGAGTTAGAGGAACCGCATTCGACCTGACGGTGAGAAATGGCAGGACTCACCTTCTCCTGCTTTCAAAGAAGTCACATTGAAGGCTTTGGGCAATGTGATCCTTCGTGACCCGACCTAGGAAAGATGTCGGAGCGAATCTCACTAGGATCGTCTTTCCGGAACCATGCCGAGCCAATCTCGTTGCCGGAGACGACGTCCTTTTCGCTCCGGGGTTCCGTTGATTCCCCGCCATGCCATCCGAAGGAGATCAGCGATGAAGACCATCGTAGCCGTCCTCACGGTGCTTGTCGTCATGAGCAGCCCTGCTTCCGCCAATCCTTGGGAGCTTGAAGGTGGCGATGGCGGTTGGTGGGGTGGAGATTGGAGGATCGACGAGGATCACGGCCCCTATGGCGAGGATCGCGGCTACAGAGGTCACCCTACCCTCTTTGGAGGATATGAAGACGAGATTTGGGACGGTGACTGCAAGATCGAGCGCGAATGGGAAGGCGACGGCGACTACCGGGAAGAACGGGAGTGCCACGGTCAGTAAGGAAACGGACCAATCGCGGCGACCGGCGAGGATGTCCGGGGGGCGGCTCAGGCGAATCAACGCGGTGTGGCAGATTCACCACAGGTTCGGAAGACCTCCTGAACGGCGATGCAAGACTGGTCGGTGAGTAGCACCAACGGTCGACCCGCCTTCAGGCCAATTTCTGTGACTTTCCCGCAACGTTTCAGGTCAAATCAAAGTCAATTCCTTGTTCTTGCTTGTTGATCGGCAGTTATCGTGGCCAACTGCCAGCGTCATTGCAGCGGGAGAATCCACATGCTTCGCACTCTGTTCGGCTCTATAGCGGCCGTCGCATTGGCGTCTGTCAGCTCGGCAGCGCTCGCCGCGGATGTCCCGCCGCCGGAGCCGGTTCCGACCTGGTCAGGGATCTATCTGGGTGCCGGTGGCGGCGTCCAGTTTGGTGATCTCTCGGTCGAATCGAGGCATTGCAAGCTTTACAACGAGCATTGCAACTATTTCTCGGACCATGATTTCGACGACAACGACACGAGTTTCGTCGGCGTGGTGCAGGGCGGTTACAATTGGCAGATCGGCTCGTACTATGTCGGCGGCGCCTTCGTTTCGTGGACCTTCGGGGACGGCCTCGGCTCCGACCACAAGAGGCACTTCGACGATGAGATCATCGACGAAGACGACGTTTTCGGCCGGTGGAACACCGAGATCGACAACATGCTGACCGTTGCCAGTCGTCAGGGCATCCTCGTGACGCCGAACCTGCTGGCCTTCACATTGGCGGGCTGGAGCTGGGCCGACGTCGATCACAAGTTCAGGATCGACTGCGACGACTGTTCCAAATCAATCGTCAAGGTCGGCGACAACGAGACCGCAAGCGGTCTCACCGTGGGTATCGGCGCGGAATACAAGTGGACCGAGAGCCTCTCGTTGCGGGCCGAATATCGGTTCACCAATCTTGACGGGTTCACCGACAAGAAGTTCTTCGAATTCGAAGACAATGACCATGTCGCGAAGTCCAGTTTCGATGGGACCGTCGAGCAGGTTCTCTTCACCCTCAACTGGAACTTTGGAAACCTGGGGCTGCCCTTCTGATCCAAAGTCGACAGAGTTTCTGACGCTAGCTGCAACGCTTTTGAGCGCGTGCCAATCCCCTCGCCGCAGGGGGGTTGGCACGGCTGCGTTGGATCTGTGGCCTGACGAACGTCCGGGTCGCGGCAGCACTCAAGCTTCACGCGCCCGTCATCAAACCGAACGCGGAATATGCGACCTCTCAAACCGCGTGGGCTATCCTCACCGGCTCGAAGGACTGGCTCGCGCCGCGCGACGTGGAATGATGCTCGCAATCGCCAAAACCCTGGAGAGTGCCGTATGAAGACCCGGTATGGGAGGTTTGTGCTCTTTTCGTTGGTTTGTCTCGGGAGTTCGTCTTTCGGGGCCCGAGCCGACGACCCCGGACATGCTGCTGTCCCGAACGTCGTGGGCACATGGACTGGCGAGTTCAAGCTCATGCATTGGACAGGCCCAGCCGAACAGGTCCTGGAGCTGCAAGTCCTCGAGCAGGATGGTCCGCTGGTCAAAGGCGAAAAGCGATGGCGGATCAAGCCAGGGGGTACAGCGGGGAATGTCGCGGGACAGGATCGCAGGGAGGCGACCGAACCACTGGTTGGCGTGATCGGCTTTGACGGCGCAATGTACTTGGCCGAGCAGGGCGACAGCGGTCTCTATACCGGGCGCCTGACCGGTCCCGATACCCTCGAGATCGTCTATATCGAGGCTGGAGACCTGGCGACCGCTTATCGGGCGGTGCTGAAACGAACGAAGTAGCGGCACGACGCCGTCGCCAAATATCTTGGGTGGCTAAGGAAGGGCCTCGAGAAATACTGGCGAATTGGTGGTCGTCCCGAACACCCCGCTCGGCTTGCGCATCAAGGTGAGCGCCGCCTCGTGATGGGAGCGCGTGGCACTGCCGACGCAATCAGTGAGGACCAGACACTCGAAACCGAGATCCAGGGCCTCGCGCAGGGTCGAGGTCACGCAGCAATCGGTTGTCACCCCCGTCAGCACGAGGTGGGTGACGCCATTGGCCCTTAGATGGTCTTCGAGCGTGGTCGTCGCGAAGGCGCCATAGCTCGGCTTGTCGAAGACGGGCTCGCCCGGTGCCGGGGCGAGTTCCGGAATGATGTCGAATCCCGGCTCGCCACGGATGAGCGCCCTGCCGCGCGGCCCCTTGTCGCCAATGGCAATGGCGTCACCCGGCGAACCGCCAAGTTTCCAAGGCTGGAGATCGGAGAGGTCGGCGGCATAGCCCTCGCGGGTGTGCACGATCCGGCAGCCCCAGGCGCGGGCCCTGGTCAAGACCGCGCGGATCGGCTCGATAGCCTCTCTCAAGCCGGAGAGATCGGCACCGAGCCGATGCATGTAACCCCCTTCGCTCAGGAAGTCGTGCTGCATGTCGATCACCACGAGGGCGGTGGTCTCGGGTCGAAGAGTGCCGCGCAGGGGAAAGTGGTGCGGTTCTCCTGAAACGAATCCGGGCATCGTCCTTCGGCCTCTTCGTGTCGCCAGGGCGGTTCCTGAAGATAGTCGCAGCACGAATCGTCGTTCAACCCCCAAGGCCGCGGGTTCTGCAATTGACCCGAATGTCGAAGGAATGTGATCAATCATGCCTCGATCAAAGACACGAGGGAAGAGCCCATGTCACGTCCTGACTACCCGTTCAACACTTCTGATCATGAAAGGCAGCGCCTGATGCGGCAGGCCAATATCCTGGCGGACACAACCGAGCGACTCCTGCGCAAGGCTCAAATCGGTCCGGGCATGCGGGTCCTGGATATAGGCAGCGGTGCGGGAGACGTTGCCTTTCTCGCTCGCAGGTTGGTCGGTGAATCCGGAGAGATCATCGGCACCGACAGGGACGGTGAACAAGTCTCCTTTGCCAATCAAAGAGCAGCGTCCCTCGGCTACGGAAACGTTCGTTTCGTCCAATCCGATTTCGCTTCCCTGACATTGGACAAACCGGTCGACGCGATCAGCGGCAGGCTCGTCCTCCTCTTTGCCAAGGACCCGACGGCGGCTGTTGCTGGTGTCTGTCGCAATCTTCGCGGCGGCGGCGTCGTCGCATTCCTCGAAAGCAACTTTACATTCGATGCACCGGTGCTGGTCGAACCGCGCAACAGTTTGGCCGGGAAGGCCGTTTGGTGGATAGCCGAGGGGCTGAAACACGCAGGCGTGCAGCCGCGCCTGGGACTGCGGCTGTTCAGCATCATGAAAGACGCCGGGCTTGAGCCGAGCCCGCAGATCGAGTCGACGTTGAACGTCGGCCAGGGGCCGGAAGGACACCTTTTCCCCTATCTTGTCGACCTCGTCCGATCGGCCATGGATTCGATCATCGCAAGCGGAGCGGCCACCGCAGAGGAGATCGACATCGATTCACTCGAGCAGAGACTGGTGGCTGATGCGCCGGTCAGTGGCGTCGTCGGAACGATCAGCTCGGGTGTACTCGGTATTGTCGCTCGAAAGCCCTTCGAGGGGCCGCTCCGCTGATCGTGAAGCGGCGAATTTGTAATTGGGCCGGATCAGTTCACGCTTGAAGCGATGAGGAGTTCGGCGTTAACCTCACAACTTGGGAGTAGCAGCCTCCAAGAGGTGCCACCGTGAGACCGGAGATTTTCTCCGTGCCGGGACATAGCGAAGGCCCCGCAGAAGACACCTTCCCAAAGCTGCTTCGGAGGAATGCCCGGATCTTCGCCGAACGCACTGCCATGCGCGAGAAGGACCTGGGCATTTGGCAGACCTGGACGTGGACGGACGTATCGGACCGCGTCCGCGCCTTGGCGGCAGGGTTTGCAGAGCTCGGGGTGGTGCGCGGGGATCGGGTGGCGATCATTGGAGATAACCGGCCGCGTCTTTATTGGAGCATCTGCGCGGTGCAAATGCTCGGGGCGATCCCTGTCCCGGTGTACCAGGATGCCGTCGCGCCGGAGATGGCGTTCGTTCTGCAACATGCAGAGGCAACCGTCGCCGTCGTCGAGAACCAGGAGCAGGTCGACAAGGTCCTCGAGATACGCGGCGCGGGCACGAACATTCGCCATATCGTCTATGACGACGCCCGCGGACTGAAGAATTGCCGCGAGCACGATGTCGTGTCACTCGATTCGGTCGAGAGTGCAGGTCGCGCCATGCTCCAGCGGGATGACAGCCGAATCCTCTGGCTCGAAGGCGAGATCGATCTCGGACGCGGAGGCGACATTGCAGTCATTCTTTACACCTCCGGCACCACTGACAGGCCGAAGGGAGTCGTCCTGACCAATTCAGGCAACATCTGGGCCGCTCATGCCGCCAAGCTGTTCGACTCGCTCACCGAAAAGGAAGAGGTTCTCGCCTATCTGCCGATGGCATGGATCGGCGATCACATGTTCTCCTACGCTCAATGGCTGGTCATCGGCTATTGCGTCAACTGCCCGGAAAGCCGCGATACAGTCGTCGAGAACCGACGGGAGATCGGCCCCACCTATGTCTTCGCCCCGCCGCGCGTCTATGAAAACCTGCTGACCTTGACGATGGTGCGGATGCAGGATGCCTCATGGCTCAAACGCACGATGTTCGACTATTTTCTCGGTGTCGCACGTCGGTGCGGCGAAGCCATTCTCGATGTGCGCCCGGTAGCGATCTTGGACCGCCTGCGCTATTGGTTGGGCAGCATCTTCGTCTATGGCCCGCTCAAGAGCCGATACGGGCTTTCGCGCATCCGGGTCGGTTACACCGCCGGCGAGGCGATCGGGCCGGAGATCTTCAGCTTCTACCGCTCGCTTGGCCTCAATCTGAAGCAGCTCTACGGGCAGACGGAAGCCGCGGTCTATATCACCAACCAGCCCGACGGCGAGATCTTTCCCGACACGGTGGGGCGCCCTCTTCCGGGGATCGAAGTCAGAATCGACGAGACCGGTGAGGTGCTCTATCGATCGCCCGGCATCTTTCGAGAATATTTCAACAATCCCGAAGCAACCGCTGCCAGCAAGACAAGGGATGGCTGGGTCAGATCGGGCGATGCCGGGCTGGTCGATCAGCATGGGCATCTCAAGATCATCGATCGTTTCAAGGATGTCGGCAGGCTCGCAGACGGGTCGCTGTTCCCACCAAAATATATCGAGAACAAGCTCAAATTCTTTCCCAACATCAAGGAAGCGGTCGCTTTCGGCGATGGGCGCGATTACGTCGCCTGCTTCATCAATATCGACCTGATCGCGGTCGGATCGTGGGCGGAGCGCAACGGCGTTGTCTATGGAAGCTACCAGGAGCTTGCCGCCGATGCGCGGGTGTATGACATGATCAAGGATCATGTCGCGCAGGTGAACCGGGAACTTGCTGCCGAGCCGAGGGTGGCGGCCTGCCAGATCCGTCGTTTTCTCGTCCTGCCCAAGGAACTCGATGCCGATGATGGCGAGGTCACTCGAACGAGCAAGGTTCGCCGCGGTTTTGTCACCGAGCGTTACGCCCCATTGATCGAGGCGCTGTACGATCCTGGGCGTCGAAACCAGCAGATCCGGATCGGCGTCACATTCGAGGATGGCCGAAAAGGCTTGTTGGAGGGAGAGGTGCAGATCGCCGAGATGCCGGCGGACCTGGCGAAGGGAGCCCTGCGGGAGGCGGCGGAGTGAGCGAATGTCTTCTCGCGGTCGAGCGAGTCTCGCTGACTTTCGGCGGGGTGCAGGTCATTCGTGATGTCTCGTTCGACATCCTCAAAGGCGAGATCCGGGCCATCATCGGCCCGAATGGGGCCGGCAAGACATCGATGCTCAATGTCATCAACGGGCTCTATCAACCTCAGCGTGGCGCCATCGTCCTCAAAGGGGTCCGATATGACAGATTGCGGCCCCGCGATGCCGCGACGAACGGTGTTGCGCGGACGTTTCAAAACATCGCTCTCTTCAAGGGGATGACGACGCTCGACAACATCATGTCCGGTCGGATCCTCAAGATGCATGCGAACCTTCTCTGGCAGCTTGTCCATTATGGTCCGGCCAGGGCCGAGGAGATCCGGCATCGCCAGTTGGTCGAGAAGATCATCGACTTTCTGGAGATCCAGCACATCCGCAAGGTGGTGGTCGGCAAACTGCCCTACGGATTGCAAAAGCGGGTGGAGCTGGGGCGGGCGCTGGCGGCCGAACCCGATCTTCTGCTTCTCGACGAGCCGATGGCGGGCATGAACCTCGAGGAGAAGGAGGACATGTCGCGCTTCATTCTCGACGTGAACGGACAGTTCGGGACGACGATCGCGCTGATCGAGCACGATATGCGAGTGGTCATGGATCTGTCCTCACGGATCGTTGTTCTCGATCACGGGGAGAAGATCGCAGACGGCACGCCCGAGCAGGTTCGCGTGAACCAGGCGGTGATCAACTCCTATCTGGGTGTCGCTCGCTAGGGGTTGGAACAGTGGATACTCTTGCCGACATCTTCGTCAATCCTTTCGCGCAAATGGCCGCCAACCCCGTGTTCCTCGTCAAGGTGATCTGGGAGGGACTGGTTGCCGGCATGCTCTATGCCCTGATCGCACTCGGCTTCGTGCTGATCTACAAGGCTTCCGGAGTCTTCAATTTCGCACAGGGCATCATGGTCGTCTTTGCAGCACTAACCCTCGTCGGCCTCCACGAGCGCGGCCTGCCGGCCTATGTGGCGCTTGTGGGCACCTTGGCGGTCATGCTGCTCCTCGCCATCGCAGTGGAGCGCGTGATCCTCCGTCCGCTGGTCAATCAGCCGGATATCACGCTGCTGATGGCAACCATCGGGTTGACCAGCCTATTGATCGGTCTCGGCGAGATCGTGTTCGGCGGCGAGCCGAAGACGATGATCACCCGCGAGCTCGGCCTGCCATCCGGCAGCATCAGGCTGATGATCGGCGAGCGGCCACTCGTCCTGCAAAGGCTCGATATCGTGGCCGGCGGGACCGCACTTCTCCTCGTCACCACGCTTGCCGTGTTCTTCCAAAGAACGCGGATTGGCAGAGCCTTGCGGGCGGTGGCCGACGATCACCAGGCGGCGCTATCGGTCGGCATCTCCCTCAACCAGATCTGGATCATCGTGTGGTTCACTGCCGGTCTGGTGGCGCTGGTCACCGGCATCATGTGGTCAGCCAAGTCCGACGTTTCCTTCGCGCTCGAGATCATTGCCTTGCGCGCATTGCCCGTGCTCATTCTTGGCGGCTTGACCTCGATCCCTGGCGCAATCGTCGGTGGATTGATCATCGGGGTCGGTGAGAAGCTCGGCGAAATCTACTGGGGACGGCTGGTCGGGGGAGCTATCGATTCCTGGCTCGCCTATTTCATCGCCCTGCTCTTCCTGCTGCTCAGACCGCAAGGCCTGTTCGGCGAGAAGATCATCGAACGGGTATAGGCATGCTCTACCGCGAAGCCGGCCAGTTCAAGACGAGCTACGCTGCGGACCAAGCCATCTTTCCGCTGATCGAAGACCGTATCGGCATGTTGGCGACGCTGCTCGTCGCGGGCGCGGTGATTCCCGCCATCGGCGGCGACTTCCTGCTCAATGGCGTGATGATACCGTTTCTGATCTTCGCCTTGGCGGCCGTCGGGCTCAACATACTTGTCGGTTACGCCGGCCAGCTATCGCTTGGTACCGGAGCCTTCATGGGGGTCGGAGCCTATGCCTGCTACAAGCTGACGACGCAGTTTCCCGATGTGAACATCGTGCTGGTGATCGTCTGCGCCGGTTTCTTCTCTGCTGCTGCCGGAGTGGCGTTCGGCCTGCCAAGCCTGCGGATCAAAGGCTTCTACCTGGTGGTTGCGACGCTCGCCGCACAATTCTTCTTCGAATGGGCCTTTATCCGCATCGGCTGGCTCTACAATTACAATGCTTCGGGGGCGATCGAGGTGCCGGGACGGGAGATGCTCGGGATTGCGATCACCGGGCCGGCGGCCACATCAACGACGCGCTATTACTTGGTGCTGGCGATCGTCATCGTGATGACGTGGCTCGCGTCCAATCTCATTCGCGGCCGCTATGGCCGGGCCTGGATGATGGTGCGCGACATGGATATCGCCGCCGAGCTCATGGGCGTGCGAATGTTGCGAACAAAGCTCCTCGCCTTTGCCGTATCATCGTTCTATTGCGGCGTTGCCGGTGCGATGATGGTGTTCCTCTGGTATGGCTCGGCCGAACCATCGGCTTTCAGCATCAGAGTATCGTTTCAGGTGCTGTTCATGGTGATCATCGGTGGAATGGGGAGCCTGCTCGGATCGTTCTTCGGGGCTGCCTTTATCTGGGCGCTTCCCATCCTTCTTCGCCTCATGCCTGAGCTCCTGGGATTGAGGATCGGATCTCAGACGGTCGATCAGATTTCCCAGATGGTGAGCGGCGCTCTCATCATTCTGTTTCTCATCGTCGAGCCGCATGGGCTGGCGCGGCTATGGAGTCTGGCAAAGCAGAAATTGAGGGTCTGGCCATTCCCCTATTAGAGTGATCAAATCGAGTCGATTTTCAGAGAAGCCTGAAACGGGCGCCTTGTTGGGAGGATGAAAGGTGAACAGACAGTCGCTGAGCCTGGCAGCGTTCATCGTCGCGGTCGCGCTGCCGCTTCCCGCCGACGATGCCAAGGCGGAATCGCTTTACGTTCCGCTCCTCACCTACCGCACCGGCGCCTTTGCCGGTTCCGGCATTCCAGTCGCAAACGGTATGCATGATTATCTGACGATGCTGAACGAGCGCGACGGTGGCATAGGCGGCGTGAAAATCGAGATCGAGGAATGCGAAACCGGCTATACCGCCGAGAAGGGCGTCGAATGCTATGAGAAGACGAAGGCGAAGAAGCCCTTGGTGTACAATCCCTATTCGACTGCCATCACCTTGCAGCTGATTCCGAAGGCCCCGGTCGACAAGGTCCCGCTCCTTTCCATGGCCTATGGGCTGTCGGCGTCCGCGGTCGGCAAGAATTTTGCCTGGGTGTTCAACCCGCCGACAACCTATTGGGACGGCACCTCTGCCATCATCAAGCACATCGCCGAGCAGGAGGGTGGGCTCGACAAGCTCCAGGGCAAGAAAATCGGCTTCATCCATCTCGATGCCGGCTATGGCAAGGAACCGATCCCTCTGCTGGAGCAGTTCAAGTCCAAATATGGCTTCGAGCTTTTCCTTTATCCGGTGCCGCCGAAGGAGATGCAGAACCAGTCGTCGATCTGGCTCAATGTCCAGCGCGACAATCCGGACTACATGATCATGTGGGGGTGGGGCGCCATGAACCCCACTGCGATCAAGGAGGCAGCGAATATCGGTTTCCCGATGAACAAGTTCTATGGCGTCTGGTGGTCGGCCGGGGAGGACGATGCGCGCCCCGCGGGCGAAGGAGCGATCGGCTATCGGACATTGAACCTCAACGGGACGGGGGCCGACTATCCGGCGATCAAGGATATTCAGCGGCTGGTGGTCGACACCGGCAAGAGCCAGGTCACCTCCAAGGGCCGCGTCGGCGAGAACCTCTACAATCGTGGAGTGATGAACTCCGTGCTCGTGGCAGAGGCGATCCGCACCGCTCAGAAGCTGACTGGCAAGACCGCTATTGACGCAACCGACATGCGCCGCGGCCTGGAACATCTCGAGATCACTGCCGAACGCCTCAAGGAGATCGGACTCGAGGACTTCATGGCGCCCATGAAGGTCACTTGCGAGGATCACAATGGTCATCATGCGGTCTATGTCCAGGAATGGGACGGCAAGCAGTGGAAGCCGATCTCCAATTGGTTCGAACCGATGAAGGACGTGGTGCGTCCCATGCTCGAACAGGCGGCGGCGGAATATGTCGCGAAGAGCAAACCTCCCGAGCGGACTGAGTCATGTGACTGAACGAGCCGCGCCAGAAACCAAGCCGATGCTCTCGGTGAACAGTATCGAGGTCATCTATGACCACGTCATCCTGGTGCTGAAGGGTGTCTCGCTCGAAGTCCCGGAGGGCGGCATCACCGCCCTTCTGGGGGCGAATGGTGCCGGCAAGACGACGACGCTCAAAGCCATATCCAACCTATTGAGGGCGGAGCGCGGCGATGTCACCAAGGGCTCGATCGAATACCGAGGCGAGAGGGTCGATCGGCTTGCACCGCACGAGCTCGTCCGTCGAGGGTGCGTCCAGGTCATGGAGGGTAGGCACTGCTTTGCTCATCTCACAATCGAGGAAAACCTCCTCACCGGAGCATTCACCCGGCGCGACGGCCGCGGAGCAATCGGTCGCGACCTCGACATGGTCTACAGCTATTTCCCCCGCCTCAAGGAGCGCCGAAAGACCCAAGCCGGCTACACCTCCGGCGGAGAGCAGCAGATGTGCGCCATCGGCCGGGCGCTGCTGTCAAAACCGCATATGATCCTGCTCGATGAGCCTTCGATGGGTCTGGCTCCCCAGCTGGTCGAGGAGATCTACGAGATCGTCTCGCAGCTCAACGCGCAGGAACGGGTGAGCTTCCTGCTAGCCGAACAGAACACCAACATCGCCTTGCGACACGCGCGCTATGGCTACATCCTCGAGAACGGCCGGGTGGTCCTGGATGGCGACGCCGAACAACTTCGCGAGAACCAGGATGTCAAGGAATTCTACCTTGGCATCGGTGGCAAGGACCGTCGGTCCTTTCGCACTGTGAAGTCCTACAAGCGCCGAAAGCGCTGGCTGGCCTGATCATGCCGGAGATCATCGATCCGATCGAGCAGCGCGATCCTCAGCTCCGCGAGGCCGAACTGTTCGAGCGGCTTCCCAGGCTGTTGGAACGGGTAATGACGCACGCGCCCGGATGGGCGCAGCGGCTCGACGGCATCGACCCGACGTCGGTGACGAGCCGGTCGATCCTCGCGCGGCTACCAGTGCTGCGAAAGAGCGAGCTCAAGGAGCTCCAGACGGCAAATCCGCCTTTCGCCGGTCTCGTTATCGGCGGACCGGAGAGCTGGAGCCGGATCTTTGTCTCGCCTGGGCCGATCTACGAGCCAATGGCCCAGACAAGCGATCCGGGACGCGGCAGGCGCGCCCTTCGGGCCGCCGGCTTCCTGGCCGGCGACATCGTCATCAATGCCTTCGCCTATCATTTGACGCCTGGCGGCTTCATCCTCGACGAGGCGGCGAGAGCACATGGCTGCGTGGTCATTCCCGGCGGTACCGGCAATGGAGATGTTCAGGTCGAAGCCATCGCTCATCTGCGTCCCGTCGGCTATCTCGGAACGCCCGACTTCCTCAAGGTGTTGATCGACAAGGCGGCAGCACTCGGTCGCGACATTGGCTCGCTGCGGCGCGCCCTGGTGTCCGGGGGCGCACTCTATCCGACGCTCCGCCAGGAGTATGCAACCCATGGCATCAGGGTTCAGCAATGCTATGCCACTGCCGAGGCCGGAATTATCGCCTATGAGTCGGAAGCACGCGAAGGAATGATTGTTGAGGAGGATGTCATCGTCGAGATCGTCCGGCCGGGGACGGGTGAGCCGGTCGATGATGGCGAGGTCGGAGAGGTCGTGGTCACGAATTTCGATCCGGTCTATCCGATGATCAGGCTGGCCACCGGCGATCTTTCCGCCGTGCTGCCCGGCCTGAGCCCCTGCGGGCGCACCAACATGCGCATTCGCGGTTGGGTTGGTCGCGCCGACCAATCCACCAAGGTCAAGGGACTCTTCGTCACGCCCCAGCAAATTGCCGAGATCGCCCGCAAGCACCCCCAACTGGGTCGCCTGCGACTGGTCGTCGGACGCGAGAGTGAGCAAGACACGGCCGTGCTCAAGGCGGAGTGTGCCGAGCCCTCATCGGAGCTCGCAGCAGCCATCCTCGCCACATTTCGATCGGTCACGCGCGTGCGGTGCGAGGTCATCCTGGTGGCGCCTGCAACCCTTCCCGCTGACGGCCTCGTCATTGCTGACGAACGTCAGCAACAGCGGTCACTGTCGTAGGTCGGTCATGAGAACGACAAGGCGACAGTTGTTGGCCGCGGGTCTGGCTGCAGCGGGTGTCTCGATCGTGCCCTTGCGGGCCGGGCGCAGCCAGGCCGCCAGCGCGCTCTTGACGAAACCCATTCCCTCGACCGGCGAGCAACTGCCGGCAGTCGGTCTCGGCACCTGGATCACATTCAATGTCGGCGATGATCCCGAGCTGAAGGATGAATGCGCAGGCGTGATGGCGGCGTTCTTCGAGGCAGGCGGCCGACTGATCGACTCTTCCCCGATGTATGGGTCGTCGCAGCCGACAATCGGTTATGGATTGCAGAGGCTCGGTCATCCAAAGGGCCTGTTCTCAGCCGACAAGGTCTGGATCTCCAACCCCGCCGGCGGCCCCGGGCAGATCGCCCAGTCGCGCAGCTATTGGACGGTTCCCCGCTTCGACCTGTTGCAGGTCCATAATCTCGTGTCGTGGGAAGAGCACCTGCCGATGCTGCTCGAGATGAAAGCGGCCGGACGATTGCGCTATGTCGGCATCACCACCTCGGAAGGCCGGCGCCATGACGAAGTCGAACGGATCATGGCGAGCCAACCGATCGACTTCGTTCAGGTGACCTACAACATCATCGACCGCGAGATCGAGCAACGCATCCTGCCGCTGGCGCAGGAGCGCGGCATCGGCGTCATCGTCAATCGGCCCTTTCAGGAAGGACACCTCATCCGCAGGATGGAGCGCCATCCGTTGCCAGATTGGGCGGGCAAGGTCGGCGCTTCCTCCTGGGCGCAGCTCATCCTCAAATTCATCATCTCCCAACCGACCGTCACCTGCGCCATTCCGGCAACCAGCCGGATCGATCATGTGCAGGAGAACATGGCCGCCGCAACCGAGCCGTTGCCCGACAAGGCGCTGCGCCAACGCCTGCTCGATCATGTCGCGCAACTTTGATGTCGGCATGGCTGAGCTATTCGCTCGAAGATTTTCTGCTGTTCTCGCCGCGCGTCTATTGGCGGATGTTCGAGCTGCACAATCGGACGGTCTGGCCGGGGCAAGGCGTCGCCCTATTATTCGGTCTTGCCGTCCTGGCCCTTCTCCTCAGACCACGACCGTGGTCGGATTGGCTGATCGCGGCGGGGCTTGGACTTGCCTGGGCGTGGGTCGCCTGGAGCTTCTTGTGGCTGCGCTATGCCACGATCAACTGGGCAATCGCCTATGTTGCCCCGCTATTTGTCCTCGAGGCCGTGATGCTGATGCTGGCGAAGGGCACAGCCGACCGACCGCTCTTCAATATCGACCGCAGCGTTGCAGCTGGCATCGGACTAACGTTTTATCTCTATGCGCTGGTGCTTCATCCGCTGGTACCCTTGATCGAGGGCCGAACGCTGCGGTCAGCGGAGGTGTTCGCCATCGCTCCCGATCCGACGGCAATCGCCACGCTCGGGCTCCTAACCCTCGCGCCCGTCCGGAAGGCCCTTTTGCTTGGCATCATTCCGGCAGCATGGTGCCTGGCGAGCTGGGCGACGCTTCACACGATGGGTAGCAGCCTGGCGGCTATTCCTCTTGCCGCCGTCGGTCTCGCCGTCCTTGCGCTGGCGATCCGCCTGTCGTCAAACTAGGTTGACGGCTTCATCGCCGACAGCCGGTCGAGCGCCCGCTTGCGCGCCGACCCGCGCTCCTGATCGGAAACATGGATCAGGCCCGCGATCTGACGCAGCAGCATGTCTTCGTGGGGGTCGAGAATGCCGTCAGAATAGGCCACCTTCCACAGCATCTCGATGACCTGCACCCGCTCCTCGGGGCTCATATTCTTGCAGATTTGCTGCGTAAAGGGAAAATACTGCGCAGAGTGCGCGACCACCTTCTCGGCGGCCAGGACCAAGGCAGCGACGGCATCGGGCGCCAGATCGAACTTTTCGGCAAGGAGACGCTCGATCACGCTCCTTTCAGCCCGATCGAAGCGAGCGTCCATGCGGGCTGCCTCGATCAGCAGCGCAGCAACCGCGATCTCCAAATCGTCCTCGCTGCCTCCCGGCGCCGGGTTTTCGCGAGCAGTCAGCAGATCGAGCAGCCGGTCAATGATCATGGCATCTCACGCGTGGTCGAAAGGAATTGTGGTCTCTATCGATTCCGATCAGTCTATATGGTGAGGGGCGGAACTGACAGCAGCAGTCAGGGTTATCGCATGTCCGGGGCAGCACAAGCGATCGTCGTGGACAAACATTCGGGGTGGCGAGGGTGGGCAACGAACAAGCAGCAGTGGTAAGGGAACCCTCGGGGGGCGTCACGGTGCTACTTCTCGTGCTCAATGCGGCGGGTTTTGCGCTCACCGTGGCGGTGTTCTATCCGGGCGTGATCACCGTTGACGCCATCGCCGTCTACAATGACGTCAAGACGGGTTTCGTGGGCGATTGGCAATCGCCGGTCATGGCCAAGCTCTGGACTGTCATCGACCCGCTGACGCGCAAGGTCCTCGATCTTCCACACGGGCTGGGCGGCGCGGTGGTCAGCATGTTCCTGCTGACGATCTCGCTCTATTGGCTGGCCTTCACGATCCTGTCGCTCGCTGTCGCGCGCGATTCATTGGCTCTTGCAGCTCTTGTCGTCATTATCGCCATTTCGCCACCACTCTTCATCATGGTCGGCGTGATCTGGCGAGATATCCTGTTGGCGAGCGCATGGCTGCTTGCCGCAGCCTTGGCCTTTGCCAGCGTCAACGCGCCACGGCTGCTGTTCATCATGGCGCGTGCTGCAGCGCTCGCGCTGCTCACCTTCGGCCTCCTGCTGCGGCCCAACGCCTTGCTCGCTGCGCCTTTCGTTCTTGCCTATATTCTCTGGCCGGCCGCTTTCCACCTGAAGCGTATCGCCCTGCTCTATTTTCCAGCGGTCATTGCCGGATATTTTGTGGTGCAGCTCGTCTATTACGGCATTCTCGGCGCCAATCGACAGCATATCATGCACGCAATCCTGGTGTTCGATCTCGGGGGGATCACCGCCATCACCAAGGAGAATCAATTTCCGGTCAATTGGACCATGGATCAGCTTCGGATGCTGCAGGCGAGCTGCTACGATCCCGCCCATTGGGACACCTATTGGCGGGTGCCGCCCTGTCAATTCGTCATGGGCGGAAAGCTTGAACCCGAGAAAATCTTCGGAACGCCGGTCCTGGTGCAGGCATGGCTCAAGGCCGTGGCGTCCCACCCGCTGGTTTATCTCCGCCATCGCCTCGGCCATATGGAGGCATTTCTCACCATCCCACATTCGGCCATTTATCTCGAATCGATCGGGAAAGGCGTCCCGATGTTTCCGCACAATTCCTATTTTGTGCGGCTTTACGAAACCACCAATGCGTTGAAGGAGAGCTTCCTTTTTCGGCCGCTGACCTGGCTCCTCACCGTGCTGGCAACCCTTGTCGCGGCCTGGAAATACCGAACAATCCCGACCGGCAGCTATGCCGTCGCGATGTCGGCATCGGCGGTCGCCTATGTCGCAACCTTTCTGCTTGTGGGGGTCGCATCGGACTACCGCTATGTCTATTGGGTGGTGGCAGCAGGGCTGACCAGCGCCGTCATGACCGCGCTTGCGTGGCAAACCAGCAGATCCGGCGCGCCGCGCCCCATTTCACAGCGCCTAGCCTCGGGAGACAGCAAAGAGGTTGGAGCTTAAGGGACCGAGCGGCAACCCGGTATAGCCGATTGTCCATTGCCGCGATCCGGGAAGGAGCTCAGCCAGCCGCCGTCTTGTCATCAGGATCAGGTTCCTTTCCTGCCGCCACTCGCTCTTGCCCAAGGCGGCACAGGCAGCGTGAAACGACCGATCCGCCCAATGCAGAAAGGGGATGGCGGTGTGGTGCTCGACGGGGAAGTACCGGTTGGGGACGGAGACAAAGACCCTCCTCCCGACCCTACACAGCTCATTTAGAAAGCGAATCTGGTTGAGCACGCTGCCGACGTGCTCCAGAACGGCGTTTGATGTGGCCATATCGAATTGCCGGTCGCGGAAGGGAAGCGGCAAATCGGGCTCGATTTGCACGTATTCCACGAGCGGAAAGGCCGCGCGAAACTCTGGTGCCTTGCCCAGTCCGCAAGCTGTGATCCTTTCCGGAAACGGGTAGAGGCGCTCGATAAGATTGGCGCCGTCATTGACGACGTCCGAAACGCCAACGTCGAGGATCGTGCTTGCCGGGGACGGGTCGCAGGCCCGAATAAGGTCGGCATAGATGCGATCGCGTGCCGAAACGAGCAGTCGCTCGGCAACCCCACCCTTCCGAATGATCTGATAATATTTGCGATCTGTCTGTTCAGTCATCAAACTGCTGTCCAGGAGCCCAGGAGGATCTCTTGATCCAAATCGCTGTTCTCATTCCCTGCAAGGACGAGGAGGCAACGATTGCCAAGGTTGTTCGCGACTTTTCGGCAAGCCTACCACAAGCCAGGATCCATGTTTTTGACAACAATTCGACCGATCGCACCGGCGAGGTGGCCGCGGCAGCCGGTGCCGAAGTTCGCCGCGAGAAGCGCCAGGGCAAAGGGCATGTCGTGCGCCGGATGTTCGCCGATATCGACGCCGATGTTTACGTCCTGGTGGATGGCGACGACACCTATGATGCCACCGCTGCGCCCGGGATGATCGCCCTCCTGCTTCGCGATCGGCTCGATCTCGTCAATGGAGCCCGCAGTTCGACCTCCGATGGCGCCTTTCGACCCGGCCATCGGTTGGGAAATGCGCTTCTGAGCAGGATGGTGCAGCTTATCTTCGGACCGCATTTCGTCGACATGCTTTCGGGCTACAAGGTTTTCTCGCGGCGGTTCGTGAAGACGTTCCCGGCTCTTTCCGACGGATTCGAGCTCGAGACCGAGTTGACGGTCCATGCACTCGACTTGCGAATGCCATCTGCCGAGACCATCCTTCCCTACCGGGAACGTCCCGCAGGGTCGCAGAGCAAGCTTCACACGATTCGCGACGGCCTGCGCATCCTGATCGTCATCGGCAAGCTGATCAAACACGAGCGGCCGCTGCTTTTCTTTGGCGTTCTCGGGACCGCCGTCGGGCTTTTGGGCCTCGGGCTCGGCATCCCGATCATCATCGAGTACTTCGAGACTGGGTTGGTGCCGCGATTCCCCACGGCGGTGCTCAGCGCGTCTCTGGCGCTGCTCGCGGCGCAACTCGTCGTTCTCGGAATTCTCCTCGAGTCGGTCACCCGGGTCAGTCACGAAATGAAGCGCCTTGCCTATCTGGGGATACCAGCAACGACCGGGCACCTCGACTGTTAAGGACAATTATGCGAGGTTTGCCCCTATCCTCAGAAAGGAACACACGATGGCAATGAACTCTCAGGATCGCCAAGCGATCGAACAGCTGTTCGCCCGCCTCGAAGAGGTCGAGCGGCAAAGCCCGCCGCGGGACCCGGAAGCGGAACGCTTCATTCAGCAGCGCATGGCGCGGCAGCCCGGCAGTGCCTACTACATGGCCCAGAGCATCGTGGCGCTGGAGCAGGCACTGGCCGACGCCAATCAGCGCCTCGAGGACGTCGAGCGACAAGGCGCGCGGGGATCTCTGATGCCGAAGCGCTTCGATCCCTATGGCGACGAAGACGAAGCGGCTCAGCCGCGTGGGAGAGGCTCCGTGCCGAGCGTCGGCCCGTCGGGCGCCTATCGCCAGCAGGCCGAAGGAGCGGGTGGCGGCTTTCTGGCAGGCGCATTTCAGACGGCACTCGGCGTTACCGGCGGCGTGCTCCTTGGAAACGCCATTGGCGGCATTTTCGGTTCGGGGAAGGCGCAAGCCGCCGAGTCTCGTAGCGAGGAACCTCAGAAAGGTGAGAACCACGACGAAGATGACGAGGACGGTAACGAGGATGAAGGCGGCGGCGGGTTCCTCGATTCGATCTTCGGCGGTGACGATGAGGGCTGACTGACCAACTGTCAGACCTGCTGGGCGTCGGATCCGGTAGAAGCAGCGCGCTTCAATCGCGATACCGTCATGGAGAAACTGACACATGGCAGAGAGCTTGCATGATCGCGTGGTCGGATTCATCGCCCGCACACGTTTCCCCTTTGCCGGCCAGACGACATGGCCTGCCGACTATGTGACGCTCACCAATGTGCCGGTTCGCCGGCGCAACATCATGGGTACGACAGGTGAGCATTTTCCCGATATCGTGATCGTCGACGGAACGGGCCGGGTGCGCGAGATCGGCGAGATCGAGATGACGGTCGGCGCCGATACCGTTCCGCATCTCCGCGCCGGGTCCGAGACCGCCGACGCCGACACGCCCACCGGGGTGAAGCACTTCTTCCTCTATGTCCCCGCCGGCATGGAGGAGGAGGCCCAGAAGCTCCTGGAAGACAACAACATCAGCTATGCCGGCGTCCGCGGCTTCACCGTCAACAGGGATGACACGGTGACGATCGTGCCCTTCGTCACCAAGGGCGATCCCTATGATCATCAGGTCACGGGCTAGCTCCAGGTACAGTCCATTCGCGACCGCGCGGCGTCTCGACATATTCGGGCCAGCGATAGCCGATCGGCGCTGCGAAGTCGGCCGGCAGCAGCGGAGCGACCCATTTCGATCCGCCGACGCCACCGCCGGTGCGCTCCTCGAATTCTCTGCGCGCCGCAGCGAGACCGGCCGGATCGGTCATGAGCTCGATGAGAGTTGTGGCGATCACCTCCCCTGCCCTGGTCCACATCGGATCGATGCAGGCCGGCACTCCGCCCATGGCATGGCGCACCCATGAAGGATAGCGATGGCCGCCCTCCGGCTGCGCCAGCTCGGGATGCGCCACATAGAGGCGGACTGTCGGGGCATGCCAGCTGTAGTCGACATAGTCGTCCGCCGCATAGTTCATCTGCCAGGCCGGCAGCTCCTTGCGAAACGCTTCCTCGGCCTCCCAGGGCGGGGTCATGACCATGGTCTTGTCGAGAAACGGCTCCCGCATGGGCTCGAGGCCGAGATTCTTCTGCACCTCGCGGGCGAAGCGCTTCGCTTCCTCGCCCCATTGTGGCGCACCAAGCCGCTCGAAATTTCGATAGGTGATCTC
>Ga0075421_100000421_pt1 | contig 43744 bp, 40 predicted proteins | sample SoiMetdeltSBSDD5_FD_75292 | JGI IMG/M metagenome (GOLD analysis project Ga0075421, IMG submission 75292) | Bulk soil microbial communities from a Populus tree surrounding site in Tennessee, USA - Soil MetaG P. deltoides SBSDD5 | ecosystem: Environmental > Terrestrial > Soil > Tree plantation... | reverse complement strand
TATGGCGTGCCCAAGTCGGAGCGCATCACCGACGCGCTGCTCGCCGCCGTCCGCCTGACCGACAAGGCGAACGCTTATGCCCGTACCCTGTCAGGCGGCATGAAGCGGCGCTTGCTGGTCGCCAAGGCGATGGTCCATTCGCCGCCGATCCTGGTGCTCGACGAGCCCACGGCAGGCGTCGACATCGAGCTTCGCCAGCAGTTGTGGGACTATGTCCGCGGCTTGAACAGGCAGGGCGTGACGGTCGTGCTCACCACCCATTATCTCGAGGAAGCCGAGCAGCTGTGCGACCGCATCGCGATCATCAACCATGGCAAGCTGATCGCCAATGAGCCGACCCGCGAGCTGATCGCCAAGGCGCAGGACAAGGCGGTGGTGGTCGAGGTCGACCGCGATCTTGAAGGGGTGCCCGATGCTTCGGTGTTCGAGAAGATCGACGTGACCGGCCCCAGAACGCTGGAGATCATTTACCGCAAGGACAAGGTGAATGCCGGCCAGGTGCTCGACGCGCTGCAGAAGGAAGGCTTCGGCATCGTCGACGTATCGACCCGCGATCCAGACCTGGAGGATGTGTTCCTGAGTTTGACGCGCGAGGTCGTGGTTTGACCGCCCGCGCCTTCGACGTCCTCGTCGTCGGATCGGGCGCCGCGGGCCTGACCGCCGCGCTGAACCTCGCCACCAGGCTCAAGGTCGGGGTGATTGCCAAGGGGCGCCTCAGCGAAGGCGCGACCGGCTGGGCCCAGGGCGGGATCGCCGCGGTGCTGGAGGAAGGCGACAGTTTCGAGGCCCATGTCCGCGACACGATGATTGCCGGGGCCGGACTCAACAATCTTGCCGTGGTTGAGCATGTGGTGAGCGAAGCCCCCGCCGCGATCGGCCGGCTGGAAGAGCTTGGCGTTCCGTTCGCGACCGAGAATGGCGAGCTTCACCTGACCCGCGAGGGCGGGCACAGCCACCGGCGGATCGTCCATGTCGCCGATGCCACCGGCTGGGCAGTGCAGCAAGCGCTGGAAAAGGCGGCGGCGGCCAGCCCCAACATCACCCTCATCCCCGACATGGTGGCGATCGACCTCATCACCGGTCGCCATGCCGAGGAATTTTCGACCTCGGGCGCAGTCCACGGTCTCTATGCCTATAACAAGGCGAGCGAGACGGTGGACACCTTGACCGCCCGGGCCACCATCCTGGCGACCGGCGGCGCGGGGCGGACCTATCTCTTCTCGACCGCGCCAAGGGGAGCGACCGGCGACGGCATCGCCATGGCGTGGCGGGCCGGCTGCCGCGTCTCCAACATGGAATTCATGCAGTTCCACCCGACCTGCCTCTACAATCTGGAGGTCAAAAACTTCCTGATCACCGAGGCGGTTCGCGGCGAGGGCGGCATTTTGAAGCACCCCGAGACCGGCCATCGCTTCATGGCCGATTATGACGAGCGCGGCGAGCTCGCGCCGCGCGACGTGGTCGCCCGCGCGATCGACCATGAGATCAAGCGCGACGGCCTCGACTATGTCCACCTCGACATCAGCCACCGCGACCCGGAATTCGTGAAGGAGCACTTCCCCAACATCTATGAGAAGCTGCTGGGTCTGGGCATCGACATTACGAAGGAACCGATCCCGGTCGTCCCGGCCCAGCATTATACGTGCGGCGGGGTCGTCGTGGACATCGACGGTCGGACCGATGCGCCGGGACTCTATGCCGCCGGCGAAGTGACCCAGTCGGGCCTGCACGGCGCCAACCGGCTTGCCTCCAACTCGCTATTGGAATGCCTGGTGTTCGGCGAGGGGGCGGCGAAGCACATCCTCGACCATTGGGAGGAGATGCACGAACCGCCCGCGATCCGCGCCTGGGACGAAAGCCGGGTGACCGACAGCGACGAGGAAGTGGTCATCCAGCAGTGCTGGGGCGAGATCCGTCGGTTCATGTGGAACTTCGTCGGCATCGTCCGCACCACCAAGCGGCTGGAGCGAGCCAAAAGGCGGATCGACATGCTGCGCCAGGAAGTCGGCGATTATTACAAGCATTTCCGCGTGACGGCGGACCTGATTGAGCTCCGCAACCTACTGGAAGTCGCGGACCTGATCGTCCGCTCGGCACTGTCGCGGCATGAGAGCCGGGGGCTGCATTACACGCTGGATTATCCCGAGCTGGCCGAAGTGGCGGTCGACACGGTGCTGGTGCCGTAGGACCTGGACACCAATGCGCTCAGTCGCCCGTGATGATGATCACATAGACCGTTACCGGGTACTGCACGCCATCATGGTCGGTGGGGTATACTTCGCGCAAATAGGCCAGCCCGGAACTTCGAAGCCATGTATCAAGGCCGGCGATCGCCTCCGGCGACGATAATATTGCCACAACATATGCCGGCGCTTGCGCATATGCGGCGCTGCGGCCCAGCGTGAGCTTGGTAATATCACTGGAGACGAGCGTCCATTGCCGATGAGGCATGGTGGACCGACCCAGATCGGCCGATTGAAAGAGGGATTCAACCTTCAACTCGACGCACGCGGTAGAGCCGCCCCGACAGCTAATCAGGAAGTCGACCTTTTCATTCCTGTCCTGAAAAATCGCCTGCTCGCATTGCACCCAAGCCACATTCGGCAAGGTCTTGTACCTCTGGTCCAACTCGACCTGGACCCAACCCTCGGCCCCGCCCTTCCGGAGGACCGCCGCAATGAACTTGTTGTAATTATCGCCTTGTTCGATGTGGATAAGGCCGAGCGTCCAGCCCATCAGCTGTTTTGAGGTGGTGCACACCTTGGACTCCATCGTGGCAATGCGCGTCGCGTTGACGCGCAGGTTGAGTGCAGACGTGGACATTGTCAGGGATCAGCGGCCGATTGGGCCGCCGACCCCGCGCACCGCCTTAGTTCAGCGGAATGATCTTCCCCTGTGCCGGCGCCGACCCATTTCCGGCCGACCCTTTTGACGCCAGCATCCTGTACTGCGCGTCACCCTTGCTGGACGTGATTTTCCCGGAGATCGTCCAAAGCTCCAGGTCTCCATCGACGCTGTAATCGTTGGCGGTGTTGTCGATCTGGAAGTCGAGCTCGACGTGCGACATCTTGTTCGCAATGTCGAACATCTTGTCGATGATCTGAGTGATCTGATCATCCGTCAGGCCCAGGCTCTTCATGCTGTCTGTGGTATTCGAATAGCTCGCCGAAACACCTCCAGCCAGCAGTTCAAAGAAGCCTAGATCGGCACTCACATGCGTCTCCTGGTGCGAGGTCACCTTGTCGCGTTCTGAAGCGCTCAGCAGGTTCAAGACCATCGTGTTCAGATCGGCAATATTCTGCGTCGTAAGGGATTCGACCTGAATTTCGGCCTTCAATGTCCCCGACGCGTGCGCCGGGATTGAATAGGCCAAGCCGGTGAAGGAGCCGGTACCTTCGGCATCGACGGAGAAACCAGTTGACGCATCCTGCGGCTGGCCGTCGCCCAATACCATCGGAAATCGAACAGTTAGCTGAGTCAGCGTTGCTGTATCCACGGTAAGTCTCCTTTCTCGTGTCGTGTAAGGCGCTAGTGTTCACACGCAGAGAATTGCGGCAAAGTCGCCATTGGCGATGCCGCCTGCCTACCGAGCAAATAGATTGTGAAACTCCGAGTACTTACTTTACTACCGTTTAAGCAGGACGCGACTCGGCATCTCTATCACTACAGCGCAAACCACCGTGGAGCAACGAGTTTCGATCTTCAGTCGACTAAGGCCACACTTAAGGCCAACTATCCCGTCAATGGATCGACCCGGACCACAGGGCGGCCGACACGGCGCTGACGCCATGAGTCCCAAACACCACATGGACGCAAGGAATTCGGGGTGCCGCGCAAGATCGATTGACTGGCGTAACGAAATTTGATTTTCTTGTGCGATCGGGGATTGCTGAATGGACAGGAGAGCTCATGTCCGTTGCGTTCTCGCTTATGGCCAGATTCCGCCACAGGCTGCTGCTGACCCTGTCGCCGTCCTATCGCCGGATCAGGGAGCGGCTGGACGAAATCGCCCAGCAATGAGGCGGTTCCTGACCTGATCAGCGCAGCTTGCTGATCTTCAGGCCGTCCTGCCTGGCCCGCACCTGGATCGACTCCTCGCTCCGCGTCATCGCCTTGCTGATCCCCTTGAGGCTCATGCCCTTGGCGGCGAGCCGATGCAGCTTCTGGACCTCATCGCTGGTCCAGGGCTGGCGATGACGTTCGAATCCTTTGGCGAACTTTTCGGCCATAATCTCTTGTTCCTCATAGGCTGGCATCCTCGGCTTACCCTGCTAGAGCAAGGCCGCACATGGCCGAGCAGCAGAACCACCTCTATCTCGTCGACGGGTCGAGCTACATTTTCCGCGCCTATCACCGGCTGCCGCCGCTGACCAACCGCCACGGCGTGCCGGCCGGCGCGGTCTATGGCTATACCGCCATGCTGTGGAAACTCGCCGAGGGGCTCAATAAGGCGGACGGCCCGACCCACTTGGCGGTAATCCTGGACGCGTCTGAATCGACCCACCGCAACCAGATGTACGACCAGTATAAGGCCAACCGGCCGCCGGCGCCCGAAGACCTGGTCCCGCAATTCCCCCTGATCCGCGTCGCCACCCGCGCCTTTTCCATCCCCTGCATCGAGGAGGATGGGCTGGAGGCCGACGACATCATCGCCTGCTACACCCAGGCCGCGGTCCGCGCCGGGTGGAAGGTGACGATCGTCAGTAGCGACAAGGACCTGATGCAGCTGGTCGACGACGGCCGGGTCGACATGCTCGACACGATGAACGACCGCCGCATCGGCATTACCGAAGTGTTCGAGAAATTCGGCGTTGCGCCGGATAAGGTCGGCGATGTGCTCGCGCTGATGGGCGACAGCGTCGACAATGTCCCCGGTGTGCCCGGCGTCGGACCAAAGACCGCCACCCAGCTCATCCAGCAATATGGCGACCTGGAAACGGTGCTGGCGTCGACCGACCAGATCACCAAGCCAAAGCTCAAGCAGAATTTGATCGAGCATGCCGAAATGGCGCGGCTATCGCGGCGGCTGGTCGAGCTCATTTGCGACAGCCCGCTCCCAGAGCCGCTCGAGGGTCTGACGCTGAAGGGCATTCCGCCCGAGCCGTTGCGGGAGTTCCTGGAGGACCAGGGGTTCAAGTCGCTCTTGAATCGGGTTGGCAAGGAAGGTGGGGCGTCGAGCGGAGGCGCGCGCCCAATCGACGTCATGGCGTCGCGTCCTGCTCTTGCGAGCAAGCCGCTGGAGAAGGAAAGAATCACCGTCGACCGCACGCAATATGAAGCGGTGGTCAGCGAGGAGGCGCTCGACCGCTGGATCGCCGAGGCCCGTCACCAGGGCTTTGTTGCGATCGACACCGAGACCGACAGCCTCGACAATATCACCGCCAAGCTGGCCGGGATCAGCCTCGCCACCCAGCCCAACAAGGCCTGCTACATCCCGATCGGCCATGTCGGCGGCGATTTGCTGAGCGACGCGCCGAGACAGCTTCCGGCCGAACTGGTCCTCAGCAAGCTGAAGCCGCTGTTCGAGGACCCGGCGGTGCTGAAGATCGCCCACAACCTCAAATATGACTGGGTGATGTTTCAAAGGGCGGGCATCGACGTCGCGCCTTATGACGACACGCTGGTGATGAGCTTCGACCTCGACGCCGGCCGGTCCAACCACGGGCTCGACGAGCTGGCCCAGGTCCATTTCGAGCATGAGTGTATTTCATTCAAATCGGTCTGCGGGGTCGGCGCCAAGCAGATCAGCTTCGACAAGGTGCCGTTGGATGCGGCCACCGAATATGCCGCCGAGGACGCCGACATTTGCCTGCGCCTGTGGCAGCGGCTGAAGCCTCGGCTGACCGAAGAAGGCTCGACCCGCATCTATGAAATGGTCGACCGGCCGCTGGTCGCGACCGTCGGCAGGATGGAGCGGCGCGGGATCAAGGTCGACCGCGGTTATCTGGCCAAGCTGTCGGGTACCTTCGCCACCGAGATCGTCGCGCTGGAGGGCCGCATTTATGAGGCGGCGCAAGGGCCGTTCACCATCGGCTCTCCGCAACAGCTGGGCGCGGTGCTTTACGACCGGCTGGGCCTAAAAGGCGGGCGTAAGGGCAAGAGCGGCCAATATTCGACCGACGTCAACGAGCTGGAGCGGCTGGCATCAGAGGGCGTCGAGGTGGCGCGGCTGGTGCTCGACTGGCGCCAGCTGTCCAAACTCAAGTCGACCTACACCGACGCGCTGCAGGCGCAGATCAATCGTGAGACCGGCCGGGTCCACACCAGCTACAGCCTGTCGGGCGCGCAGACCGGCCGGCTGGCGTCGACCGAGCCCAATTTGCAGAACATCCCGATCCGCACCGATATCGGCCGGCAGATCCGCGACGCGTTCGTCGCCGAGCCGGGCCATGTGCTGATGAGCGCCGACTATAGCCAGATCGAGCTCAGGCTCGCCGCGCACATGGCCGACGTGCCGCAGCTCAAGGACGCCTTCTCCAGGCAGGAGGACATCCATGCGATGACCGCCGAGGAATTGTTCGGGGTGGTCGACCGCGACACGCGCGGCAAGGCGAAGACGGTCAATTTCGCGATCCTCTACGGCATTTCCAGCTGGGGTCTGGCGGGCCGGCTGGGGGTGCCCAGGGAAGAAGGCAAGGCGATCATCGAGCGCTATTTCACCCGCTTCCCCGGCATCCGCGCCTATATTGACGAGACATTGGCCTTCGTTCGGGAGCATGGGTTCACCCGTACCCTGTTCGGCCGGAAGACCCATTTCCCCAATATTCGCGCGCCGAACCCGAATTTCCGTGCCGGGGCCGAACGGGCCGCGATCAACGCGCCGATCCAGGGCACCAGCGCCGATTTGATCAAGCGAGCGATGAGCCGGATGGATGCCGCGCTCGCCGAAGCGGATTTGAGTGACGTCAGGATGCTGCTCCAGGTGCACGACGAATTGGTGTTCGAGGTTCCTGAGGGACTGCAGGAGGCAGCGGCTGCGGTGATCCGCGAGGTGATGGCCAAGGCCGCTGAGCCTGCTCTGAAGCTCGACGTACCGCTCGACGTCGAAGTCGGCTGGGGACCCAACTGGGGCGCGGCACATTGAGCGAAGCTGCAACAACCGACACGGCCCCCTCCGCCGACCTCGCCGCGCTGGCGCGGGGCGGGCGGATCAACTTCTTCGGGTTCATTCTGCGCCTGATGGCGCGCCTGCCGTTCCTGTTCATCGCCGGCCGCATGTATGGACCGGCGGAGCTTGGCCGGTTCGCCTATGCCGTGCTGATCGTCGAATTCGCGGCGCAGCTGGCGACCTTGGGATTGAAGCGCGGGCTGGCGCAGCAGCTGGCCAAGACCGACAAGGAGCATGTCTGCGTGGTGGCGGACGCGCTGCTGGTCGCCGCGGTCGGCTCGGCGATCGCGATGACCATCCTCGCCCTTTTCCCCCAGGCGATGTTCCCCAATTCGGAGATCACCGGCATGGAATGGGCGTTGCCCGTGACCATCTTCGCGCTGGCCTGGTCCGACATTTGCCTGGCTGCCCTCGCCTATCGCCATGACGTCGGTGCCACGGTCCGCGCCCGCGCCATCGTCGAGCCGTGGACCATTTCGATCGTCGCCTTCGGCTGGTATTTCATTTCGAGCCGCGACGGCCTCATCATCGCCTATGCGCTGTCGATGGTCGGCGCGCTGATCGCCTCGGTCATCCCCTTCCTGAAGACCTACGGGCTGCCGTACGGCTGGAGCCCGGAGCCCGGCACGTTGTGGCGGCTGGCCCGGCGCAACCTGCCGGTCGCCGCGGCCGATGCGGTCGAGTGGGGATCGCGCCGCGTCGACATTGCCATGCTCGGCCTGTTCTTCTCACCGGCGATCGTCGGCATCTATTATGTCGCGCAGCAGGTCGCCTCCCTGCCGGCCAAGCTCAAGACCAGCTTCGATCCGATCCTGGGACCGGTGATCAGCCGCAACCTGGTCGAAGGGGACAAGGTGGCGGTCGCCAAGCAGGTGCGGCAAGTCGGCTTCTGGGTGATTGCGGCGCAGAGCTGCGTAGCGCTGGCGCTGGGCATCCCGGGCGAAGCGGTGATGGGGCTGGTCGGCGCGGGCTTCGTCGCCGGCACGGCCGCGCTCGGTTTCCTGCTCGCCGCGGAAGTCGTCGCCTCCACCGCCGCGGTCAGCGAGGCGGCGCTGATCTACTGCGCCCGCCACCGCAACATGGCGATCAGCATCTTCATGATCCTGCTCGAGGCCGCGCTTGCCGTCGGCCTCATCTTGCTGATGCGCGACATGGCATGGCCGCCGATGTGGCAAGCGACCGGGCCGGCGCTGGCGCTGGCACTATCCCTGGCCTTCGCGGCTGTGGCGAAGTCGCGGCTATTGGCGAAGATCCTCCGCCACCCCGTGTCCGGCTGGCGCTGGCCGCTGATCTGGGCCGCCGCGGCCGCGATGATTGTCGGCCAGCTGGTAATTCTCCTCCCCGAATGGGCCGAAATCATCTTCGGCATTCCGGCCATCCTCGCCGCCTTCGGGTCGGTGCTGTGGGTCAAGGGCTTTGGCCCTGAGGACCGTGAGCTGTTCCGGATGAAGAAGGAGGACATCGAGGAGCTGTCGCTGCCCGACCCGGGATCCAGCGTGGAGGCGCCCCGCTAAACGCGCTTAGTGCCTGAAGTGGCGCATTCCAGTGAACAACATGGCGACGCCGGCTTCATCCGCGGCGGCGATGACCTCCTCGTCACGGATTGAACCACCCGGCTGGATCACCGCCGTCGCACCGGCCTCGACCGCGGCCAACAGGCCGTCGGCAAAGGGGAAGAAAGCGTCGGATGCCACGGCGGAGCCAACCGTGTGCGGCTGCGCCCAGCCGTAGGTTTCTGCCGCCTCGCGCGCCTTGATCGCCGCGATCCGAGCCGAATCGCGCCGGTTCATCTGGCCGGCGCCGATGCCCGCGGTCGCCCCATCCTTGGCGTAAACGATGGCGTTGGACTTGACGTGCTTGGCCACTGTCCAGGCGAACAGGCAGTCCTTCAGCTCCTGTGCGGTCGGTTCGCGCTTGGTGACCAGCTTCAGCATGTCCTGGGTGAGCATGCCGTTGTCGCGGTCCTGCAACAGGAGCCCGCCGGCGATGACCGCGACGGTCTGCCCGCCGCGCGCCGGGTCCGGGAGGCCGTCCGTCAACAGCAGGCGGAGATTTTTCTTGCGCGCAAAGGCCGCGATTGCCGCTTCGTCGGCGTCGGGTGCAACGACCACTTCGGTGAAAATGTCGCAGATCGCCTCGGCCGTGGGGCCATCGAGTTTGCGGTTGACCGCAACGATGCCGCCGAAGGCCGAAACGCTGTCGCACGCCAGCGCCTGCTTCCACGCATCGACCAGGCTGTCGGCGCTTGCCACGCCGCAAGGATTGGCATGCTTGACGATCACCACTGTCGGCGGACCGTCGCGGAACTCGGCGGCCAGCTCCAGCGCGGCATTGGCGTCGTTCAGATTATTGTAGCTGAGTTCCTTGCCCTGCACCTGCCGTGCCTGGGCGACGCCGGGCGTCGACGGACCCATCGGCAGATAGAGGGCGGACTTCTGGTGCGGATTCTCGCCGTAGCGCAACTCCATCGCCTTCTGCCCGACGATGAAACGCGTGTCGGGATGGGCCTGGCCCTGGTCGGCGAAAGCGAACCAGCTGGCGATCATCGAGTCATAGGCCGCGGTGCGGGCATAGGCCTTGGCGGCGAGCTTGCGGCGGAAAGCGAGGTCGGTACCGCCTTGTGCCCCGATCTGGCCGACCAGCTCGGCATAATCGGCCGGGTCGGTGACGATCGCGACAAATTCATGATTCTTCGCGGCGGAGCGCACCATCGACGGCCCGCCGATGTCGATATTCTCGATGATCTCGTCGCGCGCCGCGCCGCGCATCACGGTCTGCTCAAACGGATAGAGGTTGACCACGACCAGGTCGATCGGACCGATGTCATGCGCCTCCATCGCCGCCACGTGCTCGGCATTGTCGCGCACCGCGAGCAGGCCGCCATGGACCTTCGGGTGGAGCGTCTTGACCCGGCCGTCCATCATTTCCGGAAAGCCGGTCAAGTCGCTGATGTCGCGGACCTCATGACCAAGCTCGCGCAGCTTCGCCGCCGTTCCGCCGGTGGAGACCAGCTCGACACCCGCCTTGGCGAGCCCGGCTGCCAGGTCGTCGAGCCCGGACTTGTCGGAAAGCGAGATGAGCGCCCTACGGACGGGCACGATGTCGGTCATGTAATAGGTCCCAAGATTAGCTAGCGCGGCGGAACTGCCAGGCGATTTCGCCGCCAATAGCGGATACTTCCCCGACGACAACCAGTTGCAATGTCGGAACCGGCTGGCCACGGCCGTTGACGAACAGGCTCTCCTCGACCTGCAGCATCGCCCCGCGGCAGCGGAAATTCCACGGCGGCGCTCCGGCGGAGCGCAGGATGGCGCCCATTCCGTCGGCGGTGATGGTCGCCTCAACACCGGGCGCCAGATGGAAACGTATCGCAAAGGGCGCCGCTTCGCGGATCTTCTTGCGGCCGCGGGGGCTTAGGCGATCCTCGCCGCGCACTTCCTTGCCGTCATTGCCGAGGCTGAGCCGGCGCTGGTGGAGGAGCCCGAATCCCTTCACATAGCCGTCGTGGCTGGCCTCGATCCGCGAGCAGTCATTGTCCTCGCTGCGTGCAATCTCAACGTCCGTGACGCCCTTGCCAAGGCTGCCGTCGGGCAGGGTCGCGGTGGAATTGGTGTCGTCGAGCACCAGGGTCGAATGCGCTGCGGTCGAGCGCAGCGCCTGGACCAGCTCGGCGGGAAGGGCGGTCGGAATGAGGCCTGGCCCGCCGCAATTGACCACCAGCCTCTGTGACCCGTCGCTGATTTCCAGTGCCAGCGTAGAGGCCGAGCCGGTCGAAACCATCCTCGCTGGCGGCGGCGGAGCGGCATCGAGAACGATGATCGTCCCAAGTGCCGATAGGCGTTGATAGCCCCAGCCGCGCGCCTGCCTGAGCGGCCGGGCGCGGAGCCCGCAACCCTCGACCAGGGCAGCAAGCCGCGCAGCGTCGCCGGGGTTGCCACCCTGCCAGCTGGATAGCGCATTGTCGCCCATGGTGACGCCATGAAGCGCGGCGAGCGCCGCGGAAGCTGCATTCTCGAGTGCCTCCGGCTGGGTCTGCTTTGCCGCGAAATAGGCGGCGCGAACCAGGCCCAGCCGATCGACGAGCAGCATTTGCTCTTGCGGATTGCGGCTCATCAGGCCGCCGTCCTCGAACTGGGCGCCGGACAGGGACCGCATTAGACCGGATTCGGCGCGCGATAGCCGCGACAGGGCGCCCTGGACGGTGAGCGCCGCGACCAGTGCGCCCGCCCAGGCCGTGATCCGGGGCAATCCTGGCGGCGCCTTGTCGGCCGTCGCGTCGACATGTCGTGCGCCCCGCGCCAGCGTGTTGAGCAGCGCCGAGCGATAGCCGGAATCGCGGCTGGAAAGGATATAGGGCGCATAGGCCGTCCAAAAGAGGATCCGCTCACCCCAAAGCTCAGGCGCCCACGCCTCATCGACCCTCGTTCCATGGGCGATGAGCCAGCGGCCGGCGATGGCCTCGGCGAGCCGGGCCCCCTTGTCGCGACTGGCGGAGGCGGCCAGGTCGCGGAGCCAGGAAAAGCCCTGCACTTCGCGGGCCAGCGCGCCTTGCACGCCGACAGCAGAGAAGTCGATGTCGGCCAGGGCAATCTCGTCACTTCCGAGGGCGAACCGTCCGGCGAGCAGGGCGTCGCCCCGCTCGCGATCGCCGACGACATGATCGCGTGGCACGGCGACCAGACGGAGTGGCGAGCGTCCCTGGCCGAATAGCCGCGAAATCAGCGAGCCTTTGGCGAGCCTGCCGACGACGTCGTCGCTCATGCCCCTCCCCGAAGCGCAGCGATGTTGGCGACATATTGGTCCGGTCCGCCCCGAAAAGCGGCGGTTCCTGCCACCAGCACGGTCGCTCCCGCATCGATCGCCAGCGGCGCGGTCGCGGCGTCGATCCCGCCGTCGACCTCGATGTCGACCACCAGGTCCTGCTTGGCGACCCGGTTGGCGATGGCCTCGATCTTCTTCAATTGGGACGCGATGAACTTCTGCCCGCCGAAGCCCGGATTGACGGTCATCACCAGCACCAGGTCGACCTCGTCGAGCACATAGTCGAGCATTTTTGCCGGGGTGGCGGGATTGAGCGACACGCCGGCTTTCTTCCCCAGCGCCTTGATCCGTTGGATGGTGCGGTGGAGGTGCGGCCCGGCCTCGGGATGGACGGTAATGATGTCGGCCCCGGCCTCGGCGAAAGCATCGAGGAAGTTGTCGACCGGCGAGATCATCAGGTGGACGTCGAACGGCTTGTCGCTGTGCGGCCTGATCGCCTTCACCACACCCGGCCCGATGGTCAGGTTGGGCACGAAATGCCCATCCATCACGTCGATGTGGATCCAATCGGCTCCCGCGGCGTCGATCGCGCGGACCTCCTCACCCAGTTTCGCGAAGTCGGCGGAAAGGATCGAGGGAGAGATGAGAGCCATGGAGCCGATTAGACGGGATTAGGGGGCGCGGACAAGCTGTGCCGTGAAGAAGCCGTCGAGGCCGCCTTCTGCCTCCAACATACCGGGCAGGACGCGCAGCCAGCCCCTGGCATGTGGCGTCACGCCGCCGACCAGGGCCGCGGCCGGCTCGATCCGATAGTCGGAGCGCTCGGCGAGAAACGCCTCGATCCGCTGTTCGCCTTCCGTGGGCTCCAGGCTGCACACGGCATAGACCAGGCCGCCTCCGGGTTTCACCCAATTGGCCGCTCGCGACAGCAACCGGGATTGGAGCTCCGCGCTCTGCTCGATGATGGCGGGGCGAGCGCGATACAGAACTTCGGGGTGACGGCGGAATGTGCCGGTGGCGGAGCAGGGCGCGTCGAGCAGCACGGCATCGAAAGGCTCTGGTGCTTCCCAGTCCAGCGCATCGGCAACGACCGTTTCCGCGTTCAGGCCGGTTCGCGCCAGGTTCTCGGAAAGTCGGGTCAGACGACTTTCTGACCGGTCGAGCGCGGTCACCTCATGACCCGCCGCGGCGAGCTGCATCGTCTTTCCACCTGGTGCTGCGCAGGCGTCGAGCACGCGCTTCGCGCCTGATGGAATCAGTCGAGCCGGTAGCGAGGCGGCGAGGTCCTGAACCCACCACTTGCCAGCTTCGTAGCCCGCCAGGTCGGTCACGGCTCCATGATGGTCCAACCGGCAATGGCGTGGGGCAAGCGACCGTCCTTCCGCAAATTCCTTGCGCATGTCATCGCTGGCAAAGCTGAGATCGAGCGGCGGACGGTGGGCAATGGCGCGCCGAGCCGCTTCAACGACTTCACTGCCCCAGGCGGCGCGCCAGCGATCCTCAACCGCGGCGGGCAAGCGTGGCGCATCGAGCGCGGGCAGCCCCTTGCGCAGCAGGGTGCCAAGCACGCCATGCACCAGTCGGCGGGGGCCGCCGTCGACCAGCGGCAGCGCGGTCGCTACCAGCGCATGGTCGGGCGTTCCGAGCCCGACCTTCTGCGCGAGCGCCAGTCGCAACACCATCCGCGCTTTGGCGTCGTCAGCCAGTCTTTGGCGTGTCGCGCCGTCGATCAGATCGTCGAGGTCGGGAAGCCGGCGCAGCGTTTCGCCGGCGATGGCGCTGGCAAGGGCGGCATCGGGCGGTGGAAGGCCGCGCGCCGCCTGGGCCGCATTGTCCATCGTCTGGCCGCGGCGCAGCACGGCATCGAGGATCCGCAACGCAGCTTTACGCGCTGGCACTCCTTCATTTTGGCCTTCGAGACTTGGCATGGCGCCCTTTAGGCATCATTGGCTGCGACATGAAACGGCCAAAGCATGTGAAGGCCCCGGCCTATCTCAGCAAATCGCTCCCCGTGCCGAAGCCTGAAGCGGGCGACCTCGGTCCACCGGCCGGCGAGGAGGGCAAACTCGATCCGACGCGCTACGGCGACTGGGAGAAGAAGGGCATCGCCATCGATTTTTGAAGGAGGGCCTAGTCTTCCTCGTCGCCCGGTGGCCGGCTCAGCATCGTTTCAAGCAGTTCGCCGATCTCGATCTTGCCGGAGAGGAGCGTTGCCACTGCATCGACCAGCGGCATGTCGATATCGCGTTCCTTGGCGATTCGATCCAGCACCGGCGCGGTATGCGCACCTTCGGCAACCGTGCGCCGGTCCTTCATCAGGTCCGCCGGGTTCCTGCCTTCGCCGATCGCCTTGCCCAGCGAGAAATTGCGGCTGCTGGTGGAGGAGCAGGTGAGTACCAGGTCGCCAAGGCCCGACAGGCCGGCCAGCGTTTCGCGCCGGCCGCCCATGGCGAGGCCGAAGCGCGTCATTTCCGCAAATCCGCGCGCGATCAGCGCGGCACGGGCATTCTGGCCGAGCCCCCTGCCTTCCGCCACGCCGCAGGCGATCGCCAGCACATTCTTGACTGCCCCGCCGACCTCCGCCCCGGCGACATCCTCGGTGCAATAGGTGCGGAACTGGGGAAGATTGATTCGCGCCCGAAGCGCCTCGCCCAGCTCGCGGTCCCGGCAGGCCAGCGTCACCGCGGTCGGCAATCCCGCCGCAACTTCATGGGCGAAGGTCGGGCCGGACAGCACTGCCACGGGGGACGTCGGGCAAACCTCATGGGCAACGTCGTGGAGCAGCTTTCCACTGCTCTCCTCAATTCCCTTCGAACAGAGGATCAGCGGCATGTCCGGGCATGGCGAGCGTCCGAGTACCGAGCGCATATGCTGGGCCGGCGTCACCACCAGCCAGGCATCGGCTTCCGCCAGCGCGGAGAAATCGCTGGTGGCACGGATGGCCGGCTCAAGCTTCAATCCCTTTAGATAGACCGGATTTTCGTGGATTTCGTTGACTGCCGTCACGACGTCATCTTCGAGCGCCCAGAGCAGCGTCTCGCGCCCGCCGGTCGCGGCGACTTGCGCCAATGCCGTGCCCCAGGCGCCGCCGCCGACCACCGCCAGCTTGTCGAAGCTCATGCCTTGACCCCCGCCCCCCTCACCTTCTCACCCTCGGGATCGAGCGGCCAGCGGGCTCGCGCCGGCGTATCGAGCCCGTCGACCATCCCGGCAGCAAAGCGTTCGGCGCCCGCCCATCCGATCATCGCCGCATTGTCGGTACACAGCCAGCCCGGCGGCACCGAGAAGCGGCGGCCATGGTCCGCAGCCAGCTTTTTCAATGCGGAGCGAACCGACGAATTGGCGGCGACCCCGCCGGCGACCACTAGGCTGGGCGCGTCGGAGACTTCCAGGGCGCGGCGAGTCCGGTCGACGAAGCAATCGACCACCGCTTGCTGGAAGCTGGCGGCGATATCCTCTGGCCGATGCGCACCACTAGCGACGGCGCGCTGCACAGCGGCCTTCAGGCCGGCAAAGCTGAAATGGGGTTCCTTGGCGCCAACCAGCGGACGCGGCAGCGGCACGGCGGCCGAATCGCCATTCCTGGCAAGCGCCTCAATCGCGGGGCCACCCGGATAGCCGAGGTCGAGCAACTTGGCAGCCTTGTCAAAGGCCTCTCCGGCCGCGTCGTCGATGGTCGTCGCCAGCCGGCGATAATCGCCGACTCCGCGGACCTCGAGCAGCTGGCAATGGCCGCCGCTGGCAAGCAGCAGCAGGTAGGGGAAGCCAAGCTTTACATCGACCAGCCGCGGCGAAAGGGCATGGCCCTCCAGATGGTTGACGGCGATCAGCGGCTTGCCGGACGACAGCGCCAGCCCTTTGCCGGCAAGCAGGCCGACCATCACGCCGCCGATCAGGCCGGGTCCGGCGGTTGCCGCGATCGCATCGACTTCGCCGATGGCGATGTCGGCCTCATGCAGCACCTGGCGGATCATGCCGGGCAAAATCTCGACATGGGCGCGTGCTGCGATTTCCGGCACCACCCCGCCGAACGGCCGATGGGCATCATTTTGCCCGACAACCGCCTGGGCCAGGATCTGGCGGTCGCTGCCGACCAGCGCCACCGCGCTATCGTCACAGGAGGATTCGAGGGCCAGGATCAGTGCCATATGACCCAGCCTTTGCCTCAAACCCCGGCTTTGCGCTAGCGCGGGCGCCAATGGACCAAATTCGTTTCACAATCGGCAGCCGCGGATCCCCGCTTGCACTTGTGCAGGCGCGCATGGTCGCCGCCGCGCTGGAGAGGGCGCATGGATGGGGCCCAGGCAGCGTCGAGATCGTCGCCGTCAAGACCAGCGGCGACCGTATCCAGGACCGGCCGCTGGCCGAAGTCGGCGGCAAGGCGCTGTGGACCAAGGAGCTCGACCTAGCCCTGCTGGCCGGCGAAACCGACTGTTCGGTCCACTCGATGAAGGACGTCGAGAGCGATCGGCCGGAATCGCTGCAAATCGCGGCGATGCTGCCCCGCGCCGACGTGCGTGACCGGTTGATCGGGGCTGCGTCGCTCGCCGGCCTGCCGCACGGTGCCCGCGTTGGCACCAGCTCGCCGCGGCGGGCAGCTCAATTAAGGCGGCTCAGGCCCGACCTGGAGCTGGTCTCGATCCGCGGCAATGTCGATACGCGCCTCGCCAAATGTGCGGCCGGCGAGGTCGATGCGACCTTGCTGGCGGCCGCCGGCCTGATCCGGCTCGGCCGTGAGGATCTGGGCGTGGCGCTCGAACCCAACGAAATACTCCCCCCTCCCTCGCAAGGTGCAATTGGGATCGAATGCCGTGCAGATGACGCCGTGACAGCGGCCCTGCTTAGGACTATCGACCATGGCGATACGCATCAGGCGGTCCTTGCCGAACGCGCCTTCTGCCGCGCCCTTGGCGGCACATGCCATTCGCCGGTAGCAGCAATGGCTCGCGTAGAAGGATGCGAAATCGCCTTTGCCTGCGAGATATTAAGCGAGGATGGCCGTGAGCACCTCGTCGAAAGCGCCCGCTTTCCAGTTGGCGACCTCGATGCACCGGCCGATCTTGCGCGCCGGATGCTGGCCGAAGCGCCGCCTTCCATCCGGTCCTTATTTGAGGGCCGGTGAGAAAGCTTCTCCTGCTCCGCCCCGAGCCGGGCCTATCAGCGAGTGCCGAACGGGCGCGGGCATTAGGGCTGGAGGTTATGACCTGCCCGCTATTTCACGTTGAGCCGGTCACGTGGCGAGCGCCGGATCCAGAGAATTATGACGCGCTGCTGCTGACTAGCGCCAACGCAATCAGGCATGGCGGTACGGAGCTGGCGAAGCTCAATGCACTGCCGGTACAAGCCGTCGGATCGGCAACGGCTGCCGCAGCGCACGAAGCCGGGTTCAGGATTGAAGGGGTCGGCGCTGCAGACGTCGCCGACCTTCTCGCTCAGCTTTCGCCCATGCTTCGCCTACTGCATTTGGCCGGTGAGGATCATCGCGACACCGACGATCCGCGGGTCCATCGGCAAATTGTCTATCGATCGGCAGCCATTGATGACCCGGGCCTGCCGCCGCTGGAACGCCTGGTCACTGCCGTGCACAGCCCGCGCGCCGGCACCCGGCTGGCTGAATTAGCTGTCATTCGCGAGGCCACGGCAATCGCCGCCATTAGCACAGCGGCTGCGGCCGCATGTGGAGACGGCTGGCAACGCCTCGAAGTCGCCGACCGGCCAAATGACAACAGCCTGCTGGCCCTCGCCGCCAGGCTATGCCACACAATGTCCCCTGAATGACTGCTGGCCCCGCTCGTCAAGGCATGACCTGGACCGCCCGTTTCGCCTGGGCGTCGCTGCTGCTGATCGCAGGAGCCGCCTTGGCGACCTATGGCCTGTCGCGCTGGGACGCGGGGGCGCGCTTTTTCGGCGTAGCGCCGAAGCAGCCGATGCAGGTCGTACGCCAGATGCCGCCGCCTGCTGCCGCTGCCGTCCAAGTTGGCGAACCGCTCGCGGCCGCGGAGGTCGCCCGCATCGCCACCATCGAGGGCCGGTTGGCGGCGATCGAGAGCCAGGCCCAGGCGGCCGCGGGATCGGCCGGACGGGCCGACGCGATGCTGGTCGCCTTCGCAGCCCGCCGGGCGATCGACCGCGGCGTGGCGCTCGGCTACCTCGAACCCTTGTTGGTGCAGCGCTTCGGCCGGCAAAACCAGGCGGCAGTTGCCACCATCGTCACCGCCTCACGCGAGCCAGTGGGCCTCGATCAGCTGATCGCCGACTATCGGTCACTCGGGCCTGCGTTGCGCAGCGGCGGTCCCGAGGAGGGCTGGTGGGACGGCTTCCGCCGCGAGCTGGGCACGATCATCACCTTCCGCCGCGCCGACACGCCTTCACCCCAACCGCAAGCGCGCTACGATCGGGCTTTGGCCCGGCTGGAAGCAGGCGAGGTCGATGCCGCACTTGCCGAAACCATGCGCTTGCCCGGGACGGCTCATGCATCGGAGTGGGTGGTACAGGCACGCCGCTACATTGCCGCACACCGTGCGCTGGATGAAATTGAATCGGCCGCCCTGCTGGGCAATCCGGCACCTGCAACCGTGCCCCCGCCGACACCCTGAGGCTTGGCAAGCGCTTGCCGATTTGCGAGTCTCCAACACTGCAAGCTTTGGTTCAGCCCGACTGGCCTAAGGCATTGGAGAAACTGTCTTTCGTTCCGGGGGTAATGACGCCATGACGTCTCGTTCGTGCCGCTGTTGGTTGGGGTTGGGGCTTGCGGCATCGACGGGACTTGCCCAGGCACAGCCAGCCACGACCGATCCACTGGCTCCGCTTCCGGAAGTCCCGGTTCGAACCCAACCCGTTTCGCCTCAGTTGCCCCCGCGCCTGGCGACCGCATCCTTTCGCGAGCGGATCGCTGCCCTTGGCCGAGCATTCAATGGCAGCGCCGGCATTTCAGTCGTCTCATTGAAGGAGGGCTGGCAGGCCGATTACAACGCCACCACACTATTCCCCCAGCAAAGCTGCTCCAAACTATGGGTGGCGATCACCGCAATGGACGCAGTCGACAAGGGCCGCATCCGGCTGGACGACCGCGTCACGCTCGGCCGTGACGACTTGACCCTGTTCCACCAGCCAATCAGCACCAAGGTGTTGGGTAGCGGCGGCCACACGACGACGTTGGGGGCGCTGCTGTTCAGCGCCATCACCGAAAGCGACAACACCGCTAATGACAAGCTGATGCGTTCGGTCGGTGGGCCGCAGGCGGTCCGCGACATGATAGTCGCCAAGAACCTGGGCTCGATCCGCTTCTACGATGGCGAGCGCGCCCTACAGTCGCGGATTGCCGGCCTCATTTGGAGCCAGAGCTATTCGATCGGCGATGCCTTCTACAAAGCCCGCGGCTCCCTTCCGACATCCGTCAGGAAATCATCGTTCGAGCGCTACATCGCCGACCCATATGACGGCGCTGCGCCCCATTCTGTGGCATTGTCGTTGGCGCGGCTGAAGCGCGGTGAACTGCTGTCGCCAGCGTCGACCCAGCGGCTGCTGAATATCATGGGATCGACCAAGACGGGGGCGATGCGAGTCCGGGCAGCGCTGAAGCCCGGCTGGTCGTGGAGCCACAAGACTGGCACGGGCCAGAATTTTCAAGGCCGGGTCGGCGGTATCAACGATATAGGCATCCTGGCCGCACCTGATGGCTCGACCTATGCGATGGCGATCATGACCGTGCCCAACCGGACGGATGGCGCGTCGCAGGACTTGATGCAGGCAGTTGCTCGCGCAGTCATCGCCGAACATGAAGCGCGGCGTGGATATTGACCCGGCATCAGCAAGATTGAGGGGTGTCCCGGGCATCCAGCGCGTCCCAAGCCCGCAGCTCGACCTGTTCATCCTTCGCCAATTCCTGGGAGCGGCCGCCTGCGAGCAATTGTGCGCGCTGATCGACGCGAGCCGCCGGCCGTCGACGCTGGCCGATGACCAGGGCGTTGCGCGGTTCCGAACCAGCGAAACATGCGACCTGGCGCCCGATCATCCTTTGGTTGCGCGGGTGCAAGCCCAGCTGTCAGACCTGATCGGAGTTCCCTTGAATCACGCCGAACCGTTGCAGGGTCAGCGTTACGCGCCGGGCCAGGAGTTCCGGCCGCATACGGATACCTTCAACCCGGGCGGCGCCGACTATTTCATCCACTGCGCGGAAGCGGGTCAGCGCAGCTGGACGGCGATGATTTACCTTAACGAACCGGAGGAAGGCGGAGCGACCCGGTTCAAGGCGATCGGCAAGACCATCCAGCCCGAGAGCGGCAAGTTACTGATGTGGAACAACCTGCTGGCAGACGGAAGGCCGAACGAGGCGACCCTTCATCAGGGTATGAAGGTGCGCAAGGGCACCAAATATATCCTTACCCAATGGTACCGCGAGCATCCGCTGCGCTGAGCAACGGCCGCGCCAAGTCCAGCTCCCGCGCAATACGATCCGCCGTCCTCAACGAAAGCGCAAGGATGGTCACTGTCGGGTTGGCCCAGCCTCCCGTCGGGAACAGCGAACTTCCGGCAATGTGAAGGTTCGGCAGGCCGTGGACCCGGCCCCAGCCATCGGTGACGCCGCGGCGCGGATCGCCGGCCATCCGCGTCGTGCCCATGTGGTGGAAGCCGCCGATGGGGTGCGCGCTGACCAGCTCATCGCTGACCCACTCTTTGTCGGGGTGGTTGAGCCAGCTCGCTGGTTCCACATGCCCCAGGCCCAGCCGTCGCGATTCCCGATCGAGCGCGGCGACCAGCCCTGCGACGCTGTCGACGTCAATATTGGACAGGCGCCAGTCGAGCGCTACCCGCGGCATTCCGGTTGCATCCCGTTCGCCGTTCAGCCTGATCCGACTGTCGGGATTGGGGGCCTGCTCGGCGCGGATGACGATGGCAAGGTCAAGCCCGCCCATGCGCCGCATCAGCCAGGGATGGAAGGGTCCGGTCAGACCGGTGTAGCCGCGCACCAGCTGCTTGGTCGCCTTCCACATCGAGCGGCCGGTCCGCGTTGGCGCGGTACGATGCTTGACGTGAAGGTAGGCGCGCTTTGCCAGCGGATGGTTTCCGCCTTCCGGCTGGCGGACGGCAATTGTCAGCGCTGTATTCAGCAACCCTTCGCGCCGCTGCAGCTGTTCGGCCGGAGTGATGGCCGGCGACACCTCCACCCCATTGACGCGCCGCTTGGCGAAGGCCGACAGCCAGTTCCAGTCGGCCTTGCCGACGACGCGGCCTCCCCGGGCATGGGGATGCTCCATGAAATAGCGGCCGACCAAGTCATAGGCATTGCCGATGCCGTGCGGGACGACGGAGTTGGACGCGAGAAGGATGCGGGGATTCTCAATGCCGCCGGCAGCCAGCACATAATGGCGCGCCCTGACATCGATTGCCCGGCCGGACGGCGTGCGCACATCAAGCCGTTCGACCGCGCCCTTGTCGTCCGACAGCATCACCTCGCGGACGGTCGCATTGACCAGCAGGGTGCAACGCGGATCGCCTTCGAGGTCGCTTGCCTGGTCGATGGTGAACCGGTCGAACTTGGGGTCGAAGCTCCACCAGCGCACAGCCAGCTCTTCGGCCGACAGGCGCTGCATCAACTGCGGTCGCGGCAGCCGGCCGGCATCGACCCCTTCCACACCCAACAGCGTCCGCGCCTCGGCGAGGTAGGAACGAATTTCGTCCACCGCGAATGGCCAGCCGCTATGCGGGACCCAGTCGCGACGTTCGAAATCGATAGCGTCGAATTCGGCGCATCTTCCGCCCCATATGGCCGTCGTCCCGCCAAAGAAGCGCAACCGGCTGTGCTCGAGCGGGTGGTAGGGCTGGCCGACAATATCGCCGCGATTGAGGTCAGCTGCCGCGGCGTCATGGTCGAGACCGCCGCTTTCGATCAGCACGACACTGCGCCCACGCGCCAACAAACGGCGCGCCGCAGCCTGGCCGGCAGCTCCCGACCCAACGATGGCGACGTCGGCGGTGACCGCCTCCGGCGCTTCAATCGCGCAGTCGATACGCACTCACACCCCCTGTTTGCGCCTGTCCTGACGCTCGCCAACAATTACACGCTTCGCCGTGCATTTGTCAGCCGTTGCCGAAAACTATGTCACTTTCTTGTTCGCGGCGTGGCAGCAAAACCATCAGGGACATTCCCGAGGGCAATTCAGCAAATCGCGTGGGGGCTTGCTCCATCTTTCAGTTTCACGGGGACGCGCAGATATCGCACGCCATGCTGATCAGCGGGCGGGAAGCGCCCGGCCCGCATGTTGACCTGGATGGAGGGGATTAGCAGCCGCGGCGTGCACAAGCTGCGGTCGCGCTCTTGCCGCATGGCGACGAATTCTTCCTCGCCGACGCCCTCGTGAATATGTTTGTTGGCGCGCCGTTCCTCCCCGACAGTCGTTTCCCAGGCGAACTGGTCGCGGCCCGGCGCCTTATAGTCATGGCACATGAACAGCCGGGTCTCAGGCGGCAGCGACAATAGCCTTTGGATCGACCGATAGAGCTGCCGGGCACTCCCGCCGGGGAAATCGGTCCGCGCCGTTCCGTAATCGGGCATGAACAATGTATCGCCGACGAACACGACGTCACCGATGCGGTAGCTCACGCAAGCCGGCGTGTGACCTGGCGTATGCATCACCTCGATCTCAAGGCCGCCTACCTCAAGCCGCTCACCATCCTCAAGCAAGCGATCGAAGTCGCCGCCCTCAGCTTTCACATCTTCCGCGCCGAAGATGGGCCGGAAAATATTCTGCACCTCGCGGACATGTTCGCCGATTGCGATACTGGCGCCGGTACGGGATTTGATCAGCGGCGCGCCAGACAGGTGATCGGCATGGATGTGCGTTTCAAGCACCCATTCGACGGCGACGCCTTCGCGCTCGGCAACGCTGAGCAGTTCTTCAACCGACCCATCGTCGACGGTCCCGGCGGCGACGTCGAAGTCCAGCACCGGATCGATTGCCACGCCGCGGCGGGATTCGGGGTCCCAAACCAGATATGAAACCGTGTTGGTGGGCTCATCGAAAAAAGCACAAATGTGCGGCTCAACCCCCAAAGCCCTGTCTCCTCAGTCCTGCGGTTCCTGGCTCGGCGCTCCGATCGACCAGACATGGCCGAACGGGTCGCGGATCTGGCCATAGCGGTCGCCCCAGAATTGGTCGGCCAGCTCCAGGACGACGCTGGCGCCTGCGTCAAGCGCGCGATTCCACCAGACGTCGGGTTCCTGAACCTGGAGGTGAATCATCACGCCGGCGGGGTCCGGCAGCTCCTGCCCGCCGTGATGTTCCGGGAAATGGTCGTGGAGCATCAACGAGGCACCGTTGACCTTCAGATGGGCATGCATCAGCCGGCCATCGTCGGCCGCGTGGCGCATTACCTCTGTCGCGCCGAACGCCTTCCTATAAAATTCAATGGCGTCGGCCGCCATGCCGGAACCGATCGCCAGGTGTGGGGTCAGGCCGCCTTCGGGTTCCTGGAGTTCAAGATCCATGCGACTCCTCCTTGCCTTCGACGCTCACCGCCCTTATAGGCGCCCGGCTTTCCAGATTGTTGGAAAAACGAACGGCCCGGCCAGTCAGGGCTGCCGTGGCAGTTCGATAACGTCGCCCCTGTGGGGCAACAAGGAGACGAAAATGCCCAAGCTCAAGACCAAGAGCGGCGTCAAAAAACGCTTCAAGCTCACGGCGACCGGCAAGATCAAGCATGGCGTGGCCGGCAAACGCCACCGGCTGATCAGCCACAACGCCAAATATATCCGCCAGAACCGCGGCACCGAGGTGCTTGCCGACGCCGATACGGCGCGCGTCAAGCTCTGGGCCCCCTACGGCCTCAACTAAGGAGTAGCGGAACATGGCACGCATCAAGCGCGGCGTAACCACGCGCGCCAAGCACAAGCGGATCCTCGACAATGCGAAGGGCTATTACGGCCGTCGCAAGAACACGATCCGTATCGCCCGCCAGGCCGTCGAGAAGGCCGGGCAGTACGCCTATCGCGACCGCAAGGTGAAGAAGCGGAGCTTCCGGGCCCTGTGGATCCAACGCATCAACGCGGCGGTTCGCGCCGAGGGGCTGACCTATGGCCAGTTCATCCATGCGCTCAAGCTCGCCAACATCGACCTCGACCGGAAGGTTCTGGCCGACATTGCGATGCATGAAGCCGAAGCGTTCAGCGCGATCATCGCGCAGGCGAAAGCGGCGCTGCCCAAGGCTGCGTAAGCACCTAGCCTGCGAGACAATGAGGGCGTCGGAGCGATCCGGCGCCCTTTTCGTTGTGGCGCGCCCGGGTTACGCTTTTTGCCATGAGCATGACGCTGATCCTGTGGAAGGCGCCGGTAGTGCGGGAGCCCGCAGAAGCCGAAGCGCTGCTCAAACCCTTCTACGATTTTGAAGATGACAGTGCGTTCGAGGCCAGTCCGGACATCGCCATTGTCGCCGATGAACTGAGGCGCCTCTATCCCTATCGGCTGCTGTCCAACGAGGAATCCGTTGCGGCCATGCCGGAAGAACGACGGCGGCTCTACAGCGAGGAGGCGCTCAGCGAAATTCGAGGCGTCGAGGGGGGCGAACCCTGGGCCGACCTCCCTTTTTACCAGACCGACCGGCTGCTGGTGGTTGATGTCCGCTGGGGTGCCGATGATGCCGTCATCGCGGCAATCGTGGCGCTGGCGCGCAAGTTCGACCTCGTCCTGTTCGATCCTCAGGGTCCCGATGTCTTCCTTGCGACCGATCCGATTGACGAGCTGACGGAGTTTCCAGGGTTCAAGGCGGTCGATTGGCTCAAGATCGCGGGGATGGTCGCATTGCTGTCGGGCCTGACCTACGGCGCTTGGCTGATGCCGATTGGTTGGGTTCGCTGGCCGTTAGTGGTCGTTGCCGGGTTCATAGCGGCTGCAGCCTGGTTCGTACTTTTCCTGATGATATTTGGGCGCCGAATTATTGAAGCCGATCAGCCCAGCAATTCATAGGCTGGCAGGGTCAGGAATTCTTCGAACTCGTCCGCGGTCGCTAATTCGTGGAGCAGGCGGGCGGCCTGCTTGAGGTTGGGGACATCATCGAGCACGGCCAATTCCTGCGCTAGCCATTCCTCGAACAGGTCGAGGCTGAAGCGGCGGCCGTCGTCGAACGGCGCCTCGAAGCGCAGCCATTGCCACAGCTGGGCCCGGCAGATTTCGGCGGTCGCCGCATCCTCCATTAGATCATAGAGAGGCACGGCTCCCCGGCCGCCAAGCCAGGCGGCGATATATTGGACGGCAACGCGGATATTCTCGCGCACGCCGGCTTCGGTACGGGGGCCTCGATGCAGCTCGAGCATCTCGCCGCGCCCGGGAATGCGCGCGGGCAACATGGCAAGCTGGTTCGGACCTTCCATGGTCCCGAATGCCTCCATCGCCACCGGTACCAGCGCAGGATGGGCGACCCAGGTGCCATCATGGCCGTTGCCGACCTCGCGCAATTTGTCGGCGCGGACCTTGCCCATTGCGGCCGCATTTGCCGCCTCGTCGCCCTTGACCGGGATGAACGCCGACATGCCGCCCATGGCAAAGGCGCCGCGGCGGTGGCAGGTGGCGATGAGCCGCAGCGAATAGGCGGCGAGAAAGGCCTTATCCATGGTCATCGCCGAGCGGTCGGGCGTCAGACGGTCGGGCGAGCGACCCAAGCGTTTGATGTAGCTGAAGATATAGTCCCACCGGCCGCAATTGAGGCCGACGATATTGTCGCGCAGCTCATAGAGGATCTCGTCCATTTCGAACGCGGCCGGCAGGGTTTCAATCAGCACGGTCGCCTTGATCGTGCCGCTGTCCAACCCAAGCCATTCCTCCGAAAATTCGAAGACGTCGCTCCACAACCCGGCCTCGTGCCTGCTTTCCAGCTTGGGCAGGTAGAAATAGGGACCGGATCCCGCATCGAGCGCGAGACGGGCGCAGTGCCAGAGGTAAAGGCCGAAATCGAGGAAGGCGCCGGCAATCGGTTCCCCGTCAGCGGTGACGTGCCGCTCGGACAAATGCCAGCCGCGTGGGCGGACGATCAGGACGGCGGATCCGGGTCCCACCGCATAATATTTGGCCGTTTCGGGATCGGTGTAGGCGAGCTTGCCCAACCAGCGATTGCGCAGGTTGATCTGGCCCTGGACCAGTTCGTCCCAGGTTGGAGCCGTGGCGTCCTCGAAATCGGCCATGAAGACCTTGGCGCCGCTATTGAGCGCATTGATCGCCATCTTGGCGTTGGTCGGCCCGGTAATCTCGACCCTGCGATCGATGAGGTCGGCGGGGATCGGCCCAATCCTCCAGTCGGATTCGCGGATGTGGCGCGTTTCTTCGGGAAAGTCAGGCAGTTCCCCCGCATCGAACCGCGTCTGCCGCTCGATCCGGGCCGCCAGCAATTCCCGCCGCCGGGCATCGAACCGCTCATGCAACTCGGCGATAAAGCCAAGCGCTCCATCATTCAGAATCTCGGCGGCGCCGTGGAGGAGGGACGGCGCCGCCTCGGCCAGCGGCCGATCAAGGACGGTGCTCACACGCGCGCTTCCTGGGCGATCACATAGCGAGTCATCGCGCCCAGGCGATCACGGAAGGTCAGGCGGGTCCATTCGGTCCGCGCCCGGTGCATGTCGGGGAAGGGGCCCGATATCTCCTCAGTGCCCGGCACAACCTCGTCAAAGCGGCAGTCGCGATATTCGCCGCCGAGTACCCAATAGCGATGCGTCATGATCATTCTCCGTTGGTCAAGCGTGGGCGAATTGGGCGGTTTCGGTGGATTCGCTGAGTGCGACAGTCGAAGCCTGTCCGGCCGAAATGGCGGTGGCGATCGCGTCGAAATAGCCGGTGCCGACCTCCCGCTGGTGGCGGGTGGCGGTGTAGCCCATGGCCTCGCTGGCGAATTCCGCCTGCTGCAGCTCGGAGTAAGCGGCCATGCCGCGGTCGCGATAGCCGGAGGCCAGCTCGAACATGCCGTGGTTGAGGCTGTGGAAGCCGGCCAAAGTGACGAACTGGAACTTGTAGCCCATCGCGCCGAGTTCACGCTGGAACTTGGCGATGGTCGCTTCGTCGAGCTTGGCCTTCCAGTTGAAGCTGGGTGAGCAATTATAGGCGAGCAGCTTGCCCGGGTATTGGGCGTGCACGGCCTCGGCAAAGATGCGCGCTTCGTCGAGGTTGGGATGGCTGGTTTCCCACCACAGCAGGTCGGCGTGGGCTGCAAAGGCGAGGCCGCGGGCGATACAATGGTCGAGCCCCGTGCCCTCCATCAGGCGGAAGAAGCCTTCGCTCGTTCGCTCGCCGGTGAGGAAACGCCGGTCCCGCTCGTCGACGTCGCTGGTAATGAGCTTGGCGCTCTCGGCATCGGTGCGGGCGACGAGGATGGTGGGGACCCCGCTGACGTCGGCCGCGAGGCGCGCAGCATCAAGGTTGCGGATGGCGGCTTGCGTTGGGATCAGCACCTTGCCGCCCAAGTGGCCGCACTTCTTTTCGCTCGCCAACTGGTCCTCGAAATGAACACCAGCGACGCCCGCTTCGATGTAAGCCTTCATGATCTCGAAGCAGTTCAAGGGCCCGCCGAATCCCGCCTCGGCGTCGGCTACGATCGGCGCAAACCAGTCGCGCTGGGCGCCGCCCTCCGCATGCTCGACCTGGTCGGCGCGCTGCAAGGTGCGGTTGATCCGCCGCGCCAGCTCCGGCCCGGTGTTGGCCGGGTAGAGCGACTGGTCGGGATACATGGCGCCGGCGGTGTTGGCGTCGGCAGCCGCCTGCCAGCCGGAAAGGTAGATGGCTTGAAGCCCCGCACGTACCATTTGCATCGCCTGGTTGCCGGTGACGGCGCCCAATGCTCGGACCGGTTCATCGCGCCTAAGGAGCTCCCACAGCTTCAAGGCACCGCGGCGGGCGAGACTGTGCTCGATCGGCACTGATCCGCGCAGCCGGATCACATCTTCAGGCGAATAGGGGCGCTCGATTCCGTCGAAGCGACCGGCGGGGGCGATCACGCATTGGTCAAAACTTGTCACGGGCTTGCTCCACCGAACGTTAGGCTAAGGTTAGGCCAGGACAACATGGCGATGGCTCAAAGGCATCGGCAAAAAGCGTTGCTTTGTCACAAATTGACTTGTGATGTAGGGGCAAAATTGACAGAAACTTGCAAATGTCCAGCAAGCTCTTCCTCGGTCATCGACTCCGCCGCCTGCGCCGCGACCATGAGCTGTCGCAAACCGACATGGCGGTCAGCCTTGCGATCAGTCCCAGCTATTTGAACCATCTCGAGCGCAACCAGCGGCCGGTGACCGCCAGCCTGCTGCTCAAGCTGGCCGAACTCTACGAAGTGGACGTGCGCGATTTCGCTGCCAACGGCGGCGGCGCCAGGACCGGACCGGACGCGCTGGCGGAAATCTTCTCCGACGCACTGCTGAGCGACCTTGGCGTACCGCGCTATGAGCTCGCCGAACTGGCCAACAATGCGCCGTCGATCGCCGATGCCATCGCCCGGCTCTACACCGCGCTCAAGGAAGCGGCGCGAAACCCGGAGCTTGCCAGTTCAGGCGATGCCCGGGCGCTGGTCACGCCGGAAAATTGGGTGCGCGACTATATCCAGCAGCACCGCAACCACTATCCGGCGCTGGAGGAAGCGGCCGAGACATTGGGTGGGGCCCTAAGCGATCCGCTTTCCATGTCGGAGCCGATGCGGCGGCGCCTGAAGGAAGCCTGGGGGATCAGCGCCAAAGTCGTGCCGCAAGCGGAGCTGGGCAGTGTCAGCCAGCTGTTCGACGCGGATCGCAGGCTGTTCCTGATCTCATCGCAACTACGGCCCGAGAATCGCACGTTCGCCCTGGCCTACCAGCTGGCGCTGGTCGAATTCGCCGCCCTGCTCGACAAGATGGTGGTTGAAGCCGCGCCGCCAGACGAGGGCGTGCAGCAGCTATTGCACATGAGTCTCGCCAACTATGCGGCGGGCGCAATCATGATGCCCTATGGCCGTTTCCTCGCTAGCGCCGAGCAATATCGCTACTCGATCGATCGCCTCAGCGGCGAATATGGCGCCAATGTCGAGCAGGTCGCGCACCGGTTGACGACATTGGGCCGGCCCGGCGCGCGCGGTGTCCCGTTCTTCATGCTGCGGGTCGACCCGGCAGGGAACATCTCCAAGCGCTATGCCGGCGAGAATTTCCCCTTCTCGCGGTTCGGCGGAACCTGCCCGCGCTGGAACCTGCACGCCGCCTTCCAGACCGCCGGACAGGCGGTTACCCAGTTAATCGAAACGCCAGACAGCCAGCGCTTCTTCACCGTGTCGCGGACGATCGAACGGCCGATCAAGACCGAGCTGGGCGGCAGCTTGCTGGCGATCGGGCTCGGCTGCGACATTCGCCATGCCCACAAGCTGAGCTGCGCTGACGTCTACGACCTGGAGAAAGCGCCGGTGACTCCGGTCGGCCCGGCCTGCGCTATCTGCCCCAGGATCGACTGCGCCTATCGGGCGACGCCGCCTGCCGGACGGATGCTGGCGGTCGACCGGACCAGGAAGACGATCTCGCCGTTTCCATTCGTAGCGGGCTAGTGCGCGCTCGCCCCTTTGATTGTGCGGCGCGGCATTGCTAGAGCCGCCGACCATGGCAATCGATGAAGTGGACAAGATCGGGAAAGAGCTGATGGCTCTCGTCGAGGGAGCAGCAACCTTGGACGAGCTGGAAGCCGCACGGGTGCATTCCATTGGCGCGAACGGCGTGATCACCGTCATGTTGCGCACTCTAAAGACGCTGACTCCGGACGAGCGACTGCGGGTCGCTCCAAAAATTCAAGGTTGGCGAGGCGCACTCAGTGGGACCATCGCCTCGCAGAAACGCATCATGGAAGATGCTCATGACGCGGAGCGGCTGGCAAATGAACGAGATGACCTTTCCTTGCCTGTCGACGACCGGCCGCAAGGAAGCATCCACCCCGTCAGCCAGGTGATGGATGAGCTCACCGAGATATTTGCCGACCTCGGCTTCTCGGTCGCGGAGGGGCCGGAGATCGAGGACGACTGGCACAATTTCACCGCGCTCAACATTCCAGAGACGCATCCGGCCCGGGCGATGCACGACACCTTCTATGTCGACGGCGTGGACAGCCACATGGTGCTGCGCACCCACACCTCACCGGTCCAGATCCGGACGATGCAGAGGACGCCGCCCCCGATCCGGATCATCGCGCCGGGCCGGGTCTATCGCAGCGACAGCGATGCGACCCATACGCCGATGTTCCACCAGATCGAAGGGCTGGTGATCGACAAGGCGATCACCATGGGTCACCTGAAGTGGACTTTGGAGACCTTTCTCAGGGCCTTTTTCGAGCGCGACGATGTCGTGCTCCGCATGCGCCCCAGCTATTTCCCATTCACCGAGCCATCGGCGGAGGTCGATGTCGGCTGGTCAATGGAGAAGGGCCGCCGTGTGGTCGGCGGGTCCGAAGGCTGGATGGAAGTGCTGGGGTCCGGAATGGTCCATCCGCGCGTCATCGCGGCCTGTGGACTCGATCCCGACGAATGGCAGGGCTTCGCCTTCGGCACCGGCGTCGACCGGCTGGCGATGCTCAAATATGGGATGGACGATTTGCGCGCTTTCTTCGACGGCGATTTGCGCTGGATGAAGCATTACGGCTTTCGCTTCCTTGATGTGCCCACGCTATCCGGGGGAGTGGGCGCATGAAATTCAGCTTGTCCTGGTTGCGCGATCACATCGATACGGACGCAGACCCCGCGACGATTGCCGACACACTCACGCGGATTGGCCTTGAAGTTGAGGGGGTCGACAATCCGGCCGAGGCGCTGAAGCCGTTCACGATCGCGCGGGTCCTGACCGCGGAGCGCCATCCGCAGGCCGACAAGCTGCAGGTGCTGACCGTCGACACCGGGTCCGGCGACGCGCTGCAGGTCGTTTGCGGCGCGCCCAACGCCCACGCCGGACTGGTCGGCGTGTTCGGCGGGCCGGGCACCTATGTCCCGGGCAGCGACTTCACCTTGAGGAAGGCGGCCATCCGCGGCGTCGAATCCAACGGCATGATGTGCTCGGCGCGCGAGCTGATGCTAGGCGACGACCATGACGGCATCATTGAGCTGCCCGCCGATGCGCCGGTCGGGACCAGCTTCGCCGATTATGCCGGCCTCGACGATGCGGTGTTCGACGTCGCCATCACCCCCAACCGGCAGGACTGCATGGGCGTGCGCGGAATCGCCCGCGACCTCGCCGCCGCCGGGCTCGGAAAACTGAAGCCGCTGAGTGTCCCGCAAATCGAAGGCAGCTTCGACAATCCGGTCGAGATCCGCGTCGAGGACCCGGAAGGCTGCCCGGCCTTCTACGGCCGCACCGTGCGCGGCCTCACCAACGGCCCTTCGCCCGAGTGGATGCAGCGGCGCCTCAAGGCGGCGGGGCAGCGGCCGATCTCGGCGCTGGTCGACATCACCAATTATGTGATGCTCGACCTCGGCCGTCCGGCCCATGCCTATGACCTCAAGGAGCTGAAGGGCGCGGTCAGCGCCCGGCGCGCCAAGGACGGCGAGAAGGTGCTGGCGCTCAACGAGAAGGAATATGTGCTCGACGGCACGATGACGGTGATCGCTGACGAAGCCCAGGTCCATGACATCGGCGGGATCATGGGCGGCGAGCATTCGGGAGTCAGCGATGCGACCAGCGAGACTCTGCTCGAGATCGCCTATTTCACGCCCGACAATATTGCCCGCACAGGACAGAAACTGCAGCTGACCAGCGACGCGCGCAGCCGGTTCGAGCGCGGTGTCGACCCGGCCTTCCTCGACGACGGCCTGGCGGTCCTGACCGGCCTGATCCTCGACATTTGCGGGGGCGAAGCCAGCCGCGTGACGCGTGCCGGGGAGCCGCCGGTTGAAGCCAACCGAGTGAAATTTGATCCGGCACGCACGGCGACCCTGGGTGGCATGGACGTGCCGGCGGACCAGCAGCAGAAAATCCTGGAAAGCCTCGGCTTCCGGATCGAGGGGGGCGATGCAGTCGTTCCCAGCTGGAGGCGCGACATCGACGGCCCGGCCGACCTGGTCGAGGAAGTGACGCGCATCATCGGCTATGACGCCATCCCCTCATCGCCGCTGCCGCGGGCCGAAGGGGTGGCCAAGCCGACCGCGACGCGATCGCAAATGGCCGAGCGCCGAGTCCGTCGCGCCGCGGCGGCCCGCGGGCTCGATGAGGCGGTCACCTGGAGCTTCATCGGCGAAGCGGAAGCCAACCTGTTCGGCGGCTCGGCCCATGTCCTCGCCAACCCGATCAGCGAGGAAATGAAGCATATGCGGCCATCGCTGATCCCCGGCCTGGCGGCGGCCGCGAGGCGAAATGCCGACCGCGGCGCGACGAGCGTCCGCCTGTTCGAAGTCGGCCGGCGCTATTTGGCTGACGCCGAGCGGCCGACGGTCGGCTTGCTGCTGACCGGCGACAAGACGACGCGGGGCTGGCAGACCGGTAAGGCCCAGGGTTTTGACGCATTCGACGCCAAGGCCGACGTGCTGGCGCTGCTCGAGGCCGCGGGCGCGCCGATCGCCAGCCTGCAACTCAACATGGGCGCCGGCGAGACCTGGCATCCGGGGCGCTCGGCGACCCTGGGCCTGGGCAAGAATGTGCTCGCCGCCTTCGGCGAGCTTCATCCGCGCGTCGCCAAGGCGCTCGATGCGCCGGCCGGAACGGTCGCGGCGGAAGTCTATCTCGACGCCATTCCGGCGGCGCGGACGACGGAACATGCCCGCCCGGCCTATACGCCGCCGGCGCTTCAGGCGGTCACGCGCGACTTCGCTTTCCTGGTGCCGGCCGAACTCGCCGCCGATGCGCTGGTACGGGCAATCCGCGGTGCCGATAAGTCAGTGATCACCGATGCTCGGCTGTTCGACCGCTATGAGGGCGAGCATGGCCTGAGCCTGGCGGTCGAGGTTACGCTCCAGCCCGGCGAAAAGAGTTTCACCGACGCCGAGATTGCTGACGTATCGAGGAAAATCGTTGCGGCGGCGGAGAAGCTCGGCGTGACGCTACGCGGCTAGTTCAGCCCATTGATTGCCGCGTGGACTCGCGCCTCGATCTCGGGGCGCTTGAGGCCTGCCGGGATCACCTCGCCGACTTTGAAGTGGACCGTGCCGCTCTTCTTGAGGAATCCCTTGTGCCACAACCGTCCGACGTCATGTGCTATCGGCACAACCGGCAGGCCAAGGGCCCGATAAAGGCCGGCAAAGCCGGGCTGCAATGCCGGGGCCTCGCCATATGGAACGCGCGTTCCTTCGGGGAAGATGATGACCGGCCGGCCGCTGGCAACGGCCGCCTTTGCCTCAGCCATCATCGCCCGAAGCGCGCTGGCCCCCGCTTCGCGGTCGACGCCGATCACGCCGTAGCGGCGGGTGACCCAGCCGAACAGCGGAATGACGGTCAGTTCGCGCTTCATCACCACGACCGGCGTATTCGCGAAATGGAGCGTGTCGACCGCTTCCATCATCGACTGATGTTTTACCGCGATGAGGAACGGCCCGTCGGGAATCCGGCCATCCCATTCGATTCGGATTCCGACCACGTTGCGCACCAGCCAGTTATGGTAGGCCGACCAGGCATGGACGACGGCTTGCACCGGCCGGTCGCCGATCGGCGCCACGGCGATAACGGAGAGCACGTAGAGCAGGGTGCCCGGATAAAAGAGCAACGCGAACAGCAGTGAGCGAAGCAGCGTCATCAGATGTCGAGCCAGACGCTGAGCCGCCGCAGGACGTACTTATTATATTCGGCAAACAGGGTCATGAAGTTCGGTTCGGTCCGAACGGCGTCCGGGATGATTTCGATGTCGTCGTCCAGGTGCCGATTGAACTCATAGCGGGCGCGCCGCATGTGCCAGTCGCTGGTTACCAGCCGCACGCTCTTGTAACGGCGCCTTTCAAGCCATCGCTTGGCCTCTTCGGCGTTGGAACGGGTGTCGACCGATTCCGAGCCCAAATCGACGCAACATTCGAACAGCTGCCGCGGGGCGTGCAGGCGACGAACCAGATCAGCCTTGCGCACCGACGGGTCGGCGCCGGCGATCAGCAGCCGCTTGGCCCTGCCTTCGGCCATCAGCTCCACGGCATGCTCGATCCGCCCCTTGCCGCCGGTAATCGCGACGATCGCGTCGACCTTTGGCGTCTCTGCGTCCGCCGGCGTGCCCAGGGTCACGGCAAACAGCGCAAAGCCCAGACCATAGAGGACGGCCAGAAAAGCGAGCAGGCGAGCGATCATAGTCGCTCGCGCAATGCCCTGAGCAACGCGCTCCTGGCAACCTGCGTCGCCAACAACGCAATAGCGAGCGGCAAGGTCACCAGCCACAGCACGTCGTTCCAGCCGATCGGCGGCGTGCCGGCCAACATGGTTGCGGTGCTAGCCCCGCCGAGGATGAGCGCGATGATGAGGCCGGCGGCGGCCGCTCCGGCGACGCCGCCAAGCAAGGCATCGATCGCGATCTGCCGGACGAATAGCCGTGCCACCTGGTCGTCGGTCGCGCCGATGCCGTGCATCACCTCGATCGTGCCGCGATGCGTGTCGAGCGCGCCCCGCGCAGCCAGCACCACCGCCGCGGCGCTGGCAAGGGCGATCAGCAGGACCAAGCCAAGTGCCAGGAGGGTCAGGCCGCGAAGCGCCTTGAGCAGCGGTTCAAGGCTGGTTCGATGTGAAACGAACCGCGCGCCCGGCACAGCTTGTTCGATGGCTCGCCCGACCGCGGCCGAGTCGGCCCCGGGCCGTATATCGAGGTCGATGATCGCTGGCAGCGGAAGGTCCGCCTCTTGCCCAGCCGGCCCGAGCCACCGCTCCAGCGTCCGCCGCAAATCCTCCGGCGGCACCTGAGCGATGCGGACGACGCCCGGCTGGGCCCGGGCCGCAGCCATCGCCGCCGGCGCCTTGGCCGCTCCATCGGCGATCTGGATCGAGTAGCGATGCTCGACGCCCGATTTGACGACCGCAGAAGTATTGGCCAACGCCAATCCAGCCGCCGCGACGACCACCATGACGAAGGTCATGATGGCAATTAGCACCGGAACCGGCCCGCGGATGCCGCCGGACGGGATCAGCCGTTGCTCAGCATCGGTGACGAAGAGCGGGTTCTTCACGGCGCCTCCGACGATCGCCGCGCCGTACCGGGCGGATGTTTAAGCGCTCCAGTCGGGTCGACCAGCACGCCCTTTTCCAGCCGGATCAGCTGTGCGCCAGGCGTGGCAGCGATGAGGCCGACATCATGGGTGGCGACGATCACCGTCGTCCCCAACCGGTTCATCGCCGTCAGCAAGTGCAGGATACGTTCGGCCATGGCCGCGTCGACATTGCCGGTCGGCTCGTCAGCAATGATCAGCTCCGGCCGGGCGATAACGGCCCTGGCGATTGCCACCCGCTGCTGCTCGCCGCCCGATAAGGTCGGCGGGCGGGCGCTGGCGCGATCGGCAAGACCGACCCAGGCCAGCATCTCCCGCACCGGTCCTTCGATCTCTTCGTCGCCATGCCCGGAGATGCGCAATGGCAGCGCGACATTGTCGAAGGCGGAGAGGTGGCGGATCAGGCGGAAATCCTGGAACACCACGCCGATCCGGCGGCGATACGCCGGCATCGCATCGCGCGGCGCATGGCTCAACTCCTCGCCGAACAAGGTCATTCGTCCCCGCGTCGGCCGCTGGGCAAGGTAAAGCAGCTTCAAGAGCGAAGTCTTGCCCGCCCCGGATGGGCCAGTGAGGAAGTAGAAGCTGCCCTCGCTCAGGCGGAAGTCGAGGTCGCACAGCACCTCGGCGCCGGTGCCGTAGCGCAACCCCACGGTATCGAACTCGACGATCGTACCCGTCAAAAACGCGCTCCCTTCCCCGTGGTCCGGATGTGGCACGACGCAGCCCGCCTTGCCAAGGCACGAACATTGCTGCTTAAACCGGGTTAACCGCTTCCGGGAGGCTGCAACACCAAATGATCCTGACCTGTCCCGCCTGCGACACCAAATATGTGGTGAAGGACGACGCCATTCCGCCGCAGGGGCGGCAGGTGCGCTGCGCATCCTGCAAGCATAGCTGGCACCAGGACCCGGAGTTGGTCGTCGCCCAGCCGGCGAGCGACGCCGACATGGACTTCGGAGGTCGGACTCCGCCGGAGCAGGAAGTGATCGAGGCGCAGGCGGCGGAAACGCCGGCCGATGCTTGGACCGAGGGTGAGTATGCCGCTGATCCGCAACCGGTGCACAGCGAAGATTCGCCTTGGGGCGCGGTTGCTTCGGAACCCGTCGAGTCTTCCATGCCGCTCACCGAACCGGCCGATGAAGTGGCGATGGAGGAAGCGCCCGCAATCGCCGACGAGTGGCGCGCCCCGATCTCGGCCGAGCCCGCCGAGCCTGTCGACGAGGAATTTGTCAGCTATTCGCCGATCATTGACGATGATCAGGGGCAGAGGCGCCGGTGGCCGACGATCCTGATGATCCTGCTGGCGATTGCCGCGGCCGCCGCTGCTTTCTGGTTCTTCGCGCCACCCGAATGGAAGGAGCGGGCCGGCATCGCCCAGGCAGGCTCAACCCCACTGCAGCTGATGATCACCAACCAGCAGCGCCGTGTCCTGGATAGCGGAAATCCTATCATCGAGATCAGCGGCCGGGTGATCAATCCGACCGATCGGCAGCTAAAGGTACCCCCGATCCGGGCGGAACTGCTCGACACGAGGACGAAGCAGGTGGTCCATCGCTGGACGATCGATCCGCCGACGTCGGTCCTGGCCCCGGGCAGCAGCGCCAGCTTCAATAGTGCCGAGCTTGGCATCCCCGAAACCGGCGACCAGCTCACCCTTACGCTCGGTTCGGATAGCTAAGTTATTGAAATTCCAGTAGTTCTGCTGGTCGACTCGAGCCGTCGGCATCGGCCAGCACGGCCTGTCGGCGGTCCGCTCCCGACGCACCCGACAACTGGCCCGGCCCGAAGCGGACGCCCGAAATGATCCTGATCGTGGCGGTGGCATGAGCGGTCGCGCGAGTTGCGGGCCTGATTTCACCAATTGGCTGTACGGCCTGCTCCGCGGCTGGAGTAGGGGGCGACGCCAAGGCCGCCAACAGGAGGACAGGACCCAACATTGCACGCGTCATAACGCGATACGCGCATCATGGTTAGCGCCCCATTTACTTTTGTTCCGAAATGGATCGAATGCCGAACAGCGCATGGCCGTTGCCAGCCGTGATTGGCTTTGCTAGAGGCCGCGCCCTACCCTGGGCAGCGCAGATCATGCGCTGCTTTTTCACGAGTGCGGTCGTGGCGGAACTGGTAGACGCGCAACGTTGAGGTCGTTGTGGGCGAAAGCCCGTGGAAGTTCGAGTCTTCTCGACCGCACCAGCATGAAATCCAAGACAGTCGGGCAGACTGTCTGATTTCATACTCATCCCATTGGAAAATTAGGCATTTGTGCCTGGGTTGGCGCCTCGGGCAAAAAGTCGTGCGAGACGACTTATGGTTAATGCGGACTTGCTGTCGCCGCAGCTGCGCCGGGGGGTTCGGCCAGCGCCACCTGCGCGACCTTGACGACGCGAATTGTGCCGAGCCGAACGACCGTTCGCTGCGGACTGATCTCGGCGGTCTTGCCAATGGCGCGCTCGACGCCCGCGACGCCAGCTGAATCCGCTTTCAGGCGGAAGCTGTAGCGACCGTAGGCGACCCGTTCAAACAGGAAGAAGCCGTCATAGTCGCTGCGAGCGGTGGCGACGACGGCACCTGTGGAGTCGAGCAGTTCGACGTCGAGCCCCTCGAACCCGCTGCCATCGTCCTTTACCAGCACGCCTTCGATGTCGCCGGCGCCGACGAGGCCGATTTCTATCTGTGTGGCGACCCCTGGCCTTGGCACGATCACCTGCAGGGCCTTCTTCGGGGTCAGCGACGGGTCGGGCAGGCTTTCGGTATCGATGCCAACCGCTACCGCCTGGTACGGCTGAAGCCCGCCGACGCGTACTCGGCCGTTCTTATCGGTCGAATCTTCCGATACGCGCCGCCCGGCGGTGATGAGAGCACCATTTTCCCACGGCTCACTGCCATCGCGCATGCCATTGTCGTTGAGATCGCGATAGACGCGAGCTTCAACGCTGCCGGTGGTAGCAAGGCGCTGGCTGGTCAGTTTCATGCCGCCGCGCGACGCGTCGAGGGAGAAATTGAGGTTGATCCCGGCGGCGAAGCTGCCGTCCGTCCCGCCTTCGAGCGAGGCCGCCGCGGCGACGCTACTGAAGCGGCGAATGTGGGAAATGCGCGCCCGGCCGCGCTTCAGGTCGGCATCATATCCGATCGCGCCCTCCCAATCCGCCTTGTCGGATGCGGACCAATAAGCGCTCAGTTCGGCGGTGCGGAAACGATTGTGCGGACTCACTTCCCACAGAGCCTGGCCGCGCAGGCGCACATCCTTGATCCTGCCCGATCCGATCAGTCCGACTTCCAGCCGGTCCCTTTCGGTGCCGCGGCCCATCTGGTGGACCCAATCGACCTGGCTTGCCAGGTTGAAGCCATTGAAATTGGTTGACAATCGGCCAGCAGCATTGAGCGTCTTCTCGCCTTCCCTGCGTTCGATGTAGCGAAGTTCGCCACTGGTCGAGAATTGCTGCCGGCCGAGCTTGACCGGCGCGTTAATCGACAGGCGCGCGTCGCGATAAGTTTTTTCCCGCTTGCCGTTGACCACGAAGTCATTGGCGAGAAGTGCGTCGATATTGATATGGGCGGAGCCGATCCGGCCGACCGCCTGGATCCGTCCAGCCATCCCGCCCTTGGAATCGCGAGCGACCGCAGCCTCGACCAGAGCGGGGCCGATCGATCGCCGAACCGAGCCTTCGACGAAGGTCAGCTTTTCATTTCCGGCGAGCAGCATGGTCGCCAGCAAGCCGACCGAAGTCCGCTTGTTGATTCCGTGCTCGACATGGACCGCGGCCTGAAGGTCGGGCCGTGAGAAGTCGCCGGACTGCCGCACCGGTTCGTTACGCTTCACCACCTCGCTTAGCATGTCCTTGCCGGGCTGGCTGACGCCCGCCCAATACCATGTCTGGCCGGGAGGCACCTGCTCCTGCCCGACATTCAAATATTCCAGCCGGCTGCGCTGCTGCCCTTGCGGGCCGTAGGTGATGATTTCGATACGGTTTTCGCCGTAAATCAGCGGCACGTCCTCGAAAGCATAGCGCTGCGAGCCGCTCGAACGGCTAAATGCAATTAATTCTCCGTTGCGATAAAGCTCCGCATCCCAACCCGCGGGGAGATCTCCTTCAAAGCGCGTACGGTCGAAGGCAACTGGGTTGAACAGCGGGCGATTGGTGATCTCCGCTCCCCGGCCACTGGAGACGGCGAGCAGCCGGCTTTGCTGGCCCTGGACGTCGCCCACGGCGAAATGGGTCGCGTTGAGCGGTCCCAGCAGTCCGCCTTCCGGATCCGACCGATAGGCGCGCACACGCAATGAGCCCGGCTTGCCTTCGCGATCGGTGTTGAACACCGCGTCGTAGGAAAGATGGGCGATCTCGCCTGCCGCCGCGATCGAGGCCTGACGATCGACGCGCATCCCGCTCGACGCATTGTAGGTGACGCCGGAATTGACCACGAAATCCAGCGCCGGGGCACGCCACAAGCGATAGGGCAGGCGGACTTTTGGCAGATTTTCCAACGGCATGGATGCCGGCTTGATCCGCGCGGCCCGCTTTTCACGCTCGATCGCCAATTCGACCGGAAGCTTGGCTTCGGATTCGAGCATCAGCACCGAACCTGAGGTCATGGGTTTGACACCGAGTTTGAACCAGCGGGCCAGCGAGACGGAATCGACGCACCAGCCTTCCGGAGTCTCGCGCACCGAGCCCTCCGCCAGCTTCTCCTGGCCGCCGGGAAATCGGGCGACCCCGGCTGACAGGTCGATTTCGATCCTGTTTTCTTCCTTGAACGCCCAGCCCGATGCCCGTTTCGCCTCCAGATCGATCTTCATCGGCAGGTCGAGGGCAGTCAGGAAGTCGCCAAATACGACGCAGGTCCCTTCCGGGGTCTGGTAAGCGCGGACCCCGTCGCCCAGGCGGAGCTGGCGAATATTGACGTCGAGCAGGAACTGTTCCTCGGGATCGGCCGTCCAGGCCTTGCCCACCGGCGAAGCGGCCCATGCGGCAGCGGCGCCGGCCAAGGCCAGCGCCACGTGCGCAAAGGCACGGCTCATCCAGCGGGTGGGCCGCTGCACTTTCGGAGGCTCCCCGACCTCGCCTTACCCGCCTTAACGCAGAACCGCGCTGGTTTCGGCGATGGTCACGGGGCCGGTGTCGGTCGGCTCGACATATTGCACTGTCACTTGCCCCGTGGCGCTAGCGGCCACGGCCGGATCGATCGGGAGCGTCACTGAACGCTGTCCGATCTCGGTGTAGACGGCGATGCCGGAGACCATCGCGATCGGCTTCGCGACCCCTGCCTTGAGGACGCGAATTTCACCAAAGACCGAGCGGCTACCGGTCCGGTTGATGTCGAGTGCAACTGCTGGCTTGCCATTGTCGACGACCTTGCGGACGTTGCTGAGTGCCGCCTTGGCCTCGAGGTTGCCCAGCCGGACGATGACCGGAATGGTGACGCCGTAGATCGGCCGCAGCTGGAAGGCGACGCCCTCAACTTTCTTCGGTGCAGCCACCGGCTGCGGCGCAGGAATGGCGCGAAACAGCATGTGGACGCGATATTCGCCGTCCGGCAGCCCCTCCGGCGCCCGGGCCGAAAGGCGAATCGCCTGCGGCTGGTTGGGCGGCAAGGTGACCTTGCGCGGAGCGAACAGGATCATCTCCTGCGCCGCCTTCTCCTTGTCGTTGGGCAGTTCGACATCGACCAGCTTGCCTTCGGGCGTCATGCGGCGGAGTTCGGCCGACACGCGATAGGTGGCGACGTCGTCGCCGATATTGTTGAGGATCACCTCCGTCCCGCGGCTGCCGTTCAGGACGACGCGGGTCGGCGCGACCAGCAAATCGCCGACGCCGGCCTGGACGGGCGTTGCGAGCAAAAGTGCCGGCGCGGCCAGCGCAAGCCTGCCAAGGATGCCGAGCGAAAAGCGAGCCATGAAATTCCTCCGAAATGGTTAGGAGGAGAATGGCTCCAAAATGGTTATTATTCGGCTAACCATCTCAAGAAACCGCACATGAAAAAAGGGCCGCCGATCGCTCGGCAGCCCTTCTTCCCGCCCAATGATGGGCAGTATCTAACGATCAATATTCAACGGTAACGTCGAGGTCGCCGACATAAGTACCCGCGCTCGCCGTTGCCGGGATCGCGATATTGCCGCCAACATAGAAATCCACGCCAACCTGACCCGAGTTGCTCAGTGGAACGGTCGCCGGGGCGTCCGGATTGAAGGTCAGGTTGTCAGTGCCGTTGCTGAGCGTCGAAGAGCTCGCATTGACCTGCACCGTGTGGTTGTTGGTGCCCCTGACAGTGTAGCGGGCGGGCGTGCCGACTAGGTCGCAGACCAAGGTCGCCGGACAAGTGATGTCCCCATCCTGTTCGATCGTGATCGTGCCATTGTCCCAGACAATTACCGATCCGAAATCCAGATCGTCCTGGCTCTCCAAAGTCAGCGGTTTGGTGATGCGAACTGTGCCGGTGGCCGGCCCGTTGAAAGGCGCAACCTGGGCAGCAGCTGGCGTCGCAATGATCGTGGCAGCAGCGGCCAGCGCCGCCATGCGAGCAAAATTCTTCATGTCTAATTCCCCACTTGGTGTTCGAAACATGGCGGGCTGGTCGAAATCGGCCAATCCGGTATCCACCCAATTAACCAGGACCGCTTACGGCTTCGCTCAATGATATGGTTTCCGATACGTTAAGCATTGCACCGATCCGGAGAGATCTCCCTCTCCGCTGCCCTTAGAAATACTCCACGTTGATGCGGGCATTGCCGCGGAATTCTCCGTCGGTGTCACCCGACACCCGGATAATCCCGCCGAATCGGAAATTGAGCTCTCCGTGCGAATCGAGGCGGGGCGCGGCCGGAAGATCCGACCGGATGGATTCGACCCGGATCGACCCGCCATTGAAACCCGTGAGGTCGATGCTGTGCGGCAGTTCGACGCGGAGCTGGCGGCCCGGTTCACCCCGCACCACAACTTCGCCGACCACCGCGCGGGCGCTGATGGCGGTAACCGACCCGCCGATGATCCGCGACCCATCGGGCGATAGCTCGGCGGTGCCTTCGCCAGTTCCCGCCAGGACCAGGCGATCAAAATTGAGGCTTGCTTCCACTTCCAGCCGGACAGGCTCTGCCGGCGTTACCTGGTCCGGCGTGCCGGCGGGAGTGCACAGGCGGCAAGGCGCAGCCACGTCCTGGGGCAGCGCGGGCGCAGCTAGGCCCGTGGCGCAAAGCAGCGCGAAGTTAGCAAGAAGGGCGGGAGAGCGGCCCATGACATTGCCACGCTAGGTGCAGCGCGTTGAAACAAGGTTAACGGCGACTTCACTTTGCTGGCAGCCGCCGGCGATCATTCGACCAAGGGGATCAGAACGGCGGCGGGCGCTGGCCACTGCGCTTGCCGCGCTCAGCCGAAGCCAATAGTGATTCACGCCGATGGCCCAGTCTCCCCCGTCCCGCGCCAAGGGCATTGCCGTTTCTGCCCTAAAATGGGCGGGCGCCATTACCTTTCTCGGCCTAGTCAGCCTGATTGTCGCCGTCGCCGTGGCGATGACGCAGTTGCCCGACTATCAGCAGCTGTCACGCCGGTCGGACCTTGGCCAGATGGTCCGGGTGCGCGCGGCAGACGGCACCTTGCTGGTGTCGTTGGGGCCGAGCTTCGGCCGCTGGCTCAAATATGATGAGATCCCGCCAACCATGCGAGCGGCGATGATCGCGGTCGAGGACAAGCGCTTCCGCAGCCACATTGGCGTCGACCCGATCGGCGTTGTCCGATCGATCAAGGTCCGGATCGAAAGCGGCCGTTGGAGGCAGGGCGGTTCGACGATTACCCAGCAGCTGGCACGCAACATCTTCCTGACCAACAGCCGCACCTTCGGCCGCAAGGTCAAGGAGGCTGTCCTTGCCCTGGCCATCGAGCGCAAATTCAGCAAGGACGAGATCCTCGAACTCTATTTGAACCGAGTCTATTTCGGCGGCGGCGCCTACGGCATCGATGCTGCCAGCCGCACTTTCTTTGGTCATGGCGCCGAGCGGCTGAGCCTGGGTGAATCCGCGATCATCGCCGGGCTGGTCAAGGCTCCGTCCAACTATTCGCCGACCGCCGACGTCCAGGCCGCGCGAGGACGTGCCGACGTGGTGCTCGATTCAATGGTCAAGAACGGCTTCCTTCCGGCCGCATCCGCCGCCGGGGTCCACGCAGCGGAGATCAAGGTCCAGCCTGCCGAGAAGCAGAACAGCGTCCGCTATTTCACCGACTGGGCCCTGCCGCAGCTCGAACCGCTGATCGACGAGCGGAGCGAGCCAATCGACGTCTACACCACGCTGGATCCGGGGATGCAGGCGGCGGCGGACCGGGCGATAAACGGGTTTACCCCGACGGGCGCGCAGGGCGCGATGGTGGCCATCGACCGCGACGGCGCCGTCAAGGCGATGGTCGGCGGGCGCAACTATGTCAATTCCATCTACAATCGCGCGACCCAGGCCGAACGCCAGCCCGGATCAGCCTTCAAGCTGTTCGTCTACCTGTCCGCCCTGGAATCGGGCATGAAGCCGGACGACACGATCGTCGACGAGCCGGTGACGATCGATGGCTGGACCCCGCGCAACTCAACACGCACGCATCTGGGGCCGGTCAGCCTGCGCGAAGCCTTTGCCCGGTCGATCAACACCGTCAGCGCCAAGATTGGCGATGCGCTGGGCTTCGGCACGATTGCCTCCATGGCCCACCGCTTCGGCATCTCCGGCAAGATTTCGACCTTCCCTTCGATGGTCCTAGGAACCAGCGACGT
>Ga0075421_100000419_pt1 | contig 43892 bp, 36 predicted proteins | sample SoiMetdeltSBSDD5_FD_75292 | JGI IMG/M metagenome (GOLD analysis project Ga0075421, IMG submission 75292) | Bulk soil microbial communities from a Populus tree surrounding site in Tennessee, USA - Soil MetaG P. deltoides SBSDD5 | ecosystem: Environmental > Terrestrial > Soil > Tree plantation... | reverse complement strand
GGCGCCCGGAAGCACACGGATGCCTCGGAACAAGCTGCGTGGCCCTATGGTGCAGCCGTAGCGAAGCAGCTGCGCGACGCCCTCATCGTCGAAGTACCTTGTTTCCGGAAGCACCCTTAGCAGCGCCTTAGCCTCGCTCGCAAAATAGGTGTGTTCCCCCCGGCTCGCCCAGTAGATCCGCTCGGCTCCATAGCGATCGTTGAAGAGAAGCGCCCGTTGCTGAGTCTTGTCGATCAACAGTCCCGCAAAAAGACCGTTCAATTCCCTGACTGATAGCTCGTCCGCGAAGCGGTCGAATCGGGCGCCGTGATCTTCATCGGTGTGGCTCCGGACGTGCCGGTCAGTCAACCCTGCGAAGCACTCGCCGGACAACGCCAGATGCCGACGGCCCGTCGCGTCCGAACCCGACTCGCGCGCCGCAAACGATCCACCATGCGCAACCCATGCCGCATAGACGCCCGCTTCAGTCGCCGCGCAACTGCCGTGCACGTAGCTGGGATCGTGCAGCATCGTCTGCAGCATCGCATGCAAGGTGTGCACGCAATCTGCGCGCGGCGACCTGCTCACTAAGCCCACGATCCCTGGCATTGCTATCCGCCAACCTGTGTCACTGAAACCGAGCCGTCTGTCACTGAGCTGACCACCTTGCACTCATTGATTCACCCCGGGGCCACCACTCGCGCGCCCGATGACCCGGGTCATCAGCAGATTCTTGAGGCGCTGCAACTGCTCCGCTCGATGAAAACGCATTAACTCAGCCGAAATTGGTCGTTCTTCCCTTCGTATCCAGCACCACAGGTATCCAAGCAAGAGGCAGATCCCGCCGACGACGTAGGGTTTCTTGGTCAACTGAAAGGTGCTACGAAAGACCTGCCACAGCGGGTGCCCCCCGAGAAAATAGTCCTTCTTGCCATAGTGAAATCGTGCGCCAAGAATCCCGGTTCCGGCGGTACCCATCGGTCGAAGATGTTTGAATTCGCGCTCCGAAAACGAGTAGGTGCGCCATCCCTTCATCCGCGCAGTGGTCACAGCCACCCAGTCAATACCACCACCCCTGATTGGCACGTAACCACCGATGTCGTCGAAGCAAGTTCTTCGGAACAGCTGACATTGACCGTTTACGTGCTCCGAGTTGATGTAGCTGTCGCCGAAGGAGTGAAATTTATTCTCGGTGTAGTGGGTGCCCGCTACACCGAGATCAGGCATGGTCTCAAACCGACCCAAAAGAAATTCGAAGTAGTCGTTGCCGAATGAGACGTCTCCATCGAGATTGCCAATGACGTCGAAATTGCAGGGCCTCACTCGGTCGTATCCGATTCGAAAAGCGTGAACTTTCGCAGCGAAGTGCCGTCCCACGCGCGGGGGAAGACAGATCAGTTCCAGCCAAGGCCGACCTTGTTGGTACCTGCGGACGATTTCATCTGTCCCGTCAGTTGACCCATCGCTGACGATGATCCAGCGCTTCGGCAGTCTCGTTTGCGACACTACCGACCTAACCGTTTGCTCGATGAACTCGGCTTCGTTGCGGGCCGGCGTGATCAGGACGTATTCGTACGACATCGCCTTTGCACATGGCCGGCGCGCAGCCATTCTTCGAAGATAGTAAGGCTGAATAGAATCTTGTGATTGTCCTGCCTTCCAGCGCGATGCTCTTCGAGCAGGCGGCGGACGGCTACTGGTTCGAGGTAGTCGAACAGAAGCGAACTGTCATCGAGAAGGGCCGCGCCGAGATGTCCACCAATAGACTCATGAAACCAATTATCGACGACATTGACTCCGAAACCGCGTTTCTTGCGGTTGAGGATCTCTGGCGGAAGGAACTTCTCGCACACGCGCCGATGCAGCCATTTGCGCTGCCCGAACCGAATTTTTAATCGTTCCGGCAAACGGGCCGCAAAGTCGACGATCTCGCGATCGAGGTACGGGACGCGCACTTCTAGGCCATGCGCCATGGAGAGCTTGTCCGCATACATGAGGAGTTCATCGGGCAGGGTGGATCGAACTTCCAGAATCTGAAACCCACCAAGCTCGTCACTGTTGTCTATATCCGGTCGTAAGCTTCCCCAGGAATCCCATACGGCATCCCCCGCAGCAGGTGACAGGGCGCCTGGCCTGAAGAGCCCATCCACCACATCCCCTGACATGATTGACAGCACCTGCTGATACCTTTTCTCACGGTCCGGTATGCTCAGCGCGTGCGCACCGCGCTTTAGCGTCTCATTCCGCGGCAAACGGGCGATCCCCGCCTTGGCGCAGCCACGAAGCCAGCCCGGTGTTCGGCGCCAGTGGCTACCGTAGCGGATGCCGAGGTGCCGCTTATACCCCCCGAAGAGCTCGTCGGGACCCTGACCGACCAGTGCGACCTTGACATCCCTTCGAGCACGCTGACAAACAAAGTACATGGGTACAATCGACGAGGCCGCTATCGGCTCTTCCAGCACCGTCGTGATCAGCGGCAGAGCGGCTTGGAACTCGGCTTTGCTGAGGAGGACCGCGTCGTTGGAAGCCGAGTAGAGGCGCGCGGTCCGAGCGGCGTCCGAGAGCTCGTCGTCACTGTATACCGCCTGCCCATAGCCCACGGAGTAGGTCGGCCATTTCTCGCCGTAATGGCTCATCAGTGCCAAGAGCAGTCCCGAATCGACTCCTCCACTCAGGAGCAGTCCGACCGGCACATCGCTGATCAGATGTCGTTTGAGCGCTCGCTTGTAGATATCCAAGAGCTCCTCAACGGCCTCGTCCTCTTTGACCGGCGAGCGCGTTTGTCCGCCCGAAACGTCGTGCCAGCGTTCGACACGCCATCCCTTCCTATCGAAGCTGGCCATGGTTCCAGGCGCGAGCTTGCGGATACCCTCGTGGAGGGTCAATGGAGACGGTGTGTAGCGGTATCTGAGGAATTGGTTAAGCGCTACAAGGTTGAGGCCGGGCGGCGATGACACTGCCGTCAAAATCGGCCTGATTTCAGAACCGAACAGAACAGAGTCCGAATCGACACGATAGTACACAAGCTTTATCCCGGCAGAATCCCTGGCGAGAATCAGCCTTTGGGCGCTCGTATCCCAGATTGCCAGACCGAACATCCCGTTCAGTCGATTGAATATGCCCTGCCCCCATTGCCTATAACCGTGAAGGATGACTTCAGTATCCGATCGGGTTCGAAACGTGTGCCCGAAACCCTCGAGCTCGCGACGAAGTTCCCGGAAATTGTATATCTCGCCATTGAAGATCACCCAGACGGTTTCATCGGCATCGGACATCGGCTGGTGTCCACCTTCGAGGTCTATGATCGACAGACGTCGGAAACCCAATCCCAGCGAACCATCAAAATGGTAACCCTCGTCGTCGGGGCCTCGGTGCGCTAACGATCGTGTCATTGCGCGAATCGTCGCGTGCTCGACGGGCCGCCCGCTTCCAAAGTTGTATTGCCCAGCGATACCGCACACGGTCAGGCGTGACCCGTGCTGGCCGCCCAGTACGCAGCTAGCGCCCGGAAAGCCTGAGATTGAGCCCAGCGGTGCATAGGCACGTTGTCCCAGCCCAAGACCAATCGCCTAGCGCGCAGCGAACCGTCCGGCTTCTGCCAGTGTCGAAGCAGGTCGACAAGTGTCGCGTCGACCTTCGTGTCCAACTGCGGGAATCGTCCCAACAGCAGGCTACCGAGATTGATGCACTCAGCGTAGTCGTAGAGCTCCTGCCGGTAGACCGTCAGACGTGGCGCGCGTGCGAACGATCGCGGTAACAAATTGGCATCGAAGAGGTTGTTGACGTAGTAGTTGATCCCAGCCTCGATGGCCCGCGTACAAGAAGGGTCCCCCGTCAACTTCTCGATCTTCGCCAGCGCCTTGAGCACAAAGCAGGTATGAAAATGGTCGATAAAGTGTCTCACGCCGTCCATCGCATAGAACCATGAGCCGTCGGGTTGCTGGCTACGGAGAACAAAGTTAAGGTTGCGTTTGGCGGTTTCCGAAAAATCCTCGCGTGCAAAGCGCTTCGCTGCCTCGGTCAAAAGGAAGGCACGATACGCACTTGCATTAACGACACAGCCGGCTGTGTCGTGAGGGTTATAACCCACCGCCGCCTCGTCCTCGGCGATAGACCGGTCAGGATAATCGTGGAAGACATGCTCGGCTGTCGCGCGCATCGCCGCAAGCCACCGGTCTTTTGCATCAATTGCGTGTACGGCTGCAAACGCCTCGTACACGTAAGGCGTTGTGGTAATGAGCGGCGTGCCAGCTCGCATGACTCCAGTGCGCGTTACCCAGTCGAATGGATATCCCCACCCATATCCATGAACTGCCTCGCAGCGAGCTGCCTCGAGTACCTCGAGAAAATGAACGGCCCGCGTATAGCACTCCTCACGTTGAGCAAGATGCGACAGAAGTGCAAACCCCATTGCGTAGTGAGCGTCGGCAATTGGAAATCGCTGGGCCCGATGAAACATCCGGCGCGCACCCGGGAGCGCTGCTTCGCAGGCAACCATCGGAAGCACTGCTATGACACCGAGCGTCGGCCAACGGTAATACAGTACCTTCGCCCGCCCCCCGATCGACCCGGCATAGAAGCTTTGATGGTCCCACGAGACCTCGCCAAACGCATCAAGCCAGCGACAGAATCTCTCGAGCGCGACCGACACCTTCTCGATCAGTTGTTGGACCTGCCGATGGTTACCGACCGACGATCGCGTTGCATCGTCCTCGAACTGCGATATACCCATTAAACGAACGCTCACATTATCTCAACCAATCCCGCTGGCCACGCCTCTCGCCGCGGCGAGGGGCCGTTGGAGCCGGCGTGTTGCTACTTCCTCTTGCCTGCCGGTGTTGAAAAAGCGCCCGAATGGCGCGCAGTCTCAATGTTATACATCGCTCTGTCCCACGCCACAGCGATCTTCGTCTTCATCCTTGGCAACACAATCTGCGCGCGGCGACCGGTGCTCCAGCCAAACACGCTTACCAGCCAGTCGTACTTCCAGGACAGCGTCGGGTCTATCTGACCGCCACCAAGAATCTCCGCCGTCTTCTGCAATTTGTTGCCGAGATCCGGCCGGTAGGGAAAAAACTCATGCAGCCACGTTCGAATGTAACTCACGCACACCGATCGGACACGCGAGCTCTCCTCCAGGCTACGGAGATACCCGATATGCAAATTCATCGACAGAAACAGCGACTCCAGTTTTTTGGCTGAGCCCTCGATCCGGCTAACAGAGTCCTGTCCTGCCGCTCGATAGTACGATCGAGCTTCGCGCACGAAAGCGACACCGTCGCTGGCAAGCAACACCCGACAAAAGTACTCTCCGTCATTATCGCGCCAAAGGCGCTCGTCCCACGGGCCTGCAGCATCCGAAAGCTCGCGACTAACGAGCCAGTTGTCGGTCTGCATATGTAAATTGAGGCCCATCTTTCTAAGCAGCCACTCCACGGGAGCCAAATCCTCGCAAAGCGCGGTGTGGATGAACCGAGCTTTCCGAATCCGATATGCGAAGTTGGCCCAAGCGCCGGACAGTAGCTTTCGTGGTCCGAACTTACGGGCATGCAGTACCTGAAGCTCGATCTTCCACGGATCGAGAACATCGTCCGCGTCAAGCCACTGGACATAGTCTCCCTGGCAGATTGAATACGCGGTATTCCGGGCCGCTGCGGCTCCTTGATTCACCTGAGACACAACCTTCACGGTCGGCGAATCGAATTGTCTGGCGACGTCGAGCGTGCGGTCGGACGATCCATCGTCAATGATGATGATCTCTTTTCGGTGCCACGTTTGATTCAATGCGGAACGGATCGTATCCGCCATCCACCGCTCCGCGTTATAGGCGGGAATCAGTATCGACACCAGCGGTTCGCCGATGGCCACGTAACTACCTCAATGGTCAGTCCAGTTAGCGACATTTGGTTCATCATGATCCGATCCATCGCCAACCTTGTCGAACCAGATCTCCCGCCAATGCATCCTGACCTGGCGCGGACAGAACATTCGTTCTGCGCCGTACCCCGCCCGACCATTGCAGCGCCTGACCACGTGAACCGAATTCGCAATCCGAATGGGAAACACCGTGCCGCAGGTCTTGTGAGCACGTTCATCAAGTATGAATTGGTGCCCACAGTACCGCAGCATCTCCGGCATGAGTGGCATTCCATCAAGCTGGCCACCTTCATCTAGCGTCGCAAGTATCTCGTCTTCGGAACAGACTTCGACCCGACCTCCCGCACGCGACTTCATGCTCGCTTCTCCGCGCCAGAGTTGACACCATCAAGCACGCTAACACCTACGCGAACCTGAACCACGGCATCCTCGCAAAACGTCGCCGCATGGCGCGGGTTCCCGATCAGCCTCGCGCACAGCTCCCAACTGGTTGCATGGAAGACCTGCGTGAGGTCTAGATCCTCATGATACCTATTGACCTCATCTGAATGGTGCGACAGTCGGAAGGGGTGTTGGGTCCGCTCCGTCTTTCCAAATGCATCGTTGACGCCTTTGATCTTGTAGTCATAGGCGCAGAAACTCCCCTCTTCGCAGACCGCTGCGATGAGGCGCAGAAATGCCGTGAAGCTCTCCGCATTGATGTAAGGACTCACCCCCTCCATTACGACGAGAGTCTTGCCTCCCTGCTTCAGCCACTTCGCCACGTCCGGCCAGCCGCTCAAGTTCAGGTCGATCGGCATGTAGTCGACAGAAATCAGCCCCCGCCAGCGCTTGGCGATCTTGCGCTTCCGCTCAACCGCAGCTGGTTGGTCGCACTCCAGAATTCGGACGCCGGCGTCCCGAATCACCTCACCCAATCTGTAGGGACGAGTATCTGCGCCACATCCGATGTTTGCGATCTGTACGACGCCCGCAGTGACGGCCTCCCGGTAGACGGCGTCGTAATACTTCGTTCGAGCCAGCAGGTAGTAGTAGAAGGGGTCCTCACGCAGGCGAGTCAGTTCCTCCCTTCCGAGAATTTTGGCGTTCCAGCGATCACGCAGCGAAAGAAAGTGCCCGACCAACGTATCCGGATTTCGGAGATTCGCGGCCTCGTGCAGAGCCTGGATGTATCGAAGTCGCGCCACATACCCAGCGTTGCTAAGGTCCAATATGGACATGTTCTGTCTTTGCCTCACTTGCTGCCGGCCGGCGATTCGCGAGCTTTGCCGGAGCTCTACTTCTCAGTGCTGTTAGGGGCAGGTCCGAGCTCCTGCGACGCAGACCGCGTTTCGGAGGCGCTGCTGCCCACACAAGCATCGCACCATGCCATCGCCTCGCTAGGCTGTCTATGACGGCAACAGCTTCATCACACTCCGTCACAGAGATTCTCTTGCTACGTATTTCGTCCAGGAAGCGTGGCGCAAAGCGCGGCATAAAGGGAATTGCTCAAGTCCGGTAACACGATATGCCAACCGAAAACTCGCACTGCCGCTATGACTTTGCGCCGCTTCGGAGTGTGATGTTGGTTCACAGTCGAGCTTTCCGACAGTAAAACGCCTCAGCGAGTCCGTCGAAAGCCCGACACTCCACTCCACGCAGTCGAAGCATGGCCAGAAAGGTGTCCTCGCTGAACCAAGGCCTGTTCTTCTGGGTACCGAAACTCTCCATGAGATACCGAACCTTGGTACGACTGGTGGACGAACTAAGTTGTACGAAGCAATTAGGTGTACCCATGTCACCGTCGTATTTAACGATTTCGTATTCGAAGATCAGATGGTCGCGAAAGGTATTCCAAGTCAGCTCGGAGACCAGCCGGTGGTCCTGGTGAAGATCGTTGCGCCAATGCGTCAATATCAGGTCCGGCGAGCAGCGTCGTTTCAGATCGTCGAAAAATCCCTTGATGTCACCACCGACGTAGGGAAAATATCCGTCTTTGAACTCCTGAACGATCACCTGCCTGGTGCCGGCCCTCGCAAGGAACAGCTCTGCGCTCTTGAGGGCCTCAGCCGCTCGCTCACCGGTTGCACTGAGAACTATCCAGTGCACTCTGGCATCGGGATTCTCGTCGAGCAGGCGCAGGATGGTCCCACCACAGCCGATCTCGATGTCATCGCTGTGCGCCCCAATGCACAGTATCTCGAACCCAGGTTTGGCTCGTGCACCGAAAGTCAGACCAAGCATGGAGATTATTCCACAGTCCTGCGCTCGGAGATCTGCCACAGCATCCATGGACAGCGCCCTTGCGCCTCCAGCCGGTCGAAGCTGATTTTGTCTTTGAACGTGTCCATCGCCTGCCAATAACCCCGGTATTGAATCGTCCTCAAGAGACCCTGCTCCATGAGCCTCTGGAATGGCCTTTCGACCAGCTCATCACCAGGCTCGATGTAATCGAAAATCTCCCGACGCAGCACGAAGAACCCGCCGTTGATCCACACATCGCTTTCATGCATCGACTCCATTGAACGCACCGTTCCGTCGGCATCTGCGCGAACTGTGTGAAAAGTCTGCGAAGGTCTCACCGCCGCAAACATCGCTACAGCGGAGCTAGCCATGAAGCCTTCGATTACTTGATTCATTGGCAGATCGGATAAGCCATCAGCGTAGTTGGCCAAAAATACCTCTTCTCCTTCCAGGTGCTGCCTCACGCGTAACAGACGCTGTCCGATATTTGAATGCAGGCCCGTATCCACGAACGTAATCCGCCAATCCTCAAGATCGCGCTGCAGGGGCGTCGCTCGTCTGCCTCCTTCCGTCAAAACGAAGTCGTTAGACATGCACTCGTTGTAGTTCAGGAAGTACTCGCGAATCATGTATCCGCGATATCCCAGGCAGAGGATGAAATCCTTGTGTCCAAGATGCGCGTAGTAGCGCATCAAATGCCAAATGATGGGGCGGTAGCCGATGTTCACCAGCGGCTTCGGAGTTGTGTCAGAGTGCTCCCGCAGGCGAGTTCCCAGACCTCCGCAGAAGAGAACCACCTTCATGGCTGAGCTCGCCTCCGTCTGCCTGATGCACGGTGCGAACGGTGGACGCCTTTTTTAGGTCCAATTTCCCGCTTCCCATGGCTTTGCTTGCGGACCGACGTTGAGCGCCTGTAGACGTCTCTGGGCGTGTCTACCGCTTGGAGCAACCCGCACTTCTCGAGTGCGGACGCGGCACCACGGACAATTTCAAAGGCGAGTCCGGATCTTCGCGCAATGTCCAACAGGGACTTCGAGCCGTCGGCTTGGTTGAGTACCCAAAGCATTGCTTGTTCGCCTTCTCCGGGACTGACCCCACCGATAGAGCCGTACAGGCCTCGCTTACCGAGCCGCGGCTCACCCTTTGGCAGACGATTGACAAAATGTTGATTTTCCTCGAGCACACCGACAAACAGCTTGCACGCGGTGAGACTCTCTGCGAGACGGCCGGCTTTAATGAGTGTCAGATCATCGGCTGAGCTGTGGTACTCCGCATAGCCGCCGTTTACGGATCTCGTCAGTCGGCCAATAGGCAGATTGAAGCCCGGCGAGCACAACTGCCGTTCGTCGTACCCGTAGGGCGAGAACGGAATTACCGTGCTCGCCTGATCGAGGTGCGACACTACGTACTCGGCGACCGCGTCGGCCTGCGTATGGCCATCACGACTCATTTTGTAGGTCAGCGCGGCTGGGTCACCGAGCAGACCTAGAACGAGACCCGCTCGCACGCGAGCAAGAGCTCGCTCATTCTGCTTCAACCAGCACAGCGAACCTATCGTGCCCGGTGCGAATACGAATCGATACGTGTAGCGCCGTGGCTCACTCTGTATCCACTTTGCCAGAGCAGTTGCCACAGCCATGCCAGCGGTGTTGTCATTGGCAAGTGAGGGGTGGCAAATGTGCGTAAAGAACAGTACCTCCTCGCGCTTGCGACCAGGCACTACAAGTTCACCATAGGTCAGCGAACCCGGCGCGAGTGAGCTCCTGATCTCTACCTTGTACTTGCCCGAACGCAAAGTATCCCGCTTTGCCTGGCGCAGACAGAAACCCCAGGTGCGGCGGTAATAGCTCGTACGATACGGAACCCAGGTTGGATGATCAGAAAGTGAGTGTAACCGCTCGTCGAGCTCGCGCAGGGTCACCGTCGTTGAGATTGGCTCGGAATAACCCACCACATGCAGGTTGTGTTCCTGGAAGTCAATTACCCGCTCCCCGTCTGATGATACTACCGCTGCATCTTCGATGTTCCACTCGAGCGGCACTTCCCAGTCATAGACAGCGCTTCCGCTCGGCACGTCATGGATCGTAAGCGGTATTTGCTCACGAATAAGCGCGAGCGACCGCCTGACGCCATGTCCTGTAATGCTCCGGCAGATGGGATAGAGCCTCGCGGCAAAATCGTACAACGCTTGGCCCCCATTCGGCTCGCTGTGTACTTCGGACAACTGCGCAAGCGGTGCTTTATTCACTGCCCTTCTCACTACCCTTCAAGGACTGCTTGTCACACGAAGAACAAGCTCTGACTCGAAGGCGTGACGGTCAAAATCGGTGTAGCTTGCGTCCCGTGCAGAGATCACCACATTGCTCTTCAGCGGCCAGCTGATCGCAAACTGAGGGTCGTTCCATCGTACCCCGGCAGCCAAATGCGGTGCATAGACATCGGTCATCTGATACTGCACCTCCGTAGCATCGGTGAGCGTCTGAAACCCATGAGCAACACCGTGGGGAATGAACACCGCATCGCGACTCTCCTCGTCGAGGTCTACCGAAACATGCTGAAGATACGTTGGCGAGGCAGGTCGTAGATCGAGCAAAACGTCATAAAGGCGACCCCGTAGACACCGTACCAGTTTGCCTTCGCGAGATGGCGGCCACTGAAAATGTAGCCCGCGTACCGTCCCACGTCGCGCGCTAAAGGAGATGCTTGCCTGAGCGGTTTCTGTCGGAATTCCGGCTTCCAGAAACTCCCGAACGCAGAAGGTTCGCGCAAAGAATCCGCGCGTATCGTCGCTCCGTTCGATCTTGACAAGAAATGACTCATGGATCCCGAGGGCGGCGATCTGCATGTCAGCACCAGAACAATTCGTCGTCAATCTGTCTTGTGTCTTGCAGGTATTTGAGTTGGGCTAATCGGGTGAACGCCCGGTAGCGATAGGTGTCCGGGGACATCTGGATCCGCTTGAATATCTCGTGCAATTGCCGTGCACCGTCCCGGGCGGTGTGGCGGCACACAAAGCCCGGCAACTCCCTGTGGATTCTGTCGAAGCTGACCCGGTAACTCCGGTTGTCACCGGTGACTTCCCCTACCGTGACTTCGCACCCTGGAAATTCCTCGGCAACGATTCTTGCGATGTCTCGGACGCGGTAGTTTTCGGAGTTCTGGCCAACGTTAAACACCTTGCCCCGCACCGCATCGGCGGGCGCGACCAGCGAGAGATAGATAGCCTCGCAGATATCCTCAATGTGTACGAGCGGCCGCCAGGGGCTGCCGTCACTTACCATCGCAATTCGCCTCGTCGTCCATGCTAGCGCCGCGAGGTCGTTCAGGACGATGTCGAATCGCATGCGGGGCGACGGGCCGTATGCCGTTGCATTGCGCAGGAAGACCGGGCAGAACCCGGCCCCTGCCATTCTCCCCACGTCCCGTTCCACGAGAGTCTTGCACTCCGCATACGCTGTTTGCGGATTAGTGGCCGCGCTCTCGTCGAGAAAAATGCCTGTGCCTGCGCCGTACACACTGCACGAGGACGTGTATACGAAGCGCTCGATGCCCACGGCTCGAGCCTTCTCGGCAAGTGAGACGGAGCCTCGATGGTTGATCCGAAACGTCACATCGGGATTGTTCTGGCCGAGCGGGTCATTGGACAACTCGGCCAGATGCGCCACGGCATCGCATCCCTCCAGGTCCTCCTCCGCGACATCGCGCAAATCCTTGTTCAGAGTTTCCGGAGTGTGCGACAGGCGCCGATCATCGCTGTAGAGCCAACCATCACGGTAGTAGCCGGTATCCAGACCCAAGACCACGAGCCCGCGCTGAATCAGATACGGCCCCAACACAGCCCCGATGTAGCCGTTGACCCCGGTTACCAACACCTTCATTCAAGCGACCGGATATGGCGCGACAGTCCTCGCGCCGGATTGCAGCGTGTGCCCACCATGATCTCACCCGGCATTCTGCCGTCCTCGGGTCGCAACCGGTCCAAGCTATAACGTGAGCCCCGACAGCTCACACATACACGACCGGCTCGCAATGCGCTGCCCGATCTTCCCAGGATGCATCATAGCACCCACACCCGCCCCGCTTTGCTGTTCGTTGCGCGCCGCAGACTCAATGTGCTATCTGAGACTCCGCGACGCCACAGTGGCTCAGCACAGACAGTCGCCCGCTGGTCGGCTGACGTCAAGGCAACACCGGTCGACGCGTGGAGCAACGTCTCATCGCCGCGGAGGCCGGCACGATTATGTCAACACTGACCAAATCGCAACGAAGCTCCAGCGGGGATGAACACAGTTCGGTTCACTCTCCGCGCTGCCGGTTCTGCAACAGCATGCTCCGTACGACCTTCATTGACCTCGGAATGTCCCCCTTGTGTCAGACACACATCACTACCGAACAACTGAATCAAGTGGAGTCCTTCTACCCGCTCCGCGCCTATGTCTGCGGTAATTGCTATCTCGTGCAACTAGAGCAGTTCGTCGCGCCCTCCGATATCTTCACAGATTACGCATATCTCTCTTCCTATTCTGATACCTGGGTCGAGCACGCTCGGCGCTATGTAGACAGCATGCAGGAGAGATTCGGGGTGAATTCGAGCAGCCTCGTCACAGAGATCGCCAGCAATGATGGGTATCTGCTCCAGCACTTCGCTGCGGCCGGCATTCCTGTTCTGGGTGTCGAGCCCGCCGCCAATGTGGCGCTGGTTGCACAGCGGAAGGGAATTCGGACTACCGTAGAGTTCTTTGGTGCGGCCAGCGCGGAACAGATCAGGCGCACTTTCGGTCAACCCGACCTTCTACTTGGGAATAACGTTCTGGCGCACGTACCTGACATTAACGACTTCGTTTCCGGCATGAAGCTTCTTCTAAAGCCCGGTGGCGTAATCACGATGGAATTCCCGCATCTGATGCAGCTCATGCAACAGAACCAGTTTGACACCATATACCACGAGCATTTTAGTTACCTTGCATTCTTCGTCGTCGAGGCGATCTTTCGCCATCACGGACTCCGACTGTTTGACGTGGAAGAACTCTCGACTCACGGTGGCTCCTTGCGGATATACGCATGTCACGACGACGATGAACAAAAACCAGTGCGCCCTGCCGTCCGGCAACTGCGGGAGACTGAGGTTAACTATGGGCTCAACAGGCTGGCGACCTATGGTCATTTCGAAGAAGGCGTCAAGGAGACGAAACGCTCGATCCTTGACTTCATGATTCGTACCAAGCGGGAAGGAAAGCGCATAGTGGGATACGGAGCCCCTGGCAAGGGCAACACGCTACTCAACTACTGCGGCATTCGTACCGACTTTCTCGACTTTACGGTGGATCGGAATCCGTTAAAGCAGGGCAAGTACACACCGGGTACGCATATACCGATCCTGTCCCCCGATGCGATCCGGGAATCTCGTCCGGACTACATTTTTATCCTGCCATGGAACCTGAAGGACGAGATAAGCACATCCCTCAGCTACGCGCGTGATTGGGGCGCAAGATTCGTCGTACCAATCCCCAAGCTGTCAGTTCTCGCCTGACCGGCGTCGGGGCTATGTCTTTTCCATCGGACGAATAGACATATCCGTGACCTCCGCCGTCCGAGGAAGCGCCAGTGCGGCAAGTACCATGGTTGCCACGTCCTCCGGCTGAAGAAGCCTTTTAGCATCGTAGACTCTTGCCTCCTGTTGAAAGAGCATCGCCTGCATCGGAGTGGCGGTGCGGCCGAGGTAAACGGAGAGTACCTTTACCCCCTTCGGATTGAGTTCCGCCCGCACGCTGTCTGCGACAGCCTTCAGCGCGTGCTTAGTCGCTGCGTATTGCGCTATCTCCGGTCGATTGATGGCAAGACCGACGCTGGAGTTCAGGAACACGACCTGACCGCGAGCTCTGACCAGTAACGGCAGCAACAGCTGGGTCAGAGCATAGGGTGCACGAACGTTGATTCGATACTGCTCGTCGAAGTCATCGATAGTGGCATCGTCCAGGGTGCCCTGCTGAAGCACCCCGGCTGCATGAACTAGGACATCCAGCCGTACCACGTCCTCCTTGATGGCCTCAACAAGGAGCTTCAAATTTTCGCCGCGCGCTATGTCAAATTCGAAACCCTTGGCCGATGTAAGAACCTCTGCCGCTGCCACCGTGTCGGCCAACCGATCACGGCTTCTGCCAACAGCGCACAGCTTGAAACCTGATTGCGCCAAGGCGAGGCTGAGTGCGCGACCGATACCGCTGCTCGCTCCGGTCACCAGGGCGACCCGCTCCGCTGCCTGTTGCAAATGAACGTCAGTCAAAGCGGGGCCTGCGACTTCCGACGAGTGCTTCGTGCCCGTCTTCCTGGCGCTGCGCCAAAGGGGCACCCGATCGCATGTCGCGTGCGGTCGACCCAACTCTCTCCAGCCAGATCTCCCGCCAGTACGGATAAATGCTCCTCGGACAAAACATTCGGCACGCACTGTATCTCGCCTGACAGAAGACGGAGTCCAAGATGATGCCGGGGTTCTTCATCTCGTACAGCCCTCCTGTTTTCTCATCGATGATGCGAGTGACTCTATCCAGCACTCGATATGTGCTGCCGCAGTAAGGAAGCATTTCGGCATCCCAGTACATGCCACGATTTCTGTTGTCCGTGGTGATCGTCTTCCGGATCTCCGCGTGAGACTTTACGCGAACGAGCTCACCACGTTGGAGATCGAGTGTCTCCGAGGGCGTTGGCTGCCCCACCGGTATGAGTCCGTTCGTCCGAGGGAATACCGTGCCGTGCCAAAGGGAATGGAACTTGTCGTAAAACCATCGCATCGGCCGTCCTAGACCGATCCCGGCTTGGCTGAGATGGAAATAGATCGAATAAACGAGCCCGCTCCAGATCCGCGCCAATCCAATATTGCCGGACGCGTAGTCCTCGAAATACTGCCTGATATCCCACCACGCCAGAGGCGTGGTCGCGTACGGCAGTCTGGTCGCCTGGCAGACATAGACTGTCGCCCCGTCGTTTTGGTCGCGTCTTTGGGCACCTGCCCATACAAGTTCCTCGGTCTGAAGGGAAGTCAACTCAACAGCGCTGCTTTGGGTCATCTTGCTGCTTCCAATCGGTTTCAGCCACGCCTCCTTCCAGAAAATGAGGCAGGCCGCCTGGCACCCACCATGCCCCTGCCCATTGCACCGAGTCTCAAGATGAACGCTGCGCTCGACCCGGCGTCCTCGAATCGGAAAGACTGTGTCGCAGGTCTTATGCGCGCGTTTGTAGACCCGGAACTGCTTACCGCAGAAGGCAAGCATCTCCGGCATGAAGGGCATGCCATCGAGCTGCGCCTTGTCGTCAAGCGTCTTGAGGATTTCCTCCCTGCTCCGAACTTCCACCCAATCCCCAACTCTCAACTTTCGCCTGCTTCTCCCCATGACCCTTGCTCGCAACCCTGCCATGCATTCCATGAGTTCACCGTAAAGGCTGCCGCCGGTGGAGGCAACCACTACCGCTGGTTCGAGTTGATCTGACTTGACGGAGTGGCTCCGCCCGCAGGGGAATCCTGGACATGCCTTGCGCGGTCTGGCCTTCGCCGGGCACGCAACTGTTCGACTACTTTCTTCGGATTCAACGCGAAGGTCAACAATCCCGCGAGCGCCCCGCGTGCCAGACGTACGCGCTCGAATCCAACTCCCGATTCGATCAGACTGCGCTTGTGAAATGTCCAAAACTCCCTGCTTCGCTCCACCAGTAAACTCTTGCCGAGAAACCGGTAGTAGTCGACCAGATGCTCGTCAAGCAACTTCCGCAACTCCTCCTCGCTCAGGTACGCAGGTCCCTGAGTGACGAGCATGTGTAACCAGCCAGACAACGACGTCTGCGCCCGCACGGATCTGGCGTTCAGGGATTCATCACGCACTCTCGTGAACGTCAGGACCTGATGCACGAAGCCGAAATCACAGTTCCTCAGCAACGAAAAGCACACTTCGGTGTCGGTATGGATATTTGCCTCGTCGTAAAACGGATCTCGGCACCGAACCAGGTCCGCCCGAAAGAGGAGGGAATTAGCTGAACCGAATACGTACACTCGATCCAGCAGATGTCGCCGGCAGACTTCGAGTCCGCTGAATACCGTACACTGATATTGAAGGCCGGTGCCCTTCACTTCTAGGCCCCACAAGAAGTACGCCCCGACTATACCGACCGTCGGATTCCGCTCCGCCACGGAAACCATGCGTTGAAGACACTCGGGGTAGATCCAGTCATCTGCGAAAACCACCTTGCAGTACTTACTGTCGGGAGCGATCAACCGCAACGACGCATTGTGATTGGCGATGGCAGGTAGAAAATGTGGATTGTCGTAGACGCGAATCCTGGCGTGTTTTGCAGCATAATCATGGGCGATCTCTGCAGACCCATCGGTGCTGCAATTGTTGACGACGGTGCAGTCCCAATCCTGATAGGTCTGCGCAAGTATGCTCTCGAGGCACTCCGCAAGGTGCTCCCGGTTGTTGTACAACGGAATGACGATGCTGACGTGTGGCTGCGGTGCAGCGTCCACTATGCGCCTCCACCTGAATTGCGTGGCAGTTCAAACATACTTTTAATGTGAAATGTGGCCAAGAAATTCTGTTTCAAGCGTATCGTTACCGCGGAATCTAACTCGACTTCGTACTAAATCGGGGAGCTCTTGTGCTTGTGAAGTCGGGCGACGCTTAGGCAGGTTCCAGCAGTTCCCAGAAATGGAGTCTGTTCACCTTCACGGCGTAGTGCCGCTTCAAGTTGGCCTTGGTGAATGCGAACGGCTTCAATCGCCCGTCGATCAGGATGGCGTAGTCGGAAGGCGCCTTCTCTTCCAGCAGCACGCCGTCGGCCTGGATCTCCACCTCGGAGGAGAAATCCTGGTAGTCGGGACCGTCGAGATAGACGAGGTTTGGCGCTACAACGGGAACCGTGTCGTGCCACATCACCTTTTTGCCGCCGAACTCGCCAAAGGCGATGCCACTGAGCGACATGGTGATACACGGCTTGAGGTCCGCGGGTATGTAGCTCTCAGTGTACTTCTTGAAATGCTCGCTGGTTTCGATCGAGTAGAGGTGCCCTGAGCCGTTGTCGGCAAGAGCCCTGGCGAACATCAGCGTCGAGCACCCGCTGCCGAACTCGATAACGACCTTGGGCTTCCGGCGCCGCACCAGTTCGTAGATATTCAGCAGGTCCGCCCAGTCGGGCGGGTAGAGGACCGCGTGCGGCATGTTGAACATCGCCGCCAAGCCACGCTTACGCAACTTCCGTTTGGCCAGGAACGCGCCCCAGTCGCGCTTATCGTTTTCGAGCGCACGCGTGGGATGCCGCAAGTACAGCCAGCCTGTACGCAATACAGTCAGCGAGGAACGTGGGTCAGACATGATGGATGCCACTCACACAGAAAGGCCGTATGCACATCTGACGCCGACACGGGCGCGCTCGCCACCGGGAAGGAGACTGCGCTTGAGACCCACGCCCCACGCCGGTCGCGGAATGGAGGAAGTCGGCTCGTGGCTTGCGATCGTTGGCCCGATCGTCCGCGCTGCGCCAGAGCCGCCGCAAAATGCTCGAAAGTAGGCCAGGGCCTCTTGCGCCAATACGCCCGCTTCATGGCTTGCCCAGCAGGAACTCGATCAGCCGGATATCCTGCTCGGTATCTATCGACACATGCTCGCCGGGAACCACGTAGGCGCCAGCGCGCGCGCCCTTGATAGTCCCTTGATCCAGCAGACAGGAGCGCGTCATCGCATAAGCGACGCCGTTGCGGTGGAACACCGGCGTCAGTTGCTGGCGGGCGATAATCCCCCCACCGCGTGGATCCCAGTACTCCATGTCGCGGTCGTGCAGCACGAGCTGTTTGAGCGGGTGCGCTTTGGGATCCGTCGCCGAGACCGACCAGACAGAGTCATACCGTCCGTCAACCAACTGGCGGATGACGGCGGACACATCCGCGGCCTTCCTCAAGGGCGACGTCGGTTGCAGCATCACCACTATGTCGTAAGCACAGCCATCCGCCGCTTCCGTTTCACGCAGCGCGTTCACCAGTACTTCATGGTCGCCGATGAGATCGCCCGACAGCTCGGCGGGACGCAGGAACGGCGCATCGAGCCCTGCGGAACGTGCAACCCGGGCGATTTCCGGATGATCGGTCGACACCACCCGGCGATCGATTTCCAGCACCTGCGCGACGACATCACCCGCGAGGGCGACCAGAGGACGTCCGCGCACCACGCGCAGATTCTTCATCGGGATGCCTTTCGACCCGCCGCGGGCGGGAACTACGGCGAGCACTTTCAGCCCCTCGATCAAGCGCCGCTCGCCAGGAGGATTTGCGGCAGTTCTATAAGCGTGAACACCCGTTCGGTGGGGCTGCCGCCGCGCGCCTCGCCCACGGGGAAGAAAGCGCATCCGATCGAAGCCGCCGAGTCGCGGTCGTCGGCGCCGTCGCCGACCACTGCGAAGGAGGCGACGGCCGCTCCGGAGCTCTCTCGAATTCGAATCAGGGCTTCACGTTTGCTCGTGGGGAAGCCAAAGATATCTTCGAACAGCGACAGCCATCCGCGCCGTTGCAGAATATCCCTGAGGCTCTCGATAGGCGTCGCCGAGTTGAGATACAACCAACGGCCGTGCTCGCGCAGCTGCTGCAATAGGGCGCTCGCGCCCGGCATTTCGCGGGCGGCGGCGACAAGCCCGTCGACCCGGTCGCTATAAGCCTGCACCAGCGTTTCAAGATCTTCGGATGCGCGATTTCCAGCCTCCGCGAGGTAGGTGGAGAATATCGTCCGGCGGTCGCCGTTAGCGCGCGCGAGAATCCTGGCCATCCGCGTAGCTCCCCCGGCGTGTCCCGCCACCACGTCGTAAAACCCTTGCCGCTTGATCGCGTTCGAATCGACCAGTGTGCCGTCGAAATCGAAGACCACCGTCGAGATCATCGAAACCTACACCGGGACCTCGGCATTGCGCAGCTGCTCGGTCAGCTGGAACCGGCCCCAGTGGTCGACGATGGTCTTGCGTTCCTTGGAGGTCAGCGAGTTGATCGCAGGATCCCGATAGACCGAGTCGTTGGAATACGCCGTCGTCGAGATTTCCTCGAATACGCATCCGGTCTCGGTGCGGAAGCAATGCCAGACCCCCGGCGGCACAGTCAGGGTATCGCCCGGCTTCAGCACCCGCTCGCGGCCGTCGAGCTCGCTGATCAGCTCGCCCCACAGCACCAGGAAGGTTTCCTCCTTGAGCCTGTGGTAGTGCAGCGGATGCATCTGCCCGGCAAGCTGGACCAGCACCTTCTTCGCGTAGGCGCGATTGATCACGTTGATCAGCACCGCGCCTACTTTGCGGAAATTGGCGATTCCGTAGTGATGCGAATACTCGGTGGTGAACTCGTGTGTGAGCGGCACGCCAGCGTAGGCGAGCAGCGCCTTGGCTTCGTGGACCGCGCTCTTAATGATATTGACGTCTGGGTCGTCCGGGATCTCGAGCCCCTCTTTGGAGAGCGGCCCGTCCGCAGGGATCGATGTCCTGGCGACCATACCGGTTTTCCATTCTCCGGACGAAACCTGCCCCGGCCGATATGGAAACGCGAAATAGATCTGGTCGTCACCGACAATCTGCCCGGCTTCGATCTCCCCCTTTGCGAACACCCCGCGCTTCAGCTCATCGATGGCCGTCGCTTCAACTTCGAGCGGCGGTTTGCGCTGCCGGGTGCCCATGAGACGCTTCGCCCGCAGAGCCGCAGCTATCCAGGCGTCGACCTGCTGGGGTGTGGAGGAATAGGCGTTGAGCTTGATGTTCTCGGCCTCGACGCCCACGTGACGCTCGAAGATCTCGGCGCCGAGCGCCGCGGCGAGCCCCACGTGAACCGTCTCCTGCGGCGGCTCGTGGGTCGACCAGCCGATCGTGCGACCGGGATAGCGCCGCTTGAATTCCGCGATGTTCGCGAGCTGGCAGGCCTCTTCCGGCGTCGGGTAGATCGATACGCAGTGCATAAGCGCAAAGTCGCAGCCGCGGTGCACGAGAAAACTCGCCAGATCGTCGATCTCCTCCTGCCTGAGGCCCCCGGTCGATGCGACCACCGGCAGTCCCGCCGCCGCAATGCGCTCGAGCAGCGGCCAGTCGCGCGCCGAGCAACTGGCTACCTTGATTATGTTGAAGCGCATCTCGACGATCTTGGCGACCGAAGCCTCATCGAAGGGCGTGCACATCGCGAGCAGACCCTGCTCGCGAATGGCCCCCAGCAGTTCCTTGAAGGAATCCCAAGGAAGGCGCGTCGAGAGGAAGCGGGGCACGTGTTTGTTGGTGGGGTTGGAGCGCTCTTCCTTGTGCACGAACTGCGGCAGGTCTCGGAACTGGAACTTGATGGCGGCGCGCACGCCGTGGCGCTGCACGACCGCGGCACACTCGCGGATGATTCGTGTGCCATGGGCGACGTTGCCCTGGTGGTTGTTGGCGAGATCCAGGATGAAGAGGTCCTTGAAGTTGAATCTTTGTAGGCTGTTCATGGGGCGATCCGTAAAGTTAAGGAGTCGAAAGCGCCGCGCGCGAATATCCCAAGGCATAGTCGATCTTCACGCGCCGCCCGGTGCGGTGCGAGAGGTGCGCCGCGGCGACGACCAGCATGGTATCGAGCCCGCGGGAGAGGGAGATCGGCGACTCGGCGGGCCCGGAGGTGAGGGCGCTTTCGATGTGCTTCAACTCCTCGATGAAGTCGTCGGGGCGCGTCTTCGACACCCTCTCGTCCACGGCGCCGCGACCGGGGAGCGCGGCGTTCACCGCATCGACTCCTGGTTCGCGGCCGCATTGCCACTCAACGAACCCGTGAGTGCGCTGGATGCGCGCCCACTTGCGCGGCGGCTGCGTCACGACGTCCTGCACGCAGCGGCCCACAAGGCCTTGTTCGGTCTTGAGGTTCATCAGGCACAGGCGGTCGTAATCGACGCGCTCGTCCTTCATCAGGTCGAGCGTCGCGCTCACCTCCACCACGCGTCCCGCGCCCACGGCGTGGGCGAGGTGCTGCCATAGATTCGCCGCGTGTGAATGCTCGCCGGAAGCCCCGCCTCCGCGCTGCCAGAAACCAAGGTAGGTCTCCCAAGGTCCCGCGAGCCAGGGATGCGCGTTGAAGATACCGCCCCAATTCTCGCGAAACTCGACGTCGAGCGTGGTCATGGGTCCGAGATCTGCCGCCGTAGCGAGCTCAACGGCCCGCCGCGCGGCTTTGCCGATTACGTGGTCGTAGCCGACAAAGATCGCGACGCCTTCCCGTTGGGCGCGCTCGTGCAACTCATGGGCCCCTTCGAGATCGGGGCCGCACACGGGTTTTTCGATCAGCATAGCCCTGGGCTTTTCCTCGAGAGCCGCGATCGCCAACGGAATGTGGACGTGAGGCGGAGTGCCGATGACGATGAGATCGTATCCGCCGCGCGGCGCCCGCTCGCTCTCGAAAAGCCGTATGGCCTCGTCCCATTTGCCGTAGCGCGCCGGAAAGATCTGCGTACGCGTTCTTTCCAGCGCCTTGAGGTCGATGTCGCACAAATCGACCGACCAGCCGAGCGAGCGCGCCGCGTGCGACAGATGATTGCCGATCGAGCCTGCGCCGAGAACCTTGATGCGCAATGCCACGGAATCCCACTTCTTACTAGATCGTGCCACGATCGGCTTCGGTTGAAGAACGCATTATCAGCAGGTCCTCTAATTTTCCATCAGCAAACCACCGCGCAAGATGCCGCATATCGCCCGCCTCCATCCACTGCGCCCGTGTTTGACAGTGCACACGCAGCTTGGGCGTCGCGATTGCATCCCGAGCAAAATCCAGCGAAACACTAGCGAGCTGCAACGGGCGACAAACAAACACCCCATGAGCGTAGCGCTCAGCTAGCTCTACCTGATCAGGCGACAGTCTTGGATAGATCTCCAGCGTCGCAAGCTTTCCCAGATACTCTTGTCGAGTGGCGGAGTCCAGCGTGAATCCGCGGCGGTCGTAGCGTCCGGTGCCGGCGGTTATGACTGGAATTCCGAAAACGGCAGCTTCGATCCCCACAGTGCCTCGGACCGTAACAGCATAATCGGCAATTTGGAGCAGCGAGTATGTGCTGATATGCGTATCGGGATAGATCAACTTCACATGCGTCGGCAGTTCTCCAAACTCTCTCTCGATCAGCAATTGTTCCGCGGGCTTCGCCGTATCATTGTTCTGCTTGGCCTTCACGACGTGCGCCGGGTGCAGCTTGATCACCCATTCCAGCCGCGGGTTGGCACACGCCGCCCGAATTGTTTCGGTGAACCACTCGGTATAATCGTTGAAAAGGTCCTCCCCATAGAAGAATGAGCCGTCCCAAAGGATATGCGGAAATACGAGCGCGACCTTGCGGCCGGCCGTCAGTCCGAGATTCTGCCGCGTGACCTCTGTCTGCAGAATCTGTTTGCCGAACTGGGTGCCGACGACGCTGTACCAGTCTTGGGCTGCATAGGACTGGAGGAGATCCCGCCGAATCCGATGTCCGCATTCCGGGGTCCATGGCATTTCGCAGAGTTGACGCCACGACTCGTCCGAAGGAGCGAGATGGTGCTCTCTTGCGTTGCCCGCATTATAGCGCTTGACGACAAGTAGATTGCTCTTATGCGCTAGATGCCAGGTGATCGTATCGATCTTCTGTTCAAGCGCTAGATCGAACGGCTCACCAAATCTCGAATATCCTCGATCCATCGTCAACACAAGCGCTGGCTTTACCTCCTCCAGCAGCCCAAGCGCCCCAAGGGTGTTGCGAACACTGGCCTCAAGCACCGCACGCAACGTGGCCCGAACCTCGGGATCTCGAAAGTTGAGCTGACCAACCTTCAGCATGCGCAAGGTCGTCGCAATCGTAATGCGACCAACGTGAACACCGCGGTATTCGAGGTCTAGCCACGCTTCCAGGCTGTCAAGCGCGGCGACCCTCTGGTCGACCCAGTCGAAGTCCACACTGGCCGCAAAATCACCAAGTTCATATGCCGCTGCGGCGCCCCCGATCCAGCCATAACGCAGGAAGTCGTACTGACGATTGCCGACCATTGCGACATTGAAGCCGGCCAATTGCAGTGCTCTCATCATGAGGGCTTCCAATCGCGCAAACGGCAGATACGCCTGGCTGACAACCAGGGCAGTCTTCGGGCACCCTTCCACCGGCCGCAAATCATGCCGGAGACCGCGCCCTCCATCGCGCTCGTAGAAGGTACGGAAATCCGCCCGAACAAGCCGGTCCCTTTTCCTGTATTCGGCGTCCAACATCACTTTCGACCAGTGGCGAAGCGTCTGGTACGACTTGGACCTTTTCCATGTAGCGTTCATGCGAGATTTCGCGGCTGTGCTGAGCACAATCGACCGTTGTACTCAATCCACTTCAGGGGTCCGCGGTCCAACTGTGCGCCACGAGAAAGTCGCCAACCTGATTCGGAGGCAGCTTTCCGGTTCCGAAATAGTCACCGTCGGTTACGAACAACTGACCGGCCTCGGAGACATAATCTTCCAGATTCTCGCCAATGGTGCACCAGATAGTAAACGTGTATGCACCTGGAACAAGAGGCAATCTCGGAATGTTACAGACCAAGCGGAAACCGGCCACCAGGGTAAGAGATTCGAGCCGCGCAGCCCGAGACAGGCACGCGAACAGCGGCTGACCAAGCGCGCCGAAGAACTTGATCTGGACGACCGCATTGTCCAGTCGATCCGCGCCACAGATACTGTACTCAAAGGCAATTGATATATCTGCACCGGAACGCACGGTTTCCGTTGTCTCGCCGCAATCGTTGAGGATCAACACGTTCGTAAACCGAATCCGGCCGGAGCCTTGTCGATCGGTGCGCGCGGAAACAGCGACGCGCGCCCGATCGCGCCCGGTAGCGAGGTATTCCTTGATAACCGAATCTGGCGCACCGGAACTCCGAAGGCGACCACTTTCAAACAGGAGTGCCCGCGTGCACAGTGAGCTGATTGCGGCCATGTTGTGGCTCACGAACAATACGGTCCTCCCTTCCTGAACGACACTGCCCATCTTGCCGAGGCATTTCTGTTGGAAGGCTGCGTCACCGACAGCCAGAACCTCGTCCACTAGCAGTATGTCCGGCTCGAGATGGGCTGCTACACCAAAGGCAAGGCGCACGTACATCCCGCTCGAGTAGCGTTTGACCGGTGTATCGAGGAACTTCTCGACCTCGGAAAACGCGACGATCTCGTCGAATTTTCGGGCAACGTTTGCGCGCGTCATCCCGAGAATCGCGGCGTTTAGAGAGATATTCTCGCGGCCCGTCAGTTCCGCGTGAAATCCAGTTCCAACCTCCAGGAGACTGGCAACCCTACCCCGGTATCTAATCTGCCCGGTCGTCGGTTCCGTAATTCGGCTGAGAAGCTTCAGCAGGGTGGATTTGCCCGCGCCATTCCTTCCGACAATTCCTACGGCCTCGCCATGCTCGATGGAGAAAGAAACGCCGCGAAGTGCCCAGAACTCCTCTGAAATCTTCCTAGTCTGCCGACGGCGAAAGCGAGCCAACCTAAGCGGAGCTCGGACCGCGTCTTCGATTACATGACGCAGGCCTTCTCCTTTTGCGCGCTGGTGACTGATTACGTATTTCTTCCCCAGGTTCTCGACATTAATTGCATCACTCATTTCGACGACTGCATTAGTGTGGCGTAACGTTCAGATGATGTCGGCGAATGTCCGCTCTGTTCGGCGGAAGTATCGAATACCCGTGACGAGAATAGACGCGGTCACCAAGACGGATGCGATCAAACCAGGCCAATAGATCAAATGCTCCCCACCTAGTACACACCACCGAAAACCGTCAATGACACCGACGATTGGATTGAGCGAAAAAAACAGTCGATATTCCGCGGGCACGACGCCGCTCAAAAACCCGACTGGTGAGACGTACAGTCCAAACTGAACCACAAAAGGGACAATAAATCGAAAATCCCGATACGCAACCATGAGTGCGGCGATCCAGGCGCCGGCCCCGAATGACGCTGCGCTCGCCAGCAAGACAAATAGCGGCAACGTGACGATTTGAATGGGTGGAATCCACCGATACCAGAACATTAAGACGGCTAGAAGGCCAAGAGAAATCAGGAAATCAGCCAGTGCGGTTACCAGGCTGCCGGCCGGTATGAGAAGCCGAGGAAAATATACTTTCGAAATGAGCTGGGAATTCGTTACAAGGCTGTTGCCGCTTTCAGCTATCGCTGAGGCAAAGAACTGCCATGGCAAGATGCCGCAGAAGACCAGGAGGGCATAAGGCACGCCCCCTGAGGGCATTTTTCCGAGTTTCCCGAATACCATGGTCAGAATAAGCATGGTCAGCAAGGGCCGGAGTAGAGACCATGCCACACCGATGACGGTCTGCCGATACCGGACGAGTAGATCGCGCCAGGCCAGGAAAAGGAACAGCTCCCGATACCGCCACAGGTCCCGCCAATACTGGCGCTCTGTCCTGCCCGCTTCAATTATCAAGTCATGCATGCTTATTGATCCGGCATGACTTCCGCGGAGAGCAAATCACGTTGTCCCAACTCCGATTGCCTCAATCGACAGCGCGCTTCGGTCAGCAGTCTTGTGGAATCTTCAGGAGGCACATTTTTTCGTCTGAAAAGAACCCGCCGCATATCCGAAGTTAATGACTGCATCTCCCGTCAGGCAACGAACGCCGCGTGCGCTGCAGATAGTGCATTAGCTTATCCAATGCAAACAGCATATTGGCCTTGAACTCTGGCAAGACGAGTTGTATGCGCCATGCAGCATCCTGCCCTAGGATTGGCCGTAGCCAAGCGTACTTCCAGCGCAGGCTGGGGAACTCGATCGGGCCCCCAATTGCCGACGCGAGCGCCATCAACTCCACACCGATGTCCTGGCGTTCGGGATGAAAGGTGCTCGACCAGCTCCGCAGGTAACTGAGACACGCGTTACGCACGCGCGGGCTGTCCTCCAGAGACCGAAGGTACTGGATATGCAGCTTCATGGAGAGCAGCATTGCATCCATCTTACCGTTCGACATGCCAATGTAACTTAAGCGGCTCGTAGACGGAGCGCGACGATAGAAAACCTTACTCTCCGGGACGAAACGGACGCCATTGCTTGCCAACAGCGCGCGACAGAAGTACTCGCCATCGTCGTCAACAAGTAACCGTGTATCCCAGGGTCCGGCCACATCCGCAACTTCACGACTGGTCAACCACGTTGCAGTCTGCATGTGGAGGTTTTCACTCATCTTATGCACGAGCCACTCGACGGGTGCGAGGTCGTGCCAGAGTGACGTCGGAACGAACTTTGCAAGATTCGGGCGATGCGCAAAAGGCGCCCAAGCCGACGACAGCAGCGTGTATCGGTCGTCCCTGCCCCGCAACGAGGCGAGTTGCCGCTCGATCTTGTCCGGCGAAAGCAGATCGTCAGCGTCAAGCCACTGAATGTAGTCGCCCTTGCTGAGCAGGTATGAGCGGTTTCTGGTGGCCGCGGCGCCCTCGTTGGCCTTAGCTATGACCGTGACGCTGTCAGACTCAAACTTCCGGGCTAAGGCGAGCGTGCGATCTGTAGAACCATCGTCAACTACTATGATTTCCTTGTTTGGCCAGGTTTGCGCCAGCGCCGAGCGTATGGTGTCGCAAATCCACGGCTCGGCATTGAAAGCCGGGATCAGAATAGAAACGAGAGGGAACTCTTTGGTAGGCATGCGCGTTAGTTTCGCGCTAAGGCCGCCGACGCCTCGCGCGAAGGCCACCACGCTGTCAATCTGCACATTCGCGTCAGGATGCGCCGTCGCGCCGTAGCACGACTAGAACCGTCTTCAACAGTATCCTGAGGTCCAGCCATGGTGAACAGTTGCGGATATATCTGAGATCCAGCCGTACCATATCATCGAAGGATGTCCTGCTTCGTCCCTCGACCTGCCAGAGGCCAGTGATGCCCGGACGGATGTCAAGGATTCGGCGCAGGTGCCACGACTGGTATTTCTCTGCCTCGTAGAGAAGCGGAGGGCGTGGACCTACCAGGCTCATGTCGCCCTTCACCACGTTGAACAGCTGGGGCAGCTCATCAATGCTGGTTGCGCGAATGACCGCGCCGAATCTAGTGATTCGGGGGTCCGATCTAAGCTTGTAGAACGGATTTTCAGGATTGCCCTGATTGAATTCGCGGTGCTTACCATCAATGAGACTCTGCACATACTCTCGATGGATCTGGTCGTCCGCATTGGTGACCATCGACCGGAACTTGTAGAAGACGAATGGCGCCCCACGTCGGCCCAGCCGGACCTGGCGAAAGATAATCGGCCCAGGAGACGTCGTGACAATTGCCAACGCTGCCGCAACCATCAACGGGGACAGCAGTACGATCAATGCGGTCGCCCCCGCCAGGTCGACCGCCCGCTTCAGAAGTGCGGAAACCGTCGACGTCTGCGGGCTGTCTTCGATCAGCAGCGGAAAGATCTCGGTAGGTGCTTTCTGGGGTGCCAGGAGACTGTCGAACAACTGATCCGGGTAGGTGCCGCTGCTCGTGGAGTACTTAAGATCGCCGGCGCGGCCGCTGAGATTACGAGTCAGAGTCTCGACGCCGACACCGTTTGTGTCGGGTAGAAGCAGTGCCAGCCGATGTTCTCCGAGGTACCCGAGGATGTCGGTTTCCCGCTTGCTGCGTTGGAGGACGTCAGCGAGATGCTTGAGGGTTTGTATGCGTTGTCGATCTGCAGCACCAGTGTGGAAGACGATCATGGAAAGGGGCGCTTTCGAACGATCCGTGCGGCGCTTTTCGAGCTGGAGCTGTCTGAAGAACTGACTCTTCGGCAGCATGTGGCTCGCGCTCGTAGGGTTGACGGTCAGGCGCATGTAAACGCCGGATGCGGCCGCCTCGTCGGCAACCCGTTCGCCGCGGAATCCATCGGATCGCGGAGCATCACCGAGCAAATCGTGCGCCAGATTTGGCATAGCTGCCTTAGTACTTCACAGGTGCGAGACCCGAACCCAAGCACCTGTTGCTACGGTCGTCCGTGTCCAAAGGCAGCAATGCAACGCCCGTGCCACGCCTGACCTGGTCGTCCAACCTGCTGCCGGGACTGCGTATTTAGAGTATTGCATCACTGCGGAAATGCAACCTGTAAGATTTTTCGACACCGCGCGCCACAGCGCCGCGTCAGCCGAAGCGCTTGATCGGGTGCTTCGCGAGCTCCCGAATCGAGTCGCCCACGATCCCTATCTGACCCTCGGTCAATTCGGCAAACATCGGCAGCGACAACACCTCCTGCGCCGCGCGCTCCGAGTGCGGGAACTGACCCTTGCGGTACCCCAGGTCGGCATGCGCCGGCAAGAGATGGATCGGCGTCGGGTAGTGGATGCCGGTCTGGACCCCGGCGGCTGCCAGCGTCTGTTGCCATGCGGCACGTTCGCCCGTGCGGATCGCATAGACGTGGTAAACGTGACGATTGTGCAGCAGGGCCTCGGGCGTCGGCACCACGCCGCCCAGCATCTCGCCATAGGCGCCGGCCACGCGGCGTCGCGCCTCTGTCCAGGCTTCGAGGTGTCGCAGTTTCACGCGGAGCACAGCCCCCTGGATCCCCTCCAGTCGGAAGTTGTACCCCTTGAGCACGTGCTCGTACTTTTTCTCGGCGCCCCAGTCACGCAGCATGCGGATCGTGCGGGCGTAGCCGGTATTGCCGGTCACGACCATGCCGCCCTCACCGTAGGCGCCCAGGTTTTTGCCCGGATAGAAGCTGAAGCAGCCCATGTCGCCCATGCTGCCGGCACGGCGGCCCTTGTATTCCGCACCGTGGGCCTGGCAGGCGTCCTCGATGACGATGAGACCGTGCGTGCGGGCCACAGCCATGATCGGGTCCATGTCCGCAGTTTGACCGTAGAGGTGCACCGGGATGATGGCCTTGGTGCGGGGCGTGATCGCCGCATTGATCGCCGCCGGATCCATCGTCAATGTGCGCGGGTCGACATCGACGAAAACGGGTCGCGCTCCGGTGTAGCAGATCGCCGACACGGTCGCGACAAAGGTGAACGGCACCGTGATCACCTCGTCCCCCGGCCCGACGTCGGCCGCGAGCAGAGCCAGGTGCAGCGCGCTTGTACCGGTATTGACTCCGATGCCGATCGGGGCGCCGGAGAACGCGGCGAACTCTTCCTCGAATTTCGCAACCTCGGGACCCAGGGTGAACTGACAGGAATCCAGAACTCCCTGGATGGCAGCGTTCACTTCCTCCCTGATCGAGGCGTACTGGGCCTTCAAATCGACAAATGGAATCACGATTCTTTCCCCTTTCTGGGCACGTACACGGTTTCACCCTTGCCGCGCATCGAGCTGGTGGCGGCCTCGATCAGCTCGACCACGCGCAGGCCGAGCCAGCCGTCGGTCTGCGGAACAGCCGCATTGGTGATGCATTGCACGAAGTGCTCGCCCTCCACGCTCAGTGCCTCGGTCCCGTCGAGCTTCGGCGCCCACATGTCACCGGTCCGGTACCCGACCCGCATCTCGTATATCTGCTGCGGATCGTCAGTGAAGCTGACTCCCTTGTCGTAGATTTTGATCTTCTCGCTGGGCTCGAGGTCGTCGTAAGTAATCATCTTCTTGCTGCCGCCCACCAGAATCTGCCGCACCTTCACCGGTGCCAGCCAGTTCACGTTTACGTGGGCAATCGTGCCCGATTCATAAAACAGGGTGATGAACGCCAGGTTCTCGGGCGTACCGGGAAAGTGATTTACCCCGCTCGCCGACACCGCCGTCGGATGCTCGCCGAGCAGATGCTCGAGGATGGCGAAATCGTGCACCGCCAGGTCCGAAATCACGCTGACGTCGCGCTGAAAGAGACCCAGGTTGACCCGGACCGAATCGTAGTAATAGACGCGCCCGAGGTCGCCGGCCTTGATGATCTCGGCCACCTTGCGCACGGCGCCGGTGTAAATGAACGTGTGGTCCACGAGCAGGACGCGTTTCCGCTTATCGGCTTCGTCGATCAGCTTTCGGGCCTGGAGTGAGGTCTCGGCCATGGGTTTCTCGAGCCACAGATGTTTGCCAGCCTTCAAGGCCGCCATGCCGAGCTCGAAGTGCGTGTTGACCGGTGTAGCGATCGCGATCGCGTCGATGTCCGGATCTTCAAGGAGATCCTGGAACCGGGTCGTCGTCTTGACGACCGGATAGCGGCGCTGGACTATTTCGAGCTTCCGCGCGTCCAGATCCGCCACAGCGGCAAGGGCGGCTCCCGGCGTCTCGGCGAAATTTCGCACGAGATTCGGACCCCAATAGCCATAACCGACGACCCCAATTCTGACCACTCCAACCCCTGGCCTCCTGGCCTAATTACTTCGTCGTGTCTGTCCTTCGTTCCTGACAGACCCATTGTGCCGCTATCTTTTGCGCGTGTCGCCGATGACTCGAGCCGGAACTCCGGCTACGATTGCGTAGTCCGGCACGTCGCGTGTCACGACGGCGCCCGCCCCAACCAGCGACTCGACGCCGATCGTCACCCCGGCAACGATCGTGACATTCGAGCCGATCGCCGCCCGCTTCCTCACGATCGTCGGTTCCACTTTCCAGTCTGCCTCGGATTGCGGGCTGCCGTCGGCGTTCGTGGCGCGTGGCAGTCGATCGTTGGTGAACATCACGCCATGACCAACAAACACCTCGTCTTCGATCGAGACCCCTTCACAAATGAAGCTATGCGAAGAGATTTTGCATCGGGCGCCGACTGTTGCGTCCTTCTGGATCTCGACGAAAGCGCCGATGCGCGTCCCATCCCCGATCGAGCAGCCATATAGGTTGACAAGGGATGGATGGAAGATACGTACGTCCGCGCCCAACCTGACTGATTCGGTAATCGGCATTCTTTGTCCCGCGTTGTTTTCCGCCGATCAGTTAGTGTAGCAGGCAAGCGGAATACAGGTTGCCGCTAGATACAGCGAGGCGCAGCTCAACACATTATGTCACGCGGTGCCGCCCCTCGGAAGTTTTCAACGACATACACGGCCGACTGTGTGGTTATCGGCGCTGGTGTTGTCGGGCTTGCTGTCGCCCGCGCACTCGCGGCGGTCGGACATGAGACCGTGCTTTTGGAGCGCCACGACAGGGTGGGCGAGGAAACCAGCTCGCGAAACTCAGAGGTGATCCACGCTGGCCTGTACTACCCGAGCGGGTCACTGAAGACCAGGACATGCGTCCGTGGCCGAACGCTGCTCTACGCATATTGCGACCAGGTAGGCGTTCCCTATCGACGCTGCGGAAAACTGATTGTCGCGACAGCGGCGTCGCAACTGGAGCAACTCGAAGGAATCCGGACCGCCGCGATGCGAAACGGGGTCGAGGACATCGACATGCTCAGTGCGATGGAAGCCCAACGACTCGAACCGGCGCTTGCATGTGCAGGTGCGCTGCGTTCTCCCTCCACCGGCATCGTCGATTCGCACGGCCTCATGCTGGCACTCCTTGCGGACGCAGAACGTTTCGGTGCTACGTGTGTATTTCGAAGTTCAGTTTCAGAGCTGAAACTAGTCAGGCGCGGAATTCAGGTGCGATGCGAGGACGCAAGCGGTTCTCAGATCCGCGCGCGGTGGCTGGTCAATTCAGCCGGCCTGAACGCCGTTGACCTCGCCCGCGGGTTAACGGGCTTTCCGTCCAACTACGTTCCTCAGGCGTACTTGGCAAAGGGCAGTTATTTCTCGCTCGCCCGACCCACGCCGTTTCGTCACCTGGTGTATCCAGTCCCGGAGCCGGGCGGACTGGGCGTGCACCTGACACTCGATATGGCGGGCCGCGGACGCTTCGGTCCGGATGTACAGTGGGTCGACACCATAAACTACGATGTCGATGCTGGACGGTCGGACAGGTTCTACGCTGCAATTCGAAAATACTGGCCCGGACTTCCGGATGATTCGCTGCTGCCGGCGTACGCAGGAATCCGGGCAAAGATCTCGGGCCCGGGCCAGGCCCCGGCAGATTTCCGGATCGATGGGCCAGCGCGGCACGGCATCCGTGGCGTCATCAATCTGTTTGGCATCGAATCACCGGGCCTCACCGCGTCGCTTGCTATCGCAGAATTGGTCGCGGAGATGATTGCAGCGCGCTGATGTGGCCGGACTAGTGGATCTATCGGTCCTCTCTAGCTGAATCTTTGCCGTACCCACCGTACCCGTATGCGCCGTAGCCGTAGTAACTTCCAGGCTTGCTCGCCTTGCTCTGGTTGAGCACGAGACCGATTGGCTTGTCCTCGCCGATGTATCCGATTGCCTCGAGTACCGCCTGCTGCGGCGTCACCCCCGCGCGCACGACCAGGATGATCTGCCCAACGATTGACGTGAGGACACGAGCTTCGTTTGTCAGCAGCAACGGTGGCGAATCGAAGAGGATTATGCGGTTGGTGGCGTGCGACTCCAGTCGCAACATGACGTCCTGCATCTGTGCACTGGCGAGCAACTCGGTCGCAACATCTCCTTCGCAACGTCCCGCGGGCAGGAAATACAGGCCAGGAACGTCGGTGCGGAGGATCAGCGACTCGATGTCGATAGAGTCGTCCGCGACCGCCTCCAACAGGCCGGGCGTTGCATCCATGTTGAAAAGACCGCTGACCTGTGGCTTTGCGACGTCTGCATCGACCACCAGGATCTCAAGATCCCTTTCGCGCGCCAGGCTCAGTGCGAGGTTGAGTGTACTGAACGTCTTGCCTTCCCCGGGCAACGCACTGGTCATCATGAGAAGCCGGCCGTGAGCCACCGCCGGGACGCCCTTGCCAAGCGCGTTTGCGAGCAGCGTTCGCTTTATCTGCCGAAACTGGTTTGCTACGAGCCGCTCCTGGGACTCCGGAGGCAGCAGTCCGATTTCGAGCAGCCTCGCTTTGTCGAAACGCACGACCCGGTGTGCGCCGGCTTCAGAGAGCGGCAGAGCCGACTCCGGCCTCGCGGTTGCAGGTTCGCCGGCGCCGACCGGTGCCTCGGCCAGCGTATCGAGAGTTGGCAATGCATCAAAACTGACGGTCTGTGAGGCCTGTGGCGCATCCGGGCTCTGCGTATGTTGCCCACCCGTTCCATCGATGGGCGGGTGGATCGGCCGTCCGTGCTCCCGCAGCCGCACGGCCAGCTCGTACAACCCAAGGCGCAGGTGATCACCGTCGCCCAGGCGAACCCAGCCTCCGTAGCCGACCCGCTCCGTGGCCTGGTTGACGAAGACGCCGTTACGACTTGTATCCCGGAGCCAGAATTCCCCGTCGCGGAACTCGATCTGGCAGTGCTGACCGGAGACATAGCAGTTCGGGTCCGGAAGGGACCAGTAGTTGCCCGGTGACCGCCCGATGTTCCCGCCGCTGGGGCCGAAGACGCGTATGCGGTGCTTGGCGAGATCGTGACAGGGATCCCGGACGACCTGAATTTCCAGTTCCATTGACCCGTAGTTAAGGCGCCGACGAAGATTCGGCCCCCATGCGATTGATTCTATTTGCCTTATGGGCTTGCGTCCATGCCGTCAACAAGTCAGCACGTGCGGCGGGCTTCTCAAGAATCGTGGTGGGCGCGCCTGGGATCGAACCAGGGACCCCTACCATGTCAAGGTAGTGCTCTACCGCTGAGCTACGCGCCCACGTTCGGGCGGCGAACGATACACGAAGCCGGCGCCGGCTGGAAAGGATCGTTCCATTGTCAGCTTGTCCCAGCCGCTGTGACCCCAAATGTAGCCTGGCGGAGCCGCTCGATCTCATCCCGGATCTGGGCCGCCTCCTCGAATTCCAGGTTCCGGGCATGGCGGTACATCTGCGCCTCTAGCCGCTTGATCGCCTTTGCGCCCTGCTCCGGCCGCATGTCGCCGCCGGTCAGGGAGCGATCAGCGCCGCGCTCCTCCGCCGATCGCGCTCCCTCCATGACGTCCGTGACCGCCTTGCGGATCGACTGCGGCGTGATGCCATGCGCGGCGTTGTATTCGAGCTGCTTCGCGCGACGTCGATTTGTCTCGCCCACGGCGCGGTCGATCGAACCCGTCACCCGGTCTGCGTAAAGAATGGCGCGGCCGTTCACGTGACGCGCCGCGCGACCGATGGTCTGGATCAGGGACCCTTCGGACCGCAGAAAGCCCTCCTTGTCGGCATCGAGAATCGCGACCAGGGACACCTCCGGCATGTCCAGGCCTTCGCGCAACAAGTTGATTCCGACGAGGACATCGAACTTTCCAAGCCGCAGGTCTCGGATGATCTCCACTCGCTCGACGGTCTCTATATCCGAGTGAAGATATCGCACGCGCACGCCGTGATCGTGCAGGTACTCGGTGAGGTCCTCGGCCATACGCTTGGTCAACGTCGTGATCAGCACCCGTTCGTCGCGCGCAGCGCAGCGGTTGATCTCGGACAGCACGTCGTCGACCTGGGTCCGGACCGGGCGAATCTCCACGCCTGGGTCGACGAGCCCGGTCGGGCGCACGACCTGCTCGACGATGTCACCGGACAGTCGTAGCTCGTAAGGCCCGGGCGTCGCGGAGACGAAGATCATCTGCGGCGCGAGGGCCTCCCATTCGTCGAACCGGAGCGGTCGGTTGTCGAGCGCCGACGGCAGCCGGAATCCGTACTCCACCAGCGTCTCCTTGCGCGACCTGTCCCCGCGATACATCCCGCCGATCTGCGGGACGGTCACGTGGCTCTCGTCCACGACGAGCAAGGCATTTTTCGGCAGATAGTCGAACAGGCACGGTGGGGGCTCGCCAGCGCTACGCCCCGAGAGATATCGCGAGTAGTTCTCGATACCCGCGCAGTAGCCCATCTCCATCATCATCTCGAGGTCGAAGGTCGTCCGCTGCTCCAGCCGCTGGGCCTCGAGCAGCTTCCCGGCGCCGCGAAGCGTGTTCAGCCGGTCCCGCAGCTCCTCTCGTATCTCGTCGACGGCCGAATTAACGCGCTCCCGTGGCGTCACGTAATGCGTCGACGGATACACCGTGTATCGCGGGAGCTTGCGCAGAAGCTCGCCCGTGAGCGGGTCTAACAGGGACAAGGACTCGATCTCGTCGTCGAACAGCTCCACGCGGAGCGCCTCGCGCTCCGACTCTGCCGGAAAGATGTCGATCACGTCGCCGCGTACCCGGTACGTCCCCTGCGACAGGTCCAGCTCGTTGCGCGTGTACTGCATGTCCGCGAGGCGGCGCAGGACCTTTCGCTGGTCGAGTCGGTCACCGCGATCCAGGTGCAGCACCATGCTCAGATAGGCTTCCGGATCGCCGAGTCCGTAGATCGAGGACACGGTCGCGACGATAATGGCGTCCGGTCGCTCGAGCAGTGCCTTGGTTGCCGACAGTCGCATCTGCTCGATGTGCGCGTTGATCGAGGCGTCCTTTTCGATATACGTGTCGGATGACGGCACATAGGCTTCCGGCTGGTAGTAGTCGTAATAGCTGACGAAGTACTCGACGGCGCTGCCCGGAAAAAATTCCCGAAACTCTCCGTACAGCTGAGCGGCGAGCGTCTTGTTGTGCGCCATGACCAACGTCGGCCGCTGCAAGCGCTCGATAACGTTTGCAATCGAAAAAGTCTTACCGCTGCCGGTCACTCCAAGAAGGGTCTGGTGTGCGAGCCCGTCCTTCAGCCCAGCGACTAGGCGAGCGATTGCCTCCGGCTGATCGCCGGCTGGCCGGTAGTCGGCGCGAAGTCGGAAGGGTCGTTCGGTGTCGCTCATGGGAATCGTCTAAGATAACCTGCCACGCTGCGTTCGCGGAAACCCCACCAGTGCCCGTCGTCCTTGCGGAGCGAGTCAAGCGCGTAAAGCCCTCGCCTACGGTCGCCCTCAACGGCCGCGTCGTTCGACTGCGCGCCGAGGGGCGCGACATCATCGGGCTTGGCGTGGGCGAGCCCGACTTCGATACACCGCCGCACATTGCGGATGCCGGTGTCGCCGCCATTCGTGGGGGCTTCACCCGTTACACGCCGGTCGAGGGGACGGCGGAGCTCAAGGACGCGATCGCGGTCAAATTCCGCCGCGACAACGGGCTCGAGTATTCGCGATCCCAGATCCTGGTCTCCACCGGTGCGAAGCAGACCATCTACAACATGGCGATGTCGGTGATGAACCCCGGAGACGAAGCCGTCATACCCGCCCCGTACTGGGTCTCGTACCCGGACATGGTTCTGCTCGCGGACGGCGTGCCGGTCCTCCCATATTGCGGTCCCGAGCATGGCTACAAGGTCACGCCCGCACAGCTCGAATCGGCGATAACGCCGCGAACCCGGCTCTTCATTCTCAACAGCCCGAACAACCCGACGGGCGCCGCCTATACAAGAAGCGAGCTCCAGGCGCTGGGCGATGTCCTGCTGCGCCATCCCCGCGTGCTGATCTGTACGGACGACATGTATGAGCATATTTACTGGGGCCGGGAGCCGTTCTGCAGCCTGTTGACCGCAGTACCGGGGTTGTACGATCGAACCGTCACGGTCAACGGCGTTTCGAAAAGCTATGCCATGACAGGTTGGCGGATTGGCTACTGTGGCGGGCCTGCCGAAATCGTCGAGGCCATGGCCACGATCCAGAGTCAGAGCACGACCAATCCGAGCTCGATCGCGCAGAAGGCGGCGACGGCGGCCCTGCTTGGCGACCAGTCCTGCGTGGCCGAGATGAACGGTCACTTTAAGGCTCGTCACGATTATTTCAATGACGGGCTCAATCGTCTGCCGGGGTTCAAGGTGCTGCCGGCGGCCGGCACGTTCTATGCGTGGTGCGACGTGACCGACGCAGTCCGGCGACTGGGTTTGCGCGACGACGATTCCTTTGCCGAACACCTTCTTGAGCGGTCCGGCGTGGCGGGCGTGCCGGGCTCTGGGTTCGGCGGATCCGGGCACATCCGATTCTCGTTTGCAACCAGTCGCGAATTGCTGGCCGAGGCGCTGCGGCGCATCGCTGGCGCTCTGGGTTGACTCCCCCGGGGCAAATCCGCAGAATTCCGCCCCTTTTCCGGTTCCGGCATAGCTCAGCGGTAGAGCAGCTGACTGTTAATCAGCGGGTCCGTGGTTCGAATCCACGTGCCGGAGCCAATCAAAATAATCATTTCCGCACCGCGCGGTAACGGGAGGATGTCTCACTGCTTTCGCGTTGAAAAGGGACGCATATCAAAAACTCGGCTGCGTTACGCGAGGCTATCGAACGTCTGGATCAAGATACTGAACAGAACAGCCGAGCGGCCGGCTGCAAGATAGGCTAGTTCCCCGAATCGATGCGCCCTTATCGCAGCCTCACTCTGGGTTGTGATCGTACTCCAGAGTCGACGCCGCTTAGAAGCACGTCCTCGATGCTTGGTCGCTACCGAAGCCATTGGTGGCAGTTGAAGAGGTACGTCCAAAATATAAGCCTGCTGATTGAGCGAACGCGCTCCAAACTGATGCCAGAAATTGCAATAGGAGTTAAGAAAGCCACTTTCGAATTGCGGTGCGTAGTTTACTTGCGCCTTGCCCGCAATGACCGCTATAGCCGTAGCATCGTTTGCCTTGGCGACTCCCATAACGGCGGCCAAACAGAAGTATTGCGGCGAATGCTGAGGGTAGCACTGCCGAAAAAGCTCAAGCCCGTGACCCCGAATCACTTGAATTCTCGAGACAAAAAGGATCGTTCCGGGCAGCGTCCCAAGGCTCGCACCGTCAATGTAGCTGTAAGAGATGCAGCCCGTGAAATGCTCGTTGACATTTAAGCAAATACTCAGCTCGCCTTCGACTCGGTACCCGCGCGACGAAAAAAGACGCATGGAGATATGAGTATCGTCAATACGCTCCTCCCACAAGGCCAGACCGTTCCCTCCATGGACGGTCTCTTGATACTTGTCGTTGAAGTGACTTTGCTCGTATTGGTAGTGCGCGAGTACGTTATTCGAGCGTTGCTGCAGGTCGAAAAATCGCGAGAGATAGTGCTTTCGACTGACGAAGGAAAGAACGTCGACATCGGAGATCGCACGGCTAAGCAGGCCCAAGGCATGAAAACGCCACAGCTGAAACGGATAGAGTAGAAGTCGAAGACCTCTTAAAACACTGAACGCGGATCGAAGTTGCCGCCTGATTTTGCCGACATGCTTCGCGCCAACCATATTCCATCTGATCCTTGCCACGATTATGCGAGCTTTCTCAAGCCAGCCCCATGGAAACCCTTAGGGACTCTGCGCTTGATGCTGTTAAATCGGGCGCTTCGATTCGATCCTAAGCCGCGGTCACCACGACACGCACCCTTCCGCAACACAAAGCGTTTTGAAGTGGAAGTACAAGCGGAGGATAGCCTTTCCAAACGCCCTCTGTCACAGCCGGTTGTCCGCGCCCTGCGTCGGGTAGACGTGCCGCATTGATGACGTACCGGCGACGGTACTCGTTCCGGCGTGCCTCGCGCACCTCCGGCGTACCGTGCCCGAGTTCCGCGCCACGGTAGCCGCCGAGCGGCGCAGCCTGCGCCTTGACCAGAGGACTCAAAACTGGATAGCCGCGCTCTCAGTACACGGGTCAGAGGGCCTTCGTCGCCTCGTCATCGCCCAACTGCACGTACACCTTCGACGTGTTGTGATTGAGCAACGCGCCGACCTGGTTCGACGTCAGCCCGGCCGCGCCGAGCCACGAGCCTACACTGCGGCCGCACATCGTGCGGGCGCAGCCCTGTCTGGCCGGAATACTTCAACACACGCACCCAGCTGTCCTTCGGACGGTCGAACCCGAACACGAGGTCGCTGCTCTGTGCATCCTTAGGACGTTGCTCAGCACCGCGACCGCCTCCGGCGCCTGGATCTCGTGCGTCTCGCGGTTCTTCGTGCCGCGGAACGTGAGGGGTGTCGCCCGCGACGTCGCACCACAGCAGGCGGCGCAACTCGCTGCCGCGCGGACCGACCAGGATCATCGTCTGCCAATACGCCCGGTACGGTTGCGGCTCGGCCTCGATCGCCTTGAAGAACTTCGGCGCATCGACCCGCGACGGTCGCCATCGGCGACTTCGCCACGCTTTGCCGGAGGTGCTGGGGGATGCCCATAACAAGATCATGGTGCAGTGGCGCGAGCTGCCGTCAAGTGTAGAAGCGCAGGACCCTTAAATGGAGCGGTGAATTTCATCGGGCGCCCGCCCGTAGCCTGGCCGCCCGGCTGAACCGTACCCGCTGACGGATTAAACCACGTCACATTGAGTCGATCCGGCCCCAGCGAAAGGTCTACCTCAACCGACAGCTTGACGAACGGCCTGACATACTCCGCCACACGAGAGAACCGCCTGACAAGGTAAATGGATTGCATCCATGACTTGATACGGGACTCGAGCCAATGAGAGTCTGACGGCAGATAGACAAGATACTCCGAGCCAAGGTTAGTCAGGCAATAGGCGCTGGAAGCTAGATCTGTTCTGGGTGCCATCTTTGCCAGATTGACGCGGTTCGCGATTACCAGACTCAGACCCAAGGCGCGACGGACATCAGCCCTGGTTGGATCTTCGAGGGGGTCCATGAAGATCGGATTCAGCCCTCGCAAGAAACTCTTCCAGACCCAGTCGACATCGCCTCCCACGCCCCACAGATGATCGGTGTCGCTTATGACGACTTTGCTACCGTCCGAAGGCGGGGGGTTTTCTCGATAAGCTCGCATTACCCCAGGGCCGGGGGAAACAGCTTCTGCGGGACTGGCAAAGAGAGCGGAATTGTCCGCACCTGTATCGCCTTCTCCGTCGAGCATGGCGCTCATCAGCACCGGGTTCTGCCTGAGTTTTGACTTCTCGACCTCATGTATTAAGTCAATCATGTGGTACTGCCACGCGACAGATCCCCGGTGGCTCTCGTTGGATATCTCGTAGATGACATCTAGATCATTTACAGTTTCCACTACCTTTCGAACGTAAGCCTCCTGCAGCTTTGTTGCGGCGGATACCTGCAGAGTGTGCAGTTCTTCGCCTTCTCCGTTCCCATTCGCGTCCCCGTCTATGCCGTTGACGTTGTTGTTGGCATTGAAGGGATGTCCGGGCCATGGATTTACGCGGCCGCCCCCCTTGTTGTGGACGGCGAAGCCATGAAAGAGCATTACCATGACGTAGATTCTGCGGTCGTGCGCTTCCCGGACTCTAAGCCGAAGCCTGTCGAAGTAAGCGGGATTGAGTTTGCCCAGGTCAAACTTTGGCCTGCCGTCCAGGGCCAACCCGGGGCCGGTTCGCAAATAAAGTTCAGGATAGCTGCCTTTGAGTGCGTTGCCCGTTCCGTACGAGGAGCCCTCCCGCGACCAAAGTCGGATCAAGTTGTGATGGTAAAACTGAAGAAGATCCAAATAGCCGGTGTAGTCAAATTCTGGGCTTGTTCTCCAGTCCAGCAAATTTCTCCAGTTGTGTGATCCAGTAAGGTAAACGATCCGATCCTTCGCATCGCAAAAGTATCGAGGATTGGCAATGCTCACCCTGAGCGGGCCGGCGATTGGAGGCGCCTCAACCGCGACAACGCGAATGCCTTCCGGTGCAGCGCATGTTGGCTGGTGAAACTCAAACAACAGGCAGATCACAGCCAATGAGAATCCGACGCGTGGATGACTGATCGGGCGGTCATGATCAAACTCTTTCCGTAAGTGCATTGACAGACTTCCGGTCGTATTTGGTTTGGAGTGACGCTGGTGGACGCCGAAGAATCGCTGCTGAACTGTGTGTCTACCGTCCAACAGCGGTGAACAACGATCGGAGGTTCCCTATCGTGCGCTTCAACTCGTCTCGACCGCCGGGCAGCACAAGCCAAGCAACCAGATAGGCGGGTATCCCAAGCGCGAGCCCCAACAGAAAAACAGATAGCGCGTTTTGATGAGACGACGCGGCCTGCTTCACAAGCAAGACACCGCCGGACATCAGCAAGCTAGCCATGACCGCCCGGCGAATGGCCCGCAGGAAATCGGCGACTCGCACAGGGGTGTTCTTGAATCCCCAAAATAGCGCGGGAGCGAGCAGGAGGAAACTTGCCGCAACGTGGGCAAATGCCACGCCTGTTGGACCCTCACGCATGCCGATGAAAATGAAGAACGCCAACCCCAGGGAGTTGAGGGCTCCCCACTTGACGTAGCGTCGCGAGAACCCGCATGTAACCATCACAAATCCGGCCGTACCTGCCAACGTTCTGACGGCAGCGGCTATGGCAAGGATTCTGACCAGCCCGCTCGCAGCCTTCCAGGACTGGCCCAGCACAACCAGTACCACCTCTTCAGCGAAGATTGCCAAGAACAGCGCAATCGGCACGGTCACAAAGGCAAGAACATTCACGATCCGAAGGTAGTAACTCCGGTATTCGGCTCGCGAACCCTGCAGGCGACTTAGCGCCGACTCCGCGACCGAACTAATTGCCGAACTGAACTGCAGGAGGGGCATCGTCAAGCTGCTGGCTTGCCTGTAGAGGCCGAGCGGGGTGGCGCCAAACACCTTTCCGATTACAAGTTGGTCCAGATTGAAGGCCATGTACCAGATGAGATTGAAGGCTGTCACGTCGCCGCCGAATGCAAGCATCGATTTGATGTTCGCCTGCCGCGATGCGCGTCCGGGAATCCATGGTATAGCGGCCCACGAACCGACGGCCTGGAATGCGTTGCGGGACACTTCACGAGCTACCAATGCCCAGTAGCCCGCGCCCATCTTCGCTAGTATCACGGCTAGTACGATACTCAGCAGGCTGGCACTAACTTGGATGCCGGCAAGGCGCCCGAACATCATTTGCCGACGCAGCAAAGCCTGATGCTGAATGGTAACTCCGGACCAGAGAAAGCTTGACGCAATCGCGAGCGTGATCGGGAACAGCCGGAGATCTCCATAGAATCGCGCAATGGGTGGCGCCAGCGCTGCGAACAATCCGAACACCAGGAGGCCAAGCGCGGAATTGAGCCAGAAAAGCGTGCTCACCTGCTCGTGCGTGATGTCCTTGCGCTGCACGGTGGCGACAGACAGCCCGACATCCTTGAAGCGCTCGGCGACCGCCGTAATCGCCGTCACCATTCCTACCAGCCCGAAGTGTTCGGGAACCAGCAGGCGGGCAAGAATCGCCATCGAGCCGACACGGAGCAAAACCTCCAAACCCTCCGCCGCCATGACATAGGCGCTGCCGCGAATGGCCTGGGCTTTGAAGGCTTCTGGTGTGACCGCGGTGCCGATCAAGCGTTCGAATCGCGTTGCTCCAGTCATGCATTCATATCTTCTGTCCCGTCCTCACCACATCGTGCCGCAAAGCAAGCGCAGAACGCCGCAGGCTCGTCTGTCGTCAATGCTGGACTTAGGTCCTGCACCACCAGACACTTGCGGAATGTACGGTTCACCTACGATCCCGCGCTTTCTCCGCATGGCTTCGCCGAGACCAGTTGTGTCGTGACCTGTCTGCAAGGTGCGGATCAGTCTCGCCGACCAAGTAGCGGCGCGGTACCATCTAATGCGTCTCTCTTGCGGCTGAAATTCGCGCAGCGGTGGTCCGCGGCTATGCGGCCAGGTCACTGCAACATTGTGGCGGAATTCTTCTTCACACGGACCAGCCTCTGACAGCTTGCCATGTTGGCTCCAGATCGCCACCGTCAGCTACATCTTCCCATGGTGCAACCCGCATCCAATATTCCCCGGGTCATTCATCAGACATTTCATACCAAGGCACTGCCAACCGCGATTGCCGCAAACGTGCGGAAGATTGTCGCTCAAAATCCTGGCTGGGAGCATCGACTGTACGATGACGATGACATGGGGCGGTTCATTGAGTCCGTGTATGGCCCGCAGGTGCTCGCCCACTTCAATCGCATAAATCCGAAGTACGGGGCAGCGCGAGCCGACATGTTTCGCTACCTCCTCATGTATAGCCGCGGCGGGGTCTATCTCGATATCAAGGCATCCGTGGAGAAGTCACTGGACAACGTTCTGAGGCCTGACGATGTCTATATCTTGTCGCGTTGGCGCAATCGCCCTGGTGACGCATTTGAAGGCTGGGGAAAGCATCAACGCCTGCGACATGTGGGAGGTAACGAGTTTCAGCAGTGGCACATCATTGCCGCTCCCGGACATCCTTTTCTTAGAGCTGTGATTCAACGCGTGCTGCGCAATATCCAAAGCTATAACCCGATCCTGTTGGGCACCGGCAGAACGGGGGTTTTTTGTCTCACTGGACCTATCGCGTACACATTGGCGATTACGCCCCTGCTTGAACACTGTCCGCATCGTGTCGCCGATGCCGTGGACGACCTCGGACTCACCTACAGCATTTTCCCCCCGACCGACCCGCGCGCGCACAGGAACATATTCAAGCACCACTACTCAGATCTGACCGAGCCGGTGGTGCAACTAGAAGGAGCGAAAAGGCTCGCCTGGCAGCTTTTCGGTCCGATCCACAATCAGTTCTTAAGGCGGGTTCGAAACCTAGTTGAACGCGCATACGGGCATTCATCGAGGTCTTGGTGATGACGCGTGCGCTGGCGCGAGGCCGTATTTGGTACCTTCCAATTGCGGAGGCCTGAGGACGTACGCAAGTTCATCGTACTGTCACTCTTTCCCAATTGGATCGGGCACTGACGTTGCCAGCCGCATCGTACGCCTTGATCGCATAGGTGAACTTATCCGCGACCGCTACGGCCGTGTCGATCCACTCCGTGCTCGATGTAGTTGCGACCTGCGGGCCCAACACACCCGCCTTCTTTGATCGATAAATGATGTAGCCAACGACTCCCACGTTGTCCGTTGACGACTGCCAGGCTAAGTGCACTTGTGTGTTGGAGCTGGTTCCGCTGAGGTTCAGTGGCGCAGACGGCGGCTGCGTGTCGACCGCCGGACCCGTCGACACCACCAGGCTCACTGCCGACCCCGGCGCCACACTCGCCGCCGCCAACGGACTCTGACTGATCACACTGCCCGCCGGCACCGAGGCACTCGACTGCTGCGTCAC
>Ga0075421_100000418_pt1 | contig 43915 bp, 46 predicted proteins | sample SoiMetdeltSBSDD5_FD_75292 | JGI IMG/M metagenome (GOLD analysis project Ga0075421, IMG submission 75292) | Bulk soil microbial communities from a Populus tree surrounding site in Tennessee, USA - Soil MetaG P. deltoides SBSDD5 | ecosystem: Environmental > Terrestrial > Soil > Tree plantation... | reverse complement strand
CGGCCGCGTCGACGAACGCGACTACATCATCCGAGCCTAGACGCACACTGTCACCCATGTTCCCGGTTTATTCTGTTACCTATCTTCCCGGTTGCTCATCCTGACGTCGACCCACCAGACCGTCTGGGGCCGCGCCTCGACGGATGGCTACGTTCTAGGCTCATGCCGCACGCCACCGCCCCCGAGCCGAACTCCAGTCGGCTCACGAGCTTCAAGTCGAGAGGCTTCGATAGCCCGGCGAACAACGTCGGCCCATGGCCCGCCAGCCTGGGGTGTACGACGAACTCGTACTCATCGATCAATCCCAGCTCCGCCAACGCCAGCGGGAGCTTCACGCCCCCCAGGAACAGTCCCTTACCCGACTGCTGTTTGAGCTGCTGAACGGCGTTCCCCAGATCCCCGCGCACGAGCTCCGCGTTCCAATCGACCCGCTTCAAGGTGCTCGACACGACGTATTTCTTCGCCGCATCGATCGTCCGGGCGAAGGGTTCCGTCCAATCGGGCCTCGCTCCCGTCCGCGCCGGCGACCGAAACGCTGCCTCCATCATTTCATACGTCACGCGGCCGAAAAGGAGAGCATCGGCCCGGTTGAGGTTCTCGACCGCGTGACGATGCAAGTCTTCGTCCGCGACCATTACACGGTGATCGCAGCACCCGTCCAATGTGACGTTGATGGAATACCGAAGGGGTCGCATTACGTAAGAGTACCGATCACCCGTCAGCTTTCGCCGACAACATCGCCACCAGCAGCGCCTGCAGACGTCTCGCTCCTCTTTGCCAACACCGATACCTCGGCTGTGATCGCCGCATTCGGCGGGATGCGATCGGGGATCCCCCTTTCACCAAAAGCGAACGAGGGAGGAATGCGGAGCCTTCGCGTACCCCCGATTCGCATCCCCTCCAGCCCGTAGAACAGACCGGGAATCAAGAAGCCGCGATCCATGCGCACGTCTGTGACGAGTGTGGCGCCATCGTCTTCGAGGTGTGCATGCGTGAGAAGACCCCAGGTGCTCTCCCATCGAACAGGATCGCCCCGGTTCAGCCACATCTTCACGCGGATGCGGTAAGACTCGTGGGGTTCGACGGCCGGTCCATCGCCCGGCTGTTCACTGAGCAGCCAGATGCCGTATTTCACCAGTTCCGTCTAACGGTCGCGCTCAGCCGCGGCTTCAGAGCGTTTGGATGCGGAGCCTCGAGTACTCTGAACTTGAACATAGCGAGCGATATTCGTCACATCGGTATCCTTGAATCGCTGTTTGCGGTCCGGCGAGGCCTTACGTTGGCGAAGCGTTTCGGCGTCGCAGGTCAACCATACTACCTAGAAGTATCTAGTTCTGTGTATTGGGTGGGGGTAAAACATGGTGGTGCTGATGTCCCGGTGGCCCAGGAGCTCCTGGACAGTGCGGACGCCGGCGCCGCCCGCGAGCAGTGGGCGTACCACGCGAGATACACACCGTCACAGCAGGCCCAGCAGGAGGTGGATCGCGTAGAGGACCCCGCCGGCGAGGCCACCCACCACGGTGCCGTTCACGCGGATGTACTGGAGGTCGTCGCCCGCGTGTTCCTCGATCAGGCGCACCGCGCCCTCCGGCCCCAGCGCGTGGACGCCGCGCTCGATGAAGAGCGCAATGCGGTCGTGGTAGCGCTCGATGAGGTCCGTCATGCGCGACTTGATCCAGCGATCGAGCGATCGGCGGAGCGCCTCGTCGGTCGCGAGCTGGCGCCGCAGCCCGTCGAGCTGCGCGGCGATCCACGCTACCGTCTCGGAGCGCTCGGCGGCAAGGTCGGTGACGAGCGCGCGCCGTAGGCCCTCGGCGGCGTCCTCGATCAGTCGCGTCACCTCGGCGCTGGCGACGAGCTCCGTCTTCGCCGCCTCCACTCGCGCGGCGAGCTCCGTATCAGTGCGCAGCCGCGCCGGGAGCGCCGCGATGACCTCGCCGAGCCGGCGCCGCATGGGGTCGTCGGGATCGGCGGCGACCTTGCGAACCGCGCCATGCAGGGCCCCGACCAGCCGATCCCGGTTGATCAGGCCGAAGGCATCGGCCAGCCCGAGCAGCAAGCGCGGGTAGGTGCCCATCTTCTCCCGGTAGCCCTGGAGCACGTCGTCCACCAGCTCGCCCACCGCGGCGCGGAAGTCCGGACGGTCCAGCGCGTCGGCCAGCGCCCCCGCGAGGGCCTCGATGACGCGCTGATCCCAGCCCTGCCGCCGCGCGATCTCGATGGCCCGCGCGAGCACCGGGGTCACCGGCTGTCCGAGGACCAGCCGGCGCGTCCAGCCGACGATGTCGGCGCTGGCGGCGGGCGACAGCTGATCGGCGATCCAGCGGGCGACGCGGCGCACGCCCGCCTCGAGATCCTCGGGCTTCACCCGGTCGGCGGCGCGGGCGAGCAAGTCGGCAATGTCGAAGCGCGCCACCTCGTGGGTGACGTAGTCCTTGGTGAGCACGCGGTCGCCGACCATGGTCCCCACCCGCGTCGCCATCACCTCCCAGTTGGCCGGGATCAAGGCGGTATGGGGAATGGGTAGCCCGAGCGGCCGCCGGAATATCGCGGTGACCGCGAACCAGTCGGCGAGGCCCCCGACGATGCCGGCCTCGGCGATGGCGAGGATCCAGCCGCCCCACCACGTGGCGCGTAAGGGGAAGGAGGCGACGGCGAGCCCGACCGCCACGAGGAGGACGATCAGGGCCAGCCGGCGCTGTCGAGGCCTCGGCGTATTCATCGCAATATCAATATCATAGCACTGGTTTGACTCTACGCGTTATTTTCTGCTTGACGTCATAACGCACTGTGTTAATCTACGCGTGACGAGAGGGACCCACCGGGTCCAAACCCCAAGCCGGCGAGGCCGGAGAAGAGAAGGAGAAGCACAATGCAGACCCCGAGCACCGTGAAGGACAAGATCCTCGATTCCGTGTCCGCCTATGCCCAGGCCAACGAGCGCGTGATCGGCGAGCTCGTGGAGCTCGGCTCCTCGACCGCGCGCGAGGGCGTCAAGACGTACGTCCAGCTGCAGGCGGCGGCCCTCGAGGCCGCGCGCGAGGTCACGCTGCCGGGCCTCCCTCCGGCCGATCTGTTCGACGAGCTGCGCCGCGATCCGCTCGCCTGGTACCGCAAGGGTCTGCAGGCGTTCGCAGACGGGGCTCAGCGGGCGACCCGGCTCATGGAGAGCAATGCCCAGATCGTGGCCCGCAATGCCGAGCACTTCCAGACGTTCGCGGAGCGCACGGTGAAGGAGATCGAGGGCGCCGGCAACACCTATGTGAGTCGGATGCGGGAGATCTACTCCCGCTAGCCGGTCGCGCCGGACGCCGAGAAGGGCCCATCTACTTCGTTGGCGCCCTCGGCCGCCCCTCAACGTACCAGGGGTACGCCTCGGGGGCGGCCTTCGGGCGCCGCCTCGTAGCTGGACCCTTCTCGCCGTCCGGCCGCTTCGCGTAGCTCGGCGAAGGACGCCTTCAGGCACTCTACGTAGAGCCAGACGTCGGGGACCAGTCTCGGGTCGGTGGTCACGCCGATGGTGAGCCGCTGGTCGTAGGTGAGGATGGCGTTGCAGAGCCCCACGTCGCCCGCCAGGGGCAGCAGCGGATACCAGCCGATGAGCCGCCGTCCCGAGAGAAAGAGCGGGATCTGGGGCCCCGGCACGTTGGTCGATACGGTGTTGAGCAGGGTGTTCGGCACCGTGAGCTGCCCGGCGATCGCGGCCAGCGCCGGCGGCACCTGCTCCAGCAGGCTGGTCATTTCGTAGAGCCCTCCCGCCTGATCCTGATTCTTGAGCCGCTCCATCGCTTCCCGCTCCGCGGTGAGCCGCGCCACCGGGTCCTGTATCCCCACGTGGAGGGGCGCGAAGATCATCGAGACGAGATTGCCCAGTGCCCCGCGCTGATCGGGCCGCCGCATGCTCACCGGGCACATGGCGCGGAGCTCCATCCCGTCCGTGGGCAGACCCAGCGCGCGCAAGTAGCGTCCCAGTCCCCCCGCGATCACCGCCAGCACCACGTCGTTCACGGTGCCGCCGAGCACGGACTTCACGTGCCGGAACTCGGAGAAGGAGAACTCCGCCCAGCCGAAGCGGCGCTCGGCCCCGATGGTGCCGTTGAACGGCACGCGCGGCGCGGGCCGGAGCACGTTCGGAGCGGAGGAGGTGACCGCGCTCGCGAGCTGGCGCACGCGCGCCTCCACCTCGGTGGGGCGCAGGAGCCGGAAGGTCTCGTCGGTGGCGAGGCGGGCCACCTCCGTCAGTCGGTCGCGGACCGAGTCCTGGAGCAGGGTGAGGGGATCGGGCACGGGCTGGGGCTTCCAGGGAGCGGCCGGCGGCTCCGGCGGCGCCGCGTCGGGCTTGAGGTCGTGAAGCACCATGGTGAGATCCACACCGGACACCCCGTCGATCATGGCGTGGTGAATCTTCCAGATCACCGCGGTGTTCCCGTCGTCGCGCCCGTGCACGACGATGAGCTTCCACAGCGGGTGCTCGCGGTCGAGCATGCCCGCGAAGGCGCGACCGCCCGCCTCGGACAGGGCGCGCTCGTCGCCGGGGGCGGGCAGGGTGATTTCCGCCGCGTGATGGCGGATGTCGAAGGCCGGGTCGTCCTCCCAGGTGGGGTGGGCGATGCCGAACGGGGGGAACACCACCTTCTGGCGATAGCGCGGCAGCAGGTGCAGGCGGGCCTCGAGCGCCTCGATGAGGGCGGCGAGGGTCAGCCGGCCCTCGTAGACCATGCAGCCGCCCACGTGCATGGGCAGCGTCGGCTTCTCGGTGTAGAGAAAGGTGGCGTCGACGGAAGTGAGACGGCGATTGAGCTCGCGCGCCGGCAACGGCGTGGGTCCTAGCCGCGGGTTCCGGCGGGCGCGGCGGGCCGCCTCGCCGCCGCCAGGTGGGCGGCGAGGATGCGATACACGGCGGGATTCACCACCAGCCCGATATGCGTGCCCGACACCTCGAAGTCCGTGGCGGGGTCGCCGTTGAGGCAATACCGCCAGTCCACGATGCCGTCCGACTTCGTGTACACCGCGATCTGAGGGATCGAGGCCGGGAAGGGCCCCGCGAGGCCTGCGACCGCCGGGCAGGAGCAATACCCGGTGTAACAATCCGGCCGCTCGCCCGAGCGGGTGAGGCGCGCACGCACGCGGTCGGAGGCGAAGAGCACGAGCGGATGGCCCCGGATGCCGCGGAAGGGCGAGCCCAGCGTGGCCACCGATGCGACCAGGTCGGGGCGCCGGGCCGCCGCCGAGCGGGCCAGCATGCCGCCGAGGCTGTGCCCCACGAGATGCACGGGTCGGCCGGTGCCTGCGCGGGCCGCTTCGATGGTGGTGAAGAGCCGGTCCGCGATGACGTCGAGGCAGTCGGCGTTCCGCCCCACCCGCGAAAGCTCCGGCCGGTATCCCACGCGGGCCAGCCACGCGTAGATCTCGAAGAGGTACCAGTCGCTGGCGAGGAAGCCGGGCACGAGGATCACCGCGGCGCCGTCGCCGCGGGGCACGTCGCAGCCGTAGAAGATGGGCGAGGTGCGAAGGGAGAACCAGTCGAGCCCCGCCAGTGTCTCGCGCCAGATCGGCACGGACGCCGGCTGCTGGTCCTTCACGAAAGGCGAGGCCGTGGGGCTCGTCATGAGCGAATCCACCGTCAATTTAGCACGGAGTCTTCTGCTACGATACGCGCCATGCGCGCCGCCGTCCTGCACGGCCCACGCGATCTTCGCGTGGAGCCACTCCCTGATCTCTCGCCCGGTCCCGGCGAGGCGGTGGTGCGCGTGCGCGCGGTCGGGCTCTGCGGCACGGACTACCGGATCTGGACGGGCGAGCGCCCCGTGACGTATCCGCTGGTGATGGGCCACGAGTTCATCGGCGAGGTGCTCGGCGTCGGCGCCGGGGTGAGCAATGTCCGCGTCGGCGAGAAGGTCGCGGTGGAGCCCAACTACTCGTGCGGCGCCTGTCCGCTCTGCCGCGAGGGGAACCGGAACCTCTGCCTCGCCCGCACCGCGGTGGGGATCGACGTCGATGGCGGGCTCGCCGAGCAGGCGCGCCTGCCCGCGCGGGTGTGCTGGCCGGCGCCGCGCGAGCTGTCCGACGATCAGCTCCTGCTCGCCGAGCCCCTCGCGGTGGTGACGCGGGCAGTGGGGCGCGCCGAGGCGCGGCCCGGTGAGACGGCGGCCGTGCTCGGGGTCGGCACGCTCGGGCTCCTCGGCCTGCAGGTGCTGAAGGCGCGCGGCGTGTCGGTGCTGGCGGTGGGCCGCACGGAAGCGCGCCTGGACGTGGCCCGGGCGCTCGGCGCCGACGCGGTGGCGGCGACCACCGCCACCGTTCCGTCAGCCACGCCGGTGGCGGCGGCGCGCGCGCTGTCCGGCCGCGAGGGCGTCGATCTCGTCATCGAGACGGCGGGCACGCCGGAGGCGGTGGGGCAAGCCATCGAGCTGGCCCGGCCCGGCGGACGCATTGTGCTCACTGGGCTGCCGCACGCGCCGTCCTCGGTCGAGTTCTTCTGGGTGGTGCGCCGCGAGTTGACCCTCCTGGGCTCGATGATCTACCAGACCGAGTTCCCCGAGGCGATACGCCTCCTCGCCGACGGCAGAGTGCGCACAGAGCGGCTGCTCACCCATCGCTTCTCGCTCGCCGACGCCCTCGAGGCCTTCCGCGCTCACCGCGCGCCCGAGTCCATCAAGGTCGCCGTCATTCCCTGACGCCCTCGCTCACACGGAGACCCGGCCATGCCCCACGCGACGCTCAACGGCACCCGCATCCACTACGAGGTCTACGGACAGGGCGATCCCGTTCTGCTCGTCAGCGGCCTGGGGGGCGCCGCGGTGGGCTGGCTGCTCCAGGTCAAGGACCTCTCCGCCCGCTATCAGGTCATCACGCTCGACAACCGCGGGGTGGGGGAGTCGGACGTGCCGGATCTGCCGGCCTACCCCACCGCGCTGCTTGCCGACGATGCCGCCGCCCTCCTCGACCATCTGGGCGTGGCGCGCGCGCACGTGGTGGGCGCATCCATGGGGGGCACCATCGCCATGGAGCTGGCCATTCGCCACGCCAAGCGCGTGCGGAGCCTGTCCATCTGCTGCAGCTGGGCGCGCGGCGACGGGCGCTTCATCCAGACCATTCGCTCCTGGATGGCGCTCGCCCCGCTGATGTCGCTCGAGGATCGATTCCGCTATCTGCTCTTTCCGCAGCTCTACTCGCCCGCCTTTCTCGCCGATCCCGCGGCGGTGGCGGAAGCGCTCAAGCGGAGCCTGGCGTATCCGCACCCGACGCGGCCGGAGGGGCTCGCGCGCCAGGGCGAGGGGCTCATCGCCTGGAACGGGACGCGGATCAAAGAGATCAAGCGGATCAAGGCGCCCACCCAGGTGCTGGTCGGCAAGGAGGACATCCTCACGCCGCCGGCCTTCTCGCGCGAGCTGGCCGAGTTGATTCCCGGCTCGCGGCTACGTCTGCTACCCGGCGCCCACGCCTTCTTCATCGAGGAGGCCCCGCGCCTCAACGGCGCGCTTCTCGAGTTCTTCAAGGGCGTCAAGCGCTGAATGACGGCCCGGCTCGCCGGGAAGACCGCCATCGTCACCGGCTCGACCAAGGGGATCGGCCTCGGCATCGCTCGCGCGTTCGTCGAGGAGGGCGCGCGCGTGGTGGTGAACTCGCGGAGCGCCGAGGATTGTGCGCGCGAGGCGCGCGCGCTGGGGCCGGCCGCGCTCCCCATCGCCGCGGACCTCACGCGCTCCGACGAGGTGCGCCGCCTCGCCCGGGACGCCGCGGCCGCCTTCGGTGGCCCACCCGACATCCTGGTCAACAACGCCGGGCAGCCCCGGGTCGCGCCCTCGGAAGCCTTGCCCGAGGCCGACTATCGCCAGACGCTCGAGCTGAACCTGACCGCGTACCTCCTGCTGAGCCAGGAGGTGGCGCGCGGGATGCTCGCGCGGGGCAGCGGCAGCATCGTCAACGTGAGCAGCATGTTCGGCAGCGTGCCCGCCCCCGAGCGGCTCGCCTACTGCGTGTCCAAGGCCGGGGTCAACATGATGACCAAGGTGATGGCGATCGAGTGGGCAGAGCGGGGTGTCCGCGTCAACGCGGTCGCCCCCGGGTACGTAGAGACGGACTTCACGCGCGGGCTTTCCAGCCGCGGGCTGCTCGACTTCGGCCAGCTCGCCCGGCGCACCCCCATGCGCCGGCTGGGAGCCGTCGAGGAAGTCTCCGAGGCCGTCATCTTCTTGGCCGGGTCGAGCGCGGCCTTCATCACCGGCGAGGTCCTCACCGTGGACGGGGGCTGGTCATCCTATGGATTCGTTTGATGAGGGCTGTATCCGGGAGGTGACATAAGAGAGGTGTAAACACTAAGATACAGGGAGGCGTCAGAACCCAAAGGCGCGGCCCATGCGACGACTTCGGCGAGTGACTCCGCCTCTCCACGGCCTGCTGGCCGCGCTGCTTCTGGCCGGCTGCGCCACGGGGTCGTCGGCCCCTCGCTCCGCTGCCGTCCCCGCCACGCTCGAGCCGCCCCCGCGGTACCGCATCACCCTGGCCCGCTCTCCGCTCACCGAGGAGCAGCAGGTCGTCCACGCGCTCAATCGCCTGGGCTATGGTCCCCGGCCGGGCGACGTCGAGCGCGTCAAGCGCATGGGGCTCCACCGCTGGATCGAGCGTCAGCTCGAGCCGGAGCGCATCCCCGACGGCGCCCTCGAGGCGGCCCTCGGGTCGTTCCCCGTGGTCGGCATGAGCGCGGCCGACCTCTATCGCGACTTTCCGCCGCCGAACCTCCGGAACCTCCAGCGACTTCAGGCGGGCGAGATGACGCCGCAGGAGATCCGCGACGTGTTCCCGCCCGAGCGGCGTCCATCGGTGATCAACGCCCAGATCCAGGCGGCAAAGATCACGCGGGCCGTCGTCTCCGAGCGTCAGCTCCAGGAGGTGATGGTCGACTTCTGGTTCAACCACTTCAACGTCTATGCCCTCAAGGGCGCGACGCGCTGGAACACGCCCGCCTACGAGCGCGAGGCGGTCCGGCCGCATGCGCTGGGCCGCTTCCGCGACCTCGTCGTCGCCACCGCCCAGCATCCCGCCATGCTCTTCTACCTCGACAACTGGCTGAGCACCCGCGACGACCTGGTGGTGCCGGGGCGCGGGCGCCGCGGGCTCAACGAGAACTACGCCCGGGAGCTGATGGAGCTGCACACCCTCGGCGTGGACGGGGGCTATTCCCAACAGGACGTCGTCGAGGTAGCGCGCTGCTTCACGGGGTGGACCATCGACCGTCCCCAGCAGGGCGGAGGCTTCCTCTTCCGTCCCGCCGCGCACGACCGGCGCGCGAAGCAGGTGCTCGGCACCGTGATCATGGCGGGAGGCGGGCAAGACGATGGCCTCGCCGTGATCAACCTGCTGACGCGCCATCCGTCCACGGCGCGGTTCATCGCCACCAAGCTCGCGCGCCGCTTCGTGACGGACGATCCGCCCCCCGCGCTGGTCGACCGCGCGGCGCGGACGTTCCGCGAGACGGACGGCGATATCCGGGCCGTCCTCGTCACCATATTCACGTCTCCTGAGTTCCTATCGGCGGATACTTACCGAGCAAAGACGAAGACTCCACTTGAAGTCGTGGCGAGCGCCGTCCGCGTGCTCGACGGCCAGGTCGATCCGTCGCCGGCCGGCAACGGGGCCGTCCGCGCGTCCGCCGCCGGCGGCGCCCTCACGCTGGCGCGCCAGGTCGCCGCGCTGGGCGCGCCGCTCTACGAGTCGGCGCCTCCCACCGGATACGCCGACGTCGCCGCGGCCTGGGTGAACACGGGGGCGCTGCTGGCCCGGATGAACTTTGCCCTCGCCCTCTCGCAGGGCCGGCTGAGCGGTGTCCGCGTGGATCTCGCCCGCCCGCTCGGCGACGTGGATCGCGGGAAGCCGGCCGCCGTGCTCGATCGCGTCATCGCCGCCCTGCTGCACGGAGAGGCGTCGGCGAGGACGCGGCAGGTGCTCGGCGCGCACCTCGACAGCCCCGAGATCGTGCGGGCGACCGCCGACGACCGCGGCCCCCGCAACACCGACGTTGAGAAGCTGGCCGCGCTCGTCCTGGGCTCCCCCGAGTTCCAGAGGAGATAGCATGCACGCCTGCACGCGCCGGGCCTTCATGAAGGGCGGGGCGCTGGGCCTTTTCGGCATCGGCCTCGGAGGCGTTCCGCGCTTCCTCGTCCGCGCCGCTCACGCGCAGGGGAGCCCGGCGCGGCCGAAGGTGCTGATCGCCGTCTTCCAGCGGGGCGCGGTGGACGGGCTGAGCATGATCGTGCCCCACGGCGATCCCGAGTACTACGCGGCGCGGGGCAACATCGCCATCGCGCGGCCCACCGCGGGGCAGGGCGACACCACCCTCGACCTCGACGGCTTCTTCGGCTTCCATCCCGCGCTGTCGCCGCTCCGGCCGCTCTGGGACGCGCGCCGCCTCGCGGTGGTGCACGCCTGCGGCTCTCCCGACACCACGCGCTCGCACTTCGACGCGCAGGACTACATGGAGTCGGGCACGCCGGGACGGAAGAACACCCCCGACGGCTGGCTCGCGCGCGGCCTGCAGGCCACGCCGCGCGGGAGCGCGTCGCCCTTCCGGGCGGTGGCCATGGGCCCGCAGCTCCCGCGTATCCTGCGCGGGGAGGCGGGCGCAGTGGCGATGGGGCGCCTCGCCGACTTCGACGTGAAGGCGGAGCCCGCCCCGGCGATGCCGGGGCAGGTGGACGCGCGGCGCGGCTTCGAGTCCATGTACGAGGAGGGCGTGCGCGACCTTCTGTACGGCACGGGGCGGGAGACCTTCGAGGCGGTGAAGATGCTGCGGGCGGCAGGCGCGCCGCGGCTGGCGCCCGCGAACGGCGCCCAGTACCCGCGGAGCCGCTTCGGGGAGAGTCTCAGGCAGATCGCTCAGCTCGTCCGCGCCGAAGTGGGCCTCGAGGTGGCCTTCGCCGACGTGGGCGGCTGGGACACGCACGCCGGACAGGGCAACGAGCGCGGGCAGCTCGCCAACCGGCTGACCGACTTTGCCCAGGGTCTGGCCGCCCTCGACCGTGACCTGGGCGACCGGATGGACGACGTGGTGGTGCTCACCATGTCCGAGTTCGGGCGGACGGTGCGCGAAAACGGCAATCGTGGGACGGATCACGGCCACGCCACCGCCATGCTCGTGCTCGGCGGCTCCGTGCGGGGCGGCCGCGTCCACGGCCGCTGGCCGGGGCTCGGTCGCGAACAGCTCTACGAGGGCCGCGACCTCGCGGTGACCACGGATTTCCGCGCGCTCTTCGCCGAGGTCGCCCAGCGCCACCTCGGCGTGCCGCCGGCGGCGCCGCTGTTCCCGGGCTTCACGGCGAATGGAGGCGGCCCGCTGGGCGTGCTCGTGTAGACTGCGCCGCATGTGGTTTTTCCTGGCCCTCGTCGCCGCGCTCTGCCAGGTGCTCCGCAACACGGTGATGAAGCGGCTGGGCGACAGTCTCGACGAGTACATCAACGTGTGGGGCCGCTTCACCTTCCTCCTTCCCTTCGCCGCCGCCTTCGTCGCGTGGCGCGGCGTGCCCACCCTTCAGCCGGGCTTCGTGCCCGCGTGCCTCGCCTTCGCGGTGTCTCAGACCATCTCGACGATGGCGCTCTCGAAGGCGCTCAAGCTCGGGCAGATCTCGATGGTGACCGCGCTCTGGAAGGTGAGCCTGCTCATCCTCGTCGTCCTCGGCTATCTCACCCTGCGCGAGACCCCGAGCGCGCTGGGCATCGCGGGGATTCTCATCAGCATGGTGGGCGTCTACCTCCTCAACGTGAACCGCGCCCACATCGCGTGGTGGGCCCCCTTCGCCGTGCTCTTCACCGACCGCGGCCTGCGTTACACGCTCCTCGCCGCCCTCTTCTACGCGCCCTCGGTGGTCACCATCAAGTGGGCCATGCAGTGCTCAGACCCCTACATGGGCACGCTGGGCGGGTATCTCGCGGCGAGCCTGCTCGTGACGCCCATCGTGCTGGGGACGTCGCGGAAGCGGTTCGCCGAGATCCCGCGCCACTGGAAGGCCTTCGTGAGCTTCGGCCTCTTCGCCGCCCTGACCACGGTGAGCCAGGGCACCGCGTACCTCATGACGCTTTCGTCCTACGTCGAAGCGGTCAAGCAGGTCGAGATCCTCTTCGCCATGGCCATCGGCGTCCTCGTGTTCGGGGAGCGGCAGAAGGTGCGGGACATCGCCCCCGGCGCCGTCGTGATGCTGGCGGGCGTGGTGCTGCTGTCGCTCGCCGGATGAGCTAGAGCTCGGGCCGCTTGCCGTGGGCGACCCGCACCACGGTCTTGATACCGCCGCGCACGTTCCAGTCCCCCACGACCTCCATCCAGCGCGGGCGGGCCGCCGCCACGAAGTCGTCGAGGATGCGGTTGGTCACGTCCTCGTGGAAGGCCCCCTCGTTCCGGTACGACCACACGTAGAGCTTGATCGACTTGAGCTCGAGGATGTGCTGATCGGGCACGTAGCGGACGCGGAACGTGGCGAAGTCGGGCTGGCCCGTCATCGGGCAGAGGCAGGTGAATTCGGGGATCTCGAGCGCGATCTCGTAGTCGCGGTCGGGATGCGGGTTCGGCACCGCCTCCAGACGCTTGGATGGCTGGGTCGGCATGGATCGAGGCTACCCCGCGCGCGCGCGACCGGTCAAGGCGAAGTGCCGCGCACGCGCCACGTGGTGATCCCGATGCCGAGGGCAACGAGGAGCCCGGACGAGAGCAGGCCGGGAGTCAGCGGGTCGCCGGTGATCAGCCGCGCGATGAGGAGTCCGAAGATCGGCGTGGTCAGCGCGGGAGCGGCAAGCACGCTCGGCTTGTAGCGCTGCAGCATCCACGTGTTCACCAGGAAGAGCACGCCCGCGACCACCACGCCCTGGTAGAGGAGCGCCAGCCCGAGCGACACAGTGTAGGCGGTGGGCGCGCCGCTCTCCCAGACGAGGCTCGCGAGCACGAAGCCGGCGCTCCCGATGGCGGACTGGCCGACGAGGAGCTTCACCGGATCGAGCCGCTGGACGGCCCGTGCCATGTAGACGATGCGCTCGCCCAGCAGGAGCGCGCTCGCCGACACCACGAGGTCACCCAGCAGCGTGCTCCCCTCCAGCGAGAAGTCCCGCGCGAAGAGCAGCACGATGCCCGCGTAGGCCACGAGCACGCCGGCGAGGGTGACGAGGGAGAGGCGGTCGCCGGGAATGAAGAAGTGGGCGAGCAGGACCGAGTGCACCGCGTACGCGTTCAGGAGCACCGTGGCATGCGCGGCGGAGGTGAGGGAGATGCCGTAGTTCATGAGGCCGATCTGGACCGCGAAGAGCACGCCCACCGACCACATCATCCGCCACTCGTCGCGGCGGAACCTGAGGAGGCCGGCGCGCTTCGTCCACAGCGCGTAGGCGAGGATGGTGAGCCCGCCGAGCACGAAGCGCATCCAGGCCAGGCGCAGGGGCGGCGCGTCCGTGAGCGCGACCTTGACGGCGATGGGGTTGCCGGCCCAGAGAGCGGCGAGGACGAGCGAGATGAGCGTGCCCCTGGCGTCGAGCGGGCGAAGGGACGTCACGGGGCGGCATGGTAGCATGAGGCTCGATGAAGATCGGCCTCGTCGGGCTTCCCAAGAGCGGCAAGACGTCGCTGTTCAACCTTCTCACCGGTCAGAGCGTGGCCACTTCGTCCTTCGGCGCGAGCCGGGGCGAGATGCACGTGGGCGTGGCGCGCGTGCCCGATCCGCGCGTGGACCGCCTCACCGCGCTCTTCACGCCCAAGAAGACGACGTTCGCCTCGTTCGAGGTGGTGGACCTCGCCGGAATCACCAAGGGCGAGCGCGGCGGGCTCGACGCCAAGGAATTCCGCAACGCCGACGCGCTGCTCCACGTGGTGCGCGCCTTTCCCGACGCGACCGGCGCGCCTCCGTCGCCCCGCGCCGACATCGCGGACCTCGAGACCGAGCTGATCCTCGCCGACCTCGAGGTGGTGGAGCGGCGCCTCGAGCGCCTCGAGGCCTCGCTCAAGAAGAAGCCCAATCCGCTCGAGCAGAAGGAGCAGGCCGTGCTCCAGCGCCTGAAGCCCGAGCTCGAAGGCGAGACCCCGCTGCGCGCGGTGCCGCTGTCCGACGACGAGGCGAAGCTCATCCGCGGCTTCACCTTCCTCTCGCAGAAGCCGATCCTCCACTGTCTCAACCTGGACGAGAAAGAGGTGGCGCGCGGCGCTACCGTGGTCGAGAGCTTCGGGCTGGGCGGGCTCGCCGGCCGTCCCCGCACGCGCTTCGGCTGGGTGTCGGTGATCATCGAGGCGGAGGTGGCGCAGCTGGCGGGCGAGGAGCAGGCCGCCTTCCTCGCCGATCTCGGTCTCGCCGAGCCCGCGATCCGCCGCGTCCTCACCGATTGCTACGCCCTGCTCGGGCTCATCTCGTTCTTCACGGTCGGCGACGACGAGGTGCGCGCGTGGCCGGTGCCCCGCGGCACCCGTGCCCAGGACGCCGCCGGCGCCATCCACTCCGACATCGCCCGCGGCTTCATCCGGGCGGAGGTCGTGGGCTACGAGGAGCTGGTCACCGCCGACGGCTCCATGGCCACCGTCCGCGAGCGGGGCCAGTTCCGGCTCGAGGGCAAGGAGTACGTGGTCGAGGACGGCGAGATCTGCCATTTCCGCTTCAACGTAGCGAAGTAGCGCGGACGGGCGGAGGGCGCGGCGCGGCCGGGCTGTGCCCTTTGCTCGGTACCCCACTCGCCGGGCACAGCCCGGCCGCGCCGCGCCCTCCGCCCGTCCGCGCGGTGGTTAGTCTTTGGCGCCGACTTCTTCGAGGAGATCGGCGAGGGCGGCGTGGCCTCGGGAGCGGGCGGCGCGGAGGGCGGTGGAGCCCGAGCGTGCCATGCGGTGGACGTCCGCGCCCCAGGCGAGGAGGATGGCGGCGACCTCGGCGTGGCCGCCGAAGGCGGCGAGCATGAGCGGCGTCACCCCGGTCTCGTCGGTCGCGTTCGGGTCGGCTCCGCGTCGCAGCAGCGCTTCGACCTCGGGGCCGTGCCCCTCCTTGGCCGCCTCGTGCAGGGGGGTGCGCCCATCGGCGGCGCGCGCGTTCGGATCCGCCTTGGCGGCGAGGAGCAGCCGCACCACCTCCGTGTAGCCCCGCAGCGCGGCTCCGGTCAGCGCGGTGGCGCCGCTCTCCGCCTTCGCGTTGGCGTCGGCGCCCCTGGCGAGGAGCACCCGCACGACCTCGGGGCGCCCGGTCCAGGCGGCGTCGATGAGGGCGGTGCGGCCGCGCTCCGGTCCCGACCGCTTCGCGTTGACGTCGGCGCCCGCCTGGATCAGCGCGCGCGCCACGTCGGCATGCCCATTCTGGGCGGCGACCATGAGGGGGGTGGTGCCCTCCGCGCCCGCGCGCCCGGGCTTGGCGCCCTGCGCCAGCAGGTTCTGCACGGCTCCGATGTCGCCCTTGGCGGCGGCGGCGAGCATCGGCTGCGCGCCTGGTCCGCAGCCCGAGACGGTCGCCACCAAGAGGAGCGCTCCCATCGCCCGGCACACGCGCGCGCTCATCGCTCGCGATACGCTCCGCCGCACGGGACGGGAAAGGTGAGGGCCAACCGTCCCAGCGGGTACGCCTTCTGCGGGTCGAAGCATCCGGCGCTCAGCCTCAAGGGGTCGGCGGTGCCCGAGAGGTCGCCGTCGGCGTGCGACCGGCAGGGGCTCGTGCAGAGCTCGAAGTGCACGTGGGAGACGCCCACCGCATTTCCGGTCATGCCCATGTGCCCGATGATGCGCCCCCGGGCCACTTCCTCGCCGACGCGGACGAGGATCTCCTGCAGGTGGCAGTACGCGGTGTACCGCTTAATTTCCCCATGCGACATGACGATGCCGCGCCCGCACCCCGGCGGCCCGTCGATGAGGTCGCTCACCACGCCATCGGCAGCGGCGATCACCGGCGACCCCAGCGGTCCGCCGAAGTCCACACCCGCGTGGGGTAGCAGGCGCTGCCGCTTGTTCGCGCCGTCCAGCGAGCGGTACGTCGAGAGCACGGGCACCTCCGACGGCACGTTGCCGTCCCGGCGCAGATAGGAGAAGGCGAGGTAGCCCACAACGAGCGCGGCGAGCAGGACGGCAACGCGGAGCAATGCGCTCTATTGGGGCCGGATGAGGCCCAGCCGGGGCCGCCCGCCCAGCGCCTTCACCAGGCCCACCAGCGTGGCATCTGATGTGCTGGGAAGCAGGACGCAGCCCGCGCCGAGGATGAACCCACGACCGCCCGTTGCGGCGATGGCCTCGCGCGCTTCCGCCTCCGCTCGCTCCGGTGGCCCGTCCTTGAGCGTCTGCCACTGGTCGAGCCCGCCGCACACTGCGCCCCCTACGCGGGCTTGGCCGGCGGCCAGCGTGGGGCCGGCGCGGCGATCATCCCAGTTCCAGACGTCCGCGGGCAGGGCGGCGAGGCGGTCGAACATGAGGCGCTCGCCGTGGCAATGCAGGATGGTCAGGCGCGACCGCGATCGCACCGCCTCGAGGATGCGCCGATCGTAGGGCTCGCCGAAGCGGAGGTACTCCTCCTCGGTGTGGAAGGCCGCGCTCGCCGCCTGCACGGAGTAGAAGATCCCCTCGCAGCCCTCGCGGAAGCACGCCTCCATGAAGGCCAGGATCGTCTCCGTGATGGCCTCGAGGGCGCCTGTGACCGCTGCCGGATTCTCCTTGAGATCGTAGCCGAGGCGGTCGCCGGAGAGCTTGCGCGCGATCGACAGTGGGCTGAACACGGTGGGCACGGTGGAGCAGTCCGCGCGCCTGTCCACCACGCAGCGAATGATGGTCTCGAGGTGGGTGGCCCAGCCGGTGGACTCCATGGCGAGCGGCCGGACGCGCTTCCAGTCTTCCGGAGCACGCACCCCGTGGCTCGCGCAGGGCCGGTGCCCGTCGGGCGCGACCTCGTCAGATTCCACGCAGCCCCAGTCCTCGACGGCGTAGCCGCCGCTGGGCGTGACCTTGAGGAAGTCGGAGTCGTAGCGCTCGTGGAAGCGCAGGACGGACTGGGCCAGCGCGGCGGCGTTCCGGTCCACGTCGGGGAAATGCCGCCAGAAGGCATAGGGCGTGCGATCGGTCGGCTGCCGCCGTATCGCCGCCTGCACGCGCTCGAGCTTGGTCATGGCGTCTCCAGGTATCCCCCGTCCAGGGCCAGGGTACCGTCCGGGGTCGTCGCGCGGAAGCGGAGAACGCCCGGCGTGCCCGCATCACGTCGGCCCTGAACGCGCAGGCGCGAGGGGAGCGGCACCATGCCGGTGAAGCGACCCGCGATCCGGGTGATCCGTGGGCCCGCGGGCCCGGCGCGGCGCATCCCCGCCGAGATTGCGAGCGCGAGCGTCGCGGTGCCGTGCAGGATGATGCGCGGCAGCCCCGCGCGCTTCGCCACCTCCGGATCGGTATGGATGGGGTTCCAGATGCGCGCGCACTCGGAGTAGATATGGGCGAGCGTCGCGGCGATGGGGATGTCCTCCGTCCACTCCACGACTCCCTCGCCTCCCGCGGGGGCGAGGGCGGGGTGAGGGGGCGAGGGGATAACGCCTTCGGGGTCACACGCCACCCCCAGAAACACGCTGCCGTAGTCCGTCGTGCTCACGGGCTCGCCCGCGGCGTCTCGGGTCTCGTAGCGGGTGAGGACATAGGCCCCCGCGCGTCGGGGGGCCACCGCGATCACCGCGGCGGTGGTCGTGACGCGGTCGCCCGCGCGCACCGGGCGATGCAGCGTGAGGTCGTGCGTGGCGTGAACCCCGCGCAGCGCCACCTCGTCGCCGAGCTGGCGCGCGCGGCTCTCGACGGCGAGGGGCCATTCGTAGCAGACCGGGAACAGGGGATGCGGCGCGACACCGCCCGGCCGGAGCGTGTCGAGATAGGCGGGGTCGGTTTCGCCGAGGCCGGCGGCATAGGCCATGAGCCAGCGCGCGTCGATCTCCTGGGTGAGGGGACCGACGGTGGCGCCCACGAGGCCGCGGGGAATCTTCATGGGCGGGGGAAGTTCATGCAGTCGACGAAGATGTCCTGGAAGTCGGGATGCGCGGCGAGGGAGACGTGCTCGATGCGCCGCGCCAGCGCCTCCGCTCGATCGCGCTCCCCTTCGGACATGAGGGCGAGCTGGGCGCCCAGCGCGGCGGCATTGCCCACGTAGCGGATGCGCGCTTCGGGTAACGCGGGAATGAGGCCGATCCGCAGCGCGCTGCGGATCGACAGATAGTTGCCGAATCCGCCCGCGAGCATGAGCTCGGCGAGCTCGCCGTGGCCGATGCCGGCCACGCGCAGCAGCATGGCCGCGCCGGAGGCGATGGCGCCCTTGCAGAGCTGCACCTGGCGGATGTCGTCCTGGGTGAGGACGATCTCCCCGCGGGCGCCGTGCTCTCCGGGCCGGGCGAGGACCACCAGCCGCTCCTCACCCCGCATCTCCACCCGCGAGGCGAGCGGGGCGGGAAGGCGGTCGCGCGCATCCACGTCGATGAGCCCGGTCCAGTCGACGGCGCCGGCGTCGAGGAGCGCCGCCACCGCGTCGATCACGCCCGAGCCGCAGATGCCCTGGGCCGCCGCGTCGCCGATGGCGTGCCAGCGGAGGTCGCCGCCTTCCAGCCACACCCGGTCGATGGCGCCGAGCGCGCCGCGCATGCCGCAGCGGAGCTGGGCGCCTTCGAGCGCGGGGCCGGCCGGCGCCGAGCAGGCCCAGAGATGCGCGCGCGAGCCGAGGAGCACCTCGCCGTTGGTCCCGATGTCCACCGCGAGGCGGATCTCCGGGGTCTCGCCGATGCGCGTGGCGAGGGCCACCCCCACCGCGTCCGCGCCCACGAAGCCCGCCACGATGGGCAGCAGGCACACGCGCGCCTCGCCGTTCACCTTGAGAAAGAGCTCGCGCGCGGCCAGCTCCTGGGGATGCCGCATCACGGGGGCGTAGGGCGCCAGGCCCACGTGGGTCGGATCGATGCCGAGCAGGATGTGGTGCATGCACGTGTTGCCGACCACGACCACCTTGTAGATCCACTTGGCGAGCACGCCCGAGTCCGCGCAGAGCTGCTCCACGTGCTGGTTGAGGAGCCCGACGATCCGGGTCTGGAGCTTGCGGAGGTTGCCGGGGTTGAACTGGGCGAAGGCGATACGCGACATGAGGTCGGCGCCGAACACGGCCTGGGGGTTGAGGCTCGAGACGGAGGCGAGCTGCTCGCCCGACTCGAGCTCCATGAGGGTGGACACCACGCTGGTGGTGCCGATGTCCACCGCGATCCCGAACCGGAGGGCCGCCGTATCGCCGGCCTCCACGGCAAGAATGCGCCGCCCCCACGTGGCGACGGTGACCTCGCCGCCATGATCGCGCAGAGCCTGGGGCAGCCCGCGGACGACCTCGATCGGCACGTCCTCGATGCCGCGCCCCGTCGCGCGCAACAGCTCCTCGAGGTCGGAGGTCTGGTGATGCTCTTCCTTCGGGAGTGCGACCTGGACGATCTCCTTCCGTATTCCCGCGTCGATGACGACCCGATCGAGGGCGGCCGCGGCGGGCTGGGCGCCGAGGATCTGAAAGCTCCGCTCGTCCAGGGGCGGCGCGACGGCCACCGTCACCGCTTCGACCGGCCGACACTGGCAGGAGAGGCGATAGCCGTCGCGCACGAGCGCGGCCCCCAGCTGTAGCTCGTCCATGACGGTGGCCGGGGGCGGCGAGCCCGCCGCGAACTTCACCCGACAGGACGTGCAGCGGCCCCGTCCTCCGCAGGTGGCGGTGATGTCGACGCCGGCGGCGTGGGCGGCGGCGAGAATGCTCGTGCCTGCCTCGATCTCGAGGGTCCGCCCTTCGGGGAGCACGGTCAGGGCGACGGTGGTCATCCGGGACGAGAATAGCACTCCGCGGCTTCGCCTCCCGCGCTCCGAAGTGCGCCCAGGGTCACGTTTTGCTTGACTTCTCACGGGGGGTGCCGGATATTTCCTGCACCTGTTCCGCTAGCCGGCGACCGTGCCGGCCACCGCTCTTCCGGGGGGGTATTTGACCCGATACATCCTGTATCGCCTCCTGTGGTTGGTACCGACCCTCCTCGCCATGGCCGTCATCACGTTCCTCGTGATGCACGCCACCCCGGGAAGCCCCCTCGATCCCGTCGCCGAAGGCGCCAACCCGCTGTCGCCGGAGGCGCAGAAGAACCTGGCCGAGGCCTATGGGCTGGACAAGCCCCTGTGGCACCAGTTCGGGATCTTCATCGGGAAGGCCCTCCGCGGCGACTTCGGCCAGTCCTTCATCTACAAGACGCGCACCGTGACCGAGATCATGCGGGAGACGTTCCCCATCTCCCTCTTTCTCGGGAGCATGGCGCTGGCCCTCGCCGTCGTGGGGGGCATCACCCTCGGCGTGCTCGCGGCCGTCTACCAGAACCGCTCGTGGGACTATGTCTCGGTGAGCGTGGCCACCCTGGGCGTGAGCGTGCCCAACTTCGTGCTCGCCGTCTTCTTCATCATCCTGTTCTCGTTCGTGATCCCGCTGTTCCCCACCGGCGGCTGGGGGACACCAAGCCAGTGGGTGCTCCCCACGATCACCCTCGCCCTGGCGCCCATGGGCATCATCGCCCGCTTCACGCGCTCGAGCATGATCGAGGTGATACGCTCCGACTACGTGCGCACCGCCCGCGCCAAGGGGCTCGCCGAGCGGCCGGTGATCCTGCGCCACGTGCTGAAGAACGCCCTGATCCCGGTGGTGACCCTCCTGGGCCCCATGTTCGCGGCGGTGGGCACGGGATCGTTCTTCGTGGAGTCGATCTTTCGCGTGCCCGGCATGGGACGCTTCTTCGTGCTCTCGATGACCGGGCGCGACTATCCGATGATCATGGCGGTGGTGCTCATCTACGGGGCCTTCCTCGCCGTAATGAACCTAGTGGTGGACCTCCTCTATGGCGCTCTCGACCCCCGCATCCGATACTAGGCTGCCGGCGCCGGCGGCGCTGCCCACGGCGGCCACGGCGTCGCGCGGCACCAGCCTCTACCGCGATGCGTGGCGGCGGCTCCTGCGCAACAAGCTCGCGGTGGTGGGGGGCGTCACCGTCCTCCTCCTGTGCCTGGTGGCGATCTTCGCGGACTTCCTCGCGCCGTTCTCCTACACCAAGCCGAACTTCGGGCGCCTCAACGAGTTCCCCTCGCGCGAGTTCCCGCTCGGCACCGATCAGCTCGGGCGCGATCAGCTCTCGCGCATCATTTACGGGGCGCGGGTCTCCATGCTGGTCGGCCTCGGGGCCCAGATCATTGTTGTCGCCATCGGCGTTCCCATCGGCCTCGTCTCCGGCTACCTGGGTGGCCGGGTGGACCTGCTGCTCACGCGCTTCGTGGACGTCATGTACGCTTTCCCGCGGCTCCTGTTCGTCATCCTCGTCATGTCGATGCTGGGAGCGGGGCTCATGAACATTTTCATCGCCCTGGGGCTGACCGGGTGGGTGGGCATTGCCCGCCAGACGCGCGCCCAGGTCCTGTCCATCAAGGAGAAGGAGTTCGTGGAGGGCGCGCGCGCCCTCGGTGCCGGCTTCTGGCGCATCATGTCGCGGCACGTGCTGCCGAGCGCGCTGACGCCCATCGTCGTGTCGATCACCTTCGGCATTCCCGAGGCCATCTTCACCGAGGCCGCCCTGTCGTTCATCGGGGTCGGCATCAATCCGCCCACTCCCTCGTGGGGGCAGATGGTGGGCGAGAACCAGCAGTTCCTGCGGTCCTACTGGCACCTGTGCGTGTTTCCGGCCATTGCCATCGCCGTGACCATGCTCTCGTTCACGTTCTTCGGCGACGGGGTCCGCGACGCGCTCGACCCCAAGATGAAGTAACCAAGGAGGAGCACCCACATGCGTATTCCCGATGAGCAGCTCGATCTCATGGCCGCCCGCCTGGACTCCATCGGCGTCGGCCGGCGCGACTTCCTGAAGGTGGCCGGCGCCATGGCCGCCTTCGGCGGTCTCGGCTTCGCCACCACCGCCCAGGCGGCCACGCCCTCCGTCCCGAAGCCCGGCGAGAGGCTCGCGAAGGACCAGACCTTCCGCATCGGCGGAGGCGGGTGGTCACAGAACGACCCCTCCAGCCACGACTTCAACAAGGACCTGTATTGCTCGGGGGTGCCCGCGCTGTTCGCGGGGCTCATGGTCTTCAACGCCGATTTCGTCGCGGTGCCGTGGATGGCGTCGAAGGTCGAGAGCAACAAGGATGGCTCGGTGTGGACCTTCACGATGAGGAAGGACTCACGCTGGTCGGACAACTCGCCGGTCACCGCGCGGGACTTCGAATGGTCGTGGAAGCGCCAACTGGATCCCGCCACGGCCGCGCCGTACGCCTCCTTCCTCTACGACATCAAGAACGGCGAGAAGTTCAACAAGAAGCAGCTCACCGACGCCAAGGAGGTCGGCGTCCGCGCCAAGGACGACTGGACCCTCGAGGTGACGCTGGAGGGGCCGCGGGGCTACTTCCCGGTGCTGGCCGCCTACCTCGCCGCGCTTCCGGCCCATCGCGGGGCGGTGGAGAAGCACGGCGACAAGTGGACGGAGGCCGGCAATATCGTCTCCAACGGCGCCTTCACGCTGGAGGCCTGGGAGCACAACAAGCAGATCGTGCTCCGGAAGAACCCCTACTACTACGGGGCCAAGAACGTCCACCTCGCCCGCGTCGTGATCCCGATTATCCCCGTAGCCTCCGGCGCGCTGCCGTACGAGGGCAACGAGCTGGACATGACCGCATTGCAGGCCGGGGACCTCAACCGGCTGCGTAATGACCCGCGGGCGGGCAAGGACGTGTTCAAGTACCCGTTCCCCGGGACCTGGTATCTACTTCCGCAAACGACTAAACCACCCTTCGACAACCTGAAGGTCCGCAAGGCGGTGGCCCACGCCATCGACCGCGAGAACATCGTCAAGGTGAGCCAGGGCCTCGCCATCCCGGCGTGGTCCATGATTCCGCCCGGCTTCCCCGGCGCCCTCGACGACGCCAAGACCAAGTCGCTCCAGAAGTACGACAAGAAGCTGGCGCTCGAGCAGCTCAAGGGCACGCCGTTCGAGGGGGGGAAGAACTGGCCCAAGATCACGCTGTCGATGCGCGACGAGGGTCTGGGGTCGAAGCCGCTCGCGGAGGCGGTGCAGGCGGTGCTGCTGGACAGCCTCAACATGAAGACGGAGCTCGAGGTGCTGGAGCCGCGCGTGTTCCGCGAGCGGCTCTGGAAGCAGGATCTCCAGTTCGTGTGGATCCGCTGGTTCATGGACTACCCGGACCCGCACAACGAGTACTTCGACACGTTCTACGGCAAGAAGACCACGGGCAGGCGGCAGGCCTGGGTGAACGAGGCCTTCGACAAGGAGCTCGAGGCAGGGCGCGACACCCGAGACACCAAGAAGCGGCTCGAGCACTACAAGAAGGCCGAGGAGATCATGCAGGAGGACGTCGGCTACGTGCCCGTCGCCTGGGTGCTCCGCTACGCGGCCAAGAAGCCGTGGGTGGCCGGCGTCGAGAAGAACAAGCAGGGTGAGTTCGTGGTGGACGGCAACATCTACGTCGACATGCTGCAGCACCTCTACATCCTGGAGCGCGGCTAGCCGCGTGACTCCGGCCGCATCCGGCCGGCGGAGGCGGGGCCGTACGCCCGTCTCCGCCGGCCGTCGTCCTCTCCGCCGCTGTGAATGGGCGCGCAAGGCGCCCGAGATCGCCTATCACGACCGCGAGTGGGGCGTGCCCCTCCGCGACGACCGGCGGCTGTTCGAGCTGCTCATCCTCGAAGGGGCGCAGGCGGGGCTCTCGTGGGAGACCATCCTCCGCAAGCGCCCCGCTTATCGCCGGGCTTTCCATCGCTTCGACGCCCGCCGCATCGCCAGGTACGACGCCCGGGACGTCCGGCGGCTCCTCGCGGATGCCGGCATCGTCCGGAACCGGCTGAAGATCGCCGCCACCATCGCGAACGCGCAGGCGTTCCTCGCCGTGCGGAAGGAGTTCGGCTCGTTCAACGCCTACATCTGGAGCTTCGTGGGCGGCCGGCCCCGCCGTAACGCCTGGCGCCGTCTCCGGGACGCGCCCGCCGCCACGCCGGAGTCGGTGGCGATGAGCAAGGATTTGCTCAAGCGCGGCTTTCGGTTCGTGGGGCCGACGATCTGCTACGCCTTCATGCAGGCGACCGGAATGGTGAACGACCACATGGTCTCCTGCTTCCGCTACAAGCAGATCCGCTAGCTACTTCTTGCCGTGCACCTCGTCCGACTGACTCGGCATGAGGGAGACGTGGCTGTGCACGGCGACCCAGCGGCCGCCGCGGCGCTCCAGCACGAAGGTGGCCCGCCCGGGCCGGCGGAAGGGCCGGCCGTCGGGGGTGGTCGCCTCCGAGGACCAGCCCGCCGCGATCCACGCGCTGTCGCCGCTCGCGCGTACCGTCGCGCCCGGGTCGAGGGCGAAGCCGCGGATGCGCGGCCAGATTTGGCGCCACTGCTCGCGCTCGATGTTGTCCAGGCCTGAGACGGCGGCGGCGAAGGTGCCGAAGGCGACGGCGTCGGACGCGAAGAGGCCGCGCCCCGCCGCGAAGTCACGGGCGCGAACGGCCGTCTCGAACTCGCTGATCCAGGCGGCGATGTCGGGGGGCGCGGGCATGGGCCGCATTATCGCCTCGTCTCCGACCTTGTCAATCGGAAGGCCAGCCGCTATTCTCCTCGCCATGGAGCCGCTGACCCTCGAAACGCTGCGTATCCTCGCCCGTGCGCGCGGCCTCGAGCTCACCGACGCGGAGCTCGCCGGCCTGCTGCCCCTCGTGGAGGCCGGCCGGGCCATGGTCGCCACCCTGGACGGGGCCCTGGCGCGCGACGCCGAGCCCACCAGCGTCTATCGCGTGCTGTGAGGAGCGCGTGAGCGATCTCGTGTGGCGATCCATCGGCGCGCTCGCGCGCGCCATCGCCGGTCGCGAGGTGTCCCCGGTCGAGGTCGTCCAGGCGCACCTGGACCGCATCGCCGCCCTGGACTCCAAGCTCCGGGCGTTCATCACCGTGTCCGCGGACGCGGCGCTCGCCGCCGCGAAGGCGGCCGAGGCGGGCGTGATGGCGGGCGAGCGTCTGGGCGCGCTCCACGGCGTCCCGCTCGCGTTGAAGGACCTCTACATGACCCGCGGCGTCCGGACCACCGGCGGCTCGCGCATCCTCGCCGACTGGATCCCCGAGCAGGACGCGACCGTGGTCACCCGGCTGGCCGGCGCCGGCGCGATCAACCTCGGCAAGCTCAACATGCACGAGTTCGCGTTCGGCCCCGAGGGCCTCAACGCGCATTACGGCACGCCGTGGAACCCGTGGGACGCCAACACCCACCGCATCTGCGGGGGGTCCTCGTCGGGATCGGGCGCCGCGGTGGCGGCCGGCCTCTGCGCGGGCACGCTCGGCTCGGACACCGGCGGGTCCATCCGCATCCCGGCGGCGCTCTGCGGGATCAGCGGGCTCAAGCCCACCTACGGCCGGGTGAGCCGCGCCGGGGTGCTCCCGCTCGCCTGGTCCATGGACCACGTCGGTCCCATGTGCCGCAACGCGGCGGACTGCGCGCTCATGCTCGGCGCCATCGCGGGGTACGATCCGCGCGATCCCTCCACGAGCGTGCTGCCCGTGCCCGACTACGTCGCCGCGCTCACCGGCGAGGTGAAGGGGCTGCGCGTGGGCGTGCTGCGCTCCTTCTTCCTCGAGTCCACCGGGCTGGCCCTGCGCCAGGCGGTGGAGGAGGCGGTGCGCGTCCTGGAGGGGCTCGGCGCCTCCGCGCACGAGGTGAATCTCGCCGGGGCGCAGCTCGCGCCGGGCGCCTCCTTCGCGGTGCTCTCCCCGGAGGCCTACGCCTATCACGAAGCGTGGCTGCGCGAGCGGCCGCAGGACTACGGCGAGGACGTGCGCGAGCGGTTGCGCGTGGGCGCCTTCGTGGACGCGAGCGACTATCTCAAGGGACAGCGGGCGCGGGGCGTGCTGCGCGACGAAGTCAATGCCGCGCTCGCCCAGGTCGACGTGCTCGTCTGCGCCACCACCCCCATCGTGGCGACGTCGGTGGGTCAGACCGAGGTGACGGTGGAGCACGCCAAGGTTCCCGTGCGCGGGAGCCTCATCCGCTTCACGCGGCCCTTCAACCTCACCGGCCATCCCGCCGCCTCGATCCCCTGCGGCTTCACCGCGGCGGGGCTCCCCGTCGGGCTCCAGATCATCGGACGCCCCTTCGACGAGGCCACCGTCCTGCGCCTGGCGGATGCTTATCAGCGGGCCACCGATTGGCACACCCGGCGCCCGCCCGTCGACCCGCCGTCCGCTTCACCCGCGTGACGCCCGACGACCCAGAGCCTCCGCCCGACCCACCCGTCGAAGTTCCCATCGAGGATGCGCTCGACCTGCATCCCTTCGCGCCGCGTGACGTGCTCTCGGTCGTGGAGGAGTATCTCCACGCGGCGGCGGCGCGCGGATTCGCGGAGGTGCGGATCGTGCACGGGCGGGGGATCGGGGCGCAGCGGCAGGCGGTGCAGCGCCTGCTCGCCGGACATCCGCTGGTGGCGGCCTTCGGCGACGCCCCGCCGGAGCGCGGCGGCTGGGGGGCGACGCTGGTGCGGCTCAAGCCGTCGACGTAACGCGGCCCCCGGGGATCCCAGGGGCCGCGTCAGCGACGTGGTGGCGGGACCGGCTACTTCGAGACCTGGAGCGAGTTGACGACCTTCTGCCCGCCCTTCTCGTCGTAGCTGACCTTCACGTCGGCGCCCGGAGTCAGGGCCTTCTTGTCGACCTTCGCCGAGGCCGGGATCATCAGCGTCGTCCCGTTGTCGAGGGTGATCGACTTCCCTCCGGGATCAACCGCCTGCACCTTGCCGGAGATCTCGGCCGCGCCCGCCATGCTTCCGAGCGCGAGAACGGCGACGAGGGCCAGCATGCTCGCCTTCAGCACTGTCTTCATCTCACGTGTCCTCCCGTATGTGGGTTGCGGAAGTTAGACGCTCCGACGGCTCTTCTCGCAACTGGGATGCCAGGCACGAAGTCCGCCCTGCGCGCACCGATGGGGGAGCGGGAGAGTCACCCACGGCCGCCTCCGGCACCCAAAGGCCTTGGATGTGCGTGCTGGGGCGTGCGCGTGTCGAGAAAACTTACACGGCGCGCATTTCCAGGCTTACACACTGGCTCTAAATGACCCGCGCGGCGTATCATGAGCGTGTGGCGACGTGGCGGCGGCTCGCGGGCATGGCGCTAGCGCCTCTCGTGTTGGCCGGGTGCACGAGCGCCTGGCAGGGCGAGAGCCGCGCCGAGCGGACGCTCGACCGCATCCTACCCGCATCGGTTCAGGTGATTCTCGAGCAGCAGGAGGGGCGCCGTTTCCGTAGCGCCTCGGGGGTGATGATCGGCGCGCGGCCCGGCCCGGCGGGCGTCGAGTGCCTCATCCTCACCAGCGGCCACACCCTCGCCGGGTCGGGCCGGGGTAAGAACGTGTTCGTCCTATCCCAGCGTCACGAGGGGCCCGGCGTTCGCACGCCCGCGAGCGTGCTCGCGGTCGGCGAGGCCGACGGCATTGACCTCGCGCTCCTCTCGACGAAGAATACCGATTGCGCGGCGGCGACCATCGGGAAGCCGGCGCGGCTCGGCGAGTCCGTGTGGGTGGTGTCCTTTCCGTGGGGCCGCGAGCTGACGGTGTCGCGTGGAGTCATCAGCCAGGTTCGCCGCGGCGGGCCGGGCCACGCGGCCGGCGCCGGCCGCCTGATGGTCGACGCGCCCGTCAGCTACGGCGCGAGCGGGGGCGGAGTGTTCCGCGCGGACAGCGGCGAGCTCGTCGGCGTGGTCGAGGGCTACTCCACTGCGCGCGTTGCCTTCGAGGGCCCCTCCGCGCCGGCGCACATCGACGTGCCGGTGCCCGGCCAGACCTTCGTGACGCCGATCGGCGACGTCATCGAGTTCCTCCGCGGCCAGGGCCACGCGCCTCGGGTCGCCGACGCCGCCCCCCACCCGCAGCCGTAGTCGACGGCCGGCTAGTCGCGGTCGGCGCGCATCAGGAGCATCCTGTCCGCGAAGGACGTCACCCGGCCGTTCTCGATGACGAACGAGAAGGCTTCGCGGCAGCGCGCGGGCGCCGCGCGGACGAAGTCCTCGAGCTCCGCCTTGGTCGCCGGCGTCATCCGCGTGCGCGCCGTCCACTCGTCCCACGGGCGCGTCTTCGACAGGACGGTCTCGTCGATGACGGTCAGGCCGGCGGCGCGGAGAAACGCCACCCACTCGCGATGGGAGAACGCCCGGACGTGCGAGGGATCGCGCCGGCGTTCCACCTCGAGGATGAAGGCCGCGCACTCCTCGTCCTCGTGCCCGAGGATGTCCTGGACGAGGAACGATCCCCCCGCCGCAAGCACGCGCGCGACCTGACGGAGCGGGGGCAGAAGGGCGGGGAAGTGATGGGCGGCGATGCGGCAGGTGACCACGCCGAACGCGCCGTCGCGGAAGGGCAGCGCGTCGACGTCGGCAGCGACGAACCTGATGCCGGAGAGGTTCCGGGAGGCGGCCACGCCCCGGGCGGCGCGCAGCATCGGCTCGGTGAGGTCGGTGGCAATCACCGTCGGCGTGAACGCGCCGAAGGCGGCCGCGGTGTGGCCGGCTCCCGTCGCGATGTCGAGCACGGCCCGGGCGCCCCGCCGGCGTCCCCACGCCACCAGGGCATCGAGGTCGGCGCCGCCAGCGTGGCCGGGACTCCGGACATAGGCCTCGGCGCTCCCTCCGAACTGGGCCTGGACGCGCGCCTTGTGCGCGTCGCTCATGCGGGGTTCTTGCGCTCGGCGAAGTGACGAAACAGGAAGTCCTCGTCCACGGGCGTGAGGTCGAAGCGGCGGCCCGCCTCGTCGATGAGCCGGAGCCGATCGCCCTGGGGGTTGCCGCGCAGCTGCTCGTCGATCCAGCGGATCGCCGCCTTGATGGGGGCCTCGCCTACCGCCACGGGGCGCACTCCTTTCCCGCGCTGGGCGTCAGAGGTCGCGCACGAGCCGCCGCGCGCGATCCACTCGCCGCCGGTACGCGTCGAACGAGTTCAGCACCTCCGGTGGGCGGCCCCGCCGGCGGTCCAGCGTAAACAGCGAGAACGTGATGTCGTGGGCGAGCGGAAAGTCCCGGTAGAGCTGCCCCGTCACCTTCTGGGGATTCTCGGAGCGCGTGATCTCGAAGTCCTCCGTCTCGCGCAGCGGGGGGATCCGCTCGCCGTGCTTCGTTCGGATCCACTTCATGGTGCCCCCGAGGAGGTAGGAAAGAAAGAGGCAGTCCACCAGCATGGACTCGGTCCACGGGATGGGCTTCTGGTAGCCGGCCACGAAGCGGGCGCCGGTGGCGGCGAGGAAGTTCCTGGCGGTGTCCGGGTCGACGAAGTCGCACGCTCCGAAGATGTAGCCCAGCTGCGGGCTGGGGCGGCAGTGGTCGACAAGGGTCTCGAGCCGGATCACCCGGTTGCCGATTCCAACGAGCTTGCGCCGCTGCCCGTGCGAAGCGATGTAGCAGACCTGGAAGCTGCGGCGCCGCCGGACCTCCTCGAGGAGCAGTCCGAGGTCGTAACTGCTGTAGAAGCGCCGATACACCAAGTTGACCCGGATGCCCTCCCAGGATAGTGACTGCCGGATGGCCTTGAGGTAGGGCAGTACCGAGGGCTCGTCTTCGAGGAGACGACCCTTGCGATTCCACATGGATTCGAGCACCACGAGACCGGGCAACAGGGGTCCTTTCGGGGGCCGGAGTGGGTCCGGCGATGGGCTCGGATGATACCACCCCCGGGGGCCGCAACAATGGATGATGGATAGTTCATCCAATTGGCCCTTTACATGGCTGTTCTTTTGTCGAAAATGGCTGACATGGTGAACCCATGAAGATCCCTCTGGACCGCGAAGCCGGCCGGGAAGGGCGGCTGCCCCTGGCGCGCCAGATCCAGACGCATATCGAGCGCCTGATCGGACAGGGCCTGCTGGCGCCGGGCGTCAAGCTTCCCGCCACCCGCGAGCTGGCCGAGGAGCTGGGGGTGAACCGCACCACCGTGGCCACCGCCTACGAGGAGCTCGTGGCCGCGGGCTGGGCCCGGGCCCACGTGGGGCAGGGCACGTTCGTCGCCGACCGGCTGCCCGAGCGGCCGTCGGCGGCGCCGGTGGCGCTGCCGCGGCTGGACTGGTCGGGCCTGCTCTCCAAGCGGGCGCAGGTCGTATGGGCGGACATGCGGCGGCGCGAAGCCTACGGTCAGGTGCGCGCGGCGGCGGGCGTGATCTCGTTCGCCGGCGGCATGCCTGACAGCACCCTCTTCCCGACCGACGCCTTCCGCCGGGTCCTCAACGGCGTGATCCGCGATGAGGGGCGCGAGCTCCTGCAGTACTATCCCGCGGCCGGCTACCCCCCGCTGCGCCAGTATCTCGCGGGCTATCTCCTGCGGTTCGGCGTCGAGGCGCGCCCCGAGGAGATCCTCATCGTCAACGGCTCCCAGCAGGGCTTCGACCTGGTGGCCCGCACCCTGCTTGATCCCGGTGACTTCGTGGCCATCGAGCAGCCGTCCTATCCGCGCGCCATGCAGGTATTCCGGTCCTGCGGCGCCGAGCTCCTGCCCGTGCCGGTCGGCGCCGACGGGCTCGACGTGGGCCACCTCGAGCGGCTGCTCGAGCGGCAGCAGCCGAAGATGCTCTATTGCCAGCCCAGCGCCCACAATCCGACGGGGCTGACCATGGGGCTGCCCGCGCGCCGCCGGCTCCTCGACCTCGCGGCGCGCCACCGCTTGCCCATCGTCGAGGACGGCTTCGACGGCACGCTCTACTACGGCGAGCGGCCGCCCGGCCCCCTCAAGGCACTGGACGCCTCCGGCCTCGTCGTCTACATCGGGACCTTCTCCAAGATCCTGTTCCCCGGGCTGCGGCTGGGCTGGATCGTGGCGCCGCCCGAGCTGATCGAGCGGCTGGAGATGGCCAAGCAGCTGGCGGACATCCATACGAGCCCGCTCATCCAGGCCGCGGTGTACCACTTCTGCCAGCGCCGCCTGCTGGACCGTCATCAGGTGCGGGCGCTCAAGGAGTACGGCAAGCGCCGCGACGCCCTGCTCGACGCGCTGCGCGCGCAGATGCCGCCGGGGGTGACGTGGACGGAGACGCGCGGAGGGTTCTCCCTCATGCTCACGCTGCCGGAGGGCATGGACACCGCCGCGCTGCTCCCGCGCGCGCAGGCGCGCGGCGTGACCTTCACGCCCGGCAATGCCTTCTTCGTGGACGGCGGCGGCGAGCGGATGCTGCGGCTCTCGTTCTCCTCCCTGCCGCTGGCCCAGGTGGCGGAGGGGGTCCGGCGGCTCGCGGAGGCCATCCGCGAGCAGGCCCGGCAGCCCGGCCGCGCCGCGCGGGAGCCGGCGCTGGCGGTGCCCCTGGTATGAGCGCCGGCGAGGAGCGGCCGATGAAGCTCGACACGCTCGCCGCACGGGGGGGCCGGGACTTGCCCTCGGCGAGCCGCCCGCTCGTGGCCCCGATCTACCAGACCAATGTCTACGTGTTCGAGCACATGGACGCGGTGGAGTCGGTGTGGGAGGGGAAGGCCTCCGGCTTCGTCTACGGCCGCTACGGCACCGCCAACCACGCCATGCTCGAGGCGCTGGTGGCGCGGCTCGAGGGCGCGGAGGCCGGCGTCGCGTGCGCCTCCGGCATGGGCGCCACCACCGCGTGGCTCCTGTCTCTCCTCGCCGCCGGCGATCACGTCGTCTCCGCTCGCGATCTGTACGGGACCACCGCGGCGTTCCTCGAGGGCGATGGGCGGCGGCTCGGCGTGGAGACGACGTTCGTCGACGCGACCGACACCACCGCCGTCCTGGGCGCACTGCGACCGAACACTCGGGCAATCTTCGTGGAGGCGATCTCCAACCCGCTCCTTCGCCTCGTCGACCTGCCCGCCCTAGCCGCGGCGCTGGGGCCGCGGGGGATCGACCTCGTGGTGGACGGGTCCATGGCCTCGCCTGCGGTGATGCGGCCCATCGAGCACGGCGCCACCGTGGTGATGCACAGCCTGACGAAATTCATCTCCGGGCACGGCGACGTGACGGGCGGCCTCGTCCTCGGGCGCAAGGAGCCGATGGAGCGGGTGCGGGCGGCCATGATCCGGGCCGGCACCAACCTGGGCCCCTTCGACGCCTGGCTGGCGACGCGCGGCGCGCGGACCCTGTCGGTGCGGATGGAGCGGCAGTCGGCGACGGCGCTGGCCCTGGCTCACGTGCTCGAGCGGCACCGCGCCGTCGCGCGCGTTTACCACCCGGGTCTGGCGTCGCATCCCCAGCATGGGCTGGCCAAGCGGCTCATGACGGGCGCGATGGGCGCCATGCTCTCCTTCGACCTCGCGGGCGGCGTCCTGGCCGTCGAGCGGTTCATGGCGCGCACCCGGCTCATCGAGTTCGCGCCGAGCTTCGGCGACGTGGCCACGACGTGGACCTATCCGGCGCGCACCTCGCACCGGCGCGTGCCGGACGCCGACAAGGCGGCGCTGGGAATCGGCCCCGGCCTCGTCCGCCTATCGGTGGGGCTCGAGGATGTCGACGATCTCGCCGCCGACCTCGACGAGGCGCTGCGATGAGCGCAGTTGCGCCCGCCGTTGTCACCCGGGTCGACCCGCTGGTCCTGGAGGGCCCTCACGTCCGGCTCGAGCCCTTGACCCTCGCCCACGCCCCGGCGCTCGCGGCGGCGGCGTATGGACCCCGCGACACGTACGGGTTCACCGTGGTGCCCGGCGGCCCCGACGAGGCGCGGCGCTACATCGACTCCGCCCTCGCCGACCAAGCGGCGGGCCGGGCGCTGCCTTTCGCCACCGTCGCGCGGGCGAGCGGCGAGGTGGTGGGCTCGACCCGCTTCGGCAACATCGAGTTCTGGCCCTGGCCGGCGGGCAATCCCCATCAGCGCGGAGCCGGCCGCCCGGACGTGGTCGAGATCGGATGGACGTGGCTGGCCGCCTCCGCCCAGCGCACCGTCGTCAACACCGAGGCCAAGCTCGTCATGCTCACGCACGCCTTCGAGACGTGGGGCGTGCACGCGGTGAAGCTCAACACCGACGCGCGTAACGCGCGCTCGCGCGCGGCGATCGAGCGGATCGGCGCGCGCCTCGACGGCGTGCTCCGCTGCCACCGGCCCGCCTCCGACGGCGGCATTCGTGATACCGCGGCCTTCTCGCTGCTCGCCTCCGAGTGGCCGGCCGCGAAGGCGCGCCTCCTCGCGCGCCTCAACGGCAACGCGACGTAGACGTTCAACGGAGACAAAGGAGACAACATGGAAAACTCGGGAACGCTTCGACTGAAGGTAGGTCTCGCCGAGATGCTCAAGGGCGGCGTGATCATGGACGTGACCAACGCCGAGCAGGCCAAGATCGCGGAGGACGCGGGCGCGGCCTCGGTGATGGCGCTCGAGCGCGTGCCGTCCGACATCCGCCGTGACGGCGGGGTCGCCCGCATGTCCCCGGTGAAGAAGATCCAGGAGATCCAGCGCGCGGTGTCCATCCCGGTGATGGCGAAGTGCCGGATCGGGCACTTCGTGGAGGCGCAGATCCTGGAGGCCCTCGGCGTCGACTACATCGACGAGTCCGAGGTGCTCACCCCCGCCGACGAGCACTTCCACGTCGACAAGTTCGCCTTCAAGGTGCCGTTCGTGTGCGGCTGCCGCGATCTCGGCGAGGCGCTCCGGCGCATCGGCGAGGGCGCCGCGATGATCCGCACCAAGGGCGAGGCAGGCTCCGGCAATATCGTGGAAGCCGTCCGGCACATGCGCTCGGTAATCTCGGGCATCCGCCGGCTCCGCGCCCTCGGTCCCGAGGAGCTGATGACGGAGGCCAAGAACCTGGGCGCGCCCTACGAGCTGCTCCGCCTGGTCGCCGCCGAGGGCAAGCTCCCGGTGCCGAACTTCTCCGCGGGCGGGATCGCGACCCCCGCCGACGCCGCCCTCATGATGCAGCTCGGGGCGGAGGCCGTGTTCGTGGGCTCGGGCATCTTCAAGTCGTCCGATCCGGCGGCGCGCGCGCGGGCGATCGTGCAGGCCACCACCCACTACAAAGATCCCGACGTCCTCGTGAAGGTGTCGGAGGACCTGGGCGAGGCCATGCCCGGCATCGAGACGTCCAAGCTCAAGGAGTCGGAGCTCTTGCAGACGCGCGGCTGGTAGTGGCGGCATCCAACCTCCATCAGCTTCCGGCCGGCCTCCCGGTGCCCGTGGACGATGGGGCGACCGCCCATCTCCCGGGCGCCGCGGTGCCGGCCGTCGCGCTGCCCGCCACCTCGGGGCAGGTGGTGGCGCTCGATGCCTGGGCATCGGCGCCGGGCGTGCTCTTCTTCTACCCGCGCACCGGCGAGGCCGGGCGATCGGCGGGGCCGGAATGGGACGCCGTGCCCGGCGCGCGGGGCTGCACCCCGCAGAGCTGCGCGTTTCGCGACCTTCACGGGGAGTTCCAGGCGCGCGGTGTGCGCGTGGCGGCGGTCAGCACCCAGGATACGGACTATCAGCGCGAGTTCGTCGAGCGGAACCACATCCCCTTCGACATCCTGAGCGACGCGCGCCTCGCGCTCACGCGGGCGCTCTCGCTGCCCACCTTCGACTTTCCCGTGACGGGCGGCGGCCCGGCCACCCTGATCAAGCGCATGGCCTGGTACGTCGAGGGCGGGCACATCGTGAAGGTGTGGTACCCGGTGTTCCCGCCCGACAAGAACGCCGAGACCGTGCTCGCATGGCTGGACGCCTCGAGGAGACGATGACGCGACCGATCGGCGTCCTCGCCCTGCAGGGCGACTTCGCGCTGCACGCCCGGGCACTGGAGCGCATCGGGGTCCCCGCGGTCGAGATTCGCAAGCCCGGCGAGCTCGGCGAGGTGGCCGGCCTCATCATGCCGGGCGGAGAGAGCACGACCCTCCTCAAGCTCATGGACGCCTGGGACTTCTTCCCCGCGCTGGAGAAGTTCCATGCCGCGGGGAGCCCCATCTTCGGCACCTGCGCGGGGCTCATCCTCCTCGCACGCGACGTCCAGAGCCCGGCGCAACGCTCGCTCGGCTTCATCGACATCACCGCCGAGCGCAATGCCTACGGGCGCCAGAAGGAATCGTTCGAGACGGAAGTGACCGCCGATCTCGGCCGGGGCCCCCAGCCGATCAAGGCGGTGCTCATCCGGGCGCCCCGAATCCGGAAGATGGGGCCCGGCGTGCTTCCCCTCGTGGAGCACCGCGGCGAATGTCTGATGGCCCGTCAGGGCTCCGTGCTGGTCGCCTCCTTCCACCCCGAGCTCACCGACGACCCGGCGGTGCATCGCTACTTCCTCGAGATGGTCCGCGCGAGCGGGGTCTGACCCTTCCGGCCGGATTGCCGCGCCGCCCCGCGCGCGCTTGACAAGGGCGGGGACCCCTAGGGCATACTCTGGTCCGACCAGCCGACCAGCGGTAGCCAAGCCAGGGTCCGTTGCATCAGGAGGAGCGCATGGCGCATTTCACGTGCGAGGTCGTATATCGCGGTATCTTCCAGAAGAATCTCGCCGCCCGCATCTGCCGCGGCATCGTGCTCTCCGCGCGCAAGGCCGGCCGGTGGGGCATCGCCTTCGGGCGCTACGGTGACAGCCCCCAGCGCAATGGGATCCCCGCGAAGGATTTCGCCATCGTGGCGGATACGCAGGAAGAGCTCGAGCAGAACATGGCCCGCTACGAGCCCAAGGAAGTGGACATCACCATCTGCGTCGACGACACCCTCTCCAAGGGAGTGGAGTCGTGGGCCTGGTATGGGCTGCAGCCGATCAATCAGCTGACGCTACCGAACGGCACCCTTCTCATGACCTCGCTCCAGCAGCCCGCCGACCTCCTGAAGGACATCCACAAGAAGAGCGCTCCGTACAACCTGGCCCTCATCCGGGCCAAGGCCTCCTTCTCCGGCCTCTGGGTGTACCGGGAAGACCACACCGAGGCGCGCATCCTGGGCGCCCTCGCCCGCATCAAGCCCGACTTCCTCTCCCTCGACGCGGTGTGCGAGGCGATCAAGGAAGCGGAGTGGGGGTCCGATCTCAAGGCCGCGTCCGCCCGCAAGACCTACGACCGCATCGAGTCGCGTCCGGTGAAGCCCACGGAGGGCAACACCGAGACGCCCTTCACGTTCGAGATGCCCAAGTGGTGGGAGATGCGCGAGGGCGTGTCGATTCCCGCCATTCCCGTGGGCAAGCCGATGGAGGGCGGCAAGGGCTACGTGCCGGAGCGGAACCCGTACTTCAAGAAGTTCACCACCCGCACCATGCGGCCGGTGATCGACTTCGACAAGTGCGTGAAGTGCACGCTCTGCTGGATCCAGTGCCCCGACTCCTGCTTCGACGTCACCCCCGACGGCCTCTACGACGCCAACATGGAGTCGTGCTGCGGCTGCGGCGTGTGCGAGGCGGTGTGCCCGGCGAAGGAGTGCATCACCATGGTCAACGAGGCCTCCTTCGAGGACAACGCCAGCCAGTGGGACATGTGGCGCAAGGACAAGACGGGCTACAAGGCGTGGATGACGGGGAAGATCAACGACAAGTCGCACATCGTGCGCTCGCACGGCTTCCGCTTCCGCGGCCAGTACGAGGAAGAGATCAAGAAGGACATGGACGGCGGCGGCACCGAGATCACCACGGGCATTCCCGGCGAGAACGCCGCGGCTAAGAAGATCTAGGGCAGGGGAGGAGAGAGAGCGCCATGGCAGTGGAGACGAAGGGCACGGTAGCGACCGGCGACAAGGAGATGCTCATCTCCGGCAGCGAAGCCTGCGCGGAGGCCCTCACGCTCGCCGACATCGACGTGGTGACGGCATATCCCATTCGGCCCTACGACACCGTGATGCAGGCGATCGCCAAGAAGATCGCCAACGGCCAACTCGTGGCCGAGTACATCGTGGCCGAGGGCGAGCACAGCCAGTTCGAGATCGTCAAGCACGCCTCCACGGTGGGGGCGCGCGTGTTCTGCGGCTCCTCCGGCGTGGGCTGGATGTACGCGATGGAGTGCCTGACGGTGACGCCCCCCCTGCGGGTTCCCATGGTGTGCATGGTGGGGAACCGCGCCCTCGATGACCCCGGCGCGTTCGGCGTCGAGCACAACGACGCCCTCGTGGTGCGCGACCTTGGCTGGATGCTCATCTGGGTGGACACCGCCCAGGAGATGCTCGACACCGCGCTGCTCGCCTACCGCATCGCCGAGGACCGGCGGGTGTTCCTCCCCATCGCGATCTCGGCGGACGGGGCGTTCCTCACCCATTCCCAGGCCATCGTGCAGGTGCCGACCAAGGCCAAGGTTGACAGCTTCCTGCCCAAGTACGACCGGGGCGACCTCCTGCTCCATCCCGACAACCCGATCACGGTGGCGCCGCAGGCCAACGAGGACTGGGTCATCGAGATCCGGCGGCAGAACAACGAGGCGATGAGCCGCGCCTACACGGTGATCGAGGAAGCCTACGCCGACTTCCGGAAGGTCTTCGGCCGCGGCCCCGAGAACCCGTGGTTCGAGGAGTACATGACGGAGGATGCCGACGTCATCCTCATGGGCATGGGGACGATCTCGCTGCCGTTCAAGGTGGGCATCCGCAACATGCGCGCGCAGGGCAAGAAGGTCGGCCTCATCCGCCCCCGCTGGTTCCGGCCCTTCCCCACCGAGAAGATGGTGGCGGCGCTGTCCGGCGCGAAGGCGATCGGGGTGATCGACCGCGACTACTCGTTCGGCTCGCCGTTCGGGTCGGGCGTGGTGGCCAACGAGATCCGCGCCGCGATGTACAACGCCGACAAGCGGCCCCCGCTGCTGTCCTTCATCTGCGGGCTGGGCGGGCGCGAGGTGACGCTGGAAGACGTCTACAAGGCGACCGACCTCTGCTACGAGGCGGCCAGGAGCGGGAAGTCCCCCCTCAAGACGCAGTGGCTCGGCGTCCGGGAATAGGGAGAACAGACATGGCTGAGGCCTTCACGAACGCGACCCAGCTCCTCCCGCCCTTCAAGGGCGTGAAGAAGGTCACCATCGAGGAGTACTTCACCTCGGGCCACCGCACCTGCCAGGGCTGCGAGTCGGCGCTGGTGATGAAGCTCATGGTCAAGGCGGCGGGCCCGCGCACGATCGTGCTCGGCGCGACCGGCTGCATGTACGTGGCCAACACGACCTACTACACGACGCCGTGGGTGGTGCCGTGGATGCACACCCAGCTCGGCTCCTCCGGCTCCGCGGCGCTCGGCACCGCCGCCGGGCTCAAGGCCCTCATGAAGAAGGGCCGGATGAAGTCCGAGCCCATCAACGTGATCGCCTTCTGCGGCGACGGAGGCGGCGCGGACATGGGGCTGGGGGCCATCTCCGCCACCCTGACCCATCGCGAGTACAACTCCCTGATCCTGATGTACGACAACGAGTCGTACGCCAATACCGACATCCAGCTCTCGGGCTCGACGCCCTACGGCGCCAATACCACCTTCAGCCCACCGGGCTCCGTGAAGCGCCTGATTCACACGCGGTGGAAGAAGAACATGGCGGGCATGCTCGCCGCCGGTCACCCGGAGTGCCGGTACGTGGCCACCGTCGACGCATCCTATGCGGTCGAGATGATGAACAAGGTTCGCAAGGCGCTCAGCATCGGCGGGCCGACGTTCATCCACTCCCTCGACCCGTGTCCCAAGGGCTGGGACTACGACCCCATGCTCTCGCACGAGCTGGGCGAGCTCGCGGTGGAGACGGGAATCTTCCCCCTCTATGAGGTCGAAGACGGGGTCGTGCGTCACTACGGCAAGTCGAAGGCCATCGCCGAGGGCCGGCCGCGCAAGCCCGTTCGCGAGTACCTCCTCAAGCAGGGCCGCTTCGCCCACTTCGTCGAGGAAGACCTCGAGTACTTTCAGGCGAAGGTGGATGAGATGTGGGACAAGTGGGAGATTCCTGGGGTCATCCCGTTCTGGAAGGAGAAGCGGGCGGTCGCGCCCGCCCCGTAACGCGCCTGGGACGCGCCCGGATCGCTCCGCCTCCATCGGGGCGGGGGATCCGGACGGGGTATTCCCTGGTTCCGTAGTCAAAGCAGACCTCGTCGCGGTCCGTTCGACCCAGACTCGCGTGGAGGACATGACATGAGACACGGGCGTTTCGTCATGGGGGGTAGGTTCGTCGGAACCGTCGGGGCCCTCGCGGCCGCGGCGCTCCTTGCCGCGGGCGTGCTGACGCCGGCCCGCGCCGCATGGGAGCCGACCAAGCCCATCGAGTTCGTCATTCCCGCCGGCACCGGCGGCGGCGCCGACCAGATGGCGCGCCTCATCGCGGGCATCGCCGAGAAGCACAAGCTCACGCCGCGGCCCATCATCGTGGTCAACAAGTCGGGTGGGGCCGGGGCGGAGGGTTTCCTCCACGTCAAGGGCAAGAAGGGCGATGCCCACACCATCATCATCACGCTGTCCAACCTCTTCACCACGCCCCTGCACACCGGGGTGCCCTTCAGCTGGAAGGACCTCACGCCGATCGCGCGCATGGCCCTGGACGAGTTCATCCTGTGGGTCAACGCGGAGACACCGTACAAGTCGGCGAAGGAGTACCTCGCCGCGGTGAAGGAGAAGGGCGGCACCATGAAGATGGGCGGGACGGGGTCCGCCCAGGAGGACCAGATCATCACGATCCTGCTCGAGCAGTCGCAGGGCGTGAAGTTCACCTACGTGCCGTTCAAGGGCGGCGGTGAAGTGTGCGTCAACCTCGTGGGCAAGCACGTCGACTCGACCGTCAACAACCCCGCCGAGTGCGTGAGCCACTGGAAGGCGGGCCGGGTGCGGCCGCTCGCGGTGTTCGATTCCGCCCGCATCCCCGACCCGGACTGGAAGGACATTCCCACCGTCAAGGAGGCGGTCGGCGCCGACATCGCCTACCTCATGCTGCGGGGGATCTTCGGGGCTCCCGACATGCCCAAGGACGCGGTGGACTGGTACCAGGGCTTCCTCAAGAAGGTGTATGAGACGCCGGAATTCAAGGACTACCTGTCCAAGGGCGCCCTCAAGCCGTCGTGGCTGACCGGCGCGGACTACGTCAAGTGGCTCGAGGGCGCGGAGCAGACGCATCGCGACCTCATGACCAAGGGCGGTCTTCTCAAGTAGGGGGAACCGGCCCGCACGCCGGGGCGCGGCCGGGCCCCGGACACCGCGGACGCGGAGGGGCATGCGCGCTGCCGACCTGCTGACTGCGCTGGGGCTGATGGCCGTGGGCGTGCTCGTCCTCGCGGACGCGCTTCGGCTCGGGATCGGGTGGGGGACGGACGGGCCGCGCAGCGGGTTTTTCCCGTTCTGGCTGGCTGTCATCCTGCTCGCCTGCTGCCTCGCGATCGCCGCCCAGGCGTGGCGCGCCCGGGTGGCCAAGCCGTTCGTGAGCCGCGACGGCGTCGGCCCCGTGCTCAAGATGCTGCTGCCCGCCACCGCCGCGGTGGTGATCACACAGTTCCTGGGCCTCTACGTGGCCACCGCGCTCTACATGGGGCTCTACATGCGCTGGATCGGCCGGCATTCCTGGCTCGCCATCGCCGTCATGAGCCTGGCCTTTCCCGTGATCACCTTTGTCATCTTCGAACGCTGGTTCCTCGTGCCCATGCCCAAGGGCCCGCTGGAAGCCTGGCTGGGGTACTGAGCGGTGGGGTTCGAGGACCTGCTGCTCGGCTTCCAGGTCGCGCTCGCGCCGTACAACCTCCTCATCGCGGTGATCGGGATCACCCTCGGCACCGTGATCGGGGTGCTGCCGGGCCTGGGCGGCGCCAACGGCGTGGCCATCCTGTTGCCGCTGACCTTCACCATGCCCCCGACGTCCGCGATCATCCTCCTCACCAGTCTCTACTGGGGGGCGCTGTTCGGGGGTGCCATCACCTCCGTTCTGTTCAACATCCCCGGGGAGCCCTGGTCGGTGGCCACCACCTTCGACGGCTACCCCATGGCGCGGCGCGGGGAAGGGGGGCAGGCGCTGACCGCTGCCTTCACCTCGTCCTTCGTGGGCGCGCTCTTCTCGGTGATCCTGATCACGCTCTTCGCTCCCATCCTCGCAGAGGTGGCCCTCAAGTTCGGCCCGCCCGAGTTCTTCGCCATCCAGCTCCTGACGTTCTCGTCCTTCATCGGGCTGGGCGGCGGCAATCCGCTCAAATCGCTGGTCGCCATCCTCCTCGGCTTCATCCTCGCGTCCGTCGGCCTGGATATCGTGACGGGGGCGCTCCGGCTCACCTTCGGCTTCACCGAGCTGATGAAGGGCTTCGACTTCATCATCGCGGTCATCGGGCTGTTCGGGATCGGCGAGATCCTCCTCACCATGGAGGAGGGACTGGCGTTCCGGGGGGCGAAGGTGCGGATCAACCCCAAGGTGGTCTGGCAGACGTGGAAGATCCTCCCGCGGTACGCGCGCACGTTCGTCCGGAGTGCGTTCATCGGCTTCTGGATGGGGTTCAAGCCGGGCGGGGCCACGCCCGCCTCCTTCATGAGCTATGCCTTCGCGAAGCGGTTCTCCAAGCACCCCGAGCGCTTCGGCAAGGGGGAGATCGAGGGCGTGGTGGCCCCGGAGACGGCGGCCCACGCCGCGGGCGGCGCCGCGCTCCTGCCCATGATCACCCTGGGCATTCCCGGATCGCCGACCGCCGCCGTCATGCTCGGGGGCCTCATCATCTGGGGGCTCCAGCCGGGGCCCATGCTCTTCAAGGAGCGTCCCGACTTCGTGTGGGGCCTCATCGCGAGCATGTACACCGGCAACATCATCGGCGTCATCATGGTCCTGGCCTTCGTGCCGCTGTTCGCCGCCATCCTGCGGGTGCCCTTCGGGATCCTCACGCCGCTGATCGTGAGCGTGTGCGCGATCGGGGCCTATTCCGTGCACAGCAGCATGGTGGACATCTGGTATATGCTCGTGTTCGGTGTCATCGGGTACGTGTTCAAGAAGCTGGACTACCCCTTGGCGCCGCTGGTGCTGGCGCTGGTCCTGGGAGATCTCGCGGAGAACGCCCTGCGGCAGAGCCTGATCATGTCGCAAGGGTCGCTGTCGATCTTCGTGACCCGCCCGATCTCGGGCGTGATCACGGCGGCCGCACTGTTCTTCTTCGCGCTGCCGGTGGTGACCGCGTATCGCCGCCGGCAACGGGGGTCTTCGGTGCCCGCCGTCGAGTCGCCTTGAACCCAACGGGGGAGCCGTGAACGCTGACTTCGTGATTGGCGTGCTGAAGATCGTGCTCATCGACCTGGCCCTGGCGGGGGACAACGCCCTCGTCATCGCGCTCGCCGTCCGCACCCTGCCCAAGCGGCAGCAGTTCCTGGGGCGCATCTGGGGCACCGTGGGGGCGGTGGGGCTGCGGCTGCTGTTCATCACGATCATCACCTACCTCCTCGGCATCCCGCTGCTCCAGGTGGTGGGCGGCCTGCTCCTCATCTGGATCGCCATCAAGCTCGTCCGCCAGTCCGACAGCCACGGGGAGGGGCACGTGCGGCAGGGCACCTCGCTCCTCGAGGCGATCTGGATCATCCTCGTGGCCGACGTAGTCATGAGCCTGGACAATGTGATCGGCGTGGCGGGCGCGGCCGAGGGCGACATGCGGCTGGTCGTCTTCGGGATCGCGCTGTCCATCCCCATCGTGGTCTGGGGCAGCGGCGTCCTCGCCAGCCTGATGAACCGCTACCCGTGGATCATCCTCATCGCCGCGGGCATCCTGGGCGAGGTGGCGGGCAAGATGATCGCGCATGACCACTTCATCGCGAGCCGGTTCGGCGTGTCCCCCGTCGTGGAGTGGACGCTGCGGCTGGGCCTGCCCGCGGTCATCGTTCTGATCGGCTGGCTCACCGTCCGGCGGCGCGCCGCGGCGGCGGGGAGCGAAGCGACGGCGGGGTAGCGTGGACATCGAGCCGGTCAAGAGCACGCGGATCTACGAAGAGATCGTCCGCCAGGTCAAGCAGCTCATCGCCGAGGGCAAGCTGAAGTCGGGCGATCAGCTGCCGCCGGAGCGCGACCTCGCCGAGAAGTTCATGGTGAGCCGCACCTCGGTGCGGGAGGCCCTGCGGGCCCTCCAGAGCCGGGGTCTCGTGGAGATCCGGGCGGGGGAAGGGGCCTTCATCCGCGACATCTCGGTGGAGACGCTCATCGAGCCGCTCGCCCTCGTCATCCTCCCGCACCGCGAGGCGGTGGGGGAGCTCTTCGAGGCGCGTCGCCTGCTGGAGCCCGCCATCGGGGCCCTGGCCGCGCGGCGCGCCACCCCCGAGGACATCGCCGAGATGCAGCGCATCCTCGAGGAGCAGGCCAAGGAGGTCGCCCAGGGGCGCACCGGGCTGCTCCAGGACGCGGCGTTTCACGCCGCCATGGCGGCGAGCGCCCATAACCGCGCGATCAGCCGGATCGACAGCGCCCTCATGGATCTCCTGACGCAGAGCCGGGAGGAGTCGCTCCACACCCCCGGGCGGCCCCACCGCTCGCACGAGGATCATCAGCGCATCCTGGACGCCATCCGCCGCCGCGACGAGGTCGGCGCTCACCGCGCGGTGCTGGACCACCTGAGTGCGGTGGAGCGCCTGGTGATGGGCCCTGAGGGCTCACGCGAGCGGGGTGACGATCCGGCGGGAGCCCGCCGGCGTAAGCCCGGGGCATGATCGCTCGTCCCGACAAGTCGTAAGTGCGCGTGTTGCAAGATTATTTCTTGACATTCGCCGGTCCCTTCCGTAGCATTACCGGATAATCCAGGCCCTGGTCGGGCCTTATTTTTTCTGTCCAGATCCCCGGCGGGTGGAGGATTCGCTCGATGGCGCAGGTGAAGGCGCGCGTCCACTCGAAGCGAAAGTCCGTGAAGCGAGGCCCTCGCGCCCGGAAGTACGTCTATGGCTTCGCCGCCGGCAGGGCGGACGGCTCGAGCGCGATGCGCGACCTCCTCGGGGGCAAGGGCTGCGAGCTCGCCGAGATGACCAATCTGGGTATCCCGGTGCCTCCGGGGTTCACCATCACCACGGAGGCCTGGCGCGCCTATGTCGACGGCGAGAGGAAGGCGCCGGCGGCCCTGTGGCCCCAGGTCGA
>Ga0075421_100000417_pt1 | contig 43937 bp, 43 predicted proteins | sample SoiMetdeltSBSDD5_FD_75292 | JGI IMG/M metagenome (GOLD analysis project Ga0075421, IMG submission 75292) | Bulk soil microbial communities from a Populus tree surrounding site in Tennessee, USA - Soil MetaG P. deltoides SBSDD5 | ecosystem: Environmental > Terrestrial > Soil > Tree plantation... | reverse complement strand
CGGCCCAGCTCGAACGGCGCGAAATGCGCGCGCCAGGCGGCGGCCCAGTCCTCGTCGGCCACGGGCGCGACGCGCGACGGGCGGCCGCCGCGAAAGCCGAGGGCATCGAGAGCGGCGAGATAGGCATCGACGCGGGTGGCGAGGATCGCGCTGTCGGCGCTCTCGGGGAAGAAAGCGCGGAGCCGGGGCGGGCCGTCCGCCGGCTCTTCCTCGACGACCCCCAGGGCACCGAGCTCCCACACGAAGTTCGTCAACCCTTCCGAGGCGTCGTCGGGAACCCCCACCGTGAGCTCCCAGTACCGGGGGCTTCCCGAGCGGGCCACGCCCGTCATCCTCAGCTCAGCAGCTTCTTCATCCGCTCGACGAACGCGCTGGCCAGCGGGCCGCGCTGGTCCTTCGAGGCCGCCTCGAAGGCTTCGAGCGCCTCACGCTGGCGCGCGGTGAGCTTCTGCGGCACCTCGAGCAGCACGCGATAGCAGGCATCGCCGTGTCCGCGCTCGCGCAATCGCGGCATGCCCTTGCCGCGCAGTCGCAACACCTGGTGCGGTTGCGTGCCGGCAGGTATCTTGAGTCGATCGGTGCCGCCCAGGACCGGCACGTCGAGCTCGGCGCCGAGAGCGAGTTGCGTGAACGACACGGGGAGATCCGTGAGCAGATCGGCGCCGTGGCGCGCGAAGACGGCGTGCTCGCGGATTCGCACGAGCACATAGAGGTCGCCGGCGGGACCGCCGTTCACGCCACCCGAGCCCTCGCCCGAGACCCGCAGCTGCATGCCGTCGTCGATCCCCGGCGGGATCTTCACGGAGAGCAGCCGCTCGGCGCGCTGCCGTCCCTCGCCGCGGCAGACCTTGCACGGGCTCTTGTTGAGCTGGCCTTCACCGCCGCAGCGCGGACACGGCCGCGCCACCGTGAGAAAGCCGTGGCTCATGCGCACCTCGCCACGCCCCTGACACGTCTCGCACGTGGCCTTGCGCGTGCCCGGTTCTGCGCCGGTGCCGAGGCAGGTTTCGCAGCGCTCGAGCCGCGGAATCTGGACCTTCGTCTCCAGACCGGCCGCCGCCTCTTCCAGCGTGATCTTCAATTCGTACTGGAGATCCTCGCCCCGCATTGCACGGGAGCGGCGGCTGCCGCGTCCGCCGCCGGCGCCGGCAAAGAAGTTGTCGAAGATGTCTTCGAACAGCGAGCCGAATCCGCTCTCGAAGCCGCCGCCGGCGGCCGCACCGGGTGCTACGCCGAAGCGGTCGTAGTGCGCGCGCTTGTCGGGATCGGAGAGGATGGCGTACGCCTCGCTGACCTCCTTGAACCGCTCCTCGGCTTTCTTGTCCCCGGGATTCTTGTCCGGGTGGTACTGCATCGCGAGCTGTCGGTAGGCCTTCTTCAGGTCGGCGTCGCCCGCGCTCTGGTCGACGCCGAGAATCTCGTAATAGTCCCGAGCCACCTAGGCGGCGTCCTCGTCGGGCGCGGCGGCGACCGCGACCATCGCCGGGCGCAGCACGCGGCCGTTCATCAGGTAGCCCGGCGCCGTCTCGTTGACGACCGTGTCGGGCGCGACCTCCGTGCTCACCACCCGGGCGATCGCCTCGTGGCGGGTGGGATCGAACGGCTGTCCGATCGCCGAGTAGCGGCTGACCCCGGAGCGCTCGAGCACACGGAGCAGCTCGCGCTGGATCAGCTCCACACCGGTCACCACGCTGCCGGTACCGGCGGTGGCGCGCGCGGAGTCCAGCGCGCGATCGAGGTTGTCGAGCACGGGGATCAGGTCGCGGACGAGCGAGTCGGTCGCGTACTTGACGTAGTCGTCGCGGTCGCGCTGGGCACGGCGGCGGATGTTATCGACCTCGGCCAGCGCCCGGAGCAGGCGGTCCTGCTTGTCGTCGAGCTGGCGCCGCAGCTCCTCGAGCTGTGCCTCCGGCGACGGCCCGACCGTCTCATCGGCGCGCATGGGACCGTTCTCTTGCGGCTCGTTCATTGCCTCGATTATAGCAGCGGCGTTACCGCCGGCGGTGCGGACGCGCGGCCCCCGGGCGTGTGGCCACGCTCACGAGGGCAGGTAGAGATCTTGCCGGACGCGGGAGAGCGCCTCCGTCACGTGCTGCGCCGTCTCGCTCACGATCGAAATGACCTCCGGATAGGGCAGGCGGCGCGGTCCGACCACACCGAGGATGCCGAGCACCTGGTCGCGGTACATGTAGGTCGACGTCACCAGCGTGCACTCGCGCATCGCCGCCACCGGGTTTTCGTCGCCGATGGTGACGCGCACGCCAGACTCCGTGGCGAGCGCCGTCAGCAGCTCCGCGAGCTTCTCCTTCTGCTCGAAGGTGCGCAGCAGCTCCCGGGTCGTCTCGATGTCCCAGAACTCGCGGTGATCGAGCATGTTGATGGCGCCGCTCACGTAGAGCGTGCGACCGCGCAGCATTGCCAGCAGCTGCTCGGTCACCGCCCGGGCTCGGGTGTGGAGCGCATCGAGCGGATCGGCGGGCGCGCTCTCCATCTCGACGATCTCCTGCACGCTGCGATCCCGGAACTGTCGCGTCAGCTCCCGACCGATCGCCCGCACTTCGTCCACCGTCATCGGCGCGTCGAGCGTGATCTCGCGCACGGTGATCCAGCCGGCATCCGTTGCCACCACCGCCAGCGCGCGGTCGTCGGGCAGCGGCATCAGGTCGACCCGCGCGACCATCGTCTGCTTGAGCGGCGGCGCCAGGAGCAACCCGGTGAGCCGGCTGGCGTCCGAGAGATGCGACGACGTCCGCTCCATGAAGCCGTCGATGCTCGACCGACGCCGCGTGGGCAGGACGGTGGCCGCTCCGGCGGCCGCCGCGGCCGAGGCCGGCGGGAACGAGTCCACGTAGTACCGATAAGCCTTGTCGGTCGGCACGCGTCCGGCGCTGGTGTGGGGCTGCACGAGGTAGCCGAGATCCTCGAGATCCGCCATGGCGTTGCGGATCGTGGCCGGCGACAGGTGCGGGAAATGGCGCTTGGCGAGGACACGCGAGCCCACCGGCTCCGCGGAGTCGATGTACTCCCGGATCACTGCGATGAGAACGTCCCGCTGACGTGCGTCCATCCTGGAAATTTTACAGCAGATCCACGAAGAGGGCGTCGGACACGAGGAACCCTGCCTCGGTGAGTCGTGCCTGGCCGCCTTCGTCCGCGAGCCATCCCGCCGCACGCCAATCGGCGATCCGACGCGCGAGCGCCGGGGCGCCGGCGGCGCGGGCGGCGAGGGCGTCGGCTGGCACGCCGTCCGACGTGCGCAGCCCGAGGATCAGCCGCTCGGCGGCGCGCTGGGCGGGCGTCGGGCGCTCGAACGTGTCGATCGGCAGCGTCCCCGACTCGGTAGCGGCGCAGTAGCGGGCGAGCGGCTTCAGGTTCGCGTACCGTACATCGCCCACGAAGCCGCAGCCGCCCGGCCCGGCGGCCAGGTACTCCGCCGCACGCCAGTAGGTGAGATTGTGGCGCGACCGGAATCCGGGACGGGCGTAGTTCGAGATCTCGTAATGCTCGAAGCCGCGCGCCTGGGCCACCCGGGCCAGCGCCCAGTACTGCGCGACCACGTCGTCTTCGGGGGGCAGGCCGCTCACGCCGGCAGCGCCCCAGAGGCTGCCGGGATCGAGCGTGAGCCCGTATGCCGACAGGTGCTCGGGCCCCCAGTCGAGGACGTCGTCGACAGCACGCGTCCACGCCTCGACGTCGAGGCCGGGCAGGCCGTACATGAGGTCCACGCTGACGTTGTCGCACCCGGCCGCGCGGGCGGCCTCGAAGGCCACGCGCGCGCCGCGCCGGTCGTGCAGGCGGCCGATATGCGTCAGGATCCGATCATCGAGCGACTGCACGCCGAGGCTGACGCGATTGACACCGGCTGCGCGATACGCCGCCAGCTTGTCCCTCGTGACGCTTTCCGGATTGCACTCGACCGTGATCTCGGCGCCGCGGTCGAGCGCGAATCGCCGGCGCACGAGGTCGAGGATGCCGGCCATGGCGTCGGCCTCGAGCAGCGACGGCGTTCCACCGCCGAAGAAGAGGCTCGCGAGCTCGACGTGGCCGGCCCATGGCAGCGCCCCGAGCGTCTCGATCTCCCGCCGCAGCGCGGTGAGATAGCGGCGCATCGACGCCGGATCGTCGAGCGGGCTCGTATTGAAGGAGCAGTAGTAGCAGCGCTTGGTGCAGAAGGGGACGTGGATGTAGAAGCCGAGCGTGCCGGATGCCGGGGACGTCGTTGCGAGGATGGCGCCGGGGGGCGTCAGGGAATGTAGTGCGCGAGTCTCCACCAGCGCAGCCAGTGGCGGTCGGAGTCCCACGACCAGTAGATCAGAAACGCCTTGCCCTTGATCTTGTCCCGCTTCACGAACCCCCAGTACCGTGAGTCCTGGGAGTTGTTCCGGTTGTCGCCCATGACGAAGTACGAGTCGGCCGGCACCACGGTCGGCTCGCAGCCGTACGCGTAACCGCAGTAGGCCGGCTGCCCACGGTCGCCGAGCGGCGTGTCCGTGCGACGCACGTACGGCTCGGTCAGCGGGCGGCCGTTGACGAGGACCTGGTCGCTGCGTACCTGCACGGTGTCGCCGGGCGTCCCGACGATACGCTTGATGAAGTCGCGTTTTTCGTCTTGCGGGTACTTGAAGACGATGATGTCGCCGCGCGCGGGAGCGCGGAGGCCCGGCAGACGGTAGTCCGTCACCGGCAGCTCCGGCCCGTAGAGAAACTTGTTCACCAGGATGTAGTCGCCCACGAGGAGCGTGTCCATCATCGAGCCCGACGGGATGGTGAAGGCCTGCACGATGAGGGTGCGGATGACCAGCGCGAGCAGGATGGCGATGGCGATCGCTTCCGCGTACTCGCGGACGACCGACTTCCGCTTGTGCACCGCCGCCATCGGGGGCGCCGCCACCTCCTTCGGCTTGTCGACCTCGCCCGGGTGAACGTCCGCCATCAGCTCTTCAGCACGGTGAGGAACGCCTCCTGGGGAACCTCGACACGACCGACCTGCTTCATGCGCTTCTTGCCTTCCTTCTGCTTCTCGAGCAGCTTGCGCTTGCGGGTGATGTCGCCGCCGTAGCACTTGGCCGTCACGTTCTTGCCCATCGCCTTCACGGTCTCGCGCGCGATGACCCGGCTGCCGATGGCGGCCTGGATGGCGACCTCGTACAGCTGGCGCGGAATCACGCCGCGCAGCTTCTCGACGAGCGACTTGCCGCGCTCGTAGGCCTTGTCCCGGTGCACGATGGTGGAGAGCGCGTCGACGGGATCGCCGTTGAGCAGGATGTCGAGCTTCACCAGGTCCGAGGGACGGAAGTCGGCGAACTCGTAGTCGAAGGAGGCGTACCCCTTGGAGATCGATTTCAGCTTGTCGTAGAAGTCCACGACGATCTCCGACAGCGGAAAGTCGAAGCGGATGTGCACGCGCTTGCCCAGGTACTCGAGCGACCTGTGCTCGCCGCGCTTGTCCTGCGCCAGCTTGTAGATCGCCGTCATGAATTCCGTCGGCACGTACACCGACGACTTCACGTACGGCTCTTCCATCAGCTCGATGCGGTCGGGCGTGGGCAGCTTCGACGGGTTGTCGAGCTCCAGCACCTCGCCGGCGGTGGTGAGCACCTTGTACTGCACCGACGGCGCCGTGACGATGAGCGAGAGGTTGAATTCGCGCTCGAGCCGCTCCTGCACGATCTCCATGTGCAGCATGCCGAGGAAGCCGCAACGAAAGCCGTAGCCGAGGGCCAGCGACGTCTCGGGCTCGAAGTTGAAGGCGGGATCGTTGAGGCGGAGCTTCTCGAGCGCGTCGCGCAGCGACTCGTACTCCGTGTCCTCGATGGGAAACAGTCCCGCGAACACCATGGGCTTGGCGTCCCGGTACCCGGGGAACGGCTGCTCGGTCGGGCGCGCGGCCTCGGTGATGGTGTCGCCGACCTTTGCGTCGGCCACGCGCTTGATGGCGGCCGTGATGTAGCCGACCTGGCCAGCCGACAGCTCTTCCACCGGTCGCATGTCGGGACTGAAGACGCCGACCTGCGCGACGTCGTAGGTGCGGCCGTTGGACATCATGAGAATCTTGGTGCCGGGTCGGACGCGCCCATCCCGCAGCCGTACGTAGATCACGACCCCCTGGTACGAGTCGTAGAACGAATCGAATACGAGCGCCTTGAGCGGCGCCTCCGGATCGCCGGTCGGCGGCGGGATGCGCGCGACGATAGCCTCCAGCACATCCGGCACGCCGGTACCGTGCTTGGCCGAGATGGCGAGCGCTTCGGTGCCGTCGAGGTCGAGCGTGTCGTGGATCTGCTCGCGCGTGGCGTCGACGTCGGCGGCCGGCAGATCGATCTTGTTGATCACCGGGATGATGGTGAGGCCGGCGTCGGAGGCCAGGTAGAAGTTCGCGAGCGTCTGCGCTTCGATGCCCTGAGCAGCGTCCACGATCAGCACGGCGCCCTCGCACGCCGCCAGCGCACGGGAGACCTCGTACGAGAAGTCGACGTGGCCGGGCGTGTCGATGAGATTCAGCGTGTACTCGTGGCCGTCGCGCGCGCGGTAGAGCAGTCGCACCGTGTGCGCCTTGATGGTGATGCCGCGCTCGCGCTCGAGGTCCATTGAATCGAGGACCTGGTCGACCGCCTTCTTGGCATCCATGGTGCCGGTGAGCGCGAGCAGGCGATCGGCCAGCGTCGACTTCCCGTGATCGATGTGGGCCACGATCGAGAAGTTGCGGATGCGGCTCAGATTCACCGACTCAGTCTAACATGCGGATTTGCCGCGCTATCCACGCTCCCCATCTGTAGCGACCGCGCTTGCTCGGTTCGAAGCGTGGGTGGCCTGCTCAAGATCGCTTGTGGCTCCGTCGTGCCTGCTCAAGATGCTCGTGGCTCCGCGGTCAGGCGCGTGTGGTCGGGAATGACGGCTCCGGACTCGAGGATCACGCCGGGCCCGATCTCGACGTCGGCGCCGATCTGCACGTCGGCGCCCACCACGCAGTCGCGCAGGACCGACCCGGCGCCGACGGTGACGTGCTCCCAGAGCACCGCGCCCTCGATGCGCGCCCCGCCGGCGATCGCACAGCGCTCGCCGACCACGGCCAGGGGACCGACGCGCGCACCGGCCTGCACGGTCACGCCGGGGCCGAGGACGGTCGGCGCCGCCAGCGCCGCGCCGCGAGCGATGTGCACGTGCGGCGCGATCCAGCAGCCGTCGCGGGCCTCGCCGGGCGGTGGCAGCGGCATGCGGGCCTTGCCCGTGAGCAGATCGACGTGCGCCGCGCGATAGGCGGCTGGACTGCCGATGTCTCGCCAGTAGGCGTCGGCGGTCCAGCCGTAGGCGGGGGTGCCGTCGGCGATGAGCCCGGGGAAGAACTCGCGCTCGATGGACACGTTGCGCCCGCCCGGGATCCGCGCGAGCAGCGCGGCATCGAGCAGGTACACGCCCGCGTTGATGGTGTCGGTCGTGATCGTCTCGTCAGGTCCCGGTTTTTCCCGGAAGCGGCGCAGCCGCCCATCGGCGCCGGTCTCGACGAGGCCGTACTGCCGCGGATCGGTCACCCGTGTGAGGAAGATCGTCGTGCGCGAGCCGCGGGCCTCGTGGAATGCGCGCATGGCGCTGAGATCGACGTCGCTCAGCACGTCGCCGTTGAGCACGAAGACGGTCCCGGCCGTGAGGTCGGCGGCGTTGCGCACGCCCCCGCCGGTGCCGAGCGGCTCCGCCTCGATCACGTAGCGCAGTCGCACGCCGAGGTGCTCGGCCTCGCCGAGCGCGCTGCGCACGTCGTCGACGCGGTACGAGCAGGCGAGCACGACGTCCGAGACGCCGTGCTGGCGCAGGAGTGCGAGCTGCCAGGCGAGGAACGGACGGTTCAGCACGGGCACTACCGGCTTGGCCCGCGCGAGCGTGAGCGGGCGCAGTCGCGTGCCCTGGCCGCCGGCCAGGATCACCGCCTGGGTGGCGCGCGCTACGCGCCCGGCGCCCAGGGTTGCGCCTCGCTGATCAGCATCACCGGAATCCCGTCGCGAATCGGATAGGCCTTGCGGCACGCGCGGCAGATGATGCGGGTCTCCTCGAACTGCAGATCGCCCTTGCATGCGGGGCACACGAGAATGCGCTTCAGCTCCTCGTCGATCATGGCTGCACCTCCTTCCGTGCGGGGCTCAGCCGCGAAGCCTGGTCCGGAACCATTCGAGCGTGCGCTTCAGGCCTTCGTCGGTGTCGACGCGCGGCTCCCAGCCGAGCAGCGCGCGCGCCCGACCGATGTCGGGCTGCCGCACCTTCGGGTCGTCCTCCGGCAGCGGCCGGAACACGACCTCGCTGTGCGAGCCGGTCAGCCGGATGATCCGCTTCGCGAGCTCCAGCAGCGTCATCTCTTGCGGGTTGCCCAGGTTCACGGGTTCGTTCGTCGGTGCACGCATCAGTCGCCAGAGCCCGTCGATCAAATCGCTGATGTACTGGAACGAGCGCGTCTGCGACCCGTCGCCGAAGACGGTGAGCGGCATATTCGTCAGCGCCTGCGTCATGAACGCGGGAATCGCGCGCCCGTCGTTGAGTCTCATGCGCGGCCCGAACGAGTTAAAGATGCGAACAATCCGTGTGTCCACGCCATGCACGCGGTGGTAGGCCATGGTCATCGCCTCGGCGAAGCGCTTGGCCTCGTCGTAGACGCCGCGGGGACCGATCGGGTTGACGTTGCCCCAGTAGTCCTCACGCTGTGGATGGACGAGCGGGTCGCCGTACACCTCCGACGTCGACGCGAGCAGGAATCTGGCGCCCTTCGCCTTGGCCAGGCCGAGCGCGTTGTGCGTGCCGAGGGCGCCGACCTTCAGCGTCTGGATCGGCAGCTCCAGATAGTCGAGCGGCGAGGCGGGGCTGGCGAAGTGCAGCACCCAGTCGAGCGGGCCGTCGACGCCGATGTACTCGGTCACATTGTGCTCGACGAAGTCGAAGCCGGCGCGGCCGCGCACGTTGGTCAGGTTCTCGGCCGAGCCGGTCACGAAGTTGTCCATTCCCAGCACGGTGCAGTCGTGGGCGAGCAGGAACTCGCAGAGGTGAGAGCCGATGAACCCGGCCGCGCCCGTGACGAGGACTCGCATCGATGCTCCCGCTCAGGCGGGCAGGACGGGCTTGCGGCCGATGGAGTGATACTCGAAGCCGAGCCGGCGCATGCGCTCGGGCTCCCACAGATTGCGACCGTCGAAGATGAGCGGCCGTCGCATCACCGAGCGCAGCCGATCGAGGTTCAGGAACTTGAACTCGTTCCACTCGGTAACGAGCGCCACCGCATCGGCGCCGGTGGCCGCCGCGTACGGCGAGTCGCAGTACACGACACGCGGCGGCAGGATGGCCCGGGCGTTGCCGGTAGCCACGGGATCGTAGGCGCGCACGCTGGCGCCGCGCTGGAGCAGCCCGTTGACGACCTCCACCGACTTCGCCTCGCGCATGTCGTCGGTGTTCGGCTTGAAGGCCAGCCCGAGGACGGCGATCACGCGCCCTTCCATCGGGTTGAGAGGCTTTTCCATCATGGCCACGAAGTGCGGCGCCCGCTCACGGTTGATCTCCACCACCGCGCGCAGCAGCGGGAACTCGTAGCCGAGGCTGGCCGCCGTGTGCACGAGGGAGTCGGTGTCCTTGGGGAAGCACGAGCCGCCGTAGCCGAGGCCCGCCGAGAGGAACGCCCCGCCGATGCGCGCGTCGAGCCCCATGCCCTTCATCACCTGGGTAACGTCGGCGCCGGCCAGCTCGCAGATGTTCGCGATGGCGTTGATGAACGAGATCTTCGTCGAGAGAAACGCGTTGGAGGCGTACTTGATCATCTCGGCCGACGGCACGTCCGTGATGATCATCGGCCGCTCGAGCGGCGCATAGAGCTCCAGGAGGCTCATGGCCACTTGCTGCGTCGGCGCCCCGATGACGATGCGGTCCGGGCGAAGGGTGTCCTCGATGGCCGAGCCCTCTCGGAGGAACTCCGGATTGGACACGACGTCGAACGGCACCGGGGTCTTCTGGTGGCGCGCGATGACGTCGCGGACGAAATCACCCGTGCCGACCGGGACCGTGGACTTGTTGACGACCACGGTGTAGTGGTCCATTGCCTGCCCGATCTCCCGGGCCACTTCCCGTACGGCGGTCAGGTCCGTCCGGCCGTCGCTACCCGGTGGGGTGCCGACGGTGATGAAGACGATCACGGACCGCCGGATGGCCTCGGCGAGGTCGGTGGTGAAGGCCAGACGGCCATCGGCCACGTTGCGGGCGACCATTTCCTCGAGGCCGGGCTCGTAGATCGGCATGCGGCCCGCGCGGAGCTCGCCGACCTTCTCCGGAACGTTGTCGACGCAGACCACGTCGTTGCCGAGATCGGCGAACACGGCACCGGTGACGAGACCGACATAGCCAGTGCCCACCACGCAGATATTCATTGCGATCGATCATAGCAGGGGCGTGGGCGAGGGAAGAAGACGGCTGGAAGAACTTACGCGCGGACCCCGACCGCCGGAGAGCGGTCGGGGTCCGGTCAGGCGGCGAACGGGCTGTCGTCGGGGTCGCGGTCGTCGTCGAGCCCGTCGATCCGATCGTGGGCATCGCGAACGGCGTCACCGAGCGAGTCGAAACGCTGACCAGAGATCGAGATGGTGTTGCTCTCGTCCCGCGCCTTCCACATCCACTCGCGACGCTCTCGACCGACCGGCATGAACTGGACCTTGACGGCCATGACTGGTGCTCTCCCTTCGGACCACATCCGTACGTGGAAGCGGTCAGCGTCCAGTTGTGGCTGCAAGGTGGATGCCACGCACAATCGCCGTCGTCGGCGCGGAATGCGTCCGGCGCTGTGTCGGGGCGGGCGCCGTCGTTCCTACTGTGGGCTGAGCGCTTCAGGCTCGTCGGGCTCGGCCGCGGCCCAGCGAAAGAAGACAACGGTGAAGGCGACGAGCGGAACGATGCCGGCCGGGACCCACATGATGATTCCGCCGAGCTGCTGGTCGGCGAGCGGCGTGAGACCGAACAGCCGGGGGGCGGTGGCGTACCAGCCGTACAGCGGCCGCTCGGCGGCCGTCACGAAGGTCGCCACCACGGTCATCGGCATCCCGAAGACGAACAGGTAGAGCAGCTGGCCGGCGTAGGGCAGACTCGGCAGACGCCGGGACGTCGAGAGGATCGGCCACCACGCCAGCAGGGCGCCGCCGAGGAGACTCACGTGCTCGACGATGTGCCAGCCGTGGCCTTCCAGCGCGGCGTTGAAGGGGCCGGGAAGATGCCAGCCGATCAGCGCCACGGTGTACGCGGCGAGAGCAACGAGCGGCTGCGTCGCGGAGTGGAGCACTGCCGCCGTCACCCGGCGGCGCAGGAGCGGCGTGATGAGCTGATCGAGGAGGGGCCCCGGTGTCCCCGCCAGCCAGAGCGGCGCCACCACCAGCGTCAACAGGAGGTGCTGCACCATGTGGGCGGACAGCAGGTAGTAATCGCTGAGGTCATGGAGGGGGCCGTTCAGGGCGACGAGCAGCGCGGCGCAGCCGCCGAAGAAGGTGAGCGGCTGGGACAGCGGGATGCGCCGCCCGCTCCGGACCACACCATATGTATAGAAGCCTGCCAGGAGGAGGACGCCGCCGATGACCTCCGCGTGAATCTCGCCGCCGAGCCACGTGAACGGCGGAGGCGTGGCGGTGCTCATCGGGTGAAGATCAGAAACTCGCCCGGCAGCGTCGCCACGGCGACCGCCACCCCGATGGCAAGCACCAGCGATGACACGAACAGGAAGGTCAGGGGCTTCGTGTCGTAGCGGAGGTGCATGAAGAACATCACGACCAGGGCGAACTTCCCGGCCGACAGCGTCAGGAGCAGCGGGATCAGGATCGGCGTCAGCCGGCGGATATAGATGACCGCGAACTCCAGAGCCGTGATCACCGACAGAATGACGGCGACCTTGAGATAGGTGCCGGTCGAGGCGTGCGCGGGATGCGCGGTCATGGGATCAGGTACACCACCGTGAAGATGACGATCCACACCACGTCGACGAAGTGCCAGTACAGGCCGGCGACCTCCACCTTCGTGGCGTCCTGCACGCCGAGGCGGCCGCGCAGGTCCAGCACCAGCAGTGCCAGCAGCCACAGGACGCCGATCGTGACGTGGCCTCCGTGAAAGCCGGTCAAGACGAAGAACGTCGAGCCGAACAGATTCGTCTGCAGCGTCAGCCCCTCGTGCACGAACGCGGTGAACTCGTACGCCTGGAAGGCGAGGAAGATCGCCCCGAAGAGCGCGGTGCCGGCGAGCCAGAGCCGTGCCTGCCGGCGGTCGCCGCGCTGTACGGCGGCCAGCGCCAGCACCATCAGGAGCGAAGACATCAGCAGATCGAACGTGCTCAGCGTGGTGAGCGGGATGTTCAGGATCTCGTGGGGCTGCGGCCCGACCACGCTCCGGCCCTTGTACGCCAGGTAGGTGGCGATCAGCGTCCCGAACAGGAAGCACTCGGAGCCGAGGAACGTCCACATCGCCAGCTTGCGGTGGTCGACGCCGAGATTACCGACCTGCTCGACGTGCGCCGGATTGCGATGATGCTCGAGTGCGAAGGCGAAGGCGCCGATGACGGTCAGGCCGGCGCCGATCACGACGAGCGCGAGGTGATAGATCGCCCCGAACGCGGCGACGGCGAGACCGAGCGCGATGACGAGCGGCCATCCCGACGGGGAGGGCAGGTGGATGCCGTGGGGATCCGGCGTCTCCACTCGCGGGGCGGGCTTCTGGCCCCGCGCGTCGCCGTACTTCTCACGCCAGAAGGTGTCGCGGCCGTAGACGGGCGGGATGGCGTCGAAGTCGTGCGCAGGCGGCGGCGAGGACGTTCGCCACTCGAGCGTGCGCCCGTCCCAGGGATCGCCGGACGCGCGCGCCCCTGCGGTGCGGAGCGACCGGATGGCCACGACGACGAAGACGAGCACGCCGAGCCCGAGCACGTAGGCGCCGAGCGTGGAGACGAAGTTCCACAGCTCCCAGCCCGAGCCCCGGCTATACGTGTAGATCCGCCGCGGCATGCCGAGCGCGCCCAGGAAATGCTGCGGAAAGAACGCCACGTTGAAGCCGACGGCCACCAGCCAGAACTGCAGCCGGCCAAGCCGCTCGTCGAGCATTCGGCCGGTCATCTTCGGCCACCAGTAATACAGTCCGGCAAAGATGCCGAAGAGGCTGCCGCCGATGAGGACGTAGTGCATGTGGGCGACGACGAAGTAGCTGTCGTGCTGCTGCAGATCGACGGGTGGTGAGGCGTGCATGACGCCCGAGAGGCCGCCGATGGTGAAGAGCGCCACCAGTCCTGCCGCATAGTGGAAGGCGACGCTCGGCCGCAGCCGTCCGCCCCACATGGTGGCGAGCCAGTTGAAGATCTTCACGCCGGTCGGGATGGCGATGATCATGGTCGCGATGGCGAAGGCGGAGTCGGCGATGGGGCCCATCCCGACGGTGAACATGTGGTGGCTCCACACGCCGAAGCCGAAGAAGCCGATCAGGATGCCGGAGTAGATCATGACCTGCGCCCCGAACAGCGGCTTGCGGGAGAACGTCGGAAGCACCTCGGACACGATGCCGAAGGCGGGCAGGATGAGGATGTAGACCTCCGGATGTCCGAAGATCCAGAACAGGTGCTGCCACAGGTGGAGGTCGCCGCCGGCGCTCACGTCGTAGAAGTGCGTGCCGAAGAACCGATCGAACAGGAGAAAAATCAGGCCCACCGTGACCGCAGGAAAGGCGAGCACGATGAGGAACTGCACCACCAGCGCCATCCAGACGAAGAGCGGCATGCGCATCAGCGTCATCCCGGGCGCGCGCATGTTGAGGATGGTGGCGATGAAGTTCACCGCGGCGATGATCGACGAGGCGCCGAGGATCTGCAGGCTGAGCATCCAGTAATCGATGGCCGGCCCCGGCGAGAACGGCCGCGTGGTCAGGTTGGCGTATCCGAACCAGCCGGCGTCGGGCGGCGTGCCGAAGAGAAAGCTGGCGTTGAGGAAGAGCCCGCCGGCGAGGAAGATCCAGTACGACAGCGCGTTGAGTCGCGGAAACGCGACGTCGCGGGCGCCGATCATCAGCGGGATGACGTAATTGAAGAAGGCCGCGTTGAGCGGCATGATCGCGAGGAACACCATCGTTGTGCCGTGCATCGTGAACAGGGCGTTGTACGTCTCCGCGCTCACCACGCCGAGATGAGGGCGCAGCAGCTGCGTGCGGATCAGCAGCGCCTCGAGCCCCCCGAGGAGGAAAAACGCGAACGCGGTGACGCCGTAGAGAATTCCGATGCGCTTGTGGTCGACCGTCGTAGCGAGAGAGGCGAGGCCGGCCAGGACCGCGGGTGGGCTGTGATAGACGGTTCGTGGCTCCGCTCCCGCGACCCTACGCCCCGCGACCGCGCCTGTGTTCCCGTTCGTCACTTCAGGCTCGTGAGGTAGGCGGCGATCGCCTTCGCCTGCTCATCGGTGAGGCCCAGGGCTGGCATCTTCACCCCCGGCTTCAGTCGCTGTGGGTCCTTCACCCACTCGGCGACGTTCTCCGGCGTGTTCGGCCACATGCCGGCGGCGAGCATCGTGCGACTGCCGAAGTGCGTCAGATCCGGCGCCAGCACGCCGGCCGAGAAACCCTTGATCGTGTGGCAGCCGACACACGCGCTGCCCGCGAAGATGGCCTTGCCGGCCGCGGCCGGCCCCGAAGGCTCCGCCGGCGCCGCCTGCTGCTGAGCCACCCAGCGCTCGAAGTCGGCAGCCGGCTGAACGATGGCCCGCATCCCCATGTTGGCGTGGGAGGCCCCGCAGAACTCCGCGCATTGCCCCCAGTACTCGCCCGGCTGCTCCGGCGTGAGGGTGACGTGGTTCACGCGCCCGGGGATGACGTCCCGCTTGCCGCCGAGTTGCGGAAGCCAGAAGGAGTGGATGACGTCGGGTCCGTTCAGCGTCACCACGACGCGCCGGCCCGCGGGCAAGTGCAGCTCGTTGGCGGTCACGATGTCCAGCTGCGGGTAGCGGAACTCCCACCACCATTGCCAGCCGCGCACAGTGACCTGCAAGGCGTCAGGCGCCGTTGCCGCCGACTGTGTGCGAAAGACGACCTGGATGGTCGGGATCGCGATGATCAGCAGCGCCAGCGCAGGGGCGATCGTCCACGCGATCTCGAGGAGGGTCTGGCCGCGAGCCTGCTGCGGCAGCGTGGTGTCGCCCGGACGGGCGCGGAACCGCACGAGAACGAGGATCAGCAGCGCGAAGACGAGCACCCCGATGATCCCGGTGACCCACGTCACGATGGAGTACACGTGCAGGATCGCGCGCGCGAAGTCCGAGCGCGCCACCACCGTGGACATCGGCGTGTCCCACGCGCAACCGCCGAGTGCCATCACGACGATGCCGAGCACGGTGCGAGGGATGAGGCGAGCGCGTGTCGTGGCGTTCACGACGATTGACGGTACTCTGCCGCCGCAGCGTCCGCAACCGCGCGGCGAGTCGCGCGCGCGTCCGCGCGCGTCTAGGTCGCCAGACGAAGCAGCGTGTGCAGCAGCACGTTGGCGCCGCGCTCGATCGCCGCGGCGTCGCTCATCTCGTCGACGCGGTGGCTCCGGCCGCCGCGCGATGGAATGAAGACCATGCCGGCGTCGCAGACGGCGGCGAGGTTCTGCGCGTCGTGACCGGCCGCCGAGTAGAGATGCTGGCGCGGGTGACCGAGCGTCTCGCACGCCGCCTCGATGGCCGCCTGCACACGTGAGGCGCACGGCGCCGGCGTGGTGGCCGACATCGGCCTGACCTCGACACGGATCGCGCGGGCGCGGGCGACGTCCTCGGCGAGCGCGGCGCACTCGCGTGCGAGGCGTTCGAGGACGCCGCCGTCGGGATCACGCATCTCGTGCACCAGCTCGGCGCGGCCCGGGACGATGTTGCTCGCGCCGGGATGCACGTGCACGACGCCGAAGTTCGTCACCGCGCGAGGGCCGCCCCGGGTCACGACCAGCTCGCGGGCCTTCAGCGCATAGTCGGCCGCTGCCAGGAAGGCGTCCCGGCGGCGCTCCATCGGCGTCGTCCCGGCATGGTCGGCCTGCCCATGAAACACGACGCGGGCGCGGCGGACGCCGACGATGGTGTCGACGACTCCGATCGGCACGCCGGCCTCCTCGAGCCGTGCGCCCTGCTCGATGTGGAGCTCGACGTACGCGTCGACCGCGCCGGCCGGGGCCCTGGCCTCGGGCGCCCGCAGCGCATCGAACCCGGCTCGCCGCATGGCATCGACGAGGCGCTCGCCGTCGACGGCTGCCATCGTCGGGATCGCGGCCACGTCGAGACGGCCGCAGAACGCGCGCGAGCCGAACAGGCTGCCGTACCGGCCTTCCTCGTCACTCCAGGCCACCACGCCGAGCGGCTTGCCCGGCGTCTGGCCCGCCGCGCGGATCGTCTGGAGGCACTCGAGCCCCGCCAGCACGCCGAGCGCGCCGTCGAGGATCCCGCCCTCGGGAACGGTATCGATGTGCGAGCCGGTCAGCACGGCCGGCCGCGCGGTGTCGAATGCCGTGAGACCGAGGCCGCCGAAGACGTTGCCTGCCGTGTCGACCCACGGTGTCAGCCCCGCCGCCTTGATCTCCGCGAGCAGCCACGCCCGCGCTTCCTCGTGGGGAGCGCTCCAGCACATGCGCGTCACCCCGCCGCCGGGCAGGCCGCCGAAGCGCGCGAGCGCGGCGATGCGGGACTGCAAGCGCTCGGCGGAGATCGCCAGCATGGGCGGCGAGTATAGCGCTACGCCGCACCCGTTATCGAGGCGCGCCACGGCTTTGCCGGGGCGTGTCGAGCGTTGGGGGTTTGGGCGCCATTTCCTGGCCCCCATGTAAGGAAGCCGTTACGCTGATCTCGAGCTCGACCCGCTGATGCGTGCGGTACTTGCCCGGCGCCTCGCCAAACAGCGGCACGAAGACTTCCGGGCCGCGCGGCTCGATGCGCAGCTTCAGCCAGATGTGGGGCCCGAAGCTCCGGTCGCCCCGCAGGATCTCCAGAATCGTGCATTCCATCGTCGCCTCCCCTCGTATCGGAGCGGCTGTGTCCGCGTCTCCCGTCGGTGGCCTCGGAAAGGCGGCGGTCGGCTCCGATGGGCGCCCATGGTGCCCGCGAACGCATCGGCAGTAAACCGGCTTGACTTCGCTTCGCGGCCCTCCCTAGAATGAACCGCCGTTCAGTCCGAGATTCGCTCCGCTGGGCCCATCTCGAGGAGGAGAGAGTGGACTTCACGCTGAGTCCCGACCAGGAGGCCTTCCGCCAGCGCGTGCGCCGATGGCTGGAGGCAAACATCCCCGACGATTGGACCAGGTTCGGCCTGTCCGAAGTGCCGCGGCCGGAGGCGTACGCGTTCCTCAGAAAGTGGCAGGCCACGCTCTACGACGCCGGCTTCATCGGCATCACGTGGCCGAAGGAGTACGGCGGTCAGGGCCTCACCTTCGTCGAGGAGATGATCCTCCACCAGGAGATGGCGCTGCAGAAGGCGCCGCCGATGCTGAACGTGCTCGGCGTCGGCATGGCGGGTCCGACCATCATCGCGTACGGGACCGAGGAGCAGAAGAAGCGCTATCCCGCGAAGATCCTGTCCTGCGAGGAGATCTGGTGCCAGGGCTACTCGGAGCCGAACGCGGGCTCCGACCTCGCGTCACTGCAGACGCGCGCGGTCAAGGACGGCGACCACTGGGTCATCAACGGTCAGAAGGTGTGGACTTCGCTCGCGCACATCGCCGACTGGATGATGCTGCTCGCGCGGACCGACCCCGACGCGCCCAAGCACAAGGGCATCACGTACTTCCTCCTCGACATGAAGTCGCCGGGCGTGACGGTGAAGCCGCTCAAGCAGCTCACCGGCGACGCCGAGTTCAACGAGGTCTTCTTCGACAACGTCCGCGTGCACGAGAGCCGGGTGCTGGGTGGCGTCAACAACGGCTGGGCGGTCGGTCTCACCACCCTCATGTACGAGCGGCTCGCGCTCGGCTTCGGCTTGCAAGTGCGGCTGCGGATCTCCGTCGACCAGCTCGTCGACATGGCACGACGCATGGAGAAGAACGGCCGGTCGCTGACGAAGGACCCCGTCATGCGACAGAAGCTCGCGCAGCTGTGGATCGACACGGAGTCGCTGAAGTACACGGGCGCGCGCGCCGTCACCAGGCTGCTGAAGGGCGAGCTCCCGGGTCCCGAGGCGTCGACCGGCAAGATGATGTGGGTCGAGACACACCAGCGACTCCAAGAGCTCGCGATGGAAATCCAGGGGCCGTTTTCTCAGCTCGCGCGCGGCTCGGCGGCGGCGGTCGACGGCGGAGTGTGGCAGTATTCGTTCCTCCGCTCGCGCGCCAATTCCATCGAGGGCGGGACGACGGAGATCCAGAAAAATATCATCGGCGAGCGCGTCCTCGGGCTGCCGAAGGGCTAGGGAACTACGATGGATTTTGGGTTCAATGCCGACCAGGAGCTGCTGCGGTCGACTGCGCGCAAGTTCTTCGAGAACGAGTGCACCTCTGAGTTCGTGCGGGCGCGCATGGGCGAGGACGCAGGCTTCACCGAGGAGTTCTGGGCGAAGCTCGCCGAGCAGGGGTGGCTCGGCCTCGTCTACCCGGAGCAGTACGGGGGCGCCGGACTCGGCTTCGTCGATCTGACGGTCCTCATGGAAGAGATGGGCCGGGCCGTCATGCCGGGCCCGTTCTTCTCCACGGTGCTCCTGGGGGGCCTGACGATCTTCGAGGCGGGCTCCGACGCGCAGAAGAAGGAGTGGCTCACGAGGATCGCCGAGGGCCAGGCCCGCGTGTCGCTCGCGTGGACGGAGCCGAGCGCCCGCTGGGATGCCGCCGGCGTGACGGCCACGGCTACCGCCGCCGGCGGTGGCTTCACGCTCAGCGGCACCAAGCTCTTCGTGCCGGATGCCCACGTCGCGCACGCGCTGGTGGTCGTCGCGCGAACCCGCGAGGGCGGCGAGGAAGGCGTCAGCCTCTTTCTGGTTCCCACGAACGCGAAGGGCGTCGCCGTCACGCTGCTGCCGACCATGGATCAAACGCGCAAGCTCTGCGAGGTCACGCTCGACCAGGTCGCGGTACCGGCGAGCGCGCTGCTCGGCGCCAAGGACGGCGGCTGGCGGCCGCTGTCGCGCGTGGTGCAGCGGGCGACGGTCGCCCTCTGCGCCGAGATGTGCGGCGGCGCCCAGAAGGTCCTCGACATGACGACGGAGTACGCCAAGATCCGCATCGCGTTCGGCAAGCCGATCGGCTCCTACCAGGGCGTCAAGCACAAGGCAGCCGACATGCTCGTCGACGTCGAAAACGCGAAGTCGCTGACGTACTACGCCGCGTGGGCGGTCGACGAGAACGTCCCGGAGGCCGCGCTGGCCGCGTCGATGGCCAAGGCGTACGCCTCCGATGCCTTCCGCAAGGTCGCGGGCGCCGGGATCCAGCTGCACGGTGGCATCGGGTTCACCTGGGAGCACGACCTGCACCTCTACTTCAAGCGCGCCAAGTCGTCAGAATTCACCTTCGGCGATTCCACGTACCATCGGGAACGGGTCGCTCAGCTGATCAATTTGTAAGGACCGCCGCGCTGACCGAGATCGCCGGGTCCATCGCCGAGCCGAAGCCCGCGGCCTCCGTCCTCATCGTGCGCGACGCGCCGGCCGGCGCCTCGGAGCCGATCGAGGTCTACATGATCCGCCGCAAGAAGGCCATGAAGTTCCTCGGCGGGTTCTATGCCTTCCCCGGCGGCAAGGTCGACACTGACGACGCCTCGGCGGCCGCGCTCGGCGCCTGCCACGGCCTCGACATGGCCGGGGCCGCGCGCTGCTTTCCCGGCCACGACTCGCCGGCGCCGCTCGCCTTCTGGGTCGCGGCCGTGCGCGAATTGCTGGAGGAGAGCGGTGTCCTCCTGGCGTGCGACGGCAACGGGCGTCTCGTGGACGCGGGAGCGCCCCGGTTCGCCGCCCGCGTCGAGGAAGCGAGGCGCGCGCTCGTCGTGGGCAAGGAGCCGTTTGCCGCGATCCTCGCGCGCGAGGGCTGGCGCTGCGACCTCCGCGCCCTGCGCTACCTGTCGTACTTCGTCACGCCGCGCTCGAGCCCCATCCGTTTCGCCGCACGATTCTTTCTCTGTCGACTGCCGGCCGGCCAGGAGCCGCGGCTCTTCACCGAGGAGACGTCGGAGGGCTTCTGGATCCATCCCGGCGCCGGATACCAGCGGTTCCTCGCCGGCGAGATGGCGATGGCCGAGCCCGCCGAGTTCGGCCTCGCGTTCATCGCCCAGTTCCAGTCGGTCTCCGAGCTGTGGCACTGGTGCGAGGACAACGGAGAGAAGTTCACGGGCCTCATCGATCGCATCGAGTTCTGGCAGGGCTTCGACTGGAAGCGAAGCCAGGGACCGCAACCGGGCGTGGAGTGTAGAGACCCTAACGCTGGGTGAGCGCGATGGCGGCGTTGCAGAACCTGTCGAGGTCGACCGGCTTGACCATGAACGAATCGAATTGCTTGATGACCGCGTCGGGGAAATGATCTTTCCAGCCGGTGATGGCGATGCACGGGGTGAGCGCCCACTGCCGATGCGCCCGCAGCCATTTGATGAAATCGAGGCCGGAGCCGTCGGGGAGCTTCAAATCGCAGATGATGAGGTGGGGCCGCGTCATGTGGAGCTCGTGCTCGGCCTCCACGATGTTCGACGCCGCCAGGACGTGAGCCTGTAGCGAACGGAGCACCGCGGACAGCATCTCGCGCGAGTCCTCGTGATCTTCGATGACGAGGACGGTACGGCCCGCGAGCGTTGGCGTGAACGGCAGCAGTGCTGGCGGCGCCGAGAACGACATACCCGATCGAACCACACCGCGATTCGGCCTGTCTACTTCCGTATGTCTCGTCCTAGGAAAACTTTTTCCTGGTCGTTTCCTGATCGACTGAGACCAGCCGGCGTCGGACGCAATCCGTCGGGCGCGGAATGACGTTTTACGGGATGAATGACGCCACGGGTGCGACCGGCACGGCTGCTCCTCGTCGACGACAATCGAGACAACCTCGACGTCCTTGCCGTCCTGCTCAGCGAGAAGTACGACGTTACCGCGTGTGGCTCGGCGGCCGAGGCCGTGCGCGTGGCCGGATCGACCGCGTTGGACGTGCTGGTGCTCGACATTGGCATGGCGCCCATGGACGGCCTGGAATGTCTCAGGGTGCTCCGCGACATGCCGCACCATGCGGCCACACCGGCCATTGCGCTGACCGCGTTTGCGCGTCAGGTCGACCTCGAGGATTTCCTCCAGGCGGGATTTCAAGCCGTCGTCACCAAGCCGATCATGGATCAGGAGCATCTGGAAGCCGTCATCGACTCGCTGCTCGCATCCCCGCCGGTCGGCGGCTCCGTTCCGGGTACCACCGGTCGCTGTCCCTTGACCACTGTCGTCGACGGCGGCATGATTGCCGGCCGTGGCCGCGGCGAAGCACGATGACTCGCCTGAACGCGCGACACGAATCCTCGGCGACCTGCTCTATGCCGACGGCGCGAAGATCCCCGTCGCCGAGAAGGACTGGGTGGCGCTCGTCCAGCGGGTCGCGACCGGCGACCAGAATGCCCTCCATGCGCTGTACGAGCGGACTCATCGGATCGCGTTCACGTTGATCGTGCGTATCGTGAACAACCGCGCAACCGCCGAAGAAGTCACCGTCGATCTGTACCACGACGTCTGGCGGCGCGCGTCGACGTACGACGCGGCCAGCGGGTCGGTCGTCGGATGGATCATGAACCAGGCGCGCTCGCGCGCGATCGATCGCCTGCGGTTCGAGCAGCGGAAGAAGCGCGTGAGCATGTCCGCGGACAATCCACTGCCCGGGCCGGCGCCCGATGATCCGGGCGAGGTCCTCGCCACGCGCGAGGAGACTCGTCGGCTGCATGACGCGCTGCGGGTCCTCACGCAGGACGAGCGTCAGGCGATCGAGACGGCATTTTTCTCGGAGATGACATACCCCGAGGTGGCGGCGCGGCTGAGTCAACCGCTCGGCACGATCAAGACCCGGGTGCGCTCCGGGCTCGGCAAGCTCCGGAATGCGCTTGGTGGAACCGCGGAGGACCGGTGAGTCCAGCAGCGCGCGACCACGACGCTCACGCCGACCTCGTCTCGTTGTACGCCCTCCACGCGCTTCCGCCGGCGGAGATGGCGGCCGCCGACGCGCAGATCGCGGCGTGCGCGGAGTGCCGCCAGGATCTCGAGGACCTCCGCGGCGTGGTGGCGGGCTTCGACGCCTGGCCCACCGACGTGCTGCGGCCCGCGACGCCCTTGTGGCAGCGGGTCGCTCAGCGCATCGCCGCGGAGACCGGCCGGCAGCCGGCCGTGCCGGTGCGCCGGCCACGCGACGAGCCCGAATGGCAAGAAGCGGCGCCGGGCATCTCGGTCAAGCTCCTCGCGACGGATACGGAGACGCGACGCGTCAGCATGCTGGTGCGGCTGGCGCCGGGCACCGACTATCCGCCCCACCGCCATGCTGACATCGAGGAGCTGCATCTTCTTCACGGCGAGCTGATCGTCGACGACAAGACGCTTTATCCCGGCGATTACATCCGGGCCGAGGCCAATACCGTCGATCACCGCGTCTTCAGCGAGACTGGCTGCACGTGCGTTCTGCTCACGTCGACGCACGACGAAATCCTCTGATCGCCCGCGGAGCCTGAAGCGTCCGGCAGCTCCTCATCCGCGTACACTACGGCGCATGGCCGACACGGTCGCCGCCTTCCTCGACGAGCACGTCGCGATCGGCGAGGGCGAGCGCCCGGCCATCGTCACGCCCGCCGGCGTCACCAGCTACGCGCGCCTGCTGGCGCTCGTCAACCAGACCGGGCACGTGCTGCGTGACCTCGGGGTCGACGTCGAGCAGCGCGTCGCCATCCTGCTGCCCGACGGGGTCGCGTGGGCGACCGCGTTCTTCGGCGCGCTGCGGATCGGCGCGGTGGCGGTGCCGCTCAACACGCGCCTGCCGCCGGCCGCCTGCGTCGAGCTCCTTCGGGATAGCCGGGCCCGGGTGCTGATCGCCGATCCGGCGCTGGCCCGCGCGCTCGATTCGTGGCGCGCGGAGCTGCCGCACCTGCGCGCGGTCGTCGAATCGGGTGACGGCGCGCGTGCGCCGAGTCTCGAGACCCGGCAGGCCCTCGCGCGCGTCGATCTCGACCCGGAGGCGCTCGGCGGCGACGACATGGCCTTCTGGCTCTACACGTCGGGGACGACGGGCGGGCCGAAAGCCGCCATCCACCTCCGTCGCGACCTGCTCGAGTGCCGTCATTACGGCATCGACGTGCTGGGCGCGGGCGCCCCGGATCGCGTGCTGGCGACGTCGAAGCTGTTCTTCGCGTACGCGCTCGGCAACGCCCTCCTGGCCCCGCTGTTCGTCGGCGCGCGGACGTTTCTCGATCCGCGGTGGGCCGAGCCCACCACGGTCGCCGACACCGTCCGCGCCTACCGGCCGACGCTCTTCTTCTCCGTGCCGACCTTCTACGCTCGGCTGCTGCACGCCGAGCTGCCGCGCGACACGTTCCGCTCGGTCCGCGCCTGCGTCTCGGCGGGCGAACGGCTGCCACCCGAGGTGTACGCCGCGTGGCGCGCGCGATTCGACGTCGAGATCCTGGACGGTCTCGGAGCGACCGAGACCATCTTCATGGTGCTCTCGAACCGCCCAGGTCGCAGCCGCCCGGGCTCGGCCGGGACGCCGGTCCCAGGCACGGCCGTGCGGTTGCTGGACGCCGACGGGCGCGAGGCGGTCGACGGGCAGCCGGGTGTGCTGCACGTGCGGACGCCGTCGGCGAGCCCGGGCTACTGGAATCGCGTGGATCGAAGCCGCCGGACGTTCATCGGCGAGTGGTTCCGGACCGGCGACGTGCTCACGCGGGACGCCGGGGGCTTCTACCACCATGTGGGCCGGGAGGACGATCTCTTCAAGGTCGCCGGCCTCTGGGTGAGTCCGGGCGACGTCGAGTCGGTGCTGCTCGCGCATTCGGCGGTGACGGAAGCGGCGGTGGTCGGCGCCCGCGACACGAGCGGGTTCGTCAAGCCGTTTGCCTTCGTCGTGGCCCGGAACGGCGTCTCGCCGGAGCGTCTCGTGGCCGAGCTCACCGAGCTCGTCGCGGCGCGGCTGGCGACGCATCAGCGGCCGCGGCACATCACGGTCGTGGAGGCGCTGCCGCGCACGGCCACCGGCAAGCTGCAGCGCTTCATCCTGAAAGGGAGCGTCGAGAGGGCATGAGCGTCGAGCACGCGACGACCGTCACGGTCCGGTGGAGCGACGTGGATGCCGCGGGTATCGTGTTCTATCCTCGGTTCTTCGAGTGGTACGACCTCGGATCTGAGTCGCTGTTCGCGGCCCTCGGGTTGCCGTGGCCGGAGGCGTTCCCGAGGTACGGGATCATCGGGGTGCCGATCATCGAGTCGGGCTCGCGCTTCCGGACGCCGGCGCGCTACGGCGACGTCCTCACGATCCGCTCCACGGTGGCGTGGGTGAAGGAGAAGACGTTCCGCATGCAGCACTCGATCTCGGTCGGCGATACGCTGTGCGCCAGCGGCTTCGAGGTTCGCGCCTGGGTGGCGCGGCCGGCGACTCCGGGTGCGCCCCTGGCGGCCCGGGCGATCCCGGACGAGGTGTCGCGCAAGCTCAACGGAGGGACTCCGTGAAACCAGAAGTCGTCTACACCAAGGCCGCGCCGAAGACGGGCTTCTCCGAGGGCATGGAGTCGCCGATCGCCCAGGGGGTGAAGTGCGGCGACTTCGTCTTCGTCTCGGGGCAGGGCCCGCTCCACCCGGCCACCAAGCAGGTCGTCTCGGACGACATCGAGCAGCAGACACGCGTGACGCTCGACAACGTCGCCCGGGTCCTGGAGGCCGCCGGGACGTCTCTCGCCAACGTGGTGAAGGTCGGCGTGTTCCTCCGCGACATGAAGGACTTCGACGCCTTCAACCGCGTCTTTCGCGACTACTTCAAGGGCGTGCAGCCTGCGCGCACCACCGTCGAGGCCTCGGCGCCGCGCAAGGGCGTCAACGTGGAGATCGACGCCATCGCGTGGATTCCGCGATGAACCCGGCCGCCCGGCTCGGCACGCCGGGCCTGGTGGGCGTCTATCTGTCCGTGCACACCCCACGCTATTGCACATACGACGCCGCCTTCGCCGGCAAGCTGGCCCACCCGGACTTCAAGAGCGTGCGTGACGGCCTGGTGGCGCAGGGTCGGCACCTCGCCACGGTCGCGCCCGACGTGATCGTGATCAACTCGTGCCACCTCATCACGACCTTCCCGACGGTCGTCGACGGCACGCCCCGGCATCGCGGCGTGCTGACCGCCCAGGAGGCGCCGGAGCTGATCCACGGCGTCGCGTTCGACTTTCCCGGCGAGTTCGACTTCGCCTCGGCGCTGATCGACCGGGGCAAGGCGGCCGGGCTTGCGTGCACGCTCGCCAACGACATCCACTATCCCCTCGATTACGGAACCGTGATGCCGCTCGTGTGTTACCTCGACAGGGCGCAGGCTACCCCTGCCGTGCCCGTGTCGGTCTGCCTCTCCGCCGATCTCGCGGAGAGCTTCGCGTGGGGCCGGCACGTGGCACAGACGGCGAAGGCGCTCGACCGGCGCGCCGTCTTCGTGGCCAGCGGCAGCGTCTCGCACAAGCTCGTGCGCGGGCCAGAGAAGTGGCCGGCGGCCGCGGATCAGGAGCTCGATCACCGCCTGGCGCGCCTGCTCGCGGACGGCGAGTACGACAAGGCGTGGGCGTGGCTGCCCGACTACGTGGACGCGGCGGAGCCCGAGATGGGCGGCCGGCATCTGGCCATGATGCTCGGCGCGCTGATCGAGACCGGCGACCGCTTCGCCGCCGAGCTCCACGCGTACGGCCCGTCGTCGGGCAGCGGCAACTACGTCATCTCGATGGCGATCTAGTGTAGTCTTGTGCCGCTCGGGACGAGTGCGATGAGGAGGAAGGGCGCTATGCGACTGAGCCGTCGAACATTTCTCACGGGCGCCTTCGCCGCCGCGGGCGTCTCGGTCGGTCCGTGGGTGCCGAAGACCCTCGCCCAGGGCGGGCCGCTCAAGATCGGCCTCGTGCTGCCGTACTCGGGCGTCTACCAGGTGCTCGGTGAGTCGATCACGCAGGGGATGGAGCTCGTCTTTGCCCGGGAGGGCAACAAGGTTGCCGGCCGCGACGTCGTCATGATCAAAGAAGACGACGAGATGCAGCCGCCGGTCGGCATCCGCAAGACGGAAAAGCTCATCGAGTCCGACAAGGTCGATATCCTCACGGGCCCCGTGCACAGCGGCATCCTCATGGGCATGCGTGACAAGGTCCACAATAGCAAGACGATCCTCATCGTCTCCAACGCCGGCGCCGATGCCATCTCGCGCGAGCGGTGCTCGAAGTGGATTTTCCGGACGTCCTTCTCGAACTGGCAGCCGAACCAGCCGATGGGCGGCTGGGTCGCCAAGAACGTCTCCAAGGAAGTATTCATCACGGCGCCGAACTATCAAGCCGGGAAGGACCAGCTCAACGCCTTCAAGGAGACGTTCGTACCTGCGGGCGGCAAGCTGATCGGCGAGGAGTACCCGAAGCTGGGAGAGACGGACTACGCGCCGCTGCTGACGAAGATCCGCCAGTCGGGCGCCAAGGCCGTGTACGCGTTCTTCTCGGGCACCGACGCCGTGAACTTCGTGAAGCAGTACGACCAGTTCGGTCTGAAGGGCCAGGTGAAGCTCACGGGTGCCGGGTTCCTCACCGAGCCCGACGTCTTGCCGGCCCAGGCCAAGGCCGCGCTCGGCATCATCACCGGTCACTTCTACACGCCGCAGCTCGACAACCCCGTCAACAAGAAGTTCGTGTCCGACTTCAAGGCGAAGTTCGGCGGCAAGACGCCGGACGGCTTCGCGTGCCAGGGCAACGACACCGCCGAGGTCATCGTGCGCGCGGTGAAGGCCGTCAACGGCAACACGCAGGACAAGGAGAAGCTCGTGGCCGCGCTCGAGAAGGTGCAGTTCGAGAGCCCGCGCGGTTACTTCAGCTTCGATCCGAAGACGCACAACGTCATCCAGCCCTACATCTACGTGCGCGAGGTCAAAGAGGTCGCCGGCGGACTCGACAACGTCCCCATCGATCGGGTGGCGAAGGTCGCCGACCCCGGCACCGGCTGCACCTTGCCGGCGTAACGGACGCCCGCCGGGGCCGGGCAGTCGCCCGGCCCCGCGCTCGCCGCCGCGTGCCCGTCTCCGATCTGCTCGCCCAGGCCCTCAACGGGCTGTCGTACGGTGTGCTCCTCTTCCTGCTGTCGGTCGGCCTCACGCTCATCTTCGGCATGCTCGACGTCGTCAATCTGGCGCACGGCTCGTTCTACATGCTCGGCGCCTATGCGGGCCTGGCCACCGTGGCCGCCACCGGCAACTTCTGGCTGGCGCTGCTGGCCGCGCCGCTCGCGGTGGGAGTGATCGGCGCCGCGATGGAGCGCGCGGTGCTGCGACCGCTCTATCGTCGTCCGCCGCTCGATCAGGTGCTGTTGACCTTCGGCTTCATCTACGTCTTCGAGGATGTCGTGAAGTCGATCTGGGGCGGCACCATCCGGACGATCGCCCCGCCGGACCTCTTCGCGGGATCGGTGCGGATCTTCGGCGGCGCGTTTCCCTCGTATCGGCTCTTCGTGATCGGCTTCGGCCTCGTCATGGCCGTCGTGCTGTGGCTCGTCATCGAGCGCACGCGGCTCGGCGCCGTCATTCGCGCCGGCGTCTACGACGCCGAGATGACGGCGGGCATGGGCATCGACATCCAACGTGTGTTCACCGGCGTCTTCGCGGCCGGCGCGGCGCTCGGCGGGCTCAGCGGTGTGATTGCGGGCCCGATCCAGTCGGCGCAGCCGCCGATGGGCGCGGCCATCTTGATCCCGGCCCTCATCGTGGTGGTGGTCGGCGGCCTCGGCAGCCTCAAGGGCTCGCTGGTCGGCAGCCTGCTCATCGGCCAGGCGGAGGTGTGGGGAAAGGTCTGGCTGCCGAACGTGTCGATGGCGATGATCTACTTCGTCATGGCAGCGGTCGTGCTGCTGCGACCGCAAGGTCTCTTCGGCCGGCCACTCAAATGAGATGGCGCGTGCTCGGTCTCGCCCTGGTCCTGACGGCCGTGCTGCTGTTTCCCCGCGCGGCCGGCAACTATCCGGTCAAGCTGCTGCAAGAGATTTTGATCTGGGGCATCTTCGCCATGAGCCTCGATCTGCTCATGGGCTATGCCGGTATGGTCTCGTTCGGCCACTCGGCGTTCTTCGGTGTCGGCGGCTACGTGGCGGCACTGGCGTTGACGCACTGGGGCGCTAACGCGGCCAGCGGGCTCGTCGTGCCCGCCGTGGCGGCCGCACTGGCGGCGCTCGTCATCGGGTACTTCTCGATCCGCGTCAGCGGCGTGTACTTCATCATGCTGACGCTCGCGTTCTCGCAGATGTTCTACGCGGTGACCTTCCAAGTCGCGTGGCTCGGCGCGGAGGACGGCATCGTCGGCGTTCCGCGGCCGCGACTGCCCGGCGTCGATTTGAATCGGGCCGGCGCCTTCCACGTGTACGTGGCGGCCTTCGCGCTGGCCACCGGTCTCGTCTTGTGGCGCATCGTGCGCTCGCCGTTCGGCCACGTGCTGCGCGGTATCCACGACAACGAGGCCCGCATGCAGGCGGTAGGGTATGCCGTGAGCCGGTACAAGCTCCTCGCCTTCGTGATCGCCGGCACCATCGCCGGCGTGGCGGGCGCCCTCTACACGCAGTTCGTCGGTTCGATCACGCCGGAGGCCTTTCTCTGGCGCACCTCCGGCGAGGCGCTCTTGATGGTGATCATCGGCGGCACCGGAACGCTGCTCGGAGGGCTGCTCGGCGCCGGCGCATTCATCCTCCTGCAAAGCCTGGTGTCGTCCTACACCGAGCGCTGGATGCTGCTTCTCGGGCTGACCTTCATCCTCTTCGTGCTCTTCGCGCCAGGCGGAATCGTCGGTGCCCTTCGCGGACGAATCGGCCTCCGCGCATGACCGCACTCCTGGAGCTCGACCGCCTCACGCGCTATTTCGGCGCGCTGAACGCGCTGAACGCTGTGAGCCTGCGCCTGGCGCGCCGCGAGCGGCGCGCGATCATCGGGCCCAATGGTGCCGGCAAGACGACGCTCTTCAACGTGATCACCGGCCATCTGGCACCCAGCGAAGGGCGCGTGCTCCTCGACAATCGCGACATCACCGGGCTGCCGCCGCATCGAGTCGCGCAGCGTGGCATCGCCCGCTCGTTCCAGCGCACGAACCTCTTTCCGCGGCTCACCGTGCTCGAGAACCTCCGGCTGGCGGCGGCGGCCGACGGTCGTGGCAGCTATTCGTTGTTCGGGTCGGTGGCGCGACTGTCGGCGCCGCTGGCGCGTGCGCGAGACGTGGCGGAGGCGGTTGGACTCGCCGAGCGTCTCGGCGACGAGGTCGCGCGACTGTCGTACGGCGAGCAGCGACAGCTCGAGGTCGGCGTTGCCCTCGCCACGCGACCGCAGCTGCTGCTGCTCGACGAGCCGACGGCCGGCATGTCGCCGGAAGAGACGCAGCGAATGACGCGCCTGCTGACGAACGTCCCGCGCGAGGTCACCATGCTCATCATCGAGCACGACATGGACGTCGTCTTCTCGCTCGCCGATCGCATCACGGTGCTGCACCATGGCGAGGTGCTGCTGGACGGCACGCCGGACGCCGTGCGCGCGGACCCGCGCGTGTACGAGGTGTACCTCGGCGGCCGGGACGACGCCTGATGCTGGAGGTGGCGGACGTTCACACCTACTACGGCGAGAGCCACATCCTGCACGGCGTATCGATCGAGGTCCGCGCCGGCGAGGCGGTGGCCGTCCTCGGCCGCAACGGAGTCGGCAAGACCACGCTGATCCGCAGCGTGGTCGGGTTCACGCCGCCGCGCCGCGGAGCGATCCGCTATGACGGCCGCGAGATTCAGCGCTTGCCGTCTTATCGCATCGCCCGCGCCGGCCTGGCCCTCGTCCCGCAGGGCCGCCGCATCTTCGCGCCGCTGAGCGTGCTCGAAAATCTGCGGATCGGCGAGCGGCGGCGCGTCGGCGAGTCGCGCCGCGAGCCGCACGCCTATGCGTCGCTCGCCGCCATCCAGGCGCTGTTCCCGCGGCTGCGCGAGCGCAGCGGGCAGAACGCCGGCACGCTGAGCGGCGGTGAGCAGCAGATGCTCGCCATCGGCCGCGCGCTGATGACCGATCCGCGACTGCTCGTGCTCGACGAGCCGTCCGAAGGTCTGGCGCCCCTGATCGTCCGCGAGATCGGTCGCGTGCTCCTGCGGCTGAAGGCGGCCGGGCTCTCGATCCTCCTCGTCGAGCAGAACGTTCAGCTGGCGCTGCACGTGGCCGATCGCGTGTACGTGATGAGCAAGGGACAGATTGTGTACCACGGCGCCTCGAGCGCGCTCGATGCCGACGAGGACGTCAAGCGGCGCTTCCTGGGGATCGCCTGATGAGTGCGCCGCCATTTTTCCGACCCCCGTCCACACCAGTACCTCGGCGTATGATCGGAGGTCTATGACGACGCCCGCGTTTCCGACGACCGCCACGCCGAGCGCGCTCGTCGGCCGCGTGCTGGGACTGAATCCCGGCATGATGACCGGTCCCGGCACCAACACGTATCTGGTTGGCCGGCGCGATCCGATCCTGATCGACACGGGCGCGGGTGTTCCCGACTACGTGCCGCTGCTGGAGCACTATCTCGACGAGCGCGAGTTCACGCAGCCGTCACGCGTCCTGCTCACGCACCGTCACCGCGATCACCTCGGCGGCGTCGAGTCGCTCCGCGCGCGGTATCGCGGCCTCCGGGTGTCGAAGATGCGGCACCGCGACGCCGGCCTGCCCGAGCCGATCGACGATCTGCGCGACGGCGAGGTCGTGCACGGCGAGGGCGTCACCCTCGTGCCTGTCTACACGCCCGGCCATGCGTCCGACCATCTGTGCTACTACCTCGTCGAGGAGCGCGCGCTCTTCACCGGCGACGTCGTCCTCGGTGGGTCCACCACCGTGATCCCCGCCGACGACGGCGACCTGCTCGACTACCTCGCCTCGCTGCGGAAGCTCCTCGGCCTCGACGTGGGCCGGATCTACCCGGCGCACGGCCCGGTCATCGAGGATGGTCCCGGCCGGATCCGCGAGTACATCGAGCACCGGATGCTGCGCGAACGGCAGATCCTCGAGGGTCTCGCCGACCATGTCGAGACCATTCCCGACCTGGTGAAGCGCATCTACGTCGATGTGGCCCCCGCGCTCCATCCGGTGGCCGCGCTGTCCGTCGAGTCACACCTGAAGAAGCTCGCCCGCGAGCAGCGCGTCCGCGAGGAAAAGCGGACAGACATGCCGTCGCGCTGGAGGCTCGGCTAGGGCAGGGGCAGGGCGGGCTCGGGATCGGCCATGGCCCGCTTGAGGTACGGAAGCACCTCGCGCTCGAACGCCTCGAGCGTCTGCCCAAACGTGGCGGCGAAGGCCGCCGCCGACGAGCGCGTCCGGAGCCGCGAGAAATATTGAAGGACCTTGTCGAAGCCGTGCTGCTGCACGAGGTAGTCCGCGAGCAGGAACGTCAGGTGGTAGGTCGCCGTCGACCCCTCGCGCTGATGCCGGAGCGTGAACTGCCGTGGAGACCCGAGGGTGGCCAGGTCCAGCCGTGACTGGGCCACCGCCGCCTGCCCGCGGGCGCGGCGGAGCGCGAGCTTCCGGTGCCGCTCGAGCGAGCCGACGCCCATCCGCTCCAATGCCTGGAAGGCGACGTGCTCGGCCACGCCTTCGGCCAGCCACTGGTCGGCGCGGCCCTCGCCACCCGCGAGCTGGAACTGGGCGACGTGCGTCAACTCGTGGGCGACCAGTCGTACCCACTCGCTGCCGGCGTCCGAAAGCTTGCCGTTCAGCAGTACGCGACCGGGACGCGCCAGTCCGACGGCGAACGCGGCCAGCTCGTCGGCGCCGTCGGGGCTGAGGTGGGCGTCGTCCACGATCCCGCGACGGAAGGCCTGACGGGACGAGTAGATGTAGACGCGCGTGGTGGAGGGCAGCGGCAGCTTCAGCTCATGAAGGACGTCGATCACACGGTCGAGCGCCTCGGGACGTGGCCCGCCGATGACCTCGACAGTTGGCGCGGTCCCGCGGTCGACCGCATGCGCCACGCCACCGCTTGTGACCGCCAGGATGGCGAGCACGGCCGCGACGACCGCGCGGCGCATCAGTTGAACCACCCGGCCCGACGGACGGCGTCGCCGATGCGAAGGACGTTGGAGAGCTCGCGTCGTCCACGGGCGTCGGGGCGCGGCTCGGCTTCGAGCCGCCGGAGGATCAGCGCGACACGGAGGTACGGCAGCTGCCAGCCGGCGATCGTCGGACGAAGCGTGGGATGAACCATGGCCCCGTGCTCAGCAACCGGACTGCCACACCGGCCGGGACCCAACGACGCGCCGCTATGCATTTGTCGTTTTTCCTCGCGAGGCGCGCACGGAGATCTTCCGCGGAGCCATTCAGCTTCTCCCGCGTGCGCGGGCGGCGTCGACCACGGCAGCGAACAGCGCGCGCGCGGCGGCGTCGTGACCGACGAGGTCCTCGGGGTGCCACTGCACGGCGATCACGAAGCGCCGCCGGTCCTCGTGCTCGACCGCCTCGACCACCTGATCCGGCGCCCATCCGACGTCGCGGAGATGCCGGCCGAGGCTCTTCACGGCCTGGTGGTGGAAGCTGTTCACGGCGAGCTCCGGGCTGCCGAGGATCTCGCCGAGCCGGGTGCCCTCGGTCAGCAGCTTGACCGGGTGCGTGGCGACATGACGCTTCTCCGCCTGGCTGTGCTGCACCGTCTCGCCGACGCTGTCGGGGACGTGCTGGTGCAGCGTCCCGCCGAGCGCGACGTTGAGGACCTGCAGGCCGCGACAGATGCCGAAGAGCGGCACGTCGTCACGCAGCGCGCGGTCGACGAGGTCCAGCTCGAGGCCGTCGCGATCGGACGAGACGAGCGCCGTGCTCGGATGCGGAAGCTCGCCGAAGCGCGCCGGCTCGATGTCGCCGCCGCCCGTCAGCACGAGGCCGTCGAGACGCCGCCACAGCGTCTCGCGCGCCTCGGCGCCGAGCTGCGGCGGCAGCAGCACGGGGATTCCGCCGGCCTGCTCCACCGCGCGAAGGTACGCGGAGTTCACGTACGCGCGCTCGGGATACTCGCCGACCGTGATGGACGTGCTCACGCCGATCAGGGGATGCGACACAGCAGGGGAGCCTAGCACAACTTTCCGCGGTATTATCGCCGTGTGACGATCGATTCAGTCTCCTCCCAGCAGAGCCTGACCGCGTCCTCGCACCGCCCCACCGCCACCGTCCAGAGCATCGGTACCCGCTGGGCTGTCGCCGCGGGTCACACGCTCGCCGCCGAGGCCGCCGCCCGGATCCTCGGCGCGGGAGGCAATGCGATCGACGCGGGCGTGGCGGCGGGCTTCTGCCTGGGTGTCGTCCATCCCGACATGGTGAGCGTGGCCGGCGTCGCGCCGATCCTCGTGCACGTGGCGCGGTCCCGCGAGACGTTTCAGGTGTCCGGCGTCGGGCCATATCCGCGGGCCTCGACCCTCGAGTACTTCCGCCGCCTGGGCAACGAGATCCCCCCCGGCTTGCCACGCACGGTCGTCCCGGCGGCGCCCGACGCCTGGTGCACGGCGCTCGAGCGCTGGGGGACGATGTCGTTCGCCGATGCGATCGCGCCAGCGCTCGAGCACGCCGAGCGCGGCTTCGCGGTCTCGCAGTTCTCGGCCTTCCAGATGTCGACCCACGCCGCGAAGTACACGCGCTGGCCCACGTCCGCCGCGCTCTACCTGAAGGACGGCCGAGGGTTCCGGATGGGCGAGCGGCTGGTCCAGACCGAGCTCGCAGACACGCTGCGCCGGATGGTCCGGGCGGAGGCCAAGGCGGGCGGCAGCCGCGCGGCAGGGGTGCGGGCGGCCCGCGACGAGTTCTACCGCGGAGAGACCGCCAAGCGGATCGCGGAGTTCCATCGACTCAACGACGGCCCGCTGACGGCGTCAGACCTCGCCGACTTCCAGGTCGAGGTTGCTGCGGCGCTGACGGGAACGTACGGAGGCTGGGAGGTCGCGGTCTGCGGGTTCTGGTGTCAGGGGCCGGTGCTGCTCCAGATCCTGAACCTCCTCGACGGCGTGGACATGAAGGCGCTCGGCCACAATTCCCCCGAGTACCTGCATCGCATCGCCGAGACCGTGAAGATCGCGTTCGCCGACCGCGACGCCTATTACGGCGATCCGAGCTTCGTGAAGATCCCCGCCGCCCGCCTGCTGTCGAAGGCGTACGGCGTCGAGCGCCGCGCGCTGGTGCGCGAGCGGGCCTGGCGCGACGTGCCGCCGGCCAGCGACCGCCGTCAGCCGGTTCCCCTGGCGGGCGGCTCCACCGACAGCCTCGACACCTCGTACGTCGCCGTCGTCGACGCCGACGGCAACGGCTTCTCGGCGACCCCCAGCGACCCGAACGTCGACTCCCCGGTCGTGGCCGGCGTCGGCTGCGTGGTATCCCCCCGCGGCTCGCAGGGCTGGCTCGACCCTGACCACGCCAGCGTGGTGGCGCCCGGTAAGCGCCCGCGTCTGACGCCGGCTCCCGCGATGGTCCTGCGGGACGGCGCCCTCGTCATGCCGTTCGGAACTCCGGGTGGGGACGTGCAGCAGCAGGCGATGCTGCAGGTCATGCTGAACACGCTCGTCCACGACATGCCGCCGCAGCAGGCCGTGGAGGCGCCGCGGGTGGCCTCACGGAGCTTCCCGGACTCGTTCTGGCCGCACGTCTTCGCTCCCGGCAAGCTCGAGGTCGAGCGCCGGATCCCGGGCGAGACGCGCGCCGCCCTGGCCGCGCGGGGGCACGACATCGCCGAGTGGCCGGAGTGGGAGTGGCGGGCGGGCGCGGTCTGCGCGGTGCGCATCGCGGACGATGGCGCACGGTGGACGGGGGCCGATCCAAGGCGGGGAGCGCACGCGATCGCGCGGTAGAGAAGTCGAGAGCCTCCACAGAGGCGGCAGATAAAGGCTCTCGACTCGACAAAGCAGGAAGGAACTTGTCCCCCCAGGCAATCCGGAAACGGCAGAGGTGATACCAAAGTTCCGGACGCCGCAAATCCGACGACATCCCAGGCGGGCCACGACGGTGAGCGCTGCAATCGTAACGGATCCCGACGCCGAGCGACGAGCCCAGGAGGCCCATTCGATATAGCTCGGTCTATCGTCCGATAGATTGTACGGTGGGTGCCCCGGCACGTAGAGTTCGCTCACATGTGACGACTTTGAGCATCTGCCGCTTCCGGCCGGTCTCGACCGAGTAATCCAGCCATGCGCAGGGCCAACTCCGATCGCCGTCAGATCAGTGTCGTGATCGCCGACGATCATCCGATCGTTCTGGCCGGTCTCGAGACGCTGCTCCGGCGCGAGCCCGACATCAGCGTCGTGGATCGCTGCGCTGACGGTGTCGAGACGCTCCGCGCAGTGCGGAAGCACAACCCGGACGTGCTGATCCTGGATCTGCGGATGCCGCGAACGGACGGGCTGGCGGTGCTGCAGAAGATGCACGAGGAACGCGCCACGACGAAGGTGATCATCCTCGCCGCCGTCATCGAGGACGACGTGCTTCTGGACGCGATCCGTCTCGGCGCCCGCGGCGTCGTGCTCAAGGAAACAGCGCCGCAGTATCTCGTCAACTGCGTCCGCGAGGTGCATGCGGGACGGCAGTGGTACGAGCAGCGCACCTTCGTCGACGCGATGGAACGGTTCGTCCGCCGGGAGGTCGCGTCGAAGGAGATGACCTCGGTCCTGAGCCGCCGTGAGGTCGACGTCGTGCGAGCGGTCGCGCACGGGCTTCGCAACCGCGAGATCGCCGAGCGACTCGGCATCGCCGAGGGTACGGTCAAGCTGCACCTGCACACCATCTATACGAAGCTGGGCGTGGACGGTCGCACGGCGCTCATCGTGAAGCTGAACGACAAGTCCTTCGTGTAGCGCGGAGACCGCCGGCAATATCCCATTCCTCGGCGGACGGCGCGGACACGAAATTCACAGTCGGGGGCCGACCGCGCTTATCATCAGGGTCAAACGATCGGGCGTCGGTCACTGCTCCCGCGCCCCTGGGAGGTCTGAATGCGACGTCGTGCACTGCTGACGGCTGTGTCGATCCTCGCCTGTCTCGTCGTGACCCCGCCGCTGTTCGCACAGGAGCGACAGGATATCGCCGCTCCGGATCTCACGGCGTCACTCGGCGCCAACGTCTGGATCAGCAAGGGCGACTCGGTTTGGGAGCACAAGGTCGAGTTCGTGCCCGGAATCTTCGGGGGCTCACGGCTGAAGTTCCGCGATGTCACGTCGAACATCTACGGCATCGACGGCGACCTCGTGCTCTGGAATCGCCTGGTGCTCACCGCCGCCGGCGGCTGGGGAACGCCCGACGGCGGCGATCTGATCGACGAGGACCTGATCAGCGGCGTGAACTTCTCCCGCACGCGCTCCAGGGTCGACGATGGCCACATCTATTTCGGCAATGTCGCCGTCGGCTATCGCCTGGTCGACTGGGTCCATCCGGCGCCGCGTCGCGGGTTCGTCGACCTGCTCATCGGCTACCAGTACTGGCAGGAAGAGTACGAGGCCTTCGGCATCGCCGACTTTCTCGGCTTCACCGGCGAGGTCCCCCAGAACACCAAGGTCATCACGCACACGTGGACGTGGCACAGCGTGCGCCTCGGCGGCCGGGCGTTCTTTCCGTTTCCGTACGGCCTCGGAGTACGCGCGAGCGGCTTCATCCTGCCCTGGTCCTCCGCCCGAGTAGAGGACGTCCATCACCTCCGTACCGACCTCGCCCAGAATCCCAGCGTTCTCACCGAGGCCACCGGCGGCTTCGGCTGGCAGCTCGAAGGCGCGATCACGTGGACCTTTTGGCGTGGCCTCGGCGTCGAGGCCGGCTATCGCCACTGGAAGATCAAGCTCACCGACGGCGATGCCACCTTCCGGGCCGCCAACGGCGCCTCGTCGGAGCTGGAGATCAAGGAGCTCAGGACCGAGCGCGGCGGGCCGTTCGTGGGGCTGTACTGGAGGTTCTAACCTCGGATCGCCACGACGTCACGGCGGCGCGTGCGCTTCCGTAACGTCGTGGCGACTTCTCTAACCTATTTCCCGCTATGAATCACGATGCTGCCTCCGCCGATCGCCTGCGGGAAGATCTGATTTAGATCCTCCGTATCGGCATCCGCCGGCGGCGCATTGTCGTAGACGATGGCACCTGTCGTGCGGTCCCAGATCTTGATTCTGAATTTGTCGACGCCGTCGCCGGTCTTGAGGTCACCGTCAGTGGCCGTGAGCAGGAAGCCATAGTCGCCGGCATCATTGACGCTACCGATGCCTTTGTACTGGGCCTTGGCGCCGGCGATGACGAGGTACTGATATTCCTCGCTGTGGAAGTTCATCCCGCCGGCGTGGAACTGGAACTGCGTCTCACCGGTCGGCACCGTCGCTCCCTTCTTGTATTTCGACACGAAGCCGAAGTTCGCCTTACCCGTCAGAGCCGGCTGCGGGATATAGGCGCCGGCAGGCGACATGATCCAGCCGCCGCCGGTCACGAATCCAGCGCTCGGATCGTAGATGACGACGAATTCGTAGGAGAAGACAGCCGACACGGCACCGTCCTTGTCTGTGACGGTGACAAGCACGGTGTACACGCCCGCTGCCGTGTATGTGTGCGTACCCGTGCAAGAGCCATTGCCCGTTCCGGCCGCGATGCCGTCGGGGCCCGAGGTCCCATCACCCCAGGTGAACTGACAGGTATGGGTGTCTGAGCTTCCCGGATCGGTGAAGTCTGCTTTGACGCTCACGACGGTATTGACGGCGGTGGGGCCCGGCCCGGTCACGCCGGTGACGGTGGGCGCCACGTTGTTGATGGTGACGACGAGTTGCGCGGTGTTGCCTGCCGCGTTGTCGCTATCGGTCGCCTGTGCGGTGACCGTCGACGAAGCCGGTCCGTCGGGGAAGATGCATCTGAAGCTGCCGCTGGTGTTGTCGTTGGTGTCCGAGCCGGTCACCTTTGTGCCATTGGCGCCGCAGCTCGTGCTGACCGAAGTGATCGTGTCATTGCCGGGATCGCTGATCGAGTAACTGTACGTATGCTCGGTCACGCCGGATTCGTTCACCGTGCTGGGCCCGGCGGTAAAGGCAACGGTCGGCGCCACGTTGTTCACGGTGACGACACGCTCGGCGGTGTTACTCACGGCGCCATCGCTGTCGGTCGCCTGGGCGGTGACCGTCGAGGACGCTGGTCCGTCAGGGAAAGTACATTTGAAGCTGCCGCTGGTGTTGTCGTTCGTCTCCGAGCCGACGACCTTGCTCCCGTTGGCGCCGCAGCTCGTGCTGACCGAAGTGATCGTGTCATTGCCGGGATCGCTGATCGAATAGCTGTACATGTGTTGCGTCACGCCCGACTCGTTCACCGTGGTGGCACCGGCCGTGAAGGCGACCGTCGGCGCGACGTTATTTACCTTGATGACGCGCTCGGCGGTGTTACCGGGAGCGCCGTCACTGTCCGTCGCCTGCACGGTGACCGTCGAGTAAGCCGGTCCGTCCGGGAAGGTGCATTTGAAGCTGCCGCTGGTGCTATTGTTGGTGTCCGAGCCGGCGACCTTGGTGCCATTGGCGCCGCAGCTCGTGGTGACCGAGATCGTGTCATCCCCGGGGTCAGTGATCGAATAGCTGTACGTGTGCTCGGTCACGCCCGACTCGTCCACCGTGGTGGGGCCGGCGGTGAAGGCGACGGTCGGCGCGACGTTGTTCACGGTGACGACAGTCTGGGCGGTATTGCCTGCGAGGTCGTCGCTGTCCTTCGCCTGCACAGTGACCGTCGACGAAGCCGGTCCGTCCGGGAAGGTGCATTTGAAACTGCCGGCCGTGTTGTTGTTGGTATCCGACCCGGCGACCTTGATTCCATTAGCCCCGCAGTCCGTGCTGATGGAAGCAATCGTGTCGTTGCCGGGATCAGTGATCGAATAGCTGTACGTGTGCTGCGTTATTCCCGACTCGTCCACCGTGGTGGGGCCAGCGGTGAAGGCGACGGTCGGGGGCGCGTTGTTCACAGTGACGGCGCGCTCAGCGGTGTTACTGGCCGCCCCATCACTATCGGTCGCCTGAGCGGTAGCGGTCGACGACGACGGACCATCAGGGAAGATGCAATTGAAGCTGCCGCTTGTATCGTTGCTCGTCTCCGAGCCCGCCTTGATGCCATTGGCGCCGCAGCTCGTGATGACGGAAGCGATCGTGTCGTTGCCGGGATCGCTGATCGAGTAGCTGTACGTGTGCTGCGTTATTCCCGACTCGTCCACGGTGATTGGCCCGGCGGTGAAGGCGACGGTTGGCGCAACGTTGTCCACCGTGACGGCGCGCGTCGCCTCATTGCTCTCCGCATTCGCGGCGTCCTTGATTTTCACGGCCACGGTGGGACTCGCGGGCCCGTCGGCGAAGATGCATCTGAAGGTGCCGGTCTTGGTGGCGTTGTTGATCGTAGCGCTGCCCGTGACGAGGCTCCCACCGGTGCCGCAAGCTGGAGACCCGGTGACGAACGTCCAGGAGTCGCCGGCGTCGGGATCCGTGATCGAGAAGGTGTAGGTATGCTCGGCCGTCCCGCTCTCATTGGCTGAAGCGGGACCGTCGGTGAATGCGATCGCCGGCGCAGTGTTCGCAACGTTGAAGGCTAGCCTTATGGCAGGTTGCGATCCACTGACCGTGAACGTGCATGGATTTGTCGTCCCACTACATGTCGTCACAAGATTGCTCGCACCGCTCCATCCGGCAAATTGCGATGAGGCACTCGCGGTTGCGGCAAGCGATCCCGCTGCGGCGTTGTCCTTGAGTGTTGGTGTGCAACTCGTTTTCGCGGGACGAGGATCGTTAATTGTGGCGGTTTTCCCGCCGGCCGTGATGGTCCCCGAACAAGCATTCGCACCTGAACCTAGATCCTGAACGATGTTGTCCGCGCCAGGTCCGAGATTGATTGTGAGCGTCCCACTTCCCGTTCCGCTGAAGGTAATCGTAAACTGCCGCGCGTCAGCTCGGTATGGTCCGACGAACGGGCCGCCGCCGCCGACTGGCGCCGCACCCGCGGGCTGTATCAAATCGGTCGCCGTTGACGCGAGTGCGCGCGCCATGTTGACGCGACCATTCCCAGTCTCCGTTTGTGTGCCCGCCGGATCGGCCGTGCTCGCCAGCCGATATACGATCACCCCGTTCGGCAGCGCCGGATTCACCGCCTTCATGAACGCGGCCGCGGCCGCCACGTGAGCTGCCGCCGCCGACGTACCAGTGATCGCGGTGTAGGCGCCGCCCGGGTCGGTCGTCGCGATGTCAGTGCCCGGCGCGGCGATGAACACCGCCGGACCCTCGTTGCTGAAGAAGGCCTGAGCGTCGCTCTGATCAGTCGCGGCCACACCCATGACGCCGCGGTCGCCGGCCGGGAAGTGGGGATCGCTCGACGCGTTATTACCCGCCGAAGCGACGATGACCGCGCCCTTCGACCATGCGTAATCGATCGCGTCCTGAAGGTTCGGGCTGAAGCCGGGGTTGCTGAATGCCATGAGAATGACGTCGGCGCCGTGGTCAGCAGCCCAGATCACGCCGGCAATCACGTCGCTGTCCTGACCTTCGCCGTTGGCGTCAAGGACCGTGACGGGCACGATCGTCACGCCGTCATAGGCGACGCCGGCGATGCCCTCGAGGCCGTTGTTCGTCTGGGCGGCGATGATGCCGGCGAGCCAGGTCCCGTGGCCGCTCGGGTCCGCCATTCCGTTCGAGCCGTCCAGGATCGAGGTGCCGGCGGCGACTTTCCCTGCGAGCTCCGGATGCGAGGCGTCGACGCCCGTGTCAAGGAGGGCGACCTTCGCCGAGCCAGTCGGTGTGATGACGCCGAATACCTGGTCCCAGCCGATCCTCGGCAGTGCCCACTGGTTGGCGTAGAGGGCGTCGGATGGTATCGACTCGGAGACCCGGACCTTGTTCTCCTCGATGCTCTGCACCTGCGCATCGGCTTGGTACCGCGCGAGGGCCGCGGCGACCTCTTCCTGCGGCACCGACACCACGAGCAGCCGCAACGCCGGGATCGTGGACGTCACGGTTCCCCCGTTGCGGCCCACGACCGCCGCCTGCTGATCGGCGGTGAGGCCCGCGATCACCTTGACGATCAGCGACGACGTCGACACCAGTGGCGCCGTCTGCCCGGTCGCCAGTGGCGGGACGACGCCGGAAAACAAGGCGATGGCGGCGAGAGCAATGATCATCCGTCGCGTGCGCATGGTGGTCCTCGCGGGTGAAGAGCGTGGTGACACAATCGTCAAATGCAAAACAAATCCAAGAGCACCTGCCTGCCGGCAAAATAGACGCGCGGTCACCGATAAGTTGTTCTCGCGCGCGCAGGACAATAGCCGAACCGATAGCCGCAAACAAATCATCGTTCGATATAGAACGAACGATAAGAGGCGGCCGCGTTGCTCCGGCCGATCGGTTTCCCAGAGGTGGAATCGTCTCGATGTCGATCTTCGGCGCCTTTCCCGGCGCGCGGGTCGGGCGGGCCGCTCAGACTTCGGTCACCGTCACCGGGCTACGAGGCCTAGCGATGCGAAGGGATCGCCGCGCGACATCTTTGACGTCCGCGCGGTGGTCGTCCCGCAGCGGCCGTGATCCAGAGGACCTCCGGGTAGTCGAGGGATCTTTGAAGGGTCAGTCCAATATCCCGTGCTCTATCTTCCGATAGATTGAAAGTGTTGTAGTCTCCGACGTAGATTGTGTTGTCGTGAGCCGCTCGGACACGATCGCCGGCGCCCCACCTCCCTCCGACCCCGGGTCGTCTCGCTCGCTGTAGGTACTCTCGTGCCACGCTCCTCTCCCGACGATCGCCAGATCAACGTTGTGCTCGCCGATGATCACCCGATCGTGCTGGCGGGGTTGGAAACGCTGCTCCAGCGCGAACCGGATATCAGCGTGATCGATCGGTGCGTCGACGGCATCGAGACGCTGCGTGCCGTCGGCAAACACAAGCCGGACGTTCTGATCCTGGATCTGCGGATGCCCCGCGTGGACGGCTTCACCGTGCTTCAGCAGCTGAGGAGCGAAGGCATGACCACGAGGGTGGTGATCCTCGCCGCCGTCATCGAGGACGATGATCTGCTCGAGGCGATCCGTCTCGGCGCGCGCGCCGTCGTCCTGAAGGAGATGGCGCCGCAGTTCCTCGTCGAGTGTGTCCGCGAAGTCTACGCCGGCGGACACTGGTACGAGCAGCGCGCGGTCGGCGCGGCAATGGACAAGCTGGTACGGCGCGATGCCGCGTCGAAGGAAATCAGCTCGCTGCTCAGTCGCCGCGAGGTCGACGTCGCCCGCGCCGTCGCGCGTGGCCTCCGCAACCGTGAGATCGCCGAGCGACTCGGCATCGCCGAGGGCACCGTGAAGCTCCACCTGCATGCCATCTACACGAAGCTGGGGGTTGGCGGCCGCACTGCGCTCATCACCAAGCTGAACGAGAAATCGTTCGCCTGACGAGCGGTCACTCCTCGCTCGCGTATTGTCGAGCGAGCGTAAGATGCGTCGACACCGCCGAGCGCGACGTGCTCGCCGATACACGTGGCTGTATCGCCTGATAGATTGAAGCGTGTTCGACCACGACGTACAGTCCCCGTTACTCTGGAAAGCTTTGACATTGTCGGCGGCGTTGGGGGCTGCGTATGTCCCGATCTCATTCGTCGAGCGCGGTGACACGGTCGGTGCCGCGTGGCAGCAGTGAACGGCAGCGCATCACGGTGGTCATTGCGGACGACCATCCGATCGTCCTCGCGGGGCTCGAGACACTTCTGCAGCGTGAGCCGGACATCGCCGTGGTCGATCGCTGCACCGACGGGATCGAGGCGCTGCGCGCCATCAACAAGCACCGACCCGACGTGCTCATCCTCGATCTGCGCATGCCCAGGGCCGACGGCGTGGCGGTGCTGCAGCGGATGAAACAGGATGGCGCGCCGACGCGGGTGGTGCTTCTGGCGGCGGTGGTGGCGGACGATGCGCTGCTCGACGCGATTCGCCTCGGCGCCTGCGGTGTCGTGCTCAAGGAGATGGCGCCGCGAGTCCTCGTCGACTGCATTCGCGAAGTCCACGCGGGCCGCCAATGGTTCGAGCAGCGCGCCGTCGGCGAGGCGATGGCGAAGCTGGTACGACAGGAGACGAGCTCCAACGAGATAACGTCGATCCTGAGCCGGCGGGAGATCGAAGTCGTCCGCGCAGTGGCCCGAGGCCTGCGCAACCGGGAGATCGCCGAATGCCTCGGGATTGCGGAGGGTACAGTGAAGCTGCACCTGCACGCGATCTACACGAAGCTGCAGGTGGACGGACGGATGGCGCTGATCGTGAAGCTGAACGAGAGGTCGTTTGTGTAGGAACCCATGGGGCAGGGCGAGGCCGCGTGGTGGTCTAGTTCCGCCGTTCGAGGAGCACGTAGCTGCCGTAGGCGCCCACCTGCTGGTAGTGCGTGGCGAGGTAGCGGTCGAAGAAGACCGCGATTCAACTCGTAGTATGGCGTCGGCGCCGGCCGATCGGCGAGGAAGTACAGCAGGACGTCGGTGGCATGGATGCGTTCGTGGTTGGTCACGGTGGAGAAGATCGATTCACCAGGCTTCGTTCGCGACACGATCGTATGCACCAGCTCGTCATACCGTGACATCATGAGCGGAGTCGTGATTCCTGCCCCCCGAGGCGTGACGGGTGTTCGCGCTTTCACGACGAAAGTCAGGAATGCGTGTGCACAGCTCGTCGCGACGACGATGCCGATCCCCGCGCTTGCCCACGAGCGCTGCCTCGCGGAGCGCGAGGCAGGCGCGGCCGCCGCGATGAGCGAAACGGTCGCGATCATCATCGGCCAGACATGCACGCGATCCAGCCGTATCCATCCG
>Ga0075421_100000416_pt1 | contig 43967 bp, 37 predicted proteins | sample SoiMetdeltSBSDD5_FD_75292 | JGI IMG/M metagenome (GOLD analysis project Ga0075421, IMG submission 75292) | Bulk soil microbial communities from a Populus tree surrounding site in Tennessee, USA - Soil MetaG P. deltoides SBSDD5 | ecosystem: Environmental > Terrestrial > Soil > Tree plantation... | reverse complement strand
CGTGTCGAGCGCCTGCTCCAGACGTCCGAGTGATGCTTCGATGTGTGCGCCGGTGCAGACCGCGCCGCTCAACCGCTCCGGCGTTTTTCCGCGGCCCCGCGGAATCCATCCGAGCAGCAGGACCGCGCGGCCCATGAAATTGATCCCCCGACGCGAAGGCTTCGCGCCTTCTTCGGTGATCCGGCGCACGATCGACATCGACACCTTGTACATGTGATCCAGGTGCTCCGCGGGCGACCACGCGGAGATGCGCTCCTGGCGCGCGCAGAGCTGCGCTTCCGGCGAACGCGCCAGCGCCCTCATGCGCTCGATCTGCGTGCGGATGCGCGCGAGCGTCTGTTGCGTCACGCGCGGGCCGGCGCGCCGCTCTCGGCGCTGATGGCCTCTTCCTCGCTGTTGTAGATCTTGAAGACCGCGTCGAGCTTCGCCAGCTTGAGCAGCTTGAGGATCCGCTCGGACGGGTTGACGAGGATGAGCTTGCGGTTCTGGTTCGTGAACTTGCCGAGGTAGCCGACCAGCTCACCGATGCCCGTGGAGTCGATGTAGTCGATCTTCGTGAAATCGATGATCACGTTGCCGCTATCGTTCTTGAGCACGTTCTCCAGCGCGGAGGAGAAGAACTCGGCGCTCTCGCCGAGCTTGATGAGGCCTTCCACGTACAGAATCGTGAAGTTGTCCAGGTGCTTCTTTTCTACGATCACAATTCCTCCGAGCCGAGTTCACGCGTAGCGTAGCAAACGGATTGCCACTACGGCATTCATTCCGCCGAATCCGAACGAATTGGACAGGAACGCCTCCGCGGCCGCCTCGCGCGGCTCATTCGGAACGTAGTCGAGATCGCACTGCGAGTCGGGTGTCGTGAGGTTGATGGTCGGCGGCAGGAAGCCGTCGCGAAGTGCGAGGATCGAGGAGGCGATCTCGATCGCACCCGACGCGCCCATCGCATGCCCGTGCAGCGATTTGGTGGAGCTGACCGGAGGAACGCTCGCGCCGAAGACGTCCTTGATCGCCGTCGTTTCCGTCGGATCGTTCGCACGCGTCCCCGTGCCGTGCGCGTTGATGTACCCGACGTCGGTCGCGTTCATGCGTGCGTCCGCCAGTGCCAGGCGCATCGCGCGCGTTGCGCCGTCGGCGGAGGGATCGGTGACGTGTCCGGCGTCGCTGGTCGCGCCGAATCCTGCGATCTCGCCGACGATCTCCGCACCGCGTCGCTGCGCGTTCTCCAGCGATTCGAGCACGAACACGGCTGCACCCTCGGCGAGCACGAGGCCTTTGCGATCCGCGCTGAACGGGCGGCATGCCTCCGCGGGATGCTCGTTGTCGATCGCGAGCACGCGCAACGCCTCCCACGCCCTCACGATGCCGAACGTGATCGGTGCATCCGCGCCGCCCGCGAAAACGGCGTCGGCCTGACCGGTGCGGATCGCCTGCGCTGCAAGACCGATCGCGTGTGCCGATGACGCGCACGCGGACACGACGGCGTACGAAACGCCCTTCGCGTTCAGCTTCGTCGACACGGCCGATGACGCCGCGTTGTACATCGACGTCGGGATGCCGAGGGGATGGATGCGGCCGTTCTCCGCGTAGAGGCGGCGGTAGTTCGTGTCGAGAGTCTCGCAGCCACCGAGGCCCGTGCCGATGAGAACTCCGATGCGCTCGGGTGCGAGGCCGAGGTCGCCCGCCTGCGCCGCCGCTTCCTCCGCGGCGATGAGGGCGAAGCGTGAGAAGCGATCGTGGCCGCGATGCTCGGTCAACTCGCCCGGCACTTCGCCGGCGATGCGGCAGTTGAGTTGCGAGGCGTCGATGCTGGTGATGGCGCGGACGCCGCTACGCGCGTTGCGAAGCGCGTCGAGCGCCGCGGTCTTGCCGCGACCGAAAGGGGAGATGAGACCGAAACCCGTAATGACGACGCGCTTCACGACGCTCGCTTCTGGATGATGTCGATCAGATCGCTGAACGTGCTCACCGCCCGAGCCTCATCGTCCGGGATCGAGATGTGGAACTGCTCCTCGATGGCGAAGAGAATCGTCAGCGAGTCCAGCGAGTCGATGCCGGCGTCGGCCAGCGTCGTCTTCGGCTCGAGCAGGTCGTCGGCGACGTTTTTCTCCTGCTTGACGATTGCAATCAGCTTCTCTTCGATCTCCGCCCGCGTCACGGCCCCGTATCATAGCAGCGTGTTTCGGTGGCTCTATCCGACGTGGATTCTCGTCTGCGCGATCCTCTTTTTCGCTCTCGGCGGTCTCGACGATCCGTCGCGGCCGCAGGGACGCATCCTCTCGATCGAGGCTGGTCAGCGCGCGGAGAGGATCGCGAAGCAGTACGGCCTGCTCGATTACGAGGTCGTGCACGTCGCCCACGCCCGCAGGAAGGAAGGCGCGGCCGAGGACCGGTGGATCGTGCTGCTCGACCGCGTTCCGCACACGCGTTTGCGCGAGGCGGTGGTGATCGAGCTCCGCACGAGCGACGGTGTACTGCTCCGGATTCGTCGACCCGAACGTTAGAATGCGCCAGCCCCATGTCCCGCCCGATCACCAAACTCACCCCCATGCTCGAGCAGTATTTCGAGATCAAGCGGCAGGTGCCGGACACGATCCTCTTCTACCGTCTGGGTGACTTCTACGAGATGTTTTTCGAGGACGCGGAGAAGGCGGCGCCGCTGCTCGACCTCGTGCTCACCGCGCGCAACAAGGGGCAGGAGTACGAGACACCGATGTGCGGCGTGCCGTATCACGCGGCCGACGGCTACATTGCGAAACTGATCCGCCACGGACTGCGCGTCGCGATCTGCGACCAGACCGAGGATGCCACGCAGGCGAAGGGGCTCGTGCGGCGCGAGATCGTGCGTATCGTCACTCCGGGGACGGCGACCGAGGCGCACATCGTCGAGCGGGAGAGCTGCTATCTCGTTTCGCTCGTGCCCGCGGTCGATACCGTTGGCGCGGCGTATCTCGACGTCTCGACGGGAGACTTCTTCGTCACCGAGTACGCGTCGCTGTCCGACACGCGCCTGTACGACGACGTCGCGCGCTTCGCTCCAAGAGAGGCAATCGTTCCGAAAGAAACGGAGACCAACGGTGCGCTGACGATTCCGATCACCGCGCTCGAGCCGTCGCTGTTCGAGCTGAGCGGCTCGCACGAGTACCTGACGAAACATTTCGGTACGCAGTCGCTGCGCGGATTTGGACTCGACGAGGACGACGCACGCATCGGAGCGGCGGGCGGCGCGTTGCGCTATGCGAGCGCGAGCCACAAACGTTCTCTCGAGCATGTGCGCGCGCTGCGCGTCGACAACGAATCCGACTACCTGCAGCTCGATGCCGCAACGCTGGCGAACCTCGAAGTGTGCGAGTCGCGCGACGCTGCGCGTCCGCGAGCGACGCTCTGGGCAGTGATGAACGCGACGCGCTCGGCGATGGGAACGCGCACGCTTCGCCGCTGGCTGACGCGACCTCTCAAGAGTGCTTCGGCGATTTTCGATCGCCACGACGCGGTGGACGAGCTGACCCGCTCGCGCGCGATCCTCGAGCCGATGACTGCGCGCCTCCAGAAGATCGCGGACCTCGAGCGAGTGGCTTCGCGGATCACGCTACGCACGGCGACGCCACGCGAGTGTCAGACGCTCGCGGACTCGATGCTCGCTGTCGAAGAATTGCGCGGCGTCATGGGCCCGCTGCAAGGGCCGCTGTTGGGTGGATTGCGTTCCTCGTTGCTCGTTCCTCGTTGCTCGAATAGCGCCGCCCTAGCAACGAGCAACCAGCAACCAGCAACGATCGTCGACCTCATCGCCAAGACCATCCACCCCAATCCTGCGCTCCTCGTTCGCGACGGCGGCGTCATCGCCGACGGCGTCGATCGCGAGCTCGACGAGCTCCGCTCCATCGCCCGCGACTCGAAGACGATCCTCCTCGAGATCGAGGCGCGGGAGAAAGAGCGCACCGGCATCTCGTCGCTGAAGATCCGCTTCAACTCCGTCTTCGGCTACTACATCGAGGTCTCGAAATCGAATCTCGCCAAAGTGCCGCAGGACTACATCCGCAAGCAGACCCTCGCGAACGCCGAGCGCTTCATCACGCCCGATCTCAAAGAGCTCGAGGAGAAGATCGTCGGTGCGGAGGAGAAGGCGATCGCGATCGAGCTGCGCCTCTACGACGAGCTGCTCGCCACCATCGCGCAGGTGAGCCCTGCGATTCTCGCGACCGCGCGCGCGGTGGGGGACGTGGACGCGCTCTCGTCGCTGGCGACGGTCGCGGTGCGCAATCGCTTCGTCCGCGCGCAGATCAGCGAAGAGGCCGAGATCGAGATCGACGACGGCCGCCATCCGGTGATCGAGCAGATCGCGTCCGAGCGCTTCATCCCGAATCACACGCGCGTCCGCCGCGAGGAGAACGGGATCCAGATCATCACCGGCCCGAACATGGGCGGCAAGTCGACGTACCTTCGCCAGGTCGCGCTGATTGTCCTCCTCAATCAGGCCGGCTCGTTCGTCCCCGCGTCGAAAGCACGCCTCGGCATCTTCGACCGCATCTTCACGCGCGTCGGTGCGTCCGATCAGCTCGCGCGCGGCGAGTCGACGTTCATGGTCGAGATGCACGAGACCGCGAACATCCTCAACAACGCCACCGACCGGTCGTTGATCATTCTGGACGAAGTCGGCCGCGGCACGGCCACGTTCGACGGGCTGTCGCTCGCGTGGGCGATCATCGAGTACCTCCACGACAACCCGACGCGCAGCGGCATCACGCTCTTCGCCACGCACTACCACGAGGTCACCGACCTCGCGAAGACGAAGGCGCGCGTGGCGAACTACAACGTCGCGGTGAAGGAGTGGAACGAGCAGATCATCTTCCTCCGCAAAGTCGTCGAAGGCGCCGCCGACAAGAGCTACGGCATCCAGGTCGCCAAGCTCGCCGGCATCCCGCACTCGGTCATCGACCGCGCCCGCGAGATCCTCGAAACGCTCGAGCGCAAGGAACGCGACGTGGTGGAAGAAACCCGCCGCCGCGGCCCAGGGACGAAACAGCTCGGCCTGTTCTCGTCGAAGGAGCAGGGAATCGTCGACGCGATCCGCGAGGTGGATCTGGATACGCTGTCACCGCGGGATGCGTTGAATGTGCTGTACGAGCTGAAGCAGAAGCTGGACGGCTGAACTGCTACGATTCGCCCCCGAATGACCTCGGATCTTTTCGGCATCGGCCTGGCTGGCAAACAACTCTCCGCCCTCGAACAACGCATCCTCTCCGAATCGAGTCCCTACGCGGTCGTTCTCTTCGGCCGCAACATCGACAGCGCGGAGCACCTGCGAGAGCTCGTGGCCGAGGTGAAGAGCGTGGCGAAGACGCCTCCGCTGTTCATGATCGATCAGGAGGGCGGGCGCGTCGATCGGCTGCGCCACATCGTGCCGGGACTGCCGAGCGCACAGGGATTCGAAGAAGGCGCGCGGCCGGCGGAGCTCTCGGAGTGGTTCGGACGCGTCATCGGCATGACGCTACGCTACTTCGACATCGAGGTCGATCTCGCACCCGTCGTCGACATCCGCGGCGACGTCGCGCCGAAAGGGCTCGAGCGGCGCACGTTCGGTGCTGATCCCGAGACCGTCATCGAGCTCGCCGGGGGGTTCATGCGCGGCCTGCACGCGAGCGGCGTCGCGTCATGCCTCAAGCACTGGCCGGGCATCGGCATCGGCTCGGCCGATCCGCATTACGGCGCGACCGTGATCGACGTCCCGGTCGCGCAGCTCGTCGAGCGCGATCTCCTCCCGTACCAGCGCCTCGGCAACGAAGCCGGCGCGATCATGATCGGCCACGGCACCTATCCACAGATCGACGAGCCCGATCTCCCCGCGACGCTGAGCCAGCGGATGACCACGGACCTGCTCCGCAACTTCCTCGGTTTCGACGGCGTCGCGATCAGTGACGACATGGAGATGCACGCCGTCTCCGACCTCGGCTCGTACGAAGACCTCAGCGAGCGCGCGCTGATGGCTGGCAACGACGCGATTCTCTTCTGCAGCCACGTCGAGCGCGTCCCCGACCTGCAGGCTCATCTCGTTCAACGCGTCGCCGCGGATGCAAAGGTGCGCGCGCGTTTCGAAGAAGCGGTCGAGCGCTGCGAGCGCTACCGCGCGCACTGCGAGCGCCTTCGCGCCGCGGCGCCTCCCGTTGCGTCGTTCAACGAAGTCCTCGACGAAGCTGCGCGCTTCATCGAGGAGTACGAGCGCACGCGCGAGCATCGCGAGATCGTGATCCCGGAGGCCGAACGGCGGAAGAACGATCGGACGCCGCGGACAGGACGCGAGGAGTGGACGTAGACTGTAGGCATGCGCCCCATCGCCGCCCTGTGCGCGCTCGCGATCACGGTGAGCGCCAGCGCTGCCATCCCCACCTCCGAGCGTGAAGCGCTCGTCGTGCTCTATCAATCCACGAACGGCAGCGCGTGGACGAACAAGACCAACTGGCTCGGTGCGGCGGGAACGGAGTGCACGTGGTACGGCGTGAGCTGCGACGCGGAGCAAACGCACGTCGAGGACCTCATGCTCTATGCGAACAATCTCGACGGCACGGTGCCATCCGATCTGCGCAAGCTCACCGCGATCAAGTCGCTGCAGTTGTCCGACAACAATCTTCACGGATCTCTTCCGTCGCAGTTCAGCGAGCTGTCCCAGATCGAGGAGATCTTCTTCCATCGCAACCACCTCACGGGAACGCTCCCGGGGTCGTGGGGTGCGCTCAAGAAACTGCGCGAGATCGGTCTCGACGGCAATGGGCTCACCGGTGCGTTGCCCATCCAGCTCGGCGACATGAGTGCGCTCGAGAAACTCGGGCTCTCCTCCAACGCGTTCACCGGCCCGATCCCGAAGGAGCTCGGGAACCTCACCAACCTCACGGAGCTGCAGCTCGGCGACAACGCGCTCACGGGATCGATCCCGAAGGAGCTCGGGTCGCTGCGGAACCTGCAGACTCTCGGTCTGGTCCAGAACGATCTCACCGGATCGATCCCGGCGGAGCTGGGAAATCTTTCCGCAATCGTCGATCTCGATCTCAGGAACAACTCGCTGACCGGCGGCATCCCCGCGGCGCTCGGCAAGTTGAAAACGCTCGAGACCCTCAAGCTGGACAACAACCCGCTCGGCGGCACGATCCCGAAAGAGCTCGGCGGTCTCGAAGCCATTCGTTTTCTTTCTTTCTCGAATGCGCAGCTCAATCGCGCGATCCCCGCGGAGATCTGGACGCTCGATACGCTTGAAGAGCTGCAGCTCGCCTATAACTCGTTGATCGGGACGATTCCCGCGGACATAGCGAACCTGAAGAACCTGCAGGTCCTCAGCCTCTACCGCAATGACTTCAGCGGCACGATCCAGACCGCGATCGCGAACATCGCGCCGCTGCGCGTTCTCGAGCTTGGCGACAACGCATTCACGGGCGCGATTCCGCCTGACCTCGCGAAGCTGACGAACCTCACGGACCTCGATCTGTCCGGCAACGCGCTCACGGGCGCGATCCCCCATCAGCTCGGGGCTCTCGCGAATCTCGAAGTGCTCACGCTCTTCAGCAATCAGCTGAGCAGTGCGATCCCCGCGGAGCTCAGCCAGCTCACGAAGCTGCGGCTTCTCCTCCTCGGTGGAAATCGGCTGACCGGGACGATCCCCGACGCGCTGCGCAATCTCACAAAGCTCGAACAGTTCAGCGCGAACGGTAATCAGCTCACGGGCACGATTCCGCCCTGGATCGGCGAGTGGACCGTGCTCTCGGATCTCTTCCTCGGCGAGAATCGGCTGCGCGGCACCGTGCCTCCGGGTCTGTCGACTCTGGAGAACCTCGGGTATCTCGACCTCGCCGACAACGAGCTGTCCGGCGCGTTGCCTGACCTGTCGCGGATGACGAATCTCACGTACGTCACGCTGAACGACAACAACTTCACGGGGACGATCCCGCCGAGCTACGGCTCGCTTTCGAAGGTCAACTACTTCGTCCTCTCCAATAACGCGCTCACCGGCGCGATCCCGAAGGAGATCGGCGGACTGACTGCAGTCGAATTGTTCGACCTGTCGGGCAACTCCCTCGATGGCGCGATCCCTCCGGAGCTCGCCAATCTCACGAACGCGTACAACATCTCGCTGTGTGGCAATCGCCTGAGCGGAACGATTCCGAAGGAGCTCGGCAATCTTCCGAACCTGCAGTTCTTCTATGTCTGCTTCAACGCGCTGCGCGGTCCGATCCCGAAGGAGATCACGAAGCTGACGAAGCTCGCCGACCACGCGTCCAGCTTCGGATGGAACGCGCTCTTCACCACCGACAAGGCGGTGAAGGACTTCGTCAACGCGAAGAACAACAGCGGCGACTTCGAGGATGCGCAGACGGTCCCGCCCACGAACGTGAAAGTGGGGCAGACGACCGACCGGAGCACGACGCTGACTTGGAACCCCATCGTCTCTTACGCACCCGGCGGTTATCAGGTGATCGTCCGAAAGTCCCCGAGCGGCGAACCGGTGGCGGTGGCGACGACGGGCAATCTGTACGAAGACGCGATCACCGTGCGCAAGCTCGATCCATCGACGCAATACTTCTTCACCGTCTCGAGCGTGACGCATCCGTTCGACGAGCAGAAGAACCTCATCACCAGCGATCCTGCTCAAACGATCTCCGCTTCGACGGCGCAGCGCGTGATCGCGCCGCCGGAGGTCGTGGTCGTCGAGCAGCCGACAGGCATGGTGCAGGTCGACGGCGTGGAAGTCGTGGCCGACCGCTTCACGGTGGCGAACTTCGGCGACGTTGCGACGCAGCTCACGCTCCAGAAAGACGGCGACTTTTTCACGGCCACGCCGATGTCGTTCTCCCTCGGCGCGAACGCAACGCAAGTCGTCACGCTGCATTCGGTGCAGCGTCCCGCCGGCACTTATGACGGTTCCGTAGGCATCGACGGCGTCGGCACGGACGGCAACTCTTCCGTTGGGATCACGCTGCTCTCGAACGCGCGTCCGACCGGCACGGTCATCGCGGAGCCGGTCGCGGCGACGGTGGAAGTCGCGGGCGTGCGCGGCGCGGACTCCGCCGGCGTCGCGAAGTTCCTCAACCGCGGGACCGCGACGCTCACCGGCATCGTGTTGTCCGACCAGCCGTGGGTCGAGCCGTCGCGCGACGCGATCACGATCGAGCCCAACTCCATCGGCACGGTCACCTTCAAGATCCTCCGCTCGCGGCGTCCCGAAAATGAAGGCGCGCTCGTCGCGAATCTGCGTCTCGTCTACGTGAGCGGGGGCACGTTCGTGCGCGGCTGGATCGGCACGCTCGGCGCGACGCCGCCTCCGGGCGTCTCCGTCAGCATCGTCACCGTCGTCGACACGACGCAACCGATGGTGACCACCGGCTCGATCCCCGCGCCGGGATTTGGTGAGCTGCCGCTGTTCATCCCCGGCATGCGCAGCACGCCGAGCGTGCACTCCGACCTCGCGCTCTTCAACAGTCTTGGCGGGCGCAGCATCGGCGATCTCCGCCTCTACTTCACCAAGGGCGCGCAGACGAATATCGCCACGCTGCAGCCGCTCGCCGCGGCGAGCGCGCTCAACCTCGCGAATCTCATCGGCAGCGTCTACAACAGCGAAGGCTCGGGAACTGTGCAGGTGCGCACCGCGGATTGGGAAAGCGTCAGCGCGGATGCGAAGGTGACCGCCGTCTCGCCCGAAGGGACGCGCGGCGGGGCGATTCCGGTGTTCCGCGGCGATCGCTCGATCATTCCGGGAGAATCGCTCGTGCTCGCCGGCATCGGAGCGCCGGGTGATGTGCTGTTGCAAGAAACCGGTGGCGCGACGGCCGCCGTGCACGTCGAGTTCGTGAACGCGGCGGGCAACACCGTTTCGGTGCGCGACCAGCTCCTCGAGCGCTACGAGCTCGTCGAGTGGGCCGATGCGGTTGCGAACGGCGCGGTTGCCGCGATCGTGACGAGCGTCTCCGGCTCGTTCACCGCGTACGCGCGCCTGCGCGATGCGAGCGGCGACACCTGGAGCGTCGTCGACTGGAGTCGCTTCTATCGCTACGAGCGAGACAGCGCGGTGCGCGTGCCGTTCGCGGACGGACGCGGCGGCCTCGGGCGGCGCCGCATCGTGCGTCACGCCGCGAGTTTCTCCACGGCGCTGACTCTCTTCAATCCCGGCATCGAGGAAGCACGTGCACGCATCGACACCGTCGAGACCTCGGGACGAACGGTCTCGCGCGACGTCACGCTCGCGCCGCGGACGTCGCAGACCCTGAACAACGCCGGATCGTCGTCGTTCACCGAGAGCGCGCAGATCGTGATCACGCCGACACGCGGAGAGCTGGTCGTCACGGCGCGCAGCCGAGCGACGACGGGTGGCACGGCCATTCCGGTCCTGCCCGCGAGCGCCGGTCTGCGGCTCGGACAGGCGCAGACGTTCACCGCGCTCGATGACGCAACGTCGCAACGCACGAGCTTCGGCTTCGCCGAGACTTCCGGCTCGAGCGTCACGATTCGCGCGCGCATCTTCATCTCCGGCGGCAACGCACTCGTCACGACTGTCACCGAGCGCGACTACACACTCGTGGCGAACGCGCAGATCGTGGTCCCCGAGCTCGTTCGCGCCTTCGCCGGCGACGCCCGCGCGTCCCTCGGCGACCTGCACAACCTCGTGCTCGAGCTCGAGGTGGTGGGCGGGGGAGGGTCGGTGGTGCCGTTCGTGATCACGACTGACGAAGGAACCGGCGACACGTCGCTGCGTTTGTAAAACGTAGGGCGCGGCTTCAGCCCGCCTCCCCGGGCCGCGCTCGCACCGGAGAGGCGGGCTGAAGCCACGCCCTACGTCAGCGATAACCTTCTACGTAATTTTTCGTCTAACCTTCCGGCACTCATGCGGATCCGCACTCAGATCATTCTCGCGGCCTTGGTGCTGGCGGTCGTTCCGCTGGCGGCGATCGTCACGTACTCCTATCACTCGTCGCGCCGCGCGCTCGAGTCGGCGTACGGCCGCGAGGCGGATCGACTGACGAAACAGATGGATCGCCGACTCGCGGCCATCCGCGCGGAGCTCGAACAACGCCTCACCGTCGTCTCCGCTCTCCCGATCGAAACCGCCGGAAGCGGCGACAGCATCGCGACGGTGATGGGAGAAGCCGCGTCGTTCGTCGATTCGATCGAGTTTCAACCGATTCATAACCCGAACCCGAATCCGAACCCGCAGATCGAAGAGAGCGCACCAGCGCCGCCCCGGCCCATGCCGCCGCAGGACCGAGGGCTGGTCATCGACCTTCCGGCGATGCCGGTGATTCCGCGATACGCGATGTCCGAGGAACAGCGGGAGCTGGTCGACGAGATCGGGGAGCTCGGGAAAGCGCTCGGCAAGGCGGACCTCGATGCCGAGGACCGCAAGGACATCCAGAACGAATTGAATGCGGCGCAGAACGAGCTGCGTCGCGTCGTCGAGGCGGATCGCACCGAATTCCAGAAGCAGATGCGTGAGGCCCGGCGCCAACGCGACGAACAGCGCGCTGCGATGCGCGCGGCGATGGCGGCGCCCGCACCGGCTCCTGTGCCGACCAAAGAAGTCACGACGGTGAAGGCGCCGATCAACGTCCGCCAGGTCACGAACAAAGACATCGAGAAGGCCCTGAATTCCGCGAAGAAGACGTCGCTCATCTTCGGACGCAAGTTCGAGGCGCCGGTGCGCACCGACGGAAAACTGGTCGGCCAGATCACCGCGAGCATCAGTTCCGAGCAGGTCATCCGCCGCGTCCTCGGCGGCGCGACGGAAGACGGCAGCGAGATCCCGTTCGCGCTCGATCGTGAAGGCACGTTCTACACACGCACGCCCGAGCAGCGCCAGAAGCTCGAGGCACTCACGATTCCGCAACGCGTGCGGGAAGGGAAGTCGCTGAAAGACATCCACGGCTGGATCGTCTCGAGCTCCACCGATCCCCAGAGCGGTCTGCGCATCGGCGTCGCGCGTCCGGTCGGGGAGAACCTCGACGAGCTCCAGCGCACGGCCGGACGCAACTTCGCCCTCGGCATGGGGCTGATCTTCTTCGCGATGATCGGCATCGTCCCGCTGTCGAACCATCTCACCCGCGACGTCAAGATCGTCACCGACGGCGCGGAGCGCATCGCCCAAGGCGATCTCATGACCCGCCTTCCGGTGAAGACCGACAACGAGCTCGGGCAGCTCGCCAAGGCCTTCAATCGCATGGCCGAGGATCTCAGCGTCAATCAGCAGAAGCTCCTCGAGCAGGAGCGCGCGCGCAAGGAGCAGGAGCTCCAGCAGCGCCTGATGACCGTCGAGTACGAGCGCAAGAGCGTCGAGCTCGAGGACGCGCGGCGCTTCCAGCTCTCGATGCTGCCGAAGGAGTTGCCGCGGCACGAGGCGTACGACGTTGCGGTCTACACGCGCACGGCGACCGAGGTCGGCGGCGACTACTACGACTTCCACCTCACGGACGACGTGCTCTCCGTGACCATCGGCGACGCGACCGGACACGGTGCGAAGGCGGGCACGATGGTCACGGTGATCAAGACGCTCTTCTCCGGCTACAACAGCGCGGTCGCACCCGCGGACTTCCTTCACGATGCGGCGGAGAAGATCAAGCGCATGGACCTCGGTCGCATGGCGATGGCTCTCTCCCTCGGCCGCCTCGATCGTCGCAAGCTCACTCTCTCCTCGGCCGGAATGCCGCCGGTGCTCGTGCACAGCGCGGCGACATCGCGAGTCGAGGAGATCGCGCTCTCGGCGACACCGCTCGGGACACTCGGCAGTGCGTACGAGCAGATCGACGTGGAGCTCGCGTCTGGCGATACGGTGCTGTTCCTGTCGGACGGCTTCCCGGAGCTGATGAACGATGTGCATCAGCAGCTCGGCTACTCGGCGACACTCGACGCGTTCGGTGAGGCCGCGCGCGGCGCGGACGCGAATGCGGTAATCGAGTCGCTGGTGACGTTCTCGTCCCGCTGGCACGGCGACGCACCCCCGAACGACGACGTCACCTTCGTCGTCGTGCGCGTGGTGTGAGCCTCGGGGGGCCGGCGCCCCGCCGGCCGTCCCGCCGGCGCCCTCGCCGGCCAGGGGCCGGCGGTACGGCCGCCGAGGCGGCGGCACCCCAACTACGCGCTGTCCAAAAACGAACTTCAGCTGAGCCGCAGCTGCGTAGTAAACTCCAGGTGTCTAGCCATACCCACGTCCGGAGGCAAATCAGGAATGCAGGATTCGGCAGTGGCCACCGCCACCTCGAAGATCGTTCGCGTCGGCGTTCTCAGTGGCATCAGCAAGCTCGACCCGCGCGAGGCGGTCGACAACATCAGCGGCATGGTGCTCGGGCAGATCTTCGAAGCGCCGTACGCGATCGCCGCGGGTGAGACGCAGGTGCACCCGCAACTCTTCGAGCCGTTGCGCGCGGAAGGTCGGCTGCAGTTCTCCGCAGGCATCGTTCCCGGAGTGCGCTTCTCCGACGGAACGCCGCTGACCGCGGATCTCGCGGTGCGTTCGCTGCGCGGGGCGAAGGTGCTCCTGAACAAGGCCACGATCGAGGTGAGGGGCGAGCGGGTGTGGTTCACGCTCGCCGCGCCGAACCCGCGGTTCGATCTCACGCTCACGCAAGGCAACACCGCGATCGTCCTCGACCGCGGCACGCAGCTCCTCGGCACGGGCGCATTCATGTTCGAGCACCGTCCGAACTTGCGCGTGCTGCAGACGGCCACGAGCATCCGCCTGATTCGCAATCCTCATCACGCGGGCAAGAGCAGCGTCGACGAGATCGACTTCCGCGTCTGTCCGGCTGACGACGACGGCACGCCGCGCTCGCTCGTCAACGCGCTCCGTCACGGAGAGGTCGACCTGACCACCGCCCTCACGATGGCGGACGTCTCGGGCAACCAGATCGCCGGCATCGCGCCGTCGCTGCAGCCCGGTAATTCGACCGGGATCCTCTTCTTCAACTGCGAGCGGCGCATCCTCGCGAGCGCGCAGGTTCGCCGCGGCATCGCGCTCGCGCTCGACCTGCACGACCTCACGTCGCGATCGTTCGACAAGAACCCGGCCGCGTTCCTCGCGCCGAATCTCCTTCCGCCGATGATGGGTCGCGTCACAGGAGTGCCGGCGACGGATCGCGACGAGGCCCGTCGCATCCTCGACGCCAGCGGCGCGAAACCGGGGCGGCTCACGCTCCTCGTGCCGTGGGCCCCGCGACCGTACATGCCGAAGCCGCTGCCGCTCGCGATCGGCGTGCTGAAGCAGCTCGCGGAGATCGGAATCGCCGTGGAGCTGCGCGAGACGAAGAGCAGCGAGGAGTTCTTCGGCGATCTCGTGCGCGGCAACTACGATCTCGCCCTCGCGGGCTGGATTGCCGACACGCCCGATCCCGCGGACTTCTTCGAGGCGCTGCTGTGGTCGAAGATGTGCGAGGGCGACAACCACTCGAATCACAGCCGCTGGAAGAACGCGGCGATGGATGCCGCGCTGGCGCGCTTCCGCGAGGATCCGAGTGAAGAGCACAAGCGTGAGATCCACCGCATGGTTCGCGAAGAGGCGCCGCTGGTTCCGCTGATCTACGGCCAGGCTGTCGTCGTGCACTCGCGCAAGATGCGCAACGTCACCGTGAGCGCGACGGGCGTCCTCACGCTGAGTGGAGTTACCATCGGCTGATCACGCAGCCAACCATGAAGATCGTTCGCGTCGGTGTTCTCAGCAGCATCAGCAAGCTCGATCCGCGCGAGGCGGTCGACAGCATTTCGGGAATGGTCCTCGACCAGATCTTCGAAGCGCCGTACGCAATCGCGGCAGGCGAAACGCAGGTGAGGCCGCAGCTTTTCGAACCGATCCGCGCGGAAGGGCGGCTGCAATTCTCCGCGGGCATTCTTCCGGGCGTTTGCTTCTCCGATGGAACGCCTCTGACCGCGGATCTCGCGGCTCGTTCGTTGCGCGCCGCGACGGCACTACAGAACAAGGCCACGGTCGATGCAAAAAACGATCGGGTGTGGTTCACGCTCAGCACGCCGAACCCGCGGTTCGATCTGACGCTCACGCAGAGCAGCACCGCGATCGTCCTCGACCGCGCCACGCAGTTCCTCGGCACGGGCGCCTTCATGTTTGAACAGCGTCCGAATCTGCGCCTGCTGCAGGGGGCGAAGAGCATTCGTCTGATTCGCAATCCTCACCATGCGGGGAAGAGCGGCGTCGACGAGATCGTCTTCCTGGTCTGGCCGGCCGATGAAGACGGCACGCCGCGTTCGCTCGTCGACGCGCTTCGGCGCGGCGAGGTCGATCTGACGACCGCGTTGACGATGGCCGATGTTTCCGGAGGCCAGATCCCCGGCGTCGTGCCGTCGCCGCAACCCGGGAACTCGACGGGAGTGCTCGTGTTCAACTGCGAGCGGCGCATTCTCGCGAGCGCGCAGGTTCGCAGGGGGATCGCGCTCGCGCTCGATCTGCACGATCTCGCCGCGAAGTCGTTCGACAAAAATCCGGCTGCGTTCCTCGCGCCGACTCTTCTCCCGCCGATGATGGGCCGCGCCTCCGGCCTGGCGGCGACAGATCGCGACGAGGCGCGTCGCCTCCTCGACGGCAGCGGCGCGAAACCGGGGAGGCTCACGCTCCTCGTGCCGTGGACCCCGCGGCCGTACATGCCGAAGCCGCTGCCGCTCGCGATCGGCGTGCAGAAGCAGCTCGCGGAGATCGGCATCGCGGTGGAGCTGCGCGAAACGAGAACCGGCGATGAGTACTTCGGCGATCTGGTGCGCGGAAACTACGACATCGCACTCACCGGCTGGATCGCCGACACGCCCGATCCGGCGGACTTCTTCGAGGCGCTGCTCTGGTCGAAGATGGCCGAGGGCGAGAACCCCACGAACAACAGCCGTTGGAAGAACGCGGCGATGGACGCCGCGCTGGCGCGTTTTCGCGAAGACCCGAGCGAAGACCACAAGCGCGAGATCCACCGGATGGTCCGCGAAGAGGCGCCGCTGGTTCCGCTGATCTACGGCCAGGCTGTCGTCGTGCACGCGCGGAAGATGCGCAACGTCACCGTGAGCGCGACGGGAGTCCTCACGCTGAGCGGGATCACGATGGGGTGAGTCCGGTGTTACTGTTCGCGGGATGATCCTGGGCGAGCTGCCGGTGCACTTCGCGACCGATGAGGTGGCGGACACGTTGCGCGACGATCCGTCCCTGCGCGTTCGCGAGGTCACCCTCGGAGTCACACCGACGAAGGACGACCTGCTCGCCGCCATCGCCGAGGCGCTCGTCCTGCCGGACTACTTCGGCCACAACTGGGATGCGCTCGAGGAGTGTCTGCACGACCTCGAGTTCGACGGCGAGCTGCTCGTTTTGCTCGTGCATCACGCGGCGCTTTTGTGGCAGCGTATGCCCCGCGATCTGTCCACGCTCGTCGACACCTGGCTCGCCGCCAGTAGCGAACGGAACATTCATCTGGTATTCGTATGGTGATGCGCAGACGAACCAAGTCCCTGATCTGGATCGCGGCGGCGTTCGCGGTCTTCGTGACCGCGCTCTGGCAACAGCGCGCCGAGTTCGCACCCGTATCTCGGAAACCGCACGCCAGCGTGCCCATTTCGAAGTGGGTCCGCGTGCAGGAAGTCATTCCCGCGACCGAACGCGTGGAGCTTCTCGCGACGCTGAAGCTCATCGACGGCGGCGGACCGTTTCCGTACCGGAAGGACGGAAGCACGTTTGCCAATCGCGAAGTGCAGTTGCCCGCGCAGCCTCGCGGCTACTACCGCGAGTACACCGTCCGGACGCCAGGTGCGAACGACCGCGGTGCGCGCCGTGTTGTACAGGGCAGGGAAGGCGACACCTGGTACACCAGCGATCACTACAAGACCTTCGTGAGGATCGATCGATGACGAGACCCGCCGAATCGGATTACTCGCCCGCGCATGCGTCCTACGTTGCGCTCGTGCCCGAGGACGACATCATGTCGGCGATGGAACAGCAGTCGTCGGCGATGCAGAAGGTGCTGGCCTCGCTCGACGAGGCCAAGGCCGCCTATCGCTACGCCGAGGGCAAGTGGAGCGTGAAGGAAGTGATCGGCCACATGGTCGACGCCGAACGGATCATGGGCTACCGCGCGCTGGCCGTCGCCCGCGGCGAAGCGCAGCCGCTGCCGGGCTTCGACGAGAAGGCCTACGTGGAGCATGCCTCGTTCGACGACTGGAAGCTCGGCGACCTCGCCGAGGAGTACGCGCTCGCAAGGCGCGCGAACATCGTGTTCTTCAAGAATCTCCGCGCCGAGGCGTGGGAGCGGCGCGGGATCGCGAACAACGCGCCGGTGAGCGTGAACGGGCTCGCGTACGTGATCGTCGGCCACGAGCGCCACCACCTGCAGGTGCTGCGCGAGCGCTACGGAATCTAGGAGTGCGGTGGCGAGGGGCGGCCGGGCGGTGGCAGCTACCGCTCTGGTACGTCCTGGCGCTGAACCGCCGCCCTACCAGAGCGGTGGCTCCCGCCTGCCAACCACCCCCGCCACCGCACTCCTAGAACGGTACTTCCTCGTCGTCCTCGATCTCCGACGATGCCGGGCGGCCGCCGCCGGTGCTGGTGCTGGTCGACTTCGACTGACCGTAGCTGCCGCGGTCGTATCCGCCGCCACCGCCGCCGCCTTCATCGCCGCGACGGTCGAGCATCTTCATCGTGTTCGCGACGATCTCCGTGCGGTACTTCTTCTGTCCCGACTCCTTGTCGTCCCAACTGTCGGTGCGGATCGAGCCCTCGATGTACACGAGCTTGCCCTTCTTCAAGTACTGCCCGCAGATCTCGCCCAGCTTTCCCCAGGCGACGATGTTGTGCCACTCCGTGCGCTCCTGCTTTTCGCCGGCGCGATCGGTGAACTTCTCGTCGGTCGCGATGGTGAATTTCGCGACGGACGTGCCCTGCGGAGTCGAACGGATCTCGGGATCTTTGCCCAGCCGCCCGACCAGAATGACTTTATTGATCATGGATGGTTCTCCTTTCCGCGGTTTGAAAGAAACGACGCGGACCGTGTGGAATGGCGGATTCTAACCTTTTCCACCGCGCGTAGAATCCGCGGCGCAATGAGGTGCGTCATTCAGCGCGTGCGGCGCGCATCGGTGACCGTCGGAGAGGAGCTCGTCTCCGACATCGGCCCGGGAATGCTCATCCTCGGCGCGGTCGAAAAGGGCGATACCGAACAGACGATGCGCGATGCCGCGAAGAAGATTCGCGAGCTGCGCATCTTCTCCGACGACGCGGGGAAGATGAACCGCGACGTCGCGGAGAGCGGCGGAGAGATCCTCGCCGTCTCGCAGTTCACGCTCGCCGGATCGATCGCGAAAGGACGCCGGCCGAGCTTCGACAACGCGGAGGAGCCAGGCCGCGCGCGCGAGCTGTTCGAGCTCTTCTCGCGCGAGCTCGCGTCGACCGGCATCCGCGTGAAGACGGGGCGGTTCCGCGAGATGATGATCGTCAGCCTCGAGAACGACGGGCCGGTCACGTTTGTCTGGCCGTAACGCCGTACAATTCCGCATCCCGCATGAAGAAACTCCTTGCCGCAGCAGCGCTCCTCGTCGCTGCCTGCCGCACGTCCGCTCCCATTCCGCCGCCTATCGAAACAGGCGAGGCGCGCGAGCGGTGGCTGTACGAGCAGCGTGCGTATCCGTTCGACTCGATCCCCGCCGACGGGCGCCGCAATGCTCTTCGCCAGGTGGAACGGCAGCGCATCGCAACCGAAGGAATCGAAAGCAACGCTACGATCGGCTCGTGGCGCGAGATCGGACCGAAGCCGGTGCTCGTCGATTGGCCGTGGCTCGCGTCCACGGGACGAGTGAAAGCGCTCGCGGTCTCGCGCGTGAATCCCGACGTCGTCCTCGCCGGATCGTCGAGCGGCGGAATCTGGCGCTCGGTCGACGCAGGCCGTCACTTCGTACCGGTGAGTGACGATCACGCGGACCTCGCGGTCGGCGCTATCGCATTTGCGCCGTCGAATCCAAACCTCGTCTACGCCACGATGGGCAGCGACTTCCTCGGCACGGGCGTACTCCGCTCCGAAGACGCGGGCGCGTCGTGGCATCTGGTCTCTGGTTCGACATACGGCCCGCGCGGCATCTCGCCGCAACTGGTCGTTCATCCCACCGATCCGAATCATCTCTGGGTCGCGCAGTTCTCGCGGTTGAATGCGACCGACGGGCAAACGTACTCCGGCGGCGTTCTCGAATCGACGGACGGAGGCGTGACCTGGACGCGCCGCTTCGCCGGACTGCCGACCGACCTCGTGGTGTTGCCAGGCAGCGCGACGACGTTTCTCGCGGGCATGCGCCGTGTCGATCAGGCGGGAGGCGGACGGCCGGGGATCTATCGCTCGACTAATGGAGGCGCGTCGTGGCTCCCGGTCTTCACCATCCTCGACGGCTATGCGTTTCCGCGCATCGGTGTCACGCCCGCCGCGCCGCAACGCGCCTATGCCCACATCTTCAGCAACGCCACCGCCGGGCCGAAGTATGACTTCCTCGTCAGCAACGACGGAGGCGCGACGTGGAAAAGCACTCCGGCGACGGGATTGGTCGACGACTTCGCGATCTTCGTTCATGTCGATCCGTCGAACGCCGACGTCGTGTACGTCGGCATGCGCGATCTCTATCGCAGCCTCGACGGCGGGAAGACGTTCACGAACGTGACGAAGGGCTACACACCCGACGACCGTTTCGATCCCGTCAACTCGACTTCGCATGTCGACCAGCACTCGATGGCGTTTCACCCGAACGACTCGTCGACGTTCTACCTCGGCAATGACGGAGGCGTGTTCCTCTCGAAGGATCGCGGCACGACGTTCGAGTCGCTCTCCGGAACGCTCTCGCTGGTGCAGGCCTACAGCATCGCCGCACATCCCACCGACTCGTCCTCGATCTTCCTCGGCACGCAGGACAATGGCCTGGAACGCCGCGACGCAAACGGCTCGTGGCGCGAGCTGATCACGGGCGATTACGGATCGATGCTGTTCGACAAGTTCGATCCCGACAAGCTGGCGACGAACTACGTCTACGGCCGGATCATGGCGTTCGGCAATCGCGGCGACACGTATCTTGCGACGCTGTCGACGAGCGAGACGTTCGGCGCGGGACCGATCGCGTTCATCGCGCCGTTCGAGCAGTCGCGCGCAACGAACACGCTCTACTTCGGGACGTGGCGTTTGTTCCGGAGCCGCGACTTCGGCCAGACCTGGAGTGCGCCCGCGGGCGCGCTCGATCTGACGAAGAGCAACGGTGACACGCTCTCGGCGATCGCGGTCAGCGAGAGCAATCCGAACGTGATCTACACCGGCTCCGCATTCGGGCGGGTGATGATCACGCGCGACGACGGACTGACGTGGAAGGACGTGACCGCGGGACTGCCGGACCGCTCGGCACGCGCGATCGCGATCGATCGCATCACGCCCGAGGTTGCGTACGTCGGTTTCTCCGGCTATGCGGCGGAGCACGTGTTCATCACGCGCGACGGCGGTGTGTCGTGGGCGAAGCTCGCGGGACTTCCGGACATCCCGGTGAACGCGCTGCTCCTGCGCGCGCCGTACCTCTACGCGGGCACGGACATCGGCGTCTTCCGCTGGGACGGCTCGACGTGGATGTACTTTTCGAACGGCATGCCGCCCGTGATCGTCACGGACTTCGCGGTGACCGCAAACGGAACGATCGTCGCGGCGACGCACGGGCGCGGCGCGTACGAGTTGGTGACAGGACCTTCGCGCAGGCGCGGCGTACGGAATTGACGTGGGTGGGCGCGGTTACAATGCGCCGCCTATGCAATACCGCCCCACTGACATCGAGCCGAAATGGCAGCAGCGATGGGCCGAGGCGCGCGTCGCGGAGATCGACGTCACCGCTTCCGGCCAGAAGCTGTACATGCTGAACATGTTCCCTTATCCGTCCGGCGACCTGCACGTCGGGCACGGCCGCAACTACATCCTCGGCGACGCCGTCTATCGCTACTTCCGCATGCAGGGCCGCGCGGCCCTCAATCCGATGGGCTGGGATGCCTTCGGCCTTCCCGCCGAGAACGCGGCCATCAAGCGCGGCACGCATCCGCGCGTCTGGACGCTCGGCAACATCGAGCGGATGAAGAAGCAGTTCGCGCGCTGGGGCATCCTCTACGACTGGTCCAAGGAGATCGCGTCGTGCGAGCCCGAGTACTACCGGTGGAACCAGTGGCTGTTCCTGCAACTCTACAAACGCGGCCTCGCGTATCGCGGAACCGCGCCGGTGAACTGGTGTCCGCAGGACCAGACCGTGCTCGCGAACGAGCAGGTCATCGACGGCCGCTGCGACCGCTGCGGCGCGCTCGTCGAGCAGCGCGAGCTCTCGCAGTGGTTCTTCAAGATTACCGAATACGCCGATCGCCTCGACGCCGGACTCGACACGCTCGAGCACTGGCCCGAGAAGGTGAAGCTCATGCAGCGGAACTGGATCGGCAGATCGCTCGGCGCCGACGTCGATTTCGCCGTCCCCGCGCTCGGTCATCCGATCCGCGTCTTCACGACGCGCCCGGACACGATCTTCGGCGCGACGTTCATGGTCCTCGCGCCCGAGCATCCCGAGGTGTCGAAGCTGATCGCCGAGCATCCCCAGTTTGAAGAGATAGACCAGTGGATTACGGTCGTCCGCAATCATTCCGCCTTGGAGCGTCAGGAAGCGGGGAAGGAAGGACGCGACACCGGCAAGACGGCCATCAATCCATTCACCGGGGAGGAGATCCCGATCTGGCTCGGGAACTTCGTCCTGCCGCAATACGGCACCGGCGCTCTCATGGCGGTTCCCGCGCACGACGAGCGCGATTTCGAGTTCGCGAAGCAGTACGGACTGCCGATCCGCAACGTCATCAAACTGACGTCGGGTGAGCATGCCGACGCGCCTTTCACCGCAAAAGACGACACCGGCGTCATCTTCGACTCCGGTCCCATCACCGGCCTCACGGTTCCGAAAGCCATCGAGCGGATCATCGCGATCATCGAAGAGCGCGGCATCGGCAAGGGAACGGTGCGCTATCGCCTGCGCGACTGGCTCATCTCGCGGCAGCGCTACTGGGGCACGCCGATCCCGATGATCTACTGCGAGAAGTGCGGCCTCATGCCGGTGCCGGAAGAACAACTCCCGGTCACGCTGCCGCTCGACGTGCCGTTCACGGGACGCGAGGGCAATCCGCTCGCGAAGCACGAGGCGTTCGTCAACGTCGCCTGTCCGCAATGCAACGCGCCGGCGAAGCGCGAGACCGACACGATGGACACGTTCGTCGATTCGTCGTGGTACTTCCTCCGCTTCATCACGCCCCGCGACGATCAGAAGATCTTCGATCCCGCGATCGTGAATCGCTGGCTGCCGGTCGATCAGTACATCGGCGGCATCGAGCACGCGATCCTGCATCTGCTCTACGCGAGGTTCATCACGCGCACGCTGTACGACATGGAGCTGCTCTCGTTCGAGGAGCCCTTCACGCGACTCTTCAACCAGGGCGTGATCACGAAAGAAGGCTTCAAGGACGCGCACGGCTCGTGGGTCGCGCCGTCCGAGGTGCAGTGGCGCGAAGGGAAGCCGTATCGCGGCGACGAGCCGGTGACGTCCGAGATCACGAAGATGTCGAAGTCGCGCCTCAACGTCGTGCCGCCGGACGAGCTGATCGCCCGCTACGGCGCGGACACGGAGCGTGTGTACACGCTCTTCATCGCGCCGCCGGAGAAGGAAGCAGCGTGGTCGGACGAGGGAGTCGTCGGAGCATTTCGATTTTTGGGCCGCGTCTGGAACATGGGCGTGGCTCTGGCGGCGGAAGACTCCGCCAACCGCCAACCGCCAACCGCCAACGCCGTTCGCAAGATGCACCAGACCATCGAGGCCGTCACTTCGCGCATCGAGCGCTTCGAATTCAACACGGCCATCTCTGCGCTGATGGAATTCTCGAATGTCCTCGGCGATGCTCCGTCGCGCGAGCCGTACGAAACGCTGCTCAAGCTCCTTCATCCGTTCGCGCCGCACATCACCGAGGAGCTGTGGACGATGCTCGGCAACGACGATTTGGTCCTGACGTCGTCGTGGCCGGTCGCCGATCCGGCGCTGATGCAGGAAGACACGGTCGTCATCGCGGTGCAGGTCAACGGCAAGCTGCGCGGGCAGGTCGAGGTCGCCGCGCCGGCGGTCGAGGAGAAAGTTTTCGAGGCCGTGGCCGGCAATGAGAAAATCGCCGCCTGGATCGCAGGCAAAGAGCTCGTCAAACGAATCTACGTCCCCGGCAAACTGGTGAATCTGGTGATCAAATGAAAAAAGCACTTGCGCTTCTCTCCGTGGTGTTGCTCGCCGGCTGTTTCGAAATCGATCAGTCGATCAACCTCGAAAAAGACCTCTCCGGAACGGCCGACTTCCACCTCGGTGTCGACATGGAACCGATGGTGGTAGTGATGGCGCAGTTCGCGCGCGAGATGGAAGGGAAGAAGGGCCCGGTCACCGAGGCCGAGCTGGCGAAGGCGCGCGCCGACTTCAAGAAGAACGCGAAGAAGAGCGAGTCGGGCGAGAAGCCCTCGCGTGCGGAGATCGAGAAGTCGATGCCCGAGGGAGTGAAGCTGCTCGACTTCAAGGCGACGGAGAAGGACTTCGGCGTCTCCACCGATTTCAAGTTCGGGTTCGATCGACTGAACCGCCTCGTCGGCGTGAAGCTGCCTTCGAAGGAAGGCGGCGATCCGACGAAGAAGAACGTCATCGACTCGCCGTTCGAGGGGCTGGAGCTGGTCGAGAAGGGCAACACGATCACGATTCGAACGAAGCCGCAGAACCCGACCGAAGCGGTGCAGAAGGAAGCGGAGGGCGGGCCGAAGGTCGACGCCGCAACGGAGAAGATGATTCGCGACGCGTTCAGCAAGATGCGCGTGACCTATCGCATCACCGCGCCGTTCACGATCGTCTCGCATAACGCGACGCGCAAGCAGGGCAACACGCTGATCTGGGAGTACAACCTCGAGACCTTCGAGAAGATGGAAAAAGCGAAGAAGAACATGGACGACATGGGCGTGCGAGTGACCTACAAGCGATGAAACGACTCGCGCTGATTGCGATTTTCCTGATCAGCTCTCTTACAGGGGGCTGCGGCTACGGCCTCGTCGGACGGACCAACTTCCTCGACCCCACGATCCGTTCGATCGAAGTGCCGGCATTCGTGAACCGGACGACGCGCGTGGAGCTCGAGCAGCGCGTGACGCAGGCCGTGGCCGAGGAGTTCGTGTCGCGCGGACGCCTGACGCTGGTGACCAATGCCGCGCAGGCTGATGCGATCCTGCGCGGCTCGATCGACACGTTCAACATCTTCCCGATCGCATTCGAGCAGGGCCGCGCCACGCGCTACCAGATCTCGATCACCGCGAAGATCGAGTTGCTCGACCACCGCAAGGAAGACAAGGTGCTCTGGAAGAACGACCAGTACCGCTTCACCGAGAACTACGAGGTGAACCTCGCCAGCACCGACGCCTTCGACCAGGAAACACGCGCGATCCAGGAGATCGCCGTGCGGTTTGCGGAGGGTCTGGTGACCAACCTCCTCGAAGGGTTCTGAGTGTGGAGTGCGGAGGCAGCGCCTCCGCTTTCCTATTCGGGCGCATCGAAAAGCGGAGGCGCTGCCTCCGCACTCCACATCCCTATAGAATGCCGGCACACATTTCGGAAGGAGCTTCGAAGATGTCGAGGGCACTCGGGATTGTTCTGCTGTTCACTGCTCTGGCCGTTCCCGCGGAAGCGAAATGGGTCCTGCTCGGCGCGCGTACCGTGACCGACAGACTCGATCACGACACGATCACGGTCACGGCCGAGCGCGGCGAATTCACTCGCGTCAAGTTCAGCGTCGAGCGCGCGCCGGTGCAGTTCCACCGTGTGGTCGTACGCTATGGAAACGGCGAGCCCGACGAGCTCGAGATGCGCGAACGGGTCCGCGCCGGCGGAGAGACTCGTGCGATCGATCTTCGCGGCGGCGACCGCGTCGTCCGCACGATCGACTTCTGGTATGACGCGAACTCGGTTCGGAGAAAGGCCGTCGTGCGCGTATGGGGCTGGCGCTGAGATCATCCGCCGCGATCCTCACGCTCGCGGCAGCAACGATCCTCGCGTGCAGTAGTTTCGACACGCCGAAGTACACGACTCGTATCGAATCGGTAGGCGGTGACACTTTCGCGTTGCACGTCGACTCCGTGTCGACGATGTCGGACGATGCAGTCAAACGCGCGCTGCTCGCCGAGGCAGCGCGGGCGACGATCGACCGCGGACGGATCTATCTCGTCGTCCACGAAGTCACGAACGAGGGCTCGGTGGTGGAGGTCGAGCAGACGACCGGAACGGACCCGTCGTCGCCGCAGACGCCCACGTCTTCCGAACAGCCGGTGCGGTCGGCCGCGTCGTTCTCGCGGCGACGCAGCGGCACGATCCGCTTCACGATCTTCCGCGAGATTCCGGCAGGGAATCGCGTCTACGACGCGTCGCAGTTGCTGGATCGGTTGAAGCGGGGGGAGACGCCGGAGTAATAGGGCCGATAGGACGAATGAGACGAATAGGACGTATAGGTCCTATTCGTCCCATGAGTCCTATGGCGCGTTACTTCGCGGCCGAGCGCTTGGAGGCGCCGGCGAGGCGGGACTTGTAGCGGTTGGCGGTGTTCTCTTTGATCAGGCCGCGCTTGGCTGCCTTGTCGATCGCCGAAAAACTGGTCGCGAGCGTTTCCTTGTCCGCGTCGCCACCCTGGATGTCCGCGCGCGCCGTCTTCAGCTTCGTGCGGAGAGTCGACTTGCCCGCGCGGTTGCGCGCTTTACTCTTTTCGGCCTGCCGTCTCTGTTTTTCGGCCGAGGCAATGTTCGCCATGTATACGCTCCTAAGTTATTGATTTCGTTGGAACTACTTGGTTTCGATCCCGAGTTGCCGGAGTTTCTGCCGCGCCAGCGCGGCTTCCTGCGACTTCGGGTGCTCGTGTAACACGTACTGGAGCTGCACAACTCCCTGTGCTCTCTCTCCGATGTTGATGTACGCGTAACCCTTCTTCAGCAACGAGCCCGGGACCTTGTCGGACTTCGGGTAATTGTTGACGACGCTGTCAAACTGCTCGATGGCATCGCGATATTTCTTCTGGGAGAAAAGACTCTCGCCGATCCAGTACGCGGCGTTGTCCGCCAGGTCCGACTGCGGGCTGGTCGCGAGGAAGTCGCGGAAACCCTCGATGGCCAGGTCGAAGTTCCCGCGCTGGTAGTCGCGGTACGCGGCCTGGTAGGTCTCCATGGGATTGTCGGACGGGATCGGCGTGGCCGGGACGGTCATCTCGCCCGACGACGCAACACCTGTCCCGGGAGTGGCGGCGGAGGTCTGCTGCTGTTGCGCCGAGGTGAGGAGCGCGCGCAGGTTCTCGAGCTCGCGTTGATTCTGCGTGACCTGTTGCGCGAGCTGATCGAGGCGGTGGATGGTCTGTTCGTTGACACCCTGCGCGCTCTGCATGCGGTCCTCGAGCTCGGCGACCTTCGCAACGAGAGTCGCATTCGAGCGGAGCAGCGTCTCCGTCTGCTCGGCGATGCGCACATTCACGCCTTGCACTTCTTCCTTGCCGGCCGAAGTGCGTCGGACGTTCGCCAGCTCTTCCTGCAGCTCGGCGATTTGATCCTGCGCGCGCTGGAAGTCCGAGGTGGAGACGCAGCCGGCCGCGGTAAAGACCGCGGCCAGCGCCAGGAGTCGGAGAGTTTTCATCGTCATCTCACGAGCACGATGTGCGCGCGGCGGTTCTTCGCCCACGACGCGTCGTCGTGTCCATCGTCGAAGGGACGCTCCTCACCGTAGCTGACGGTGCGGATGCGGCCCGCGTTGATTCCGAGGGTCGCCAGATAATCCTTGGCGGTGTTCGCGCGACGGTCGCCGAGAGCCAGGTTGTACTGCTCGGTGCCGCGCTCGTCGCAGTGACCTTCGATGAGCAGGTTGTACGCCGCGCCGTCGCCTTTGAGCCACGTCGCGGAATTCTGCAGTGCGTCCTGCGCCGCGCCGTCGAGCGTAGCCTCGTCATAGTTGAAGAAAGCGTCGCGGATGTAGCCCTTCTCCTGCACGTAGCGATTGAGGGCCTCGATCTCCGTCGGCATCGTTTCCTCGACCGGAGTGTCGTCGACGAAATCCTTCGCCGGCTCGACCGGGGTGTCCGTGCGCTCCGGAACGGCGACGTCCGGTGCTTTCGGCTCTTCGATCGGGGGCATCGCGACCGGCTCGACTTTCTTGCGGTTCGTCTTGCACGCCGGCATCGCGAGAATCGCGAGCGCGGCGACGCTGGTCAGGATCAACTTCGGCATTCTGTTCATATTGCTTTCCACTCCCTTTACGGATGATAAATCAGATAGTTGGCGGTTGTCGGTTGGCGGTTGGCGGGAGAACGTGGGTGGGGGCTCTCCTGCCAACCGTCAACTGCCAACCGCCAACCGTCATTCGGGCTTCTTCGACCAATCCGGTTCCTTGTTCTCTCCGCTGGACGTCAGCGGCAGCAGGTCGGTCCCATCGATGCGCATGCGGTACACCTGCCACCTTCCGCTGCGGTTCGATTGAAAGGCGATCCATTGCCCGTCCGGCGACCACGTCGGCTGCTCGTTCGAGCCCTGGCCGGCGACGATGCGGCTCTCGCCGTTGATGAGGTTCGCGATCCGGATCTGAAAGCGTCCGTTCACGCGCGACGTGTACGCGAGCTTCTCGCCGTCGGGGGACCATGCAGCGTCGTCGTTCCAGGTTCCCTCGAACGAGATGCGCCGCTCGTTCGTCCCGTCGGCGTCCATCACGTAGATCTGGGGCGAGCCGCTGCGTCCGGACGTGAACGAGATCTGGCGTCCGTTCGGACTCCACTCCGGCGTCGACTCGATCGAGCCGGTGGAGGTGAGTCGGCGCACGTTCGAGCTGTCGTCTTTGATCAGATAGATGTCCGGGTTTCCGCTCACGGATCCGACGAAGGCGATGTCGTTGCCGACCGGCGAGAACGTCGCCGAGGTATTGAGCGCGAGGCCGCTGTTGACGCGTGTGCGTCCGCCGCCCTTGCGGTTGATGATGTACATGTCGCTCGTGCCGCGCGCGAACGAGGTGTAGACCATGCGCTCGTTGTCGGGCGCCCAGCTCGGGAGGATCGAGAGCGCGCCGTGGTTGCTGATCTTGCGCTGATTTGCGCCGTCCCAGTCCATCAGCCAGATCTCCCAGCTGCCGCTGCGGTTCGACGCGAACGCGATCTGCGAGAGGAACACGCCCGGTCGTCCGTTCAGCGTGCGCACGATCTCGTTGGCGAGCATGTGCGCGGTGCGCGAGAGCGCGGCGGCGGGCGCACGGTAGCGTTTCTTCAGTTGCGCGGCGCCGCTCTGATCGACGAGACGGGCCTCGACGACGTACTCCGTCCCTTCGGTCCAGACGTTGAGCTGAAGATGCAACTGCGCTTCGATGCGCTTGAGGAGCTCGGTGGTGATGGGAACGCTCGGGGGCACCGGCGCGATGGCCATGATGCCGGAGTAGGCGATGTCGCGCGTGAGCGGTCCGAAGAATCCCTGCCGCACTTCTTCGCTGTTCACCGGCGCCGACGCGGTGGCGCCGACGGGATGGAGCTCGGGGAACGGAACGGCGATGCGCACGACGGCGGCAGCTTCACTCGCGCCGATCGTGTCGGTGATGGTGGTGGTCTGCGCGAACGCGGATTGCGCTGCGAGAAGAAGCGTGAATGCGATTGTCTTTCTCATCGGAACGTCAAATAGATCCCCAGTTCAGTGCCCGAATATGCAAAGGGCAGGGGCGGAAGCGGTGAGGCGCTGCGTACGCCGCTGAGCGCCGCGCGATCGAACGTCGTGTTGCCACTCGGTGTCGCGATACGGGCTTCAACAACGGTGCCGTCTCGGCGGATGCGAAAGAAGATGACGACTGCCGTGCCGTCGGCGACCGTGGGACGAATCCACTTGTTGCCGATCAACTTGTGCATCCGATCGAGGTACAGCGCGTGGGGAAAGTCGCCGCCTTCGACACCGGTGATGCCCGATCCACCGACGGCGATGTCGGGGCCGGTTGGCGGTTGGCGGTTGGTTGGCGGGGGAGCGGGAGGTGTGACCGCGGGTCTTTCGGAGCCCTTCTTCGTCGACTGGCCGAAGGGCGAGAGCGGGACCGTGTTCTTCTCGGGCGGCTTCTCCGGCTTCTTCTCGACGACCGGCTTCGGCTCTACGATTTTGGGTTCTTCTGTCTTCGGCAACGTAGGGCGGGCTTCAGCCCGCCTCTCCGGTGCACGCGCAGCCGGCATCTTCGCGAACTGGATGCTGACCATCGTCGCGGCCTGGGGAGGCGGAGCGTGCATGGCTGCATACACGACGGCTCCCATCAGACCAACGTGGAGGAGGATCGACAAAACGACGCCGATGCCAGCGCCGCGGTCGAGGGACGCGCGCTGGGCCAGGACCTCAGCGACGCGGTCGCGCATTCTTTTCTCCCGGACGCGTGATCATGCCGAGCTGCTCCACACCCGCCCTGTTCATCACATCGAGCACCGCGACCACGCGGCCGTAAGGCACGCCCTCATCCGCCTCGAGCAGCGCGCGCTTGACGCGCCGCGTCCGCAGCATCGGCCCCAACGTCAGCTCGAGATCGGTCGAGCCGACGGGAGTGCCGTCGACATAGACCGCACCCGCCGAATTGACGGTGATCTTCGCCGGACTGCTCGAAGCCAACTCGAAGCTCTTCCCCTCGGCCTCCGGCAACGAGACATCGAGCCCCTGTGTCAGCATCGGCGCCGTGATCATGAAGATGATCAACAGCACGAGCATGACGTCGACCAGCGGAGTGACGTTGATCTCCGCCATGTCGGTCAGGTCATCCGGGTCGCCTAGTCGTAGAGCCATGCTTTGTTTGACGCGCGAGAAGCGCCTTAAGTAACAAGTCTCACAGTCTCATAGGCGCAGAGTCTCATAGGACCTCTATGAGACTGTGAGACTCTGAGCCTATGAGACTCCTCACGTGAAATTCCTCTCGGTAAGATTCATGAACTCCAGCGTAAAGTCCTCCATCTCGCCCTTCGCGCCTCGCATCCTCTGCACGAAATGGTTGTACGCGAGCAAGGCGGGGATGGCGGCGAAGAGACCGGCGGCGGTGTTGATCAGCGCCTCGCTGATGCCCGGCGCGACTACGGTGATCGAGGTCGACCCCGTCGCGCCGATGGTGCCGAAGGCCTCCATGATTCCCCATACCGTTCCGAACAGGCCGATGAAGGGCGTCGCCGCCGCGGTCGTCGCGAGAAACGGAACGAGCCGCGAGAGGCGCGCCGCCTCGATGCGCGTGGCGCGGATGAGCGAGCGCTCCACACTGTCGAGCGACTTCACCGTCTGTCGTCCGCCTTCCGAGTGCGCGATCTGTGCCTCGATCTCCGCGTAGCCCGCGCGGAACAGACCGACCAGTGAAGAATGCGCGAGCGCACCGAGCGCCGATTGCACGTCCGCGAGCCGCTTGGCTTTGCGGAAAACGCCGATGAACCGCCGCGACGCCTGCTGCGAGCGGCGGAACCGCTGCCACACGGCGATCATCACCGCCCACGAGATAATGGAAAAGAGGAGAAGGGTGGCCAGGACGGTTCTTCCCACCCACCCGGCATCAGCAAACGCCGTCCAGAGTTGCACGTCGCGGAGGGTAATGGAGAGACCACGGACGCGCAACTCGCTTCGTTCGAAGTTCCCCGTTGCCCGTTGCCCGTCGCCAGGAGTGTTTCGCGACCGATACGAGTCCGGAGCATCCTCACGTCCCGGGCACTGCGGGAGCGCGTTCGTGCCAGACATTCCGGGCAACTGGCAACGGGCAACGGGCAACTCTAGAATCACAAAACATGATCGGTGCGAAAAGGCTCCTCGTCGCGCTCTGTCTGACTGTGCCTCTGTTCGCTCAGGAGGCTCTGCTCGTTGAGGGACGCTGGGATGGAGCGATTGCGCTCCCCACAGGCAAGCTCGACGTGCAGATCGACCTCGAGCGCGACGGCGCGGCGTGGAAGGGCGACATCACTATCCCCGCGCAGGGCGCGCGCGACCTTCCGCTCGAGGCGATCAGCGTCGACGGCGCGAAGGTCTCGTTCCAGATCGCAGGCATCCCGGGGACACCGACGTTCAACGGCACCCTCGTGGACGAGAGGATCGTGGGCGACTTCACCCAGGGCGGCCAGACGTTCCCGTTCACGCTCACGCGCACCGCGGCGCAGGATCCCGCCGCACCTCTCGCCGACCTGGACGCGTTCCTCAGCGGCACGCTCAAACCGTGGGACGTCCCCGGTCTCGCCGTCGCCGTCATCGCCGACGGAAAGGTCGTCTACGCGAAAGGTTTCGGTCAGCGCAACATCGACAAGAACCTGCCGATGACGGCCGACACGCTGCTGCCGATCGGGTCGATCACGAAATCATTCACGACTCTGGCGCTGGGGATGCTCGTGTCCGAGGGGACGATCGAGTGGGACAAGCCGGTGCGGACTTACATGCCGGCGTTTCTCGCGGCGGACGATCAACTCACCGCGGGACTCACCGTGCGCGATCTCGTCACGCATCGCAGCGGCCTGCCGCGCCACGACCTGGTCTGGTACAACAACCAGGACCTCACGCGCGCGCAGATCGTCGGCCGCCTCGCGTACCTTCCCGCGAGTGAAGGTCTCCGCGCCCGCTTTCAGTACAACAACCTGATGTTCCTCACCGCCGGCCATCTGATCGAGGACGCGACCGGCAATTCGTGGGAGGACGTCATCCGCGAGCGCGTCTTCACACCCCTCGGCATGACCCGCAGCAACTTCTGGGACTCTGCTTCCGCGAAGGACGCGAACCACGCGCGCGGGTATCGCGAAGACCACGGCAAGATCCTGGAGATGCCGTTCCGCGAGGTCGGCAACATGGGTCCCGCGGGCTCGATCAACTCGAGCGTGAACGAGATGGCGAACTACGCGTTGCTGCAACTCGGCGAGGGAAAATTCAAAGGACAGCAGCTCATCGAGCCGACGGGCATCAAGGAGATGCACACGCCGCACTCCGTCATCAGCGCGCTGCCCGATGATCCCGAGCTCTCGCCCGCGTCGTACGGACTCGGATGGTTCATCGACGGCTATCGCGGTCATCTGCGCGTCTCGCACGGCGGGAACATCGACGGCTTCGCCGCGCTGCTCACGCTCTTTCCGAATGACGGCGTCGCGGTCGTTGCGTTGTCCAACGCAAACGGCACCGGACTGCCGGACATCGCGACGAATCACATCGCCGATCGCATGCTGAAGCTCGACTCGAAGGACTGGAACGGCGAGGCCCTCGGCAAGCGCGCGCTGGCGCGCAAGGTTGAAGAGGACGCGGAGAAGAAAAAAACGACGACGCGGAAGAACGGGACGAAGCTTTCGCACGTGATCGCCGACTACGCGGGCGAGTACGAGCATCCCGGCTACGGCGTGCTCACGATCGAGAAGCTCGCCGGCGACAAATTGCAGGCGACGTACAACCACATCGTCACGCCGCTCGAGCACTGGCACTACGACACGTTCAACGGCGCGAAGAACGAAGCCGATCCGACGTTCGAGGACATGAAGTACAACTTCCGCACGGACGTCGCCGGCAATGTGTTCGGCGTCGAAGCGTCGTTCGAGCCGCGCGTGGATCCCGTGCTTTTCCGCAAGCGCGCGGACGCGCGTCTCACCGATCCGAAGTATCTCGCCCCGTTCCTCGGCGACTACGAGCTCGGCCCGATCAAGGCGACGCTCAGCCTGCGCGGCACGAAGCTGGTGCTGGCGGTCGCGAATCAGCCACCGTACGAGCTCGAGCCGGACATTGACGGCTGGTTCAATCTGAAAGGGCTGTCTGGTTTCCGTGCGCGTCTGACCGGCGACACGATCGAGGTCAGTCAGCCGAACGGGCTGTTCACTGCTACGAGGAAGAAGTAGAGTGCCGCTCCCGTTGTCGCGCGCGCGAGTGACCCCGTAGCTCAGCACGGATAGAGCAGCGGTTTCCTAAACCGTTGGTCGGGGGTTCGAATCCCTCCGGGGTCACCAACTGCCACTTTGCGGACCGCCGCCGTCCCCGGCGGCTGATGTGGCGGCGTCCCGCGCCGCCACCCGGGCGGGCGGCGCGGGACGCCGCCTGAACAGCCGGCGAGGACGCCGGCGGTCCGCATACTTTTGGATCGACGATTGGAAGATGTCGAGAATTTTGCGCGCGCGCACATCCTCGAGCGCGGCGATCTCGCGAACAGACCGCTCCAGCGAGACGCATGCACGTGCGTGGGAATCACGCGTCCACTGCGATTCGTCCGCGCCGCGCGGGATGTTGATCAGGCCTTTGCTCAGATCGTCGTCGAGGTCGCGGAAGACGGAGCACCAGGCGAAGGCGTCGATCAGCGACGGCACTTCTTCGGAGCGCGCGTTGCAGCCCGAGGTGATCAGCATGAGGTTCACCGAAAGGGAGAACGTCCGCCGGTGATGCGCGTCAAGCTCCTCGGCGGACCAGATCTCGCGGCCGAGGACGCGCACGCGATCGACGCGCATGCATCGCACGAGCGCGAGAAACTCCTGCTGCGCGTGGGGAGTGAGGTCGGCGAAGAGCGCGCGCATGAGACGGGCCAGCGGGTGCGAGGACGTGCCGTCGAGCAACTCGTCGACGATCTCGAGCGGCTCGCGTCGCGTCGGACGATCGCCGTCCAGGATGTCGTCGATCCACTGCGCGGTGCAGAAGCCGGTGCGCACGGCGCGGTAGCGGCGCCAGTGCAGCAGCGAAGGCACGTAGATCATGAGGAATATCACGAAGTAGCGAATGTGCCGACGTGAGAACCGCGCGCACTGCGCGAGGCAGCAGAGCTCGACCCACGTCCTCTCGCGCTCGGCCACGCTCATCACGATCGCCGCCAGCGCAATGCCGCCGGCGATGTCGATGAGGTGATGCTCCCACATCAGCCATGTCGAGATCGCGACGGCGATCGCCCACAGCGTCCACGCGAGCCGGCGATACGCCCACGCCGCCGAGACCGCGAATGCGACGTGCAGCGACGGGAAATTGTTGTAGGAGAGGTTCATCGTGTCCGCGATCCCGAACGGAATGCGCGCCCAGCCCGTGACGTCCGGACGTAGCCATGCCGTCGTTTGCGGGAACAACAAGAAGAATGCGGTAGCGATGAGCGTCTCGACAGACAGCGCGAGCGCAAACATCGACGTCCGCTCGCGAAGAAGGAACGGCGCGAGCAGCAGCACGGGCGTGATGGTCAGGTAGACGATCGATAGCCACGGCACGAACGGCACGTTTTGCTCGAATGCGAAGTCCCACGCCGGCAGTGGTCCGGGCAGCGTCGACGTCCACCAGGAAGCGCCGCCATAGCAGACACCGAACACGAACGCGAACAGGATGCAGGACCGAAGCGTGTTCATGACGGCGGGATTGGCCTCGGCCCTCGCCACATCTTCCAGTAGACCGTCCAGAACGACGGCCGCTCCTCGGACGAATCGACGTATTCGCCAAGGTGGATCCATGGGACGTGCGGATGCCGGTGGTGGGCGAGGTGATGGTGGTAATTGAGGAACAGCGCGCGCGTGAGCGGATTCACGCGCAGGTTCCACGCGCCGTCGCGGACGTCTAGCTTCGAGAATGCGTGATCGGTGTACTGAAGCGAGCTCCAGTTCACCGCAAAGGCTGCGTAACAAAGCAGCCAGCCGGTGATGCTCAGGTCGAGCAACAAAAACAACCCGACCTGCATCGCGATCGTGAAGAAAAGCTCGAGGCGGATGACCGCGCGCGGCGCGTGCTCGACGTTCGCGAACATCGAGGCCGCGCCGGTTTGATTCGAGATCGAGTGTTGGAGGGCCGGCGCCTCGCCGGCCGTTCCACCGGCCCCTGGCCGGTGCCGCCGGGGCGGCGGCGGTACGGCCGGCGGGGCGCCGGCCCCCCGAAGCTTGGTGAATACCGAGGGCCACACCAGATACGCGATTCCGCCGAGGGGCACGAACACCCAGTACAGCCCCGTCAGGATCGCGTACCACTGCGCGCGTTTGAGCAGCGGACGATCGAAGGGGCGGATGTAATCGAACTGCTCGTCGATCGTGCGGTTGCGCGCGTGATGTGCGAGGTGGAAGACGCGCTGCAGCGAAAGCGAGGTCGGGAAAAACGCCGCAGCGAAGCGGCCGAGCGTCTCGTTGACGCCGCGGCTCTCGTGCGCGATTCCGTGCACCGACTCGTGCAGGAGCGAGAACATCGTGTTGTTCAGGAACGAGAACGCGATCGCTGCGAGCGCGATGTGCCACCACGCCGATCCGTGCGACGCGAGCCACAGCGCGCCGCAGCACGCCGAGGCGGCGGCGATCGTCAGCGCGATGTTCAGCGTTCCGGGGATGCGCATCGTCAAGTAGTCACGGGTTTGCGTTTGCCGAGAATGCGTCCGAGGACGAGTCCGAGAAGCAAAGCGACGAGGGCCGCGCCGGCGCCGACCATCCAGATCGCCTTGCGGTAGCCGTCGACGATCGGATTCTCGAACACATTCGCCGAGTAGTGGAACGCCGCGATCACCCAGCGGTCGCCGTTGCGCACCATCGTGCACGTCCAGCGGCCGTTGATGTCGAACGTCTCGCCGTTCGTCAGCTCGTAGTGATCCTTCGAGCTGCCGATGGCCACGCCGGTATCGCCGCCGTAGAGCGTCGTCAGTGCGTCCGCCTCGAACGATACCGTCACGTTCTTCACGATGTGTCCCGGCGCGGTGAGCATCTTTTCGAAATACGCACGGATCTGTTCGGGACCGCGGCAGACGTCGCCGTTCATCGTGGTAAACACCACGTTCGGATCGACGTTGGCGACGATCGCGTCGAGGTCGCGCTCGTTGAGCGCCTTCGTCATCGTCGCCTTGAGCTGGCGCAACGCGTTGTGCACCGCCTCGTCGGACTGTTGCGCGTGCAGCGGCGCGATCACCGAGATCAGGATCAGGATGGGGAGCAATCGCTTCATGACATCTCCTCGTACTTCGGCAGGTTGCAGAGATAGCGGTAGCAGGCGTTGATGGTCTCGTCGGTGTTGTCGAGGAATCCGGGTGGGAAGCGGATTCCTCGTAAGGCTTCCAGATCGCGATAGAGAAACGCGGCGAAGAGCGCGGCCGAGACGCGACCCTGAATCAGGTGCGTTCCGAGTCGGCTGCGCGGCACGCCGAAGATCGGCAGGATCGAGACGCCGGTGCGCGTCGGACGAAGCGACACGAACAGGAATCCGCGGCGGTGACGGATGTGCGACTCGACCATCAGGATCGTTCCGGCGGAAGAGGTGATGTCGACATGGATGTCGTTGCCCGACAGCAGACGCATCGCGTGGTCGCTCCACGCGTTGCCGATGACCGCGGTCGTGTAGTTGCACGTGAACGTGATCGGGTCGGGAAATGCGATGCTCGGAGTGCGACGCAGCTCGCGGCGATGCACAGTGCGGAGGTGGGTCATGTCGAACGCGTTCGCGATCGGGACGTACCACGGGCAGTCGATCTCGACGGGCTTTCCCGCGCGAAAGTAGATCGCGTCGTCGTCGACGGAGAAGCTCGGGATGGGATACGCGGGCTCCGTGCCCGTGTAAAGGAAGATCATCCCGAAGCGCTCGGCCGCGTGATAGCGCGAACGCAGATTGCGCGGCGCGGAGCCGGGGACCTTCAGGCAATGGTCGCTGTACTCCCAGTGATGGAGCGGGCAGCGAAGGCAGTCGCCCGCGACGACGCCGTGCACGAGATCGACACCCTGATGGAGGCAGTGCGCGGGAAGTGCGGTAACGACGCCGGTGTCTCGTCCGCGAAACAACACGATCGGCTCGTCGCCGAGCTCGAAGCGGCGGATCTCGCCGCGGCGGAGCTCACGGCTGGCGCAGACGATGTACCAGCCCGGCACGATTCGCGGCGGCGTCGCCGCGCGCGCAAGCCTCGGCTCAAACAACGGATTCGTGGCCATGAACTGGACGCGTGCGAGTATAGCTGTGGAGTGCGGCGGCAGCGCCGCCGCTTTCGTATCGCGCGCAAATTGAAAAGCGGAGGCGTTGCCTCCGCACTCCATAATGCCGCCGTGCACGCTCTGCTCCTCGTACTCGCGCTGACGCCCGGCCAGCTCGTCGAGAACGTCGCCGCGCGCGCGGACGCAGCGCAGACCTACACGCTCTACCTCCCCAGCTCTTACGACGCCGCGAAGAAGCATCCGCTGCTGCTGGTTTTCGATCCGCGCGGACGCGGCACGACGGCCGCCGAGATCTTTCGCGGCGCGGCAGAGGAGTACGGCTGGATCGTCATCAGCTCGAACCAGACCCGCAGTGACGGCGACAACGAGCCGAACGAGCGCGCGGTGCGCGCGCTGTTGCCGGAGACGAACGTGTACGCGAGCGATCCGAAGCGGATCTACGCCGCGGGATTTTCAGGAACAGCGATCCTCGCGTGGAGCGTCGGCGTATCGCGCGCAGGCTCGCCGGCGTCATCGGCGTCGGCGGACGTCTCGAGCGCGCGCTGCCGCCGGCGAAGTTCAACTTCGCGCACTACGGCTTCGCAGGCGAGCGCGACTTCAACAATCGCGAGATGCGCATCATCGACGACGCACTCGAAGGCGTGGTTCCGCATCGCTTCCAGGCCTTCGACGGCGATCATCGCTGGATCCCGCCCGCCCTCGCGCGCGAAGCCCTCGGCTGGTTCGAAGTGGTCGCCGGCAACGAGAGCGTGCGCGCGAAAGTGATGGCCGAGGACATCGCGGCTGCGGAGAAGCTGCACGGGCTCGCGGCGCTGCGTCGTTGGCGCGCGATCGAGCGCACGTACGGCGTGAAGGCGCCGGCTCTCGATGTCGCAAGCGAGCTCGCGGACGAGAAGAAGTGGGACGAATGGGAAGCGCAGTATTCCAGCGGCGTCTTCGCGCGCTTGCCGTCGCTCTTCGCGGCGATCCGCGCGAGCGAATCACCGACGAGCGCGGACGTCGCGCGTGTGTTCCGATTGAAGGATCTCCGCCGTCGCGCGGAGCGTCCTGGCGCCGAGGGAGCGACTGCGTTGCGGCTGCTCGAAGCGGTTTATGGACAAGCCGCGTTCTATCTTCCGCGCCTGCTCTTCGACCGCAACGAGCCCGCGCTCGCGGCCGCGGTTCTCGGCGTCGCGGTCGACATCCATCCCGACCGCTGGGACGCCTGGTACGACCTCGGCGCTGCGCACGCACGCGCCGGCAATCGCCGCCAGGCGCTCGAATCGCTCGAGAAATCGATCTCCCTCGGCTTCAAAGACGCAAAGCATCTCGCGTCGGATGAAGACTTCGCGTCGTTGCGCGATGACAAGCGGTTTCAGGCGTTGGTGGCGCTGGCCTCGCGTTCGCAATGAACGTTGCGAGTGAACCCTCGTCGACTCGCCGTGCTCATCCTTACTCTTGCATGCGCCGCGCCGCTCGTCGCGCAGATGGACACCGAAGGGCTTCCGCCCGAGGCGCCGCGCGTGGGAACGATCGTCACGGTCGACGTCTCGACCAATCAGATCTACTTGATTCGCGACGGACAGCTCGTCCGAAAATCCTCCGCGGCGACAGGCTCGGACCGCGTGTTGCGCAAAGGGCGGAGAGTGTGGTGGTTCCGCACTCCTCGCGGACGCTACACAGTCCTGCGCAAGATCGTCGATCCGGTCTGGAGCAAGCCCGACTGGGCGTTCATCGAGGAAGGCAAACCGGTTCCGCCTCCGGACTCACCGCTGCGGAAGGAGAAGGGGACGATGGGCAAGTACGCCCTCGACCTCGGCGAGCGCGTGATGATTCACGGAACGAACGATCCGAAGTCGATCGGCCGCCGCATCTCGCACGGCTGCATCCGCCTGCCGAACAAGATGCTGAACATGCTGTGGAAAGAGGTCCCGGTCGGCACCGAGGTGTTCATCTTCGACAGCCAGCCGAGGTACGCACAGGGCAAGGGATTGAGCGACCTCGATCTCGTTTTGGATTGAGTACTCCACATCACCCCAACTTCGCGATCGCGTTCGTCAGATCTTCGTGCGCGCCGACGAGCAGCATCGTATCCCCCGACTGCAACGGCTCGTCGATCGGCATCGGCGACAGCGCGCGTCCTTCGCGCAACAGCGCCGCCACCGCGACGCCTTCTTCGAGATCGAGCTGCGCGATCGTGCGTCCTTCCGCGAACGTGTCCGGCAACACGAGATACGTTTGCGACGTGCCGCCCGCGAAGAGCGCGCTCATTCTGCGGTGATCCGCGCGGACGGCCGGATCGCGGAGCATCAGGTAACCCTCATCGCGCAATACGCGAAGCTGATTCGCGATGATGTTCTGCGGCACGCAGAGCACGCGCAAGACGCGCTCGACGATCTCCAGTGAAGTCTCGAACTCCTCGGGGATGATCTCGTCCGCGCCGAGCTTACGCAGCCGCTCCACCTCGGCCACGTAACGCGTGCGCACGATGATGTGCACGCTCGGGTTCAGCTTGCGGCAGAAGCCCGCGATGCGGCGCGTGCCGTCGGGATCGGAGATGGCGACGATCACAGCGAGCGCTCTCCCGATGCCCGCGAGCTCGAGCGCGTTCGGATCCGCGGCATCAGCCAGCAGCGCGCGGCTGCCGTTTGCGCGCGCAGTGATGATCCGGTCGGGATCTTCGTCGAGCACGACGTGGCGGATCTGCGTAGACACCAGCACGCGCGCGACGTTCTGTCCGTTCAGGCCGTAGCCGACGATGATGATGTGGCGGTGCAGCGGCAGTTCGCCGTGATCGGCGTGTTCTTCGAGATCGGTCTCGTGAATGCGGTCCGCGATCCACTTCCCCGCGCTGACGAGCAGCGGCGTCGCCGCGAGGGTCACGACGGCGACGGCGACGAACGTCTGCTCGGTCTCGTCTCCCAGCAATCCGATGTCCTTGCCCGCCTGTGCAAGCAGGAACGAGAACTCGCCGATCGGCGCGATTGCGAACGCCGCGCGCACGGACGTCCGTTTCATCGCCTTGGAAACGCGAAAGGCCGGATACGCGGCCAGTACTTTCAGGATCACGACACCGAGGACGATCGACAGAACCAGCAGCGGATTCCAGAACACGTACGCCGGCGAGAGCAGCATGCCGATCGACGTGAAGAAGAGCGCGGAGAGGAAGTCGCGGAACGGGCGGAGGATGCCCTCGATCTCGTGAATGAAGTCCGTGTCGCCGACGACGAGTCCCGCGGCGAACGCGCCGAGGGCGGGGGAGATGCCGAGCCGCTCGGCGATGGCGATGGTGCCGATGATGAGCACGATCGCTCCGGCCGTGAAGGCTTCGCGTCCGAGGCGCGCGGTGGCGCGGAACAGCCACGGCACGAACTTGCGCGCGACGATGATCAGCAGGATCACGGCGAGAATCGAGAACACGACGCGCTGCACGATGGCCGTTCCGCTGGGCGCGTTCTTCGTGCCCGCCGCGAAAGCGGGGAGGAGCAACATCAGCGGAATGACGGCGAGATCCTGAAAGAGCGACACTCCGAGGAAGCGTCGCGCGAACGGCGCGGCCACTTCGTCGCGCATCGTGAGGATCGGCAGGACGACCGCGGTCGACCCGAGCGCGACCAGCAGGCCGTAGAAGATGCCGAGGCGAAGCGGGACCGCGAACCCGAGCGCAATCGCCGTGGCCAGCGCGATCGTCAGTCCCATCTGCACCGGACCGCCGAGAAACGCAGTGCGGCCGAGCGCTCTCAATCGGCCGAGCGGAACGTGCAGACCGATGAAGAAGAGGATCAGCGCGACGCCGATCTCCGCGATCTCTTCGATGCGTTTCACGTCGGCGATGAGGCCGAGGGCGTGCGGTCCGATGACGATGCCGGCGACGATGAAGCTGAGCACCTCGGGCACGCGAAAGCGCCGCCCGAGGAAGAGCAGCGGAAACGCCGCGATGAGGATGATCGCGACGTCGATCAGGATCGACTCGCCGTGCATGCGGCGGCCATCTTAATTTGTGGCGGAACGCCGGCGTCTCGCCGGCTGGCCGGGCGGCGTCCTCGCCGCCCCGCAGAACGCAGGCGCGGGACGCCTGCGGGCCAGCCGGCGAGGACGCCGGCGTTCCCTACGGGCTCTTGAACTTCGCCTTCTCCCGATCCTTGCGATCCGCGAGGATCGTCGATAGGACCAGGTAGAAGCCGACCACGCTGGCGAGGAGATAACCGAGGATGGCGAGGCGCGGATAGATGCGCATGATCAGAGACGACGACACCAGCAGCGCGGCGATGACCACGCCGACGGTGATGCGATTCGCGATCTTGTGCATCCCCGCGAGGAACTCCTCGGCCTGCGTGAGCTTGATGCCGAACGAGAGCCGCCCGGCCGCGGTGAGGTCGACGATCTCCCGCGCTCGATGCGGGAGGTCGAGCACGAACTGGTTGAGGTCGAGCAGGGCGGGATAGAAATTCCGCGGATTGAACTTCTGCGCGAGCTTCTGCGACATGAGCTGCTCGCCGTAGTCGCGGATGACGCGCTGCGGGTCGTAGTCGGGATCGAGCTTGCGGGTGATCGCGTCGAGATGCAGCAGCGTCTTCGCGAGCATCGTCAGCTCCGAAGGCGCCTTCAGGTCGTTCTGGCTCGCGACGCCGATGACGTTGAAGAGCAGTTGGCCGGTGTTGACCTCGCCGGCGCTGACGCCGTGGACCGCGGCGACGATCGTGGAAATCTCCCGCGAGAACTTCACCGCGTCGAAGCGCTCCTGCGGCTCGCACATGCGCACGCACGCGTCCGCCACCTCGTTGCCGCGATTGCCCGAGATCGCGAGGAGAAGCTTGATCACCTCGTCCTGGAGCTCGTGGCTGATGCGGCTGACCATGCCGAAGTCGAGGAGAACGATCTGCGGAACGCCGTCGATCTCGCGGGCGAAGAGATTGCCCGGATGCGGATCGCTGTGCCAGAAGCCGTCGACGCAGATCTGCTTGAGGTACGCGCGCGTCAGCACGCCCGCGAGGCTGGCGTAGTTCCCTTCGATGAGCGCGAGCGGCGTGAGCTTCGAAACCTTGCGACCCTTCACCAGCTCCGTCGTCAGCACGCGCGACGACGTGAAGTCGTGAATCACCGCAGGGACGTAGATCTCCGGAAACGCCGCGAGGTTGACGCGCAGGATCTCCGTGTTGCGCGCCTCGTGAAGGTAATTCAGCTCGCTGTACATCACGCGACGCGCTTCTTCGATTGCGCCGACGAGGCTCATCTTCCTGCCGATGTCGGTGTGCTTTTCGAGCTCCTCGGCGATCTCACCGAAGACCTCGAGGTCTTTCTGCACCTGTTCGCGCACGTTCGGCCGCTGCACTTTCACGACGACTTCCCGGGTGCTGTCGGCGTCGTTACCGCCGCGGCGCAGAACTGCGCGATGCACCTGTCCGAGGGACGCGGCGGCGAGAGGAGTGGAATCGAAGGACTCGAACGCCTTGGAAATGCGCACGCCCAGCTCTTCCTGCACCGTGCGCTCGACGTCGGCATACGAGAACGGCTCGAGATCGTCCTGCAGCGACTCCAGCGCGAGGATGTATTCGGGCGGGACGATGTCCGGACGCGTGGAGAGGAGCTGCCCGAACTTCACGTACGTCGGCCCCATCTCCCGCAGCGCGTTCGCGAACGCCACGGCACGCGCGCGCACGTCCGGCTCGATGATGTGGGTGTCGGTCTCCGGCTCGAGAAACTCGTCCGGCGAAAGGGAGAGGCGGAAGTCTTTCCGGCCGTAGCGAGTGAAGAGAAGGAGCAGGTCGCGGTACGCACCGAGGTTGCGGGTCTTGAGCATCGAAAGGCGAACTGTGCAAAGGGGGGGCCGGTTGGCGGTTGTCGGTTGACGGTTGGCGGGAGAAAGAGGCCTTCGGGGATGGGCGGTAGGCCTCCTGCCAACCGTCAACTGCCAACCGCCAACTGCTTCTCTCATGCTACGATTCGCAAATTCTTCTGTAGTCCTTCAAGGAGCACTTCCATCATGGCGAATTACAGGACCCTTTTCACGTCGGAGTCTGTGACCGAAGGCCACCCCGACAAGATCGCGGACCAGATCTCGGATGCGATTCTCGACGCCGTTCTGGCCGAGGATCCGGTTGGGCGCGTGGCGTGCGAGACGCTCGTCACCACCGGCCTGGCGATGATCTCGGGCGAGATCACCACCAAAACCTACGTCGATTTCCCGTCCATCGTGCGCAACACGATCCGCGAGATCGGCTACACGCGCGCGAAGTACGGCTTCGACAGCGAGACCTGCGCGGTCATCTCCTCGATCGACCCGCAGTCGCCCGACATCGCCCAGGGTGTCGACACCGGCGGCGCGGGCGACCAGGGCCTGATGTTCGGCTTCGCCGTGCGGGAGACGCCCGAGCTCATGCCCATGCCGATCATGCTCGCGCACAAGCTCGCGCGCCGGCTCACGGAAGTGCGCAAGGGCAACGAGCTCGACTTCCTCCGTCCGGACGGCAAGTCGCAGGTGACGATCGAGTACGACGGCAAGCGTCCCGTGCGCGCCGAAGCGATCGTCATCTCCACGCAGCACTCCCCGAACGTCAGCCACCGCGACCTCAGCGACGCGATCATCGAGAAGGTGATCAAGCAGGTCGTCCCCGCGGAGCTGATCGACAAGAACACGAAGTACCACATCAACCCGACCGGCAAGTTCGTGATCGGCGGACCGCAGGGTGACACCGGCCTGACCGGTCGCAAGATCATCGTCGACACGTACGGCGGCCGCGGTCGTCACGGCGGCGGCGCGTTCTCGGGGAAAGACCCCACGAAGGTCGATCGCTCGGCGTGCTACATGGCCCGCTACATCGCGAAGAACCTCGTTGCCGCCGGCGTCGCCGACGAGTGCGAGGTGCAGCTCGCATACGCCATCGGCGTGGCCGACCCGGTGTCGGTCTACGTCGACACCTTCGGCACCGGCAAGGTCGAGCAGTCACGCCTCGTCGACCTGGTGCGCGAGCACTTCCAGATGACCCCGCGCGGCATCATCGAGTCGCTGCGCCTCCGCCGCCCGATCTTCAAGAAGACCGCGGCCTACGGACACTTCGGCCGCACCGAGCCGGAGTTCACCTGG